>Ga0335075_10000097_pt1 | contig 168289 bp, 137 predicted proteins | sample Lox_Sample_24_FD_206723 | JGI IMG/M metagenome (GOLD analysis project Ga0335075, IMG submission 206723) | Soil microbial communities from Loxahatchee National Wildlife Refuge, Florida, United States - Lox_Sample_2.4 | ecosystem: Environmental > Terrestrial > Soil > Wetlands | place: USA... | reverse complement strand
GTCATCCTGCTCGGCATCGTCGGCGACATCCTCGACCTGGCGAACGTGTCCAACTACTGGATCGAGGCCATCGACGGCGCGGTCATCTTGTTCGCGCTGTTCCTCGCGCGCATCGTCGGCGGCGAGTCCACGGCCGAGGAGCGCTAGGTGAGCGGGGGCAACGAGATGACAGGAGCAGCCGACATGGCGGAACTTGACGGGCTCTCGGCGATCGTGACCGGGGGCGGATCGGGCATCGGGCTGGCGACCGCGCGGCTGCTGGCCAGCCGGGGCGCCGCGGTGACGGTGCTCGACATCAAGCCAGGGGCCGAGTTCCCCGGCGTGGTCGCCGACGTCACCGACGACGCGTCGGTGCGGGCCGCGGTCCAGCAGGCGGCCGGCCGGCTCGGCGGGATCGACATCCTGGTGAACAACGCGGGCATCGGCGCGATCGGCACCGTGGCCGACAACGCCGACGAGGAGTGGCACCGCGTGTACGACGTCAACGTGCTAGGGATCGTCCGCGTCACCCGCGCGGCCCTGCCCAGCCTGCGGCGCTCCGCCCACGCGGCGATCGTCAACACCTGCTCGATAGCGGCGACGGCGGGCCTGCCGCAGCGGGCCCTGTACTCGGCGACCAAGGGCGCCGTGCTCTCGCTGACCCTGGCGATGGCGGCCGACCACATCCACGACGGCATCCGGGTCAACTGCGTCAACCCGGGCACCGCCGACACCCCGTGGGTCGGCCGGCTGCTCGAGGCGGCGGCCGACCCGGCGGCCGAGCGCGCCGCGCTCAACGCGAGGCAGCCGCTGGGCCGCCTCGTCACCGCCGAGGAGGTGGCGGCGGGCATCGCCTACCTGGCCAGCCCGCTGGCCTCATCGGTCACGGGAACCGCCCTGGCCATCGACGGCGGGATGGCCGGGCTGCGGATCCGGCCCCGCGCGTGAGCACCGCCGTCGCTGGTGGCGCGATCAGGCCGCGTGCCCTTGACACCCCAGGCAGGCTATGGGAAGTCCTACACGACGGGAGCGGAAGCGGGCCGTGGCGCTTACAGATGAAGCGATCGACAAGATCAAGCAGATGATCATCTCCGGCCGGGTCCGGCCAGGGGAGAAACTGCCCAGGGAGGCGGACCTGGCCGCCGAGCTGGGACTGTCACGTAACTCCCTGCGCGAGGCGGTGAAGGCGCTCAGCCTGATCAACGTGCTCGACGTCCGGCGCGGCGACGGCACCTACGCCACCAGCCTGGCCCCGTCGCTGCTGCTTGAGGCGCTGAGCTTCATCGTGGACTTCCACCGCGACGACACCGTGCTTGAGTTCCTTGAGGTGCGCCGCATCCTGGAGCCCGCCGCCACCAGCCTCGCCGCGCTGCGGATGACGGATAAGGACAAGGACGAGCTGGGCGAGCTCATCGACAGCGTCACCGCTGACTCGCCGGTGGACGAGTTCGTCGCCACTGACCTTGAGTTCCACAAGAGGATCGCGCTTGGCGCCGGCAACTCGGTGCTCGCGTCGCTGGTGGAGAACATGTCCCTGCCGACGGCGCGGGCCCGGGTCTGGCGGGGCATGACCGAGCCACGCGCGCTGGAGCGCACGATCAGCGAGCACCACGCCATCCACAAGGCCATCGCGGCGGGCGACGCCACCTTGGCCCGCTCCTGGGCGACCGTCCACATCGCCGGCATCGAGGCCTGGCTCCGCGAGGCCCTCGCCGCGTGACGACGGCTCGAGGCCGCCCCGAATGGCGCCGCGCGGAGCCTACGGCTTTCGCGCGGCGCCGCCCCGCAAGATCGTCGGGATGGGGCTTCCCCGGGCGAGTCAGGGCGCCAGTCGCTCGCCCGGACCAGGCCGGGCTCGGCCAGCTCGATGCCGTCAAAGAACTCCGCGATCACCTCACGTCGGCGACGGTCGGCGCGCTTGCTTGCGAGGGTGCATTCGCTGCTGGAACGATGACGGCGTGAAGCTCGGGATCCTGTGCGGCGGTGGCCCCGCTCCGGGGATGAACTCTGTCATCTCCGCGGCCACGATCGAGGCCCGCAACTCCGGCTGGGACGTCCTCGGGATCATGGACGGCTTCGAGCACCTCATCGAGGGCCGGATCGAGGAGGCGCGCCCCCTTGACAGCACGGACGTCTGGCGGATCCACCTCCAGGGCGGGTCGGTGATCCGTACGTCGCGGGCCAACCCGACCGTCAGGGACCCCGACGCCGCCGACCCGGACTGGCGGCTGCGCGCCTGCCTCGACTCGCTGCGCCGCCTTGGGGTCGGCGCGCTCTTGACGATCGGCGGGGACGACACCGCGTTCTCGGCCTCCCGGCTGGCCGAGGCGGCCGGCGGCAGCCTGCGGGTGGCGCACGTCCCCAAGACGATCGACAATGACCTGCCGCTGCCCGGCGGCACGCCGACCTTCGGCTTCGAGACCGCCAGGAGCGTCGGGGTCCAGATCGTCAACAACCTGATGACCGACGCGATCACCACCCAGCGCTGGTACTTCGTCGTCGCCATGGGCCGCTCGGCCGGGCACCTGGCCCTGGGCATCGGCAAGGCAGCGGCGGCCACGCTGACGGTGATCGCCGAGGAGTTCCCCCGCGATGAGCCCCTGCGGCTGTCGCGGGTGGTGGACGTGCTCGAGACCTCGATGCTCAAGCGGATGGCCAGCGGCCGCCCGTTCGGCGTGGCCGTGCTGGCCGAGGGCATCGGCCTGCGCCTTTCCCAGGACGAGCTCAAGCAGGCCATGCCAGAGGTCGAGCGGGACGAGCACGGCAACATCCGGCTGGCCGAGCTCGAGCTCGACCGCCTGCTCGCCCGGCAGGTCAAGGACCGGTTCAGGGCGCGCGGCCAGAGCGTCACCGTCGAGGGCAAGAACATCGGCTACGAGCTGCGCTGCGCGCCTCCCATCCCGTTCGATATCGAGTACACCCGCGACCTCGGCTACAGCGCCGTCGACTACCTGAAGCGGGCGCTTCGCCATGACGAGTCCGGTGCCATGATCACGATCCAGGACGGGCACATGGTGCCACTGCCGTTCGGGTCGTTCACCGACCCGGAGACGGGGCGGGTGCGGATCAGGCTGGTGAACGTCGGGTCAAGCTCCTACCAGGTTGCCCGCGAGTACATGATCCGGCTTGAGGTCGCCGACCTGGAGCGGCCGGAGCGGCTCGGCCCGATCGCGCGGGCCGCGGGCCTGCAGCCGGACGCCTTCCGCGAGCGGTACGGCTCCGTGGCCGAGGGCTGATTAAGAGATGGCTTAATCGCGGCTCGTCTTCGCCCGGCTCCGGGGTTAGGGTCAGCCATGGACTCGGCCGCGGCAGGAAGGACGCATCCCATGAGCGCAGAGCGCGCGCAGGCGCTGACGGCGCAGTGCGCGCAGCCGCTGACCGCGGAGCGCGCGGAGGCGCTGGAGGTGCTCAGGGACGTCTGGCGCGGGCAGCCGCGGAACGTCGCCGACCTCGACGACAGCGGCCAGTCGGGCTGCAAGAGGATGACCGACGCCGGCGTCGGCTTCGACGACTACGCCGAGGGCGACGCGACGGACCGGATCACGGCCTGGCGGGCCAGGCTCGCGCGGGAGGGCAAGCTCGGCTCCGCAGGAAGCCTGCGCGACCTCATCCTGGCGGGCCCGTCGCGGCGGGCGACGGCGGGCGACTAAGACCACGCGGTGGAGTATCCAGCGACGATAGCCGAGCTCACGCGGCGCCTGCGAGACGGCGGGTACCTCGCCGACCGCGGCCTGGCCACCACCTTGCTCGTGTCGCTTACGCTGCACCGGCCCGTGCTGCTCGAAGGCGAGGTCGGCGTGGGCAAGACGGAGGTCGCCAAGACGCTCGCGGCCGTCTTCGGCCGCAGGCTCATCCGGCTCCAGTGCTATGAGGGCATCACGACCAGCCAGGCCCTGTACGAGTGGGACTACGCCCGCCAGATGCTGCAGATCAGGGCGCTGTCGCAGGCCGAGGCGGCCGACGAGCAGTCGGTCGACAAGCTGTTCGGGCCGAGGTTCCTCCTCCAGCGGCCGCTGCTCGCGGCCATCAGGCAGGGCGACCAGGCGGTCTTGCTGATCGACGAGATCGACCGGGCCGACGACGAGTTCGAGGCGTTCTTGCTCGAGGTCCTTTCCGACTTCCAGATCAGCATCCCGGAGATCGGCACGATCGCGGCGCAGACGCCCCCGGCCGTGATCTTGACGTCCAACCGGACCAGGGAACTGCACGACGCGCTGCGCCGACGCTGCCTGTACCACTGGATCGACTACCCCAGCCCGGCCCGCGAGGCCCAGATCGTGCAGCTCCGCGAGCCTGGCGCGGCCGCACAGCTCACCCAGAAGGTCGTGGCCGCGGTTCACCGGCTGCGTGAGCTGGACCTGGCCAAGCCTCCCGGCGTCGCCGAGACGATCGACTGGGTTCGCACGCTCGGCGTGCTCGGCGAGGCCGACCTGACGCGCGCCGCCGCCGGCGACACGCTCGGCGCGGTCGTCAAGGACCGCGACGACCTCGAGCTGGCGCGAGAGAACCTGGCCGAGATCATTCCCGGTGGATAGGGCAGCGGGCGACCCGTTCACCGGCGTCCTGGCCGGGTTCGCCCACGAGCTGCGCTCCGCCGGGCTCAGGGCCGGCACCGGCGAGGTGCTCGCCTACTTCGCCGCCATGACGCCGCTCGATCCCGCGGACCTGCTCGACCTTTACTGGGCGGGGAAGATCACCCTGGTCAGCCGGCACCAGGACCACGCCCTGTATGACGCGGTGTTCCGCCGGTACTTCCTCGACGAGGGCGGGCCGGCCAGGTCCGTGCTGGCGCCGCGCCCGCAGTCCGTCGCGCAGGCCGAGGCGGCCCTGGCCATGCCGGGCACCGAGCCAGGCCCGCGCCGCGATGAGGAACCGCCGGTCCTCGGCGCGATGGCCTCGGACGTGGACGCGCTGAAGCGCCGCTCCTTCAGCGCGTGCACGCCGGACGAGCTCGCCGCCCTGAGGCGGATCATGACCAGGATGCGCCTGGTGCCGCCGCGTCGCCGAACCCGCAGGCCCAGGGCCAGGCCGACCACCGCCACCACCCGCGAGCCTGACGTGCGCGCGATGATCAGGGCCTCGATGCGCATGCACGGTGAGCCGCCGGGCCAGTTGCTGTTCCGCGAGCGCAAGGTCAGGCTGCGCCCGCTGATCCTGATCCTCGACGTCTCTGGCTCGATGGCCGACTACTCGAGGAACCTGCTGCAGTTCGCGCACGCGGCCCGGCACGCCTCGGCCCGGGTGGAGGTGTTCGCCTTCGGCACCAGGCTGACCAGGATCACCAGGCAGCTGCGGCATCAGCGGATCGACGCGGCGCTCGACGAGGCGGCGCGAGCCGTGCTCGACTGGGATGGCGGCACCAGGATCGGCGCGTCGCTCGACGCCTTCACGCGCAACTGGGGCCGGGCCGGCCTGAGCCGCGGCGGCGTGGTGGTGATCTGCTCCGACGGGCTTGACCGTGGCGACCCCGAGGTGCTCGCCCGCGCGATGGAGCGGCTGGCCCGGCTGTGCCACCGCATCGTGTGGCTCAACCCGCATAAGGGCGATAACCGCGATTTCCGGCCGACCACGGTGGGCATGATGGTGGCGGCACCGCACATCGACCTGCTGCTGTCCGGGCACGACCTCGCCAGCCTGGAAGAGCTCGCGGGCCTGCTGCCGGCCGTGGGCTGAGGACCTTGTGGGCTGAGGACCTTGTGGGCTGAGGATGAGGTGGGCTGAGGATGAGGAGAGCGCGCTTGAGCTGGAGTGCCGGCATCGAGTCCGGGGCAGCGCAAGCCGGGCAGCCGGGCGCGGTTGACGTCGGCGGGCCTCGATGATCAGGCTCGGCTCGCTCGCCGGCTACCCGTTCGAGGGTCCGCGGCTGCTCGCCGGGTGGACCGCGCCCCAGGTCGCGGCCGTGTACGCGATCATGTACAAGCCAGCGCCTGACGCCAAGCCGGACAACTACGCGGTCATCTACGCCGGCCACGGAGACGACCTGTCGGCATCGGGCTTCCCCTTCAGGCACCCGAGGGCGGCCTGCTGGACCGCGCGGGCCGGCTCACGGTGGAAGGTGTACATCGGCACCTACCAGGTGCCAGGCGGCGGGCCCGCCCACCGCGAGCAGATCACCCGCGAGCTGATCGCCGTCTACCGGCCGGGCTGCAACGAGCAGCAGTATGACCACGCCTGGAAGGACGAGTGGATCGGCGAGTACTCGGCCGCGCCGACCACCGCCCCCGTCGCGCGCCGCGGCCCCGGTCAGCGGCCAGGAGGCTAAAACCTCGATGCGGAACGGAGGCGGCCCGCTCTCCCGAGCAGGCCGCCTCCTGGCGAGCGGTGCGCGTCCCCGGCGCTAGTGCCGTGCACCTCGGCTGGTCCTGAGCAGCCGGTAGCCGAGCGCCAGGTCCTTCGCTGCCGCGAGGAAGACCAGCGCGCCCCATCCGTAGCCGTGGCTGCAGAGGATGCTGCCGAGGGTGATGAACCATACGACAGCGAGGGCGCGCACAGCGGCCCAGGCTGCCGGGTGGCGGAGCTGGAACGGCCAGCCGCCGCCCGCGAAGTAGTTGTGGATGACCGATTGACTGGGACTGATGTTGCTCGTCTGCGCGTACATCGCATTACCTCCCGCGTCCTCCTTGACGCTATCTTGCTTATAGCAAAGTGATATCACTTTTCCACGGTCGCGTCAAGGGCGCGGAATTCCCTGGCCCGCGAGGCAGCCTGGCGCGGGCAAAGGGGGCCAGGCGCGGTACTATCGCCCGGTACCGGGGTGCGGCGGACGCGTGCCGCCTGGCCGTGGCCGCCCCGGAATTCGCAGGCAGCGCCGGAGGGGTGACAGCGGTGAGCAGCGGCTTCGGAGTGACCGGCATCGATACGACGGTGCCGAACGTGGCCCGGATCTACGATTACCTGCTCGGCGGCAAGGACAACTTCGCCGCCGACCGGGAGGCGGCCGGGCAGCTGCTGGCCGCGGTCCCGCATATGGCCGGGCTGGTCAGGGACAACCGGTCGTTCATCGGCCGGGTGGTCAGGTTCCTGGCGGGCGAGGCGGGGATCCGCCAGTTCCTTGACCTCGGCGCCGGCCTGCCCGCCCGGTCGTGCGTCCACGAGATGGCGCGAGCGGTGGCGCCGGAGGCGCGGGTGGTGTACGTCGACAACGACCCGGTTGTCTGCTCCCACGGCCAGGCGCTGCTCGAGTCAGGTGACGGCGTCGCCGCGGTCCTTGGTGACCTGCGCCGGCCGGCTGAGATCCTCAGCCACCCGCAGGTGACCGGCATCCTCGACTTCTCCCAGCCGGTCGCCGTGCTGTGCGCGGCGGTCCTGCACTTCGTGCCGGACGAGGAGGGCCCGCATGAGATCATCGCCGCCTACAGGGACGCTCTCGCTCCTGGCAGCTACCTGGCCCTTACCCACGGGACCACCGGCACTCCTGAGGACGACTCCGACGAGCTGGTCGAGAAGGTGACGACCGTCTACCAGCGTTCCACGGCGAGCCTGCATGTCCGGCCGCGGCCGGGCATCGCGCGGTTCTTCGATGGCATGGAGCTACTCGACCCGGGCGTGGTCTGGATGACCCGATGGCGGCCTGACCCGCTGCTCCCCGCGGCCGCGCCGGACACCCTGCTGGCCGGCGTCGGGCGCAAGCCCGCGAGCTAGCCCGGCCAGCAGGCGTCGCGTCACCGGCCCCGGCCCGTTTCGTATCAGTGCGGCCGGTACCCGACGTTGGCCAGCAGCCGGGAGCGGCGGGTACCCGACGCGGGCCGGGCCGGCTCGGGAACCTCAGGTCGCGGCGCGGCCGGGGTCACGTCGGTGACGATCTCCTCGGCCATGCCGTACAGCAGCGGCAGCGCCCCGGCGACCACGCCGCCGGTCCGGTTGATGTGGTCGACGCCCGGCATGATCAGCTCCGCGTCACCCACGATGCCACCGACGATCCCCGCGGCCCCCTCGAGCTTGGTCGCGACCCGCGCGAGCAGCGTGCCCGCCCAGAACAGGTAGGCGGCCAGCCCCGCGATCAGCGCGACGATGACGATGACCGTCAGGACGACAAGAAGTGTCACGACTTGACCTTTCCCAGTACCCGGCCGAGGAACAGGTGGTGCTCGAGCCCTTCGGCCAGGACGGCGTCCACCCCGGTGGCCACCTGCCCGATCAGCGCCGTGCTCGCGGTGTTGGCCTTGGCCGCGGTCAGCGTCTCGCCGATGGCGTCGACCCGGATCCCGATCCGCTTGATCAGGAAGATGAGCAGGCTCAGCAGCGCCGCGACGGCCACGACGACGACGAAGCCGACGATGATGACGGACACCCACAGGGTGTGCTCGGTGGGGTTCACCGCTACCCTCCCAGCCGGGCCCGGCCGCGCTGCAGCCCGGCGATGATGACGGTGGCGTGCTCGATGGTGGTGCTCAGCGCGGCCAGCGGCGCGGTGTTGCGGACGGCGCCCTGCAGGCCCGCGTTGATCTTCGGCGCCTCATCCCCGATCTGCCTGGCCAGGATGAGGATGGCCGCTACCAGGACGACGACGGCGAGCAGGATGACGCCGCCGATCACGTAGCCGATGGTCCAGTCGGTCGTCATGGGCCTACACCGTTTCGCAGAAGTCGCGGACGGGCTTGAGGTTCGCGTTGACCGAGGTCAGGCGGGCGGGCACGGTCGACGTCAGCTGGTCGACGACCTGCACGCCGCCGGTGACGGCGGCGAGCGTGCGGCGGATCGCCCACAGGTGCAAGACGATCCTGATCAGGCCGACCGCGGTGAACACTATGATCAGGCCCGCGACGGCGATGGTCATCCAGGCGGCTGCTGGCATTGTCTGGCTCCTTTGCTAGCCGAGCAGTTTCGCGACGGAGCCCGCGTAGCGAACCGCGCCGACCTTGACTTCTTCGATGGTCTTGTCCGTGACGGCCAGGCCGTCAGGCACGCCCTGAAGCTGGCCGATCAGGGCGACACCGCCGGCCAGGATGTCGTCGCTGGCCGCGCGGATCCGCTCGAGGGCGGCGAGCACCCGGTTGAGCAGGTAGATCACGACGGGCACGATGACCACGAGCAGGATCGCGTTGCCGATCCACCACAGGGCCATGGCTGGCCTCCTTTCGCTTTGCGCCCGCGGGCTGGTCAGGCGGGCTGGTAGGGCAGGAAGAACCGGCGGAACACCCGCGCCAGCGCCATCCGCGCGGCCCGCAGGGCGATGGTGAGGCCCTGCGCCGAGCGGGCCTGCGCCACGGCGAGCTGCTCGGCGCTCTCGCCGCGCTCGATGCGCTCGATCCGGTCCTGCATGGCCGCGGCGAAGTCGCGCATCAAGATCGCCGAGACGTCGGCGATCATGCCCCGGCCGTACTGGGCGGCCGCGCCGGACAGCTGCAGGTCCTGGCTGACCGCCACCGTGGTGCCGTGTCCCCGCGCCGACAGCGTGGCACCGACCACCAGGGCGGCCTGGCCGCGGCCCCTGTCGTCGGCCCCGGCGGCGTGCACCACGATGTGCCTGGCCGCCTCGTCCCGCTCGGTGATGTCGGCGGTGCCGGTGAACTGCAGCCGGACCGGCCCCATCCGGATGGCGACCCGGCCCTCGTACTTGTCGTCGCCGAGGTCCTTCGTGAGCTCCGCCCCGGGCAGGCAGGACGCCACCTGCTCGATGTTGTCGAAGAACCGCCAGACCTTCTCGACCGGCTCGGCGACCTCGAAGTCGCTGGTGATGATCAACGCTTCACCGCCTTGATGTAGGCATCTGGATTCTCGCTGAAGGCCCGGTGGCAGCCGGCGCAGCAGAAGTGGTAGGTGATCGAGTCACGGGTCACCGCCATCGCGCCGGCGCCCGCCAGGACCGTCATCCCGCAGACCGGGTCGACCGCCTCGGCCAGCGCCAGCCCGGCCCGCGGCTCGCGCTGTGGCACGGGCAGGTCCGCGGCCGCCCCCGCGGCGCGCAGCTGCACCAGCTGGGCGAGGATCGCGACGGCTATCTCCTCGTGCCCCGTCCGGCCGAGGTCCAGGCCCGCGGGCGCGTGCACCCGGTCAAGCTGGTCGGCGGGCAGGCCCCGGTCGGCCAGGTAGCCAAGCACGGCCTCGGCCCGCCTGCGCGACGCGACAAGACCGAGGTAGGCGGGCCGGATCGCGACCGCGCGCTCGATCATGTCCTCGTCGCCGTGCCCCTGGGTGGCGACCACGACCATCGACCGCTCGTCCGCCCGGGCCGGGGTGAACTCCTCGGTGCCGACCAGGTCGGTGCGCCAGCCAAGGGCCTGCGACAAGCTGGCCAGCGTGCTCGCCATCGGTGACCGGCCCACGATGACCAGGTGCGGCACGGGCAGCACCGGCTCGATGTAGACCTCAAGGGCGCCCTCGCTTGCGCAGGAGATCGGCACGACCGTCATCCCCGCGGGAACGGCCGCGCCGAACTGCTCGGGCGAGCCGAGCAGCACAAGCCGGGCGTTCCCGTCCGCCATGACCTGCCTGGCCTCGCGGATCACCACCGGCTCAGCGCAGGCGCCGCCGATCCAGCCGTGCAGCTCGCCGTCGGCGGTGATGATCGCCCGCGATCCCTGCCTGCTCGACGAAGGGCCCTGCCGCCAGACCACGGTGGCCAGCGCGAACGTCTGGCCGGCGCGGGCCAGCTCGCCGACCCGCTCAAGCACTCCCAGACCGTTCACTTGCCTCTCCTCGCCCGGGTTGGCGACCCCGTGTTGAGCGACCCCGTGTTGAGAGGCCCCGTGTTGAGAGGCCCCGTGTTGAGAGGCCCCGTGTTGAGAGGCCCCGTGTTGAGAGACACTGCGCTAGTCCTGGCGCACCGGCGGGTAGCCGGCCACGTCCCGGCGGTAGGTGAGCGCCTCCCAGACCCGGTCAGGCAGCACCGGCATGTCGATGTTCCTGACGCCGGTTCCGCCCAGGGCGTCGATGACCGCGTTGACGAACGCGGCCGGGCCGCCCACCGCGGCGCACTCGCCGATCCCCTTGGCCCCGATCGGATGGTGCGGGCAGGGCGTGACGACCTCGCTGTGCAGCTCGTAGCCCGGCGTCTCCCAGGCGCTCGGCAGCAGGTAGTCCATGTAGTTCGAGCCCACGCAGTTGCCCTCGGCGTCGAACGTGATGAACTGCATGCTGGCCATCGCGTACGCCTCGGTCAGCCCGCCCATGATCTGGCCCTCGACGATCATCGGGTTGATCCTGACCCCGCAGTCATCGACCGCGACCATCCGCAGCACGTCCCAGACGCCAGTCTCAGGATCGACCTCGACGGTGACGATGTAGACGGCGAACGGCCAGGTGAGGTTGGGCGGGTCGTAGTAGGCGGTGTTCTCAAGGCCGGGCTCCATGCCGTCGGGCATGTTGCTATAGGCCGCCATGGCGCATTCCTGGATGGACACCCCCCGGCCGGGAGAGCTGCGCACGTAGAACCGGCCGAGCTCCCAGTCGATGTCCTCCTCCGACACCTCGAGCAGGTGGGCCGCGAGCTTGCGCGCCTTGGCCCGGATCTTGCGCGCGACCATGGCGACCGCGGCCCCGGCGACCGGGGTGGACCTGGACGCGTAGGTGCCCATGCCGAACGGCGCCGTGTCGGTGTCGCCCTCCTCGACCGTTACGTCCTCGGCCGGGATGCCGAGCTCGTGCGCCACGATCTGCGCCCACGTCGTCTCGTGCCCCTGGCCCTGGGTCTTCGCCCCGGTGCGCAGGATCGCCTTGCCGGTCATGTGGACCTTGAGGTCGGCCGAGTCGAACATCTTGATCCCGAGGATGTCGTACTCCCGGCTGTTGCCCGCGCCCAGCGGCTCGGTCATGGTCGAGATGCCCAGGCCGAGCAGCCGCCCGCGCTTGCGCGCCTCGGCCTGCTCCTTCCTGAACTCGTCGTAGCCGATCGCCGCCAGGCCCACGTCGAGGCACTTGGCGTACTGCCCCGAGTCGGTGAGGAAGCCAAGCGCCGTCCGGTGCGGGAAGTCGTCGTCGCGGACGAAGTTCATCCGGCGGAACGCGGCCTGGTCCATCCCCAGGTCATCGGCGGCGGCCTGCATCATCCGCTCCTGGAAGAACATCGCCTCGGTCACGCGGAACGAGCACCGGTAGGCGACGCCGCCCGGCGCCTTGTTGGTGTACACGCCCCGGGCCGTCAGGTGCGCGGCCGGGATGTCGTAGGCGGCGAACGTCGAGTGCATGAGGCCGATCTTGAACTTGCTCGGCTGCGCGTCGGCGAAGAAGGCGCCGTGGTCGGCGTCGGTGTGCATGCGGAAGCCGAGGATCTTGCCGTCCTTGCGCAGGGCCATCTGGCCCTTGAGGTAGATGTCGCGCGCGAACCCGGTGGAGATCAGGTTGCCTGTCTTGTCCTCGATCCACTTGACTGGCCGCTCGAGCAGGATCGAGGCCAGGATCGAGCAGACGTAGCCCGGGTAGATCGGCACCTTGTTGCCGAAGCCGCCGCCGATGTCGGGCGAGACGATCCTGATCATCTGCTCGGGCAGCTCGGCCACCATCGCGACCGCGGCCCGGATGATGTGCGGTGCCTGGGTGGTCATGTAGACGGTGAGCTTGCCGGTGGCCCGGTTGAAGTCCGCGACCGAGCCGCAGCACTCGATCGGCGACGGGTGGCTGCGCGGGTAGTGCAGCTCAAGGGAGGAGATCACGTCGGCCTGCTCGAAGGCGCGGTCGGTCCCCGCCTTGTCGCCGACCTCCCAGCTGTAGATGACGTTGTCGGCCTGGCCCTCCTTGTCGTCCCTGATGACCGGGGCGTCGGCCGCAAGTCCCTGCCACGGGTTCACGATGGGCGGCAGCGGCTCGTACTCGACCTCGATCAGCTCGCACGCGTCCTTGGCGATGTAGGGGTCGTCGGCGATGACGCAGGCGACCTCCTGGCCCTGGAACCGCACCTTGTCGGTGGCCAGCACCGCCTGGGTGTCGTAGGACAGCGTCGGCATCCAGGCCAGGTTGCGCGTCGCCATCATCTCGCCGGTCAGCACGAGGTGGACGCCGGGCACCGCCCATGCCTTGGTGGTGTCGATCGAGGAGATGCGGGCATGCGGCAGCGGGCTGCGCAAGATCTCCATGTGCAGCATGCCGGGCAGTACGATGTCGTCGGTGTAGTTGCCCTTGCCCCGGATGAAGCGGTCGTCCTCCACCCGCCTGCGGCTGGCGCCGAGCCCGCCGATCTTGATCTCGTCGAGTTCCTGGGTCGTCACCTCAGGCCTCCCCTCGTAGCTTCGCGGCCGCCCACAGCACCGACTTGACGATGTTCTGGTAGCCGGTGCAGCGGCACAGGTTGCCGGAAAGCGCCCACCGCACCTCCTCCTCGGTCGGGCTGGGATTGCGGTCGAGCAGGCCCTTGGCCGCCAGCATCATGCCGGGGGTGCAGAACCCGCACTGCAGCCCGTGCTCACGGGAGAATCCCTCCTGGATCGGGTGCAGCTCGCTCGCCGAGGACAGGCCCTCCACCGTGGTGACCGCCCGCCCGTCGACCTGCACCGCCAGCATCGTGCATGACTTGATCGCCGTGCCGTCGACCAGCACCGTGCAGGCGCCGCAGTTGGTGGTGTCGCAGCCGCGGTGCGTCCCGGTCAGGCCGGCGCCGCGGCGGATCAGGTCGGCAAGCAGCAGCCGCGGCTCGATCTCGGCCGCCTTCTTCTTGCCGTTGATCGTGAACCTGATCGTCGCGATCGGGACCTCAGCGGCCCCCTCATCGCCCAGGTCATCGTAAACCCTCGTCATGATCAGGCCGCCTCTTCCTCGGTTGACCCTGTGGTCGGTGGCCCGGCGTCGCCAGGCAAGGCTCCGGCGGGCAAGGTTCCTGCGGGCAGCGTGCCGGCCAGGATGCGGGTGACGAACACGCGGACCATGTGCCGCTTGTACTCGGCGCTGCCGCGGTGGTCGGTCCTGGGCCGCGCCACGCCCGCGGCGAGCTCGGCCGCCTCGGCGATGGCCTGCGCCGTGAGCGGCTTGCCCGTGAGCGCGGCGGCGGCCTCGGTGGCGCCGATGGTGGACCCGCCCACGCCCGTGAGCGCGATGCCCGCCCGGACCACCGTCTGGCCCGATGTCTCGATCGCCACCGCGGCTCCCACGGTGGCGAAGTCACCCACCCGCCGCTCCAGCTTCAGGTACCCGCCCGACCTGGTGCCCACGGCCTTGGGCACCACGGCCTCGATCGCGATCTCGTCCGGGGACAGCACGTTCTGGAAGGGGCCGGTGACGAACTCGGCCAGCGGGATGGCCCGCTTGCCCCCCGGGCCTTGCGCGATCACCGAGCCGCCCAGCGCGAGCAGCACCGAGGCCCAGTCCCCCTGCGGGTCCGCGTGGCACAGCGACCCCACCAGCGTGCCCCGGTTGCGCACCAGCGGGTCGGCGATCAGGCCAGCCGCCGCGGCCATCGTCGGCTGCGTGTCCTTGAGCAGGCCGGAGTACTCCAGGTCGGCGTGCCGGCACAGCGCGCCGATGTGCAGGCTCCCGTCCGGATCGGCCCGGTGGTAGGCCAGGCCGGGCAGGTTGTTGATGTCGACGATCAGCTCAGGTGAGGCAAACCGCAGCTTCATCATCGGCACCAGGCTCTGGCCGCCGGCCAGCACCTTGACGTCGTCGCCGCCGTTGCGCAGCGCCTCGATGGCCTCCGCCAGCGAGTGCGGTGCCACATAGCGGAACCGGGAAGGGAACACTCAATTCCTCCGCTCAGCTGTCGCGATCGCCGGGGGTGTCGGCCCGCCCGGCCGCGCCGTGGGGGTCGGGGACCGCCTGCGGCCCGGACTCATAGTCCGGGTCGGGACGGGGCTCCTGGTGCGGCGGCCACGGGCCGGATACCGGCTGCCCGGCGATCTTCAGGTAGTCCACCAGCTGGGGCCAGGCCCACACGGTGGGGCTCTTCCCGGTCTTGGGCGCGTGCTCGATGAGCTCGAAAAGGCGCGGATTGTCCGTGCTGTGTCCGTCGGACTCGATGGGCATGCCATGATCTCCCGCCGTCGGGGGCCGCCACGGGCTCGGCACCGGTGGTAACGAAAGGTAGACGCATCCTGGCGCTCTCTTAACATCACCGCAACCGGCAAATAAGCTGTCGCTTAATCGGCCATACCTAGCGGCCGTACCTAATCGGCTGTGCGTGATCAGCCGACTCATCGGCGATGCACCAGGCGGACATGACGGGCAAACGCGGACGCTCAGCTCCAGATGGTGACGTACACCGGGGGCTTGAACCGCGACGGCGGCACGCCGGCCGCGGGCGAGCGCATCAGCTGCATCGCCTCCGTGGTGGCCAGGAACCGGCGCAGCGCGCTGGCCGCGGTGCTCCGGCGCTCCCGTTCGAGCATGGTCACGTGCCAGCACTCCTCCACCGGGAATCCCGGCAGGTCGACGAGGGACAGCTCGCCCCGGCGGACCTGATGCGACACCAGGTGCTCGATCGCGGGCGCGACCCCCGAGCCGTCCGCGGCGGCCGCCCAGGCGGCAGTCTGGCTCTGGAAGACCCCGATGTTGCCGTCGGGAACGCCCAGCCGGCGCAGCAGCCTGGCCGTCTCGCTGCCGGGATCGGACCCCGACGGGTCGACCAGCCAGCGCCACTGCCGGGCCGGGCCGCGCGGCCGCGGCTGCCCGGTGCCTCCCGGTGCGACCTGGCCGCCGCCGGCCGCGACCACGACGAGCCGGTACTTGAAGATGGGCTCGCTCACGATCGGCAGCTCGTGCTCCGCGCTCACGCCGGGCCCGATGGCGACGTCCGCCAGCCGGTTGGCGATCAGCACGGGCAGCTCGCCCGCGGCCGCCACCCCGGTCGTGATCTCCACCGCCCCGGCGAACCGGCGGCGGAACGCCTCCATCAGCGGCCCGGCGATGAACTCGGCGAAGGTCGACGTGGCGACGACGCGCAGCTGCTCGGGCGCGCCCTGCCCGGCGCGGACGGCGGCGTGCGCCTCGGCGCCAAGCACCACGATCTGGGACGCGGTGCCGAGCAGCCGCGCGCCGCCCGGCGTCAGCGTCATGCCCGCCTGGCTCCGGGTGATCAGCTGATCGCCCAGGTCCTGGCGCAGGGCGGTGATGGCCTGCGAGACGGCCGACTCGCTGACGCCAAGCGCGCCTGCCGCCGCCCGGACCGACCCGAGGCGGGCCACCAGGACGAACGCGTTCAGCTGGGTCAAGGTCATCGCACACTCCAGCGTGGGCAACAGCGCACCGGGCGGGCCCGCCCTGCCTGCCCGCACTCAGAACTTACGGCATCAAGCCCATGCCCGCACAGAACGGGCAGTGTCGCGAGATAACGCCCCAGCCTGGGAGGTGGGATTGCAGGTTCCCGCGCCGGTCGAATACGAGAAGGCCGCGAGCATCGAGGCGGCGCTTGCGCTGCTGGCCAGGTACGCCCCCGCGGCCAGGATCCTGGCCGGCGGCCACAGCCTGATACCGATGATGAAGCTACGGCTGGCCCAGCCCGAGGTGCTCATCGACATCAACCCGATAAGGCAGCTGCGCTACATCGAGCGGACCGGCTTCGAGCTTCGCATCGGGGCACTGGCCCGGCACGCGGACCTGCTCGCGGCCGGGCTGGCCGGGCAGCACTTCGCGATCTTGCACGACGCGGAGCGCGTGATCGCCGACCCGGTCGTCAGGAACTGGGGCACCATCGGCGGGTCGCTGTGCCAGGCCGATCCCTCGGAAGACCTGTCCGCCGCGTTCGCCGCCCTGAAGGGCTCCATGATCATCCAGGGTCCCGACGGCACCCGTGAGGTCCCGGCCCGCGCGTTTCACTCCGGCCCGTACGAGACGGTGGTCGGCCCGGCCGAGATGCTGACCGAGATCAGGCTGCCGATCAGGCCCGGGGCCGGCAGCGCCTACGTGAAGGTAGCCCGCCGCGCGGGCGACTGGCCGATCGGGGCGGCCGGGGCGGCGCTGTGGCTGGCCGGCGGCCGGGTCACCGACGTCGGCCTCGGCCTCACCGCGGTCGGGGCGGAGCACTTCGTGGCGGCCGAGGCCGAGGAGTTCCTGCGCGGCCGGATCGCGGACGAGGAGGCCTTCGCGCAGGCGGGGCAGATCGCGGCGGCGCACTGTCGCCCGGTCACCGATCAGCGCGGCCCGGCCAGCTACAAGCGGCACCTGGTGGGCGAGCTCACCGTCCGGGTGCTGCGCCTGGCCGTCCGCCGGGCGGGCGGGCCGGCGGCATGAGGATCACCGTCACCGTCAACGCGGCCGATCACACGCGCGAGGTCGAGCCGCGCCTGCTGCTCATCCACTTCCTGCGCGACGAGCTGGGGCTGACCGGCTCGCACTGGGGCTGCGACACGTCCAACTGCGGCGCCTGCGTGGTGTGGCTGGATGAGACGCCGGTCAAGTCCTGCACGGTGCTCGCCGTGATGGCCGACGGGCGGCGGGTCACCACCGTGGAGGGCCTGGCCTCCGCCCGCAGGCTCGACCCGGTCCAGCAGGCCTTCGCCGCCTGCCACGGGCTGCAGTGCGGGTTCTGCACGCCGGGCATGATGATGACCGCGCGGTGGCTGCTCGATAACAACCCGGACCCGACGGAAGCCGACGTCAGGGAGGCGATATCCGGCCAGGTCTGCCGGTGCACCGGGTACGAGAACATCGTCCGGTCGGTGCTGCGCGCCGCCAGCGGCGACGAGGCGCAGGCCCATGAGCAACGCTTACGGGCCACTGCCGCGCAAGGAGGACGCCCGGTTCATCCGGGGCCAGGGGAAGTTCATCGATGACATCGCCCTGCCCGGCATGCTCTACGGCGCGGTCCTGCGCAGCCCGCTCGCGCACGCCCGGATCGTCTCGGTCGACGCCAGCGCCGCCAGCGCCCACCCGGCGGTCGTGGCCGCCTTCACCGGCGCCGACCTGGCCGAGCGCGGCCTGGCCTGGATGCCCACGATCTTCGGCGACGTGCAGGCGGTGCTGGCCACGGACAAGGTGCGCTTCCAGGGCCAGGAGGTCGCGTTCGTGGTGGCCACCGACAGGTACGCGGCCAGGGACGCGCTCGAGCTGATCTCCGTCGACTACGAGCCGCTGCCGCCGCTGATGGACGCGGAAGACGCGCTCAGCCCCGGCGCGCCCGTGGTCAGGGACGAGCTGCCCGGCGGCAACCACGTCTTCGACTGGTCGGCCGGGGACAAGGCGGCCACCGACGCGGTGTTCGCCGCCGCGGACGTGGTGGTGGGCTGCGACATGACCTACCCGCGCTCGCACCCGGCGCCGCTGGAAACCTGCGGGGCGATCGCGGACTACGACGCGGTCAGCGGCAAGCTCACGATCTGGTCGACCAGCCAGGCCCCGCACGCCCATCGGCTGCTCTACGCGGCGCTGACCGGGCTGCCCGAGCACAAGATCCGCATTGTCTCGCCCGACCTGGGCGGCGGCTTCGGCGCCAAGGTCCCCGTCTACCCCGGCTACGTGTGCACGGTCGCCGCGGCACTGGCGACCGGGCGGCCGGTGAAGTGGGTGGAGGACAGGTCGGAGAACCTGATGTCCACCGCGTTCGCCCGCGACTACCACATGCACGGGGAGATCGCCGCGACCGCAGGCGGCCAGATCCTCGGGCTGCGCGCCCGGGTGCTGGCCGATCACGGCGCGTTCAACGCCGTCGCCCAGCCGTCGAAGTTCCCGGCCGGGTTCTTTCACATCTTCACCGGCTCCTACCAGGCGCGGGCGGCGTACTGCGAGGTCACAGGCGTGTTCACCAACAAGGCGCCAGGCGGCGTCGCCTACTCCTGCTCGTTCCGCATCACCGAGGCCGTGTACCTGGTCGAGCGGCTGACCGACCTGCTGGCCCGCGAGCTGGCGATGGATCCGGCGGAGCTGCGGATGCGCAACCTGCTGCGTCCCGAGCAGTTTCCCTACACCGGCCCCACCGGCTGGCAGTACGACTCCGGCGACTACCCGCGGGCGCTGCGGCTGGCCCTGGACATGGCGGGCTACGACGAGCTGCGCCGCGAGCAGGCACGGCGGCGGGAGCGCGGCCAGTACATGGGCATCGGGCTGAGCTTCTTCACCGAGGGCGTGGGAGCCGGGCCGCGCGGCCAGATGGACATCATGGGCCTGGGCATGGCCGACGGCGCCGACCTGCGAGTGCACCCCACCGGCAAGGCGGTGCTCGCGATCTCCGTGCAAACCCAGGGCCAGGGGCACGAGACCACGTTCGCGCAGCTGGTGGCGCATGAGCTTGGCCTCGCCCCGGACGACGTCGAGGTGGTGCACGGCGATACCGACGCCACGCCGTTCGGCCTCGGCACGTACGGGTCGCGGTCCACGCCGGTGTCAGGCGCCGCGGCCGTGGTCGCCGCGAGGAAGGTCCGCGACCGGGCGCGGCTCGTGGCGGCCGCCATGCTCGAGGCCGACGCCGGCGACCTGGAGTGGCTGGAGGGCAAATGGCGCGTCAAGGGCGATCCCGACCAGGCGCTCGGCATCGCCGAGATCGCGCGGGCGGCGCACTCGGCGCTTGAGCTGCCCGACGGCGTCGAGGGTCACCTGGACGCGTCCGCGGTCTATAATCCGCCCAACCTGACGTTCCCCTTCGGCGCCTACATCTGCGTCACCGACGTGGATCCCGGCACCGGCGAGGTCAGGGTCCGCCGCTTCATCGCGGTTGACGACTGCGGCGTCCGCATCAACCCGATGATCGTCGAGGGGCAGGTGCACCGCGGCCTGGCCGACGGCATCGGCATCGCCCTGATGCAGGCCATCGCGTTCGACGAGAATGGCAACTGCCTGAGCGGTTCCTTCATGGACTACCTGCTGCCCACGTCGCTTGAGTGCCCCTCGCCTGAGCTGGGCGCGACGGTCACGCCGTCGCCGCATCACCCCGTGGGCGCCAAGGGCATCGGCGAGTCGGCCACGGTCGGCTCACCGCCCGCCGTGGTCAACTCGGTGATTGACGCGCTCGCCCCGTTCGGGGTGACGCACGCGGACATGCCGCTGACGCCGGCCAACGTCTGGCTCGCCATCCAGTCGGCCGCCGCGGGCCCGCACCAGGGCGGCTCGGTCCGCTGACCGGCAGCGCGCAGGTCCTGCACGCCTGGCATGCCGGACTGCATACCCAGCCTGGTCAGGGGTACCACATCCACGTCATCGCAGCACTCACGCTGGGTAGGGAAGGGACGACACTATGGCAGCCAACGGCTTCGAGGCCGCCCTCGAGGACAGGAACGAGATAGAGCTCACCACCACTGGCCGGGTCAGCGGCAATCAGAGCTCCCGCACCGTCTGGTTCGTCGAGCGCGACGGGAACGTGTACCTGGTCCCCGTGACGGGAGCGGACAGCCAGTGGTACAAGAACGTGGTCAAGACGCCGGCGCTGCAGCTGTCGGCCGATGGCGCCCAGTACAGCGCCACCGCCACTCCGGTCACGGACCCGGGCATGGTCGCGCAGGTAGTCGATGACTTCCGGGCCAAGTACGGCGCTCAGTACGTAGCGGACTACTACCCGAACCCGAACGTGGCCGTCGAGGTACCGCTCGGCTGACCGGCCCGCCCCTGGGCCTGGCTCGCCACGCTGGTGTCGGACCAGCCGCCCGCGCCGCCGCGATATCAACGGCTTCCGTGACTCCTCATGCTCTTGCGTTCCGCGCGCCCCGCAGGCAGCGGAAATTACCGCAAAATCCCCACATTCGGTAAGATCCGCTACGCTCCCGCGTGGAAATCCTTCCCCACGTGCGAATCCTTCGCGATAGTGCCGGGCGTGGGGCCCTGCGGTCGCCCGACCAGGATTTCAGGCGGGCGGCCGCGCGTATCGTCAGCCGCTCAGACGAGCACGGAGATGAGTACGCAGTCCTTCTCGATGCCGCTGGTGCCGCTCACGTGACGATTGCGGCAATAGGCGAACGCGGGCGACTCGCCGGCCAGGCCCAGCGACTTCGCGACCTGGACGGCCCCGGCTGAGTTGGAGGGAACGTTCCGCATCGCGGAAACCACCCGGCCCGGGATAGCGTCGCACTCGGGGACCTTGATGGCGAGCTCGCAGACGGACAGCCGGGTGCCGCTGGGCGCGGACGCGGCCAGGTGACCGATGGTCGGGACGTTGGCCGACGCTGACTGGGCACTGATGGCCAGGACCGCCGCCGTGACCACCCCGGCCATAGCCGCTACGCTTCGTATTTTCATGCTTTCACTATGTCACTTTCATGGCCGACGCGGGGCGCTTCCTGGCGTCCCGGCGACACCGCGCGCGGGGGCGGCTACGCTACCGGGGACCTCGCGGACCGTTATCCCCTGACCTCGCCCCTACGGCGCTGTCGGTACCCGGCCTGATGGTGGTGCATGAGCGGCGCCTAGCCCGGGCCGAGGCCGGGGCCGACCGGGATAACGCCGGCCTGTGCGCTCATGAGGTCGCACACCTGTGGTTTGGCTGCCTGGTGGGGCCGCGGAGGCGCTGCCGCCACTGGCCGGCCGCCCCCGCCGGACGGCCCACCGGGGCCGTCCGGCCGGGCGCGATTGGCCTAGACCTATGACCCAGGAGCACTCCCCGGGCAGGTGCCTGGGAGAAATGTGTCTTCCGGCGCGATCTCCCCTTGTTCCTTGGACTTTTCTGTGCTTTATCTGAGATGACAACGATGTCGCAGAGTGCAGTCCTGTCCGGGGGCGAAGGCCGTGCACAGCAACACCAGTCACGTCGCGCACCGAAGGGCGGCAGCAATGGCACTACTAGCTCCCACTCACCACCGTCATCACCGTCGCAGACGCGGCCAGCGGACGCTGGCCGCCGGTGGCCTGGTCGCGGCGGCCACGCTGGCCGCCGCGCTGGGCCTTCCCTGGTCGCCCGCGAGCGCGGCCCCGCTGGCCTCAGGCCAGCGCGCGGCCGCCCTGGTGGCCAACCCGGCGTCGCTCGTCAACCCGTTCATCGGCACCACCAACAGCGCCGACGACTTCCCCGGCGCCGACGTGCCGTTCGGCATGGTGCAGTGGAGCCCGGACACCCCGTCGCGCCCGGACGGCGGCGGGTATGAGTACAACGACTCCTCGATCACCGGGTTCAGCCTCGACCACCTGTCCGGGCCGGGCTGCGGCGCCGAGGGCGACATCCCGGTGCTGCCGACCGTGGGCGCGATCAACACGTCGGCCACTGACGCGTTCTCGCACTCCAATGAGTCGGCGTCGGCCGGCCAGTACCAGGTCGCGCTGAGCAACGGCGTCACCACCGCGCTGACCGCAACGACCAGGACCGGCATGGCCGACTTCACCTTCCCGGCAAGCACGCAGGCCAACTTGATCTTCAAGCTGGACGGCAGCCAGAACCCGGACTCGGCCACCAGCTTCAGCGTGATCAGCAGCACCGAGGTCCAGGGCTCGGCCACCTCCGGTGACTTCTGCGGCGCGGGCAACACCTACACGCTGTACTTCGACATGCAGTTCAGCCAGCCGTTCTCCGCCAGCGGCAGCTACAACGGCTCAGTGCTGCAGGCGGGCGCCACCCGCTTCTCCCAGCAGCAGGCGTCCGCCGGCAAGCCGAAGACAGCGCCCGCCAATGCCACGGAAAAGCCGAACCACCCCAGCTACCACGGAGCGCTGCCGAAGAGCGCCTCCGCTGCCCCCGCGCTCACCGGCCCGGCCGGCACCTACCTGACCTTCAACACCACCAGTAACCAGACTGTCCTGGCCAAGGTCGGCGTCTCCTACGTGTCGACCGCCAACGCCCAGGCCAACCTGGCGGCCGAGAACTCCGGCTGGAACTTCTCCGGCACGCAAAGCGCCGCCCAGGCGTCGTGGAACGCGGTCCTGGGCAAGGTGCAGGTGGCCGGCGGCACCTCGGCCCAGCAGGTCAGCTTCTACACCGCGCTCTACCACTCGCTGCTGCACCCCAACGTGTTCAGCGACGACAACGGCCAGTACATGGGGGCCGACAAGAAGGTCCACACCGTCGACTCCGGCCACTCGGCCTTCTACACCAACTTCTCCGGCTGGGACATCTACCGCAGCCAGGCGCAGCTGGAGGCGCTCGTCGACCCGTCGGCCGCCAGCGACACCGCCCAGTCGATGGTCGATGACTACGCCCAGACAGGCATGCTGCCCAAGTGGATGGAGGACAACGGCGAGTCCTACGTGATGGTGGGCGATCCGGCCGATCCGATCATCGCCGACTACTACGCGTTCGGCGCGACCAGCTTCAGCACCGCCCAGGCCCTGACCGACATGGTCACCGAGGCCACCAGCGCCAACAACATCCGGCCCGGCCTGAACTACCTGTCCACCCCGGGCTACCTGCCCGCCGACGGCAGCTACGGCTGCTGCAACTTCTACGGCGCGGTCTCAACCACCCTCGAGTACGACACCGCCGACTTCGCCCTGTCCGCCTTCGCCGGCGCCCTCGGCAACACCAGCGACCAGGCGACGTTCGCCAGCCGGGCGCAGGACTGGCGCAACGTCCTGGACCCGAACAGCGGGTTCGACCAGCCCCGCGACGCCAACGGGAGCTGGCCGACCGGCTTCGACCCGACCAGCGACAACGACCTCGTGGAGGCCGACTCCTGGATCTACACCGGGATGGTGCCGTTCGACCTGGCCGGACTGGCCAGCGCCAAGGGCGGTGACGCCGCGATGGCCGCCTACCTCGGCACCACGCTGCGCAGCTTCACCGGCGCTAACGGCTACTCGTGGATGGGCAACGAGCCCAGCATCGAGCTGCCCTGGGAGTACGACTACATCGGCCAGCCCTACCAGGCCCAGGAGACGGTGCGCCAGATCCAGGACCAGCTCTGGACCGACGCCCCCGGCGGCCTTGGCGACGGCAACGACGACCTCGGCGCGATGAGCGCCTGGTACGTCTGGTCGGCCCTCGGCATGTACCCGATGACGCCGGGCACGGCCACGCTGGCGCTGGGATCCCCGCTGTTCACCCAGGCCCAGATCACGCTGCCATCCGGTAACACGCTCACGATCGACGGCAACGGCGCCGCCGACAACGCCCCCTACGTGCAGTCCGCGACCTGGAACGGCGCGGCCTGGAACAATGCCTACGCCCCGACCTCCGCGATCACCAGCGGCGGCACGCTGAGCTACACGCTCGGCACCGCGGCCAACGATTCCTGGGCCTCGTCGGCGTCGGCCGCCCCGCCGTCGAGCAACGGCAGCACCGTCGCGCCGCCGTCGCCGCGAACCGGCCCGGTCACCTCCGGCGTCTCGTCTGGCCTGTGCCTGGACGACAGCCAGAGCTCGACCACCGACGGTAACAAGATCGAGATCTGGTCCTGCAACGCCAGCGACGCCCAGAGCTGGACGATCGGGACCGACGGGACGGTCAGGGTGCTGGGCAAGTGCCTGGACGCCTGGCAGAGCGGCACCACCAGCGGCACCCTCATCGACCTGTACGAGTGCAACGGCACCGGGGCACAGCAGTGGACGCTGGGCTCCAGCGGCTCGCTGGTCAACCCCGAGTCGGGGCTGTGCCTCGACGACCCGAACGCGACGACCACCCAGGGCACCCAGCTGGAGCTCTACACCTGCAACGCCAGCCCCGCCCAGGACTGGACGCTGCCCGCCGTCACGACGGTCACCGGGGCCGTCACCGCCAGCGTCGGCTCCGGCCTGTGCCTGGACGACCAGTCCGCGGGCACCGGCAACGGCAACCCCATCCAGATCTACACCTGCAACACCAGTAGCGCCCAGCAGTGGACCTACGAGCCAGACGGCACCCTGCGAATCGCCGGCGGCTGCATGGACGCCACCGGCGGCGGCACCACCAACGGGACGCTCATCGAGCTGTACGCCTGCAACGGCACCGGCGCGCAGCAATGGCGGGCCACCACCTCCGGCCAGCTGATCAACCCGCAGTCCGGGCTGTGCCTCGACGACCCCTCGTCATCGACCACAGCCGGCACCCAGGTCCAGCTCTATGGCTGCGACAACACCGCGGCCCAGGACTGGAAGCTGCCGGGCTGATCCCCCGCGGCGGGCGGCGGCGAGCCGCCGCCCGCCGAGCACGGCGGCGGCTCGCCCGCTACCCCCACCAGGGACGGCGGCGAGCCTCCGCCACGCGCAGGGCGGGCTCGCGGATCATCTGCGCGCTCTGGCTCAGGTGGTGCAGGTGCTCCTGGACCCACAGCAGGTGCGGGTGCGGCCGGGACGCCGGGCTGGGCGCGCCCGCGCCGCCCGCTGCCGCCTCCCGCGAGGCTGTGCCCGGCACCGCGGGCTCGTGTCGCGGGACCGCCCCGCCGGTCACCGGCGGGGCGGCCAGCAGCTCGGGCACCTCCCGGCCGGGATGGCCGACCTCGTCGGCGACGCGCCCGTAGAAGCCGGCCAGCTGCGTCGCCGCCATCCGCAGGCTGACGCAGGCTTGCGTGCCCGCGTAGGCCTCCGATCCCTCAAGCGGCAGGCAGGCCGGGCCGGTCGCGGCGCCGCTGAGGGCGGGCACGTCCCGCAGGCCGGCCAGCGAGTGCGCGGTCAGCTGCAGCCGCCGCGTCGCCGTCACCAGCGTCCACAGGTCCTCCTTGCTCGCCCGCTTGGTGCCCTGCTCGGCCAGGAAGCCGCGCAGCGCGTCATCGAGCCGCAGGCTCGCGGTCACCGCCACCGAGGCGCTGTCGGGCGGGACGGGCCGCTCACTCAGCGCCCACTCGACCGCCTGGGTGAGGTACGCCCCGCCGCTGCGGAACGCGTCCGCCAGGTCGTCGCCGACCAGGGCCGCCGCGCCGCGGGGCCAGAAGACCACGCCCACGACCACGCTCACCGCGCAGCCGATCGCCACGTCCTCCACCCGCAGCAGGCCGACCTTCCAGCCGACCGGGTCAAGCAGGTTGAACAATACGACGATCACGATCGTGAACGCCGCCTGCCCGATCGCGAACGGCGCGGTCCCCGGCGCGTACGCGGCGACCGCGATCGCCAGCGGGAACGCCACCCACATCGCCGTCTGCCCGGTCCCGATCCCGGCGAGCAGCGCGGCGCCCGCGACGAAGCCGATGGCCGTGCCGCCCAGCGCCCGCAGCGCCGTCGCCCCGGTGCCCGCGGCATTGGACCGCAGTACCGACAGCGTCCCGAGCACGACCCAGAAGCCGTGCTGGACACCCGTCAGGTCCGCGACCGCCACCGCGACCGCCAGGGCTGCCGCCGCGCGCAGGCTATTGGCGAACCATACAGAACGAACACTGGCGTGTCTGACCACGACGCCCGCCGCCCCGGCAACTCCCGACAGCCGTGAGCCCGGGTCGGTGGCGGACAGGAGGCTGGCGGTGCGGCCGGGGGCGGTCCCGTTCTGGCTGGCGGGACTTTGGGTGGTTCCGTACCACTGACGACGCTCGGCGGCGATGGTGGCGGGGTCGGCCCGGCGCGCGGCGATCAGCGCGTCGGCGGCCCCGCTGCGGGCGGCCACCGCGATCGCCTGGGCGTGCACGGCGTGCGCCGCGCCCATCCGCTCGGCGGGCTCACTGTCGGCCGCCAGGCTCCGCAGGTGCTCAGTGGCGGCCGCCCGCGCCAGCTCGAGCTGCTCAAGGGCGGGGTCGGCGTCCCGCCCGGCAAGCAGCGCGGCGATGTCGTCGAACACGCCCGCGGCGACGCCAAGCAACTGGCGCTCTTCCGGTGCGGCCCTGGTCAGGTCGATGTGGCCGTCGAACGCGTCGGCCACCTGGCTGGCCGCCCAGTCGAGCAGCTGGACCACGCTCGCCAGGGCCTGATCGGCGGTCGCCAGGCCAGTCGGGCGGTAGGGCGCGCCGGTGAACGCGGCCCGCAGCCGCTCCTTCGCGGCGCGCGTGGCGGCCGGGTCGCTCGCCTCGCCGACGGACGCCTGGCGGATCCGGCTGGCGATCTCGCCCGCCAGGGCTGAGGCCGCCGCCCTGATGCGGTCGCCCGGGCTGCGGGGAGACAGCAGCAGGACCGCCAGCGTGCCGGCGGCCGACGCCAGCCACCAGCCTTCCAGGCGGCCGCCGATGGTGGCGGCGCCGCCCGCCGAGGCGACCGGGAGCACGTAGGAGAACAAGATCGCTACCGAGGCGGTGGCCGGGGCCGGGCCGAGGACTCCGGCGAAGAAGACCGCGAACACGACCGGGAGCGTGACCAAGGCGGCCAGCCACGCGCTGCCGCTGACCAGCGTGCCGATGGTCAGGGCCACGCTGCCCGCGATGGCCAGCCCCAGGTGGGCGCCCAGCTTGTCGCGCCTGCTGCCGCCGAAGCTGGTGACCACCAGCGTCGCGAACCCGCCGAACGTCGCGAACAGCGCCATCTGCGGGTCGCCGATCACCGTGGACGTGATGGCGAACAGGCTCGGGATGACGATCGTGGCGCGAATCGCGCGCATGGCGGCGGGAGCCGACCATGAGATCCTCAGCCACGCCGGATTCCACCCGACCGCCGTCAACCGCTGCTGCTTCACCCCGGGCGCTGCCATGGTCAGAGGTTAACCCGGACAACGGCGGGCGATTGCCCCCATTGCGGTAAGCGGCCGGTTAATCCGGTTAATCGTGCGCCGCATCGGCGTCGCACGGGGTGATGTCGTGGCGTCTGTGCCGGTCATGTCCTGTCCTGGTCGGCGGGCCCGCTGGCGTGCAGGGCCCGGTAGATGTGCACTGAGCGCTCCCAGTCGGCCATCCGCTCGAGTGCCGCCTCGCCGGCCGCGTGGAAGACGGCGTCCACCAGGCTCTCGGTGAGCACGAGCAGCGCGGCGAAGGAGTCGAAGGGGATGCCGTCGATGGCGACGGGCAGCACGATGTCCGCCTCGTCCGCCGTCGGGGACAGCGACTCGTCGGTGATCAGGATGACGCTGGCGCCACGGCTGCGCGCCATCGAGATGACCTCCTGCGCCGCCCGCTCGTAGCGGCGCAGGTCGAAGACGACCGCGACGGAGTCCCGCCCGGCGCGCAGGTACTTGCCGATGTCCGCGCCCAGCGGCTCGTCGGCGTAGTCGACGTTCGGGATCAGCTGGTCAAGCTGCATCGCCAGCGTGCGGGCGATCAGCCGGGAGAAGTACCCGCCGCAGATCACGACGTGCCGCGGGCGCCCGGCGAGCAGCGCGACGGCGCGCTCGACTTCCCCCGGCGGCGCGGTGTCCCGCAGGCGCGCCACCAGCTGGGCGCGCAGGTCGACGGCCCGCAGGAAGACGCTCTCGTCCGGCGGTACCGCCCGGCGGGCCTGGGCGCGGCTGAGCGGGCTGGCGTTCATCGACCGGGTGACCTCGGCTCGCAGCCGCTCCTGGAACTCGGGGTAGGTGCCGAACCCGAGCCGGTCGAGCAGCCGCAGCACGGTGGGCTTGCTGGTGCCCGCCGCGGCCGCGAGCGCGGCCGTGCTCTCCAGGCCCGCGGCCGGGTAGCGGGCGAGCAGGGTGCGCGCCACCTTCCGCTCGGCCGGCGTGAGCTCGTCCATCCGCTGGAAGATCACCTCCCGCAGCGGCGGGTGCTCGGCCGGGGAGCCGGTCATGTCGTCAGCGCAGGCTCGGGACCCGTGCCGCGGGCGGAGAACATCGCCGGCGAGTTGTGTGCCACCACGACGCGGCCGTCGCCGCCGACGGCGATCAGGCCCCCGGTGGAGCCGCGCTCGGTGAGCTCTTCCTTGACGGTGCCGCTGATCGCCTCGGCCAGGTCCGCGCCCGCGTAGCGGATCCGGGCGGCGACGTCATGAGCCACCACGCCGCGGATGAACGCCTCGCCGTGCCCGGTGCAGGAGATCGCCGCGACGCTGTCGCGGGCGTACACGCCCGCGCCGACGATGGGGCTGTCCCCGACCCGTCCGTCGGCCTGGCCGGTCATCCCGCCGGTGGAGGTGGCGGCGGCGACGCGGCCTGCGGCGTCGCGGGCCACCGCCCCGACCGTCCCGTGCCGCGCGGCGGCCGCGCGGCCATCGAGCACGCGCTCGAGCTGCTGCCTGCGCGGCTCGGTGATGAAGTAGCCGGGCTCGACCACCTCCAGCCCGTGCCGCTCGACGAGCTCGGCGCCAGGGCCGACGATCAGCACGTGCTCGGTGTGCTCCATGACGGCGCGGGCCAGCAGGACCGGGTTCCTCGCGTACCTGGCGGCGGCGACCGCGCCGGCCCGCCCTGATCCCGTCATCACCGAGGCGTCCAGCTCAGCCTGCCCGGTCGCGGTGAGCGCGGCGCCGCGGCCGGCGTTGAACAGCGGGTCGTTCTCCAGTGCCGCCACGCTCGCGCACACCGCGTCCAGGGCGTCACCGCCCGCCGCGAGCACCCGCCATCCCGCCTGATAGGCGGCCAGCAGCCCGTGGGCGTGCGGGCCGTCGCCCTCCAGGGCCAGCTCCTCGACCCGTCCGCCCGCGCCGCCGTGCAGGGCCAGGCTCGGCCCGCCTGCCGGGGGTGCCACCTCGAAGATCTGCATGCTGATTGTCCTCCTGCGCTGCGCTGGCCGGCTCAGCGGCCGCCGGCCTGCCGGGTGATGTAGGTGACGGCCACGAACGACCGGAAGACGCCAAGCAGGTCGCTGCCGGTGATCCGGGCGGTGCGCTCGCCGGTGCGCTCGGTGTCCCGTGCCCAGGTCGCGATGTCCGCCATGTCAGCGGTCTGGAACTCCAGGTCCACCCGGGCCGGCCGGCTGATCTCGGGTGCCCGGGCGCCTCCGGCGGCGACGCGGCGGACCGCCTCCTCGGCGCCCGCGCGGATCAGCCGGCCGGACTCGTCCGGGTGCAGGTTCAGCGCCGCCCCCCGGGTGACGGACTCCTTCGTGATCACGCTGACCGCGTCCGGCGCGAACGGCGCCGTCTCCTCCGCCGTCACCCGGTCGCCGCAGACCAGCACGACCGGGGTGCCGAAGTGCGCCATGGGCAGGGCGTTGATCCCGCTCTCCCCCACGTACTCGCCATTGACCCGGATGCCCGCGAAGACGTCGGGGTTGTAGGTGTGCGACAGCGTCGACGGGCGGCCCGAGATGGAGCCGTGGTAACCGACGAGGAACACCGCGTCGAAGGTGTCGTCCAGCCCCTGGACCATGTACATCGGCTTGTGCCGCCCCGACAGGTAGCTGGCGCCGCCGGCGATCTTGCGCGGGTCCAGGTTGGCCATCCGGCCATGGGAGTCGTTGACGACGACCTCGGTCGCCCCGGCGGCGACCGCGCCGTCGATCGCGGCGTTGACCTCGGCCTGGAGCAGCGCGCATCCGAGGTCGTAGCCGGGGCTGCCCGCCCGGCACTGGTCCCAGTCGACGATGCCGGCGACGCCTTCCATGTCGCATGAGATCCAGATCCTCATCGCTCCCCCTTCAAGGGCCGACGCTACCATTCGTAACCAATTCGATGATTTAGTCGGAATCTGTATCGTACGTTACAGCACTGGCCACGCGGTTGTCGCCCGTGCCCGGCCCGTGCCCGGCCCGGGACGGCCGTCGCGGTCGCCGCCATCAGCCAGGCCCACCGCCGGGCCAGCTAGCGCAGGCCAGGCACGCCGCCGGGCCAGCCAGCACGGGCCGGCTGGAGCGGGCCGGCCAGCACGGGCCGGCTAGCGGGGGGCGTCGGTGACAGTCCCGGCAGGCGGGGCGAGCCCGCGGGCCAGGAGCGCGAGCACGTCCTCGAGCACGTCTCGCGGCACCTGCCCGCCCGCGGTCCAGTCGGCCCAGCGCATGCCCACGAAGTTGCCGATGCCCGTGTAGGCGTAGGCGATGACCTCAGGGTCGTAGCGGGCGTCCACCTCGCCGGCCAGCTGGGCGGCGCGGACGCCGCGGGCGTAGCCCCGGGCCAGGTTCTCGTAGTACTCGCGGAACAAGGTGGGCGCCACGAACTCCGACTCCCGCACGATCCGGTCGATCCAGGGGCGCTTGGACATCATCTCGAAGAACACCAGGAAGCACTCGCGTTCCCGCGCGCGCTGGCCGCCCTCGACCTGCTCGAGGGCCGCCCTCATCGCCGTCCTCAGGTCCTTGTTGATCCCGCGCACCACGGCGGCGAAGATCTCCGCCTTGGAGCCGAAGTGAGCGTAGAAGCTGCCGGTGGCCATGCCGGCCCGGGCGCAGATGTCCGCGACCGTTGTCCGGTTGTAGCTTCGCTGGCCGAAGAGCTCCTCCGCGGCCGCCAGCAGGCGCTCGGCTGGCGGCCGCTCATCGGCTGTCATGCTGCGTTCGCCTGCCAGGGTCAGGGGGCGGGGACGCCGCTGGCCGGCGCCTGAGACTCACTCCCAGTGTAGGTGGTGATCGGGCCAGTCGCTGAGGTGTCCGTGGTGAGGACCGGTCCCTGCTGTGTCAGGATGCCGTTGTTGATGATGCCGATGTAGGCACCGGTGACGCCATCGTGATCGGTCGCGGAATAGGCGTAGGGAGCGACCAGCGGCCCCTGCGGCAGCCCGCCGTTGATCGCGGAGACCAGGTCGGCCCGGGTGGGGTTCCTGCCCGCCTTCAGCATCGCCTGCACGAACGTGTACGCGGCCGCCATGCCGTAAAGGACGTTGCCGTCGAACGGCGCCTTCGCGTCGTACTGGCCGTGCACCTGCTTGAACAGCGTGATCCAGCTGTTGCTCGCGTCGCCGACCGAGGGCGCGTAGCCGTCGGTGATGATCCCGGCCGTGAGCGAGTTCCCGTTCACGGTCGTGCCGCCCTGCTTGGCGAACGACTCAAGCAGCCCCGACAGCGTGATCGGGTCGGAGCCGACATTGCTGACCACGAGCGTCGGGCTGAAGCCGAGCTTGAGGCTGTTCAGCTTGAGCAGCGCGGTGAAGGCGGGAACGGAGAACGAGACGACCACCTGAGCACCGGCGGCGCGCAATGCCGCTACCTGTGGCGCCACGTTGACGCTGGTCGGGACGTAGCTTTGCCTGCTGACGACCATCGCCTTGGGGATCTCGTCGTCCAGGCCCTTGACGCCGTCCATGCCGAACTCGTCGTCCTGGTAGAAGTAGCCGATCTTCTTCCCGGCGAAGTGCTTGGCGATGTACTGCCCGAGGATCTTCCCCTCGCGGATGTAGTCGAGCTGCCAGCCGAACGTCTCCGGGTCCGCCGCCGGCTGGTCCCAGCAGTCGCAGCCGGACGCGACGAAGACATCGGGGACCTTCTGGGAGTTGAGGAAGCTCTCCACGGCCAGGTGGGTGGGGGTGCCGAGGCCGTTGAATATCGCGTAGACGTTGTCCTGGAGGACCAGCTGGCGCACCACCGACGCCGTCTGGGTCGGGTCGTAGGCGTCGTCGAGGTACTTGTAGACGATCTTGCGGCCATAGACTCCGCCATGGGCGTTGACGTAGGCGAAGTAGGCGGCCGAGGCGGGTGCGATCTCGCTGTAGCCCGGCGCGGCGACCCCGGTGAGCGGCTGGTGACTGCCGATGGTGATCGTGGTCGCCGTGATGCCGGGCGCGGAGGCGGTCAGGGCCGCGCTTGAGCCGCCGCTCCCGGCCGGGCTTGAGCCGCCCGAGCCAGAGCTGCACGCGGCCGCGGCCAGCGCGGCCAGCGCGACGACCGCGAGTGCTTGCACGCGGGGCCGATGTGATCTCTTCATTGAGTGTCTTCTTTCTCCTGGGATTGCGGGGGGCTGCCCTCGCTCGGCCGAGGGCTGGAGTCGAGCAGGGCCGCACGTCGCCCAGCGGGTGCCTCACTGGCGTCGGGCGAGATATCAGGCACCGGTGCCACCCGCCTGGCGCGGGCAGGCACGACGCCGGCCAGGCCGAGGAGCCACCGCACCGCGCCCTGGATTCCCTGCGGGAAGACGAGCATGACCAGGATGAGCACCACCCCGTAGGCGGCGACCGGGATGTTGGACGCGACCGAGCTCGACAGGCCGTGGCTGGTGGCCACGTCGGTGGCGTACGTCGGCACGAGGACGATCACCAGGCTCCCCCAGACCGCACCGGGCAAGGTGCCAAGGCCGCCGATCACCGCGCCGGTCAGCAGGGCGATCGACAGCGTGATCGTGAAGGCGCCCGGCGCGACCAGCTCGGTGACGATGGCCAGCAGCGCCCCGGCCAGGCCGGCGCAGGTGGCGCTGACCACGAAGGCAAGGACGCGCGCCCGGGCGACGTTCACGCCGGCCAGCGCGGCCGCCACCTCGTCGTCGCGGACGGCGCGCCAGTTGCGGCCCACCCTGCTCCGGCTGAGGTTGGCCAGCAGCACCAGGGTGACGAGCGCGACGGCCGAGCAGACCCATGCCTGCCACCTGGTCAGCGGGAAGCTGACGCCGAGGAAGCCCGGGGTGCTGAAGACGACGTTCAGGCCCTGGTCGCCACCGAAGGTCCCCGGGTAGGCGTCGGCGACGGCGGGAAGCGCCACGCCGAGCAGGAGGGTGGCGCCGGCCAGGTACGGGCCGCGCAGCCTGGCCGCGGCCACTCCCACCACCGCCCCGGCGATGGCGGTGATCGCCGCGGCGATCACGAGCACCACGATGAACGGCCAGCTGAGGTGAAGCAGCAGCAGGGCGGTCGCGTAGGCCCCGATGGCCATGAACGCGCCGTGCCCGAGCGAGACCTGGCCGCTTAGCCCGGTCAGGATCGTGAGCCCGGCGACGGCCGTCACCTCGATGGCGATCTCGGCGATCTGGTAGTCCCTGAACGGGCTCAGCCTGATGGACAAGACCGCGACTACCACGGCGACCGCGAGGGCGGCGCCCAGTACGCGCGGCGTGGACTGAACGTTCATACCCGCCGTGCCCGCGCGCCGGAGAATATGCCGTCTGGGCGCATCATCAGCACCACGACCAGGATGAGCAGGGCCACAAGCGGGGTCAGGTCTGACCCCTGAGAGCCCAGGTAACCGCCCGCGTAGCTGAGCGCGACGCCGAGCAGGAGCCCGCCCACCACCGCGCCCGCGGGGCTGTCGAGGCCGCCGATCACCGCCGCGGTGAACCCGAGCACGAAGATCGAGTCCATGCTGTTGGGGTAGAGGAACGTCGACGGCGACACCAGCACGCCCGCCAGGGCGCCGAACAGGCCGGCCAGCGCCCAGCCGAGGGTGATCACCCGCGCCACCCGGATGCCGGACAGGCGCGCGACGGTGCTGTTGAAGGCGGCGGCCCGCATGCGCAGCCCGACGCTGGTGTAGCGGAAGCCGACGGCAAGCAGCAGGGCAGCGGCCAGCACCGCCAGCGCGACGAACACGTCGAACCGCGACACGCCCAGGGGCGTCCGGCCGGCCCTCAGCCCGATGACGGAGAACGCCGCGGGGAACGACCTGTACTGGCCGCCGTACAAGATCCCGGCCAGCCCCTCGAGCAGGACGAGCAGCCCGATGGTGATGATCACGGCGTTGAGCTCGGGCTTGCCCAGGGTGGGCCGGATGACGGCCAGCTCGGCGACGGCGCCGAGCACGACCCCGGCCGCGAGGGCGACCGCGAATCCCTCCCAGTAGGAGCCGGTCTGGTAGATGACCTCGATCGCGATGAAGGTGGTGAACATCGCCATGCCGCCCTGCGCGAAGTTCAGCAACCGGGTGCCCCGCCAGATCAGCACGAGCGACAGGGCTATCGCGGCGTAGATCATCCCGAAGCTGATCCCGCTGAGCGTGAACTGCAAGAACTCGACCACTCGCTTCCTTCCCTGTGCCTGGGGGGTGACAGTGCCGCGCCTAGAACCCGAGGTAGTGATGGCGTAGCGCGACGTCGGCGGCGAGCGCCCCCGCCTCGGCCTCGGCGACGACGCGGCCGAGGTTGAGCACCACTCCCCGGTCCGCGATCGAAAGTGCGGCCCGCGCGTTCTGCTCGACGAGGACGATGGTGATGCCGTTCTCCCGGCTCAGCCGCACCACCATGTCCATGACCTGTGTCATGACCTTGGGGGCGAGGCCGAGCGAAGGCTCGTCGAGCAGCAGTAGCCGCGGGCGCGCCACGAGGGCGCGCGCTATCACGAGCATCTGCCGCTCACCGCCGGACAAGGTGGCGGCCTGCCTGCGGCGCCGGCCGGCCAGTGGGCTGAAGCGCTCGTACGCCTCGGCCAGGGCGGCCGCCCGCTCCGCCCGCCGCCATCCGATGCCGGGCCAGGACATCATGCCGATCCGCAGGTTCTCCTCCACGGTGAGCTCCGCGATGACGCCCTGTCCCTCGGGGACGTGGGCGATCCCGGCTCGGGCCATGTCCTCGGGGCCGCGCCCGGCCCGGTCGGTGCCGTCGAGCAGGACCCGCCCGCCGCGCGGTCGCACCATGCCGCTGATCGCCCGCAGCAGCGTCGTCTTCCCCGCGCCATTGGCCCCGAGCACCGCGGTGATCGTGGCCGCGCCCGCCATGATCGTGACCTTGTCCAGCGCCAGGACCCCGCCGTAGCCCGCCACCAGGTCCTCGACCGCCAGCGACGCCGAGCCGCGTGGCCCGGCCCGGTCAGCGCCGGCGGCTCCGGTGGCGCCGGCGGCTCCGCCCGGGCTAGTCACCCGCGGCTCCGCCCGCGCCGAGGTAGGCGGCCGTCACCGCCGGATCGGCCTGTATCTCGCGCGGGGACCCGCGCGCGATCACCTTGCCGAAGTCAAGGACGACGAGCGAGTCACAGACGGACATCATCAGGTCCATGTGGTGCTCCACGATGACGAGGGACATCTCGGCCGACAACTCGCGGATGAGCTCGCCCAGCTGGCCGAGCTCATCCTCGGCCAGGCCGCTGGCAGGCTCATCGAGCAGCAGCAGCTTGGGCCGGGCGGCCAGCGCCCGCGCCAGCGCGATCCTCTTGCGCGTGCCGTAGGGCAGCTCGCCCGGCCTCGCGTCGGCCACGTCGGCCGCACCTACCCGGGCCAGGGCCTGGGCTGCCTCCAGGCGGAGCCTTCGCTCGTCGCGGGCGGAGCGAGGCAGCCCGAGCAGCGCCGGCCAGAATCCCGCCGCGGCCCGGCAGTTCGCTCCGGTCATGACGTTCTCGATGGCCGACAGCCGGCCGAACAGGCCCACCCCCTGCAGCGTCCTTGCGATGCCAAGTCCGGCCAGCTGGTGCGGGCGCAGGCGGTGCTGAGGCCGGCCGTCGATGAGTACCCGGCCCTCATCGGGCCGGGTGAAGCCGCACAGGACGTTAAGCAGCGTCGTCTTGCCTGCCCCGTTCGGCCCGATGACCCCGATGACCTGGCTGGGCGCGACCGACAGCGAAACGGCGCTCAGCGCCGTCAGGCCACCGAAGCGCACAGTTACCTCGCTGACCTCAAGGACTGAATTGTGCTTCATCACACAAGTCCTAGTTCTGCTAGGCAAACCACTTTGGGTATGAATCCTCATTCAAGGCTTAACCCGGGAACTCGGCAAGTCCGCCTGCCGCAGTTGTTGCCGAGTCGTGCCGCAACCGCAACGCAAGTCCCGGCGCCCACTCCGTAACCAATGTGGCGCGATTCGGCCAGCGCAGCTCAGGACATTTCTGGGGCAGGAGGGCTAGGGGCGGCGGTTGTGACGAGGATTTCCGCGCAGCGCCATTCTTCCTGTTTCCATTCGGATCTTCCCCGGAATTCTCCGCGCCCCCCGCCGCAGTGCGGCGGGGGGCGCGCCCGTCAGCCGCCGCTTTCCGCCGCGGTCGCCGGCTTGAGCGCGGGCGCAAGCTCGAGATCGGCCTGCCGCCGGTCAGGCAGCAGGGCCACGGCGGCGAGGGTCAGCACCGAGCAGGCGATGATGTAGACGCTGACTGCCTGCCAGCCGAAATGCGGGAGCATCCACGTCGCTAGCAGCGGCGCGGGACCGCCGGCGATCAGCGAGGCCAGCTGGTAGCCCAGGCCGCTGCCGCCGTAGGCCAGCCGGGTGGGGAAGCTCTCGGCGATGTAGGACGATTGCGGGCCGTACTGCATGGCGTGCGGGATGGCCAGGATGACCACCCCCACGATGATCAGGCCGGCGGTTTTCGTGTTCAGGAGCAAGAATGCCGGGAACGCGGCCGCGGCGATCAGCACCGCGCCCGCGGCGTACACCGGCCGGCGGCCGAGCCGGTCAGACAAGTGGCCGAAGGTCGGTATCAGGATGAGCTCGAACGCGGCGGCGACGCTGACGGCGGCGAGCGCGATTCCCTCCGCCTTGCCCAGGTCGTCCTTGATGTAGGTCAGCGCGAACGTGGTGTAGATGTAGAACGGCGCCTGCTCCGACATTCGCAGGAACGCGCTGAGGATGATCTCCTTCGGGTGCCGGCGGATGACCTCGACGACGGGGACCCGCGCCACCGCCTGCCGTGCGGTGAGGCGGGCGAACAGCGGGGTTTCCATCACCTTCAGCCGCACCCACAGGCCGATCACGACCAGCAGCAGGCTGGCCAGGAACGGGATCCGCCACGCCCATGCCTTGAACGCGCCCTCGGCCGACAGCGCGATCGCGGTCATCGCCCCGGTGCCGAGCAGCAGCCCGATGGGCACGCCAGCCTGCGGCCAGCTCGCCATGAGCCCGCGTCGCCGCTGCTTGCCCCACTCCATCGACAGCAGCACCGAGCCGCTCCACTCGCCGCCGACCGCGACGCCCTGCAGCACCCTCAGCACCACCAGCAGGATCGGCGCGGCGACGCCGATGGACGTGGCGCTTGGCAGCGCGCCGACCAGGGCACTGGCCACCCCCATCAGCAGCAGCGTCACGATCAGCGTCGCCTTGCGGCCCAGCCGGTCTCCCCAGTGCCCGAAGATCGCCGCGCCGAACGGACGGGCGGCGAATCCCACCGCGTAGGTGGCGAACGACTCCAGGGTGCCGGAGTACGCGCTGGAGTGCGGGAAGAAGACGGACGGGAACACGATGGCCGCGGCCGTGCCGTACAAGAAGAAGTCGTACCACTCGATCGAGGTGCCGACCACGCTCGAGACGGCGGCGAGGGTTACCTGCCGCCGGTTCACCGCATCGCCGGTGGGAGCGTGCGGTTCTGGCTCATCGGGACGCCGGGCCATGGAGGTTCCTTTCCGACCGCCCCCGCTCAGTCTGCCAGCCTCGTTTTTACAATGATTTAACCTCGACTTCGCCTAATGATCTATATAGCGTCGCGACCTTTCCCCGAGCGGCGCGGCGGGCCGCGTAGTCCGGCGCGGCGGAACCAGTGCTGCCGCATCGACGCGGCGGGACCAGTGCTGCCGCATCGACGCGGCGGAAAATGTACGCGCTGGAGCAGAGCTGTCGCCTGGACAGCACCTATGCGGCATTGTCCTCAAAGTCCCGCGACAACGATGCAGCCGTGGGTGCGGCGGACCGCGCCGGGCTGATCCCCGCTATCAGCTGGCCAGGGAGTCGATGGCGGCGGCGACCTGGCGGGGCGAGGCGATCATCGTCAGGTGCCGGCCCGGCACGTAGAGGGGTGCCGGCGCGCCGATCCGCTGCGCCGTCAGCGCCGCGTCGGAGTGCGACATCTGCGGGTCGGACGCCCCGACGACGACGAGCTTCGGCACGTCAGCCGCCTTAAGCGCGGCGAACTGCGCCGCGGTCATGGCGGTGATCCCGTTCTTCATCGAGTAGGTGAGCTCCGCCTGGAACCCGGGCTGCTCAAGCGGCCACCGCCAGGTGCTGACCCCCGCCTCGTCCAGCCGCGGGCACCCCGGCCCGCACTGGGAACTGTAGACGTCCCTGATCAGCCAGTCCTGGCTGAGCGCCAGCCGCAGCGCCGATGTCTTGTACGGGTTGATGAACAGCGTGCCCGCGATCGCGCCCGCTAGCGGCGGGCCGCCGAGCGGTGTCGCGTCGCCGTCGAGGAAGACCACGCCCCTGGCGACCCCAGGGCCTCGCAGCGCGGCGATCCCGACGTCGGCGGCGCCGGCCGAGTGGCCGACCAGGATGGGCGCGTCCGCTCCCGTGAGCTTCTCCGCCGCCAGGAACGCCAGCACCTGGCCCGCCAGGTGGCTGGCGCTGAACGGCGAGCTGGGCGCGCTGTAGCCAGTGCCGGACAAGTCGATCGCGAACACGCGGTGGTCCCTCGCCAGCACCGGCCCGAGCCGGGCGAACGTATCGGCGGTCTCGAACGCGCCCGGCACCAGCACCACGGGCGTCCCCCTGCTGCCCCACTCCAGGTAGCGCGTGTCCCACCCGCCGCCCCGCGCGAACAGCAGGTGCGCAGGCCGCGGCGCTGGCCCGTCGCTGGCCAGGTTGTAGCAGAAGCTGGCCACGGTGATCGCCACCACCAGCGCCCCGATGGCGATCCCGGCCACCTTCGCGACGCGCCCCATGACCCGCCGGAACTTCCCCCGGCGGCTGACCCCGGCCGCCGGCACCTCGGTCCTCGTCACGAGAGCCATTGTCAGGGACGAGTGAGACTGCCCTGGCCACTGGGTCGAGGCGAGGGGCGGCCGGCTACCCCAGGACCAGCGACGGCTGGCTGCCTCCTCGCCGGATGTCCGCCACGGCCGGGTGGCTGGCGCCCGGGTCCCAGGACGCGAGCTGTGTCTTGGTGGTGAAGCTGAGCTCGACCACGAGGCTGTCGGCGCCGGCCGGCCAGCCGAAGCCGACGAGAGCGTCGCTGCTGGCCCCTGTTCCTGGCACGATCGTCAGCCGGCTGCCACCCGCGGGCGCCACCTCGAGCTGGGTGGACAGCTCGCCGCCGTCCCCGCTGTTGCCGAAGCTCACCTGGAGTGCCAGGAAGCGCCCGTCGGGACTGAACGTGCCGCTGGACGCCGCGCTGCCCGCGGGCAGCGCTACCGCGGCCTGCTTGCCTGTCGCCAGGTTGAGCGTCCGGACGCTGCACGTCAGGGCGCAGGCCGAGGTCCAGGCGACCTCGCCCGGGCTGGCCGCGAGCACTCGGGTAAAGGTGCGGCTGGCCCGCGGCGCGGATGGGTCCCACAGCTTGTAGGCCGCCGCTCCAGGCGGCAGGCCGAGCGGTGCCAGCAGCAGGCCGTGGTCCGTTCCCTGGTCAATGAGGTACCCGCCCGGCAGCCTGACCGGCCGGGTCAGCGGCCCCCGTGAGCTTGCCTCCCAGGCCGTGCCGGCCGCGCTGGTCATGGAGACCCCGGGCGGGTAGCTGGTCAGCCAGACAGCGCCGGCGGTGGCGGCCGGGGCGACCAGGCTGGCGGTGCCGACCCGGCTCACCGAGTGCCCGCCGTCGGCGAGGAACCACACCGGCGCGGGCGAGCCGGCGCAGCCGCCGCATCCGGCGGGCGGGGCGGCGCTGGCCTGCACCGCCCAGCCGCCAACGACGCGGGTGAACTGGTAGCCGAACCGGTCAGCGGGCAGCCCGGCGATCCGCTCGGAGCGGCCCGAGGCGGGCGAGAACCAGGCCGGCTGCGCTCCAGAGGCGGGCAGCCGGAGGCTGCGGTCCCAGGCCAGCGTCGGGCCGGCGATCCCGCTGGGCTCGGGCGGCAGGCTGAGCACGTCTGGGCCTGTCTGCAGCGGCGGCCGGCTCGCGGTGGCGGATGTCGGGTGACTGGTCGCCTCGGCGGGGCGGGGGCCTGGCCGGGCGAGGTAGACGGCGCCGCCGGCGACCACCGCGATGAGCGCGGCGATCACCGCCAGGCGGCGCGGCCACGGACTGGGCTCGCGGTCCTCGCCCTGGCTGAGGATGTCATCCATCGCCCGCACCCCTCAAAGGAACGCTGATCTGCAGCCACCACGATACGTCGGCCCGGCGGGTGATGGCCGCCGGCGGCCATCACCGTCCCGCCGGGCGAGCCCGACGGGACGCGATCAGGCTCACTCGCCCTCACTTGTAGAGGGTGGCCGAGCCGTCGGGGTTGATGATCTCCATCGCGGCGAGAACCTGGCTGATGCTCTCGTAGTTGGACGGGGTCCTGGCCCACACGATGCCCAGCGTATTGATGTCCAGGTGCTGGAGCTTGGCCATGATCGTGGCCTCGTTCAGGTTGCCTGCCTGCTGGATCGCCCAGCTGATCTCAAGGCCGGCGTCCCAGCCTTCCTGGCTGTTGTCGAGTGCGTTCTCGTTGCCGAGACCCGCCGCCTTCATTCCGGCCATGTACGCTTCAAGGCCAGCCGCGGTCGCCTTTTCCTGGGCGGAGGTTCCCTGCCTGGCGGCGGTCAGCCAGTCCTGCATGGACCCGAGGACGTAGATGTTCTTCATCACCGAGGGACCGCCGGCCGCCGCGATGAAGCTGGGCAGCTCGCAGGCGGAGCACTCGCTGACGGGGATGGTCGGGTCCTGCGCCCTGATGGCCCTGATGGCGGTGATCGAGTCGGTTCCCGGCACCAGTCCGAACAGGATGATCTGCGGCTTCGCCGCCAGCATGGCGAGCACCTGGGGGGTGACGTCGGTGGCGCCCACCTGGTCGATCTGGGTGGACACGAGCCGGAAGCCGTTCTGCTTGGCCAGGGCCTGCACGGTGGCCTGGTTGTCCAGGCAGACTGAGCCGCAGTTGTCCTCGAGCAGCGCGACCCGGGTGTAGTGCCGCGGCACGATGAGGTTTTGCACGGAGGCGATCTGGTCTTCTGCGAACACGTCGTAGAAGCCGGGGAAGCCCCATGAGCTGAGCTCGCTCGCCGGGTAGCCGTTGGTCTGCCAGCCGGAGGAGAGGCTGATCAGGATCGTCTTGCTGGCGATCGCGATCGGCAGCGCGGACTCCGTGTCCGCCCCCGACTCTGGTCCGATGATGAACTGCGCGTGGTAAGTCTGGACGCACTTCCTGGCGTCGAGCTCGGACTGGGCGGCATTGGACTGGTTGTTCAGCGTGAGGTAGGTGACCTTGTGCCCGAGGATGCCGCCGGTCGCGTTGACGTGCTTGAAGTACGCCTGGGCACCCCAGTTGTCGGTCTCGCCGATCTGCGCGTACGGCCCGGCGAGGGCCAGGTCCCCGCAGGCGACGATGGGAGAGCTTCCGCCCGCGGAGTTGCCGCCGCCGGAGCCGCACGCGGCCAGCAGGCCGGCCAGCATGACGGTGGCGGCCGCGAGGGCTGCCGTGACCGGCGTTCGTCTTCGTGTCATTGTTCTTCCCTCCTGGGTTTGCCATCGGTAACGCGGCTTTTCAGCTGCCGGCCAGCGAGCTGACGACGGCCGAGGAACGGAAGTCGGCCGGGCCGCCGTCGAAGACGAGGCGGCCGCCTGCCAGCACGAAAATCCGCTCGCTGACCGCCGCGACGAGCGCGAGATCGTGCTCGACCAGCAGCACGCAGGTGCGGGCGGCGAGCGCGGTGAGCAGCACCGCGAGCCGCTGGCGCTGCTGCTCGGACAGGCCGGACGCCGGCTCGTCGAGCAGCAGCAGGCGCGGGCCTGACGCGAGCGCGCGGGCGAGCTCGACCATCCGCTGGGCCTCGAGCGTGAGGCTGGTGGCCTCCCGGTCGGCCAGGCCGCCCAGGCCCAGGTCGTCCAGTGCCCGTGCCGCCTTGGCCCGGGCGGCGCCGAGGTGGCTGCGGCCGATCCTGGTCACGATCGACGAGGTGTGCGAGGTGAGGCAGGCGACCGCCACGTTGTCGAGCACGGTGCGGCCCTTGATCAGGTGGACGGCCTGGAAGGTACGGCTGATGCCCTGGTAGAACCGCTCGTTCGGCGGGCGCCTGGTGATGTCAGTGCCTCGCAGGATGACCTGGCCCGCCGACGGTGGCACGCTACCGCCGATGATGGCGAGCAGGGTGGACTTGCCTGCCCCGTTCGCTCCGCACAGCGCGAACAGGCCCCGCTCGGGCAGCGTGATCGTGACATCGCGCAAGACGCTCAGCCCGCCGTACTCCTTGAAGACGCCCCGCACCTCGAGCAGGGGTGCGGCCGCAGGACCGGTCCGCCCCGGTGGCACACCGCCTGCGGGCAGCGGAGGCCGAAGCGAGCCGCCAGGGGGCGACTCGTCAGGAAAGGACTCGTCGGGAAGGGACTCGCCAGGAGACGGCCCGCCGACGATGGCGCCGGCTGCCGCCTGGCCCGCGTCGCCTGGAGCCGGTGACTTCCTGGCCAGCCACGCCACCCCTCTCGCCACGATGCCGGCCAGTCCCTCTGGGTCCACCAGGAGCACCACGGTCAGCAGCAGGCCCTCGACGACGAGGATGTTGACGCTCACCCAGTTGCTCGCGCCCTGCAGGTACTGGATGACGAGCGCGCCGACGACCGCCCCGACGACCGAGCGCCGTCCGCCGATGAACAGCATGATCAGCAGGGCCAGCTCGGCGGTGGGGTCAACCACGGTCTCTGGCACGAACTGCTGGGTGCCCGCGTAGACGGCGCCGCCCAGGGTGGCGAAGACGCAGCCGAGCACGAACAGCTCCAGCTTCCGCCGGGGGGTGCGGACCCCGAGGGCGGCGGCGGTCCGCTCGTCGACGCCGAGGACGAACAGCTCAAGACCGATGTCGGAGGACAGGATGCGGGCCGCGATGAGCACGGCGAGGGCCAGCAGCACGACGACGATGAGGCCGCCGCCGACCGTGGCCACCGCGGCCGGTGACGACGACGACGGCCACAGCGTCCCGGTGAGCGGCGCGCCGACCGCCCCGCCCAGGTAGCCCGACGCGGACACGTAGCCGACCGCGATCAGCGGCAGCATCAAGGTGGCCACGGCGAGGGCCAGCCCGGAGGCGCGGGTGACGAGCGAGCCGAGCAGCAGCGCGGCGAGCGCCGCCCCGGCCATGACGACCGGCGTGGCGATCAGGACGGGCAGGCCCAGGTGCGTGTTCAGCATGGCCACGCCGTACGCGCCGACCCCCATGAACACCGACTGCGAGAACGCGATCTGCTGGCTGAACCCGATCTGCACCGCCATGCCGGCCGTGACGATCGCGTAGCAGGCAGCCAGCACGAACACCGACCCGGTGTACTGCTGCCCGTAGGCCAGGGCGATGAGCGTGCCCGCGACGGCGACGACCCCGGCAGGCAGCACGCCGCGCGGCGCCCGCCTGGCGGCCGGCCACGACGGCAGCGCGGCAGCCCACGACGGCAGCGCGGCAGCCCACGACGGCAGGCCCGCGGCCCACGACGGCAAGGCGGCCGCCCAGGAGGCGGCTCGCGACCTCGCGGCAGGCAGGCGGCTCATCCGCTCACCGTCGGCTCGAAGCCGAGACCGCGCGGCCAGGCCAGGATCAGGGCGGCGAGGATGGCGTACATCACCGTGTCGCCGTACTGCGCGCTCACGTAGCCGCCGAGCAGCGCCTCGAGCACGCCGATGCCCAGTCCGGCCAGCAGGGCCCGGCCGGGCTTGCGGAATCCGCCGTAGGCGGCCGCGATGAACCCGGTGAGGGAGATCGTCGCGCCCGACAGGTACGTGTACCCGGTGATCGGTGATTCCACGATGCCGAACACGGCCGCGATCACCGCGGTCGCGACGAAGATCAGCCGCCGGTACCGGCGGGTGTCGATCCCGACGATCCGCGCGCCGGCCGGGTTCTCGCCGCTCGCCTCCAGGGCCTTGCCGCCGAGGGTGAACCGGATGTAGAGCCAGAAGGCGCCACCGATGATCACCGCGCAGGCCAGCACGAGAATGCCGGCCCGCTCGAAGTTCAGGCTGCCCAGCGTGAGCGACGCGCCGTTCCACAGCGCGGGCGCCGCGTGCACGTCGGTGCCGAAGAGCATCTTCGCGACCCCGTCGATGAAGAACGACAGCGCGAAGGTGAAGAAGAACGTGACCACGATGCCCTCCATGCGCCGCGGCCCGTCCTGGGCGATGCGCAGCACCACCTGGTCGTAGGCGTAGGCGAACAGCGCCACGACGGCCAGCGTGGTGATGATGGCGGCGGGCAGCGGGAGGCCCCTGACCCGGTAGAGGTTGTCCACGCCGAGGGCGCCTGCCATCGCGAAGTCGCCGACGGCCAGGTTAAGGATGTTGCAGACCCGGTACCAGACGGCGACGCAGACCGCGAACATGGCATAGATCGAGCCGGTGATGATACCGGCGATAATCAAGTTCCCCAGCTTCATAACGGTCCCGTCACTCCGTTGCGGACCTCCACGCGCCGGTTGCACAGGGTCAGCGCCCGGCGGGGTGCCTCCTCGACCACGATCAGCGTGGTGCCCTCGGCGTGAATCTGCGCCAGCACCTCGTAGACCCGCGTGGCGATCGCCTCGGCCAGGCCGAGGCAGGGCTCGTCCACGGCGAGGATCTTCGGGCCCGCGGCCAGGCCCCTGGCGATCGCCACCATCTGCTGCTGCCCGCCGGACAGGGTCCCCGCCGCCTGCCGCAGGTGCGGCTTCAGCTCGGGAAACAGCCCGATCGCGCGCTGGTAGGCGGTTGACCGCCTGGCCTTGCCGATCGCCCTGGTCCAGGTGTAGCAGCCGAGCAGGATGTTGTCCGCCGCGGTCAGGTCCGGGTACAGCTGCCGCCGTTCAGGCACCAGCGTCAGGCCGCGCCGCGCCGCCCACCGGACGTCGCCGTTCCTGGCGGGAGCACCGAAGATCGTCACCTCGCCCCGCCTGCGCACCATGCCGGTGACGCCCATCAGGATCGAGGACTTGCCGTTCCCGTTCGGGCCGGTTATCGCGCAGGCGTCCCCGTCGGCGACGGTGAACGTGGCGTCGTGCACCGCGACCACGTTCCCGTAGGCGACCGACAGCCCGGCGACCGACAGCGCGATGTTCCCCGCGGGGCTCACTGGGGGGCTCACCGGCCGTCACCGCTGTCGCCCCGGCCGGCCATCCTCATCCGGGCTCACCTGGCCGTGGCCGCAGCACCGCGCCCTCGGGCAGCGGCCGGACAAGGCGCTGGTAGACCGACAGCCAGCCGACTTCGGCTGGGCGCGCGGGCGCGCTCGCCTCCGGCCCTGCCTTCCTGGCCTCAAGCGCCGCCTTCCTCGCCGCCAGCTCTGCCGCCGCGACGTGCAGGCTCGCGGTCCGCCCCGGGACGTCGATGGCGATCGTGTCCCCGTCGCGGACCAGCCCGAGCGGCCCGCCCGCGGCCGCCTCCGGCGACACCTCGCCGACCACGATGCCCTTGTTCACCAGGCCGGACAGCTGCCCGTCGGTGACCACGGCGACCTCGCCTGTGAGCCCGGCGCCATCCAGCGCGAACACGAGCTGGGAGGCCATGCCCATGCCCGGCGAGCCGGTGACTCCCTGCCCGCGCAGCACCACGACCTGCCCGGCCGTGACGGTCCCCGCCCGCACCCCGGCGAGCGCCTCGGGCGGTGACTCGAAGACGATCGCGGGCCCGGTGAACTCGAGCTGGCGGTCGTCGGCCACCGCCAGCTTGACGATCGCGCCGTCGGGGCAGAGGCTGCCCCGGATCACCACGATCGTGGGCCGCCGTCCAAGCGGCCGCGCCAGCGGCCGGATCGCACCGCCAGCGGCGACCGGGACCCCGGTGAGGTTCTCCGCGAGGGTGCGCCCGGTCACCGTCCGCGCCCCGCCGTCGAGCAGCGGCTCAAGCTGCCTCATCAGCGCCCGGGTGCCGCCTGCGTCCTCGAACTCCTCGATCGGCGTCTCGCCGTTGGGCCTGATCGCGGTGAGCAGCGGCACGTCGTCCGCCCGGGTCTCAAACAGGCGGTACACGTCCACGTCGCACTCGGCCTCGGTCGCGACCGCCTGCAGGTGCTTGACCGAGTTGATCGACCCGCTGACCGACAAGATGGCGGTGACCGCGTTGCCGAAGGCCGCTGGGGTCATGATGTCGCGCGGCTTCAGGTCCTCGGCCACCAGCTCCACGATGCGCCGCGCCGCCTGCTCGACGGCTCGCCACATGGGGTCGCTGTTGGCCCGCACCGGCGTGGTCCCTGGCAGCGCCATGCCGAGCGCCTCGCAGGCCAGGTGCATCGTGTTCGCGGTGCCGATCCCCGCGCAGACTCCGGGCGACAGGACCGCGCTGCCGCTCATCGCGGTCAGCTCCTCGACGCTGAGCCGGCCGCCCGCGACGTGGCCCGCCGCGAGGAACACGTCCTCGATGTCGCAGTGCCGCCCCCGGTAGGAGCCGCTGGCCTGGTAGCCGCAGGCGACGAGGATGGCCGGCATGTTCAGCCGGGCGGCCGCCATGAGCTGCCCAGGCGCGGTCTTGTCGCAGGACGCGAGGCAGATCATGCCGTCGAGCTGCGCGCCCTCCACCTGCATCTCGATGTCGTTGGTGATCAGGTCGCGGGCGGACAGGATGTACCCGCCGCGGTGCCCGGCGCTGTGGATGAAGTCGCTCGGAGCCGCGGTGCGCACCTCGAAGCCGATCCCGCCCGCGGCCTCGATCGCCCGCTTGGCCCGGCGCGCGATCTCGTCCAGGTGGCTGAAGCAGATCGCCAGCTGGGAGGACGTGTTCACGATCGCGATCTTCGGCTTGAGCATGTCCGCGTCGGACAGCCCGAGCGCGAGCCACTGCGCCCGGCGGGTCGCCCACCGGGAAGTGCCAGGCTCGTAGTTGGAGCGCAACGTCATCGTCTCGTGACCTCCACGGTTGAGTTGTCGAGCAGCAGCCAGTCGCCGGTGGCGATGACCGTGCAGGGGTCGGCGTCGAGGTCCGTGATCGCGGGGACGCGTGTCACGACCGCGCCGAGGGCTGACTTGGCCGAGATCCGGCCGATGATCATGCCGCAAGGCGCCGTGCCCGACAGCCGCGTCGCCTGGAAGAACCCCGCCCAGCCCGATGACCCCTTGGCGCTCGGGAAGACCAGGATCTTCCCGGTGAAGCAGGCGCCGTACAGCTCATGCCGGCGCTCGGTGATCAGGCCGCGGGCCGGGTCAATCCCGCCCCATCCGGAGATCGGCTCGCGCGAGACCAGCGCCTCGCCCTCGACGCAGCCCGGCACGACTGCTCGTCCGTGCAGGATGACGGAGCGCATCAGCGCAGCCCTCCGCTCCACCGTCCGGTGATGGCCGCGCGGACGCACTCCTCCAGGGTCCCGAACCATGCCTCGATGCCGAGGATCGCGGGCAGGTAGTGTGCCTGCTTGGCCGAGTCGGTGGCGAAGACCCGGGTGCCCGCCGGGGCCGCACGCGACATCGCCGGGCAGGAGTCGGCCAGCACCCGCCCGCCGGCCCGCTCGATTATCGCCGTGCTGCCGGAGCGGTCGGCCATCACCTTCAGGGCGCGCGGCGCCATGATCCACAGCTCGGTCCCCGCGGACAGCCGCTTGCCTTCGAGCAGGGCGGCGGCCTGCCTGATCTGGTCAAGCGAGGCGTGCGGGCAGCCGAGCAGCACGAAGTCCACGTCGGCCGACGAGCCGATCTCGTTGAGCGTCTGGTAGACGGCGGCCCGCTCGGCCGGCCCGTACGCCACCGGGGAGGGCACGCGCCCGCCCGGCCCGAACGCCGCCTGCACCGATGGCGCCTCCGGCGTGATGCCTGGCACGTGGTACAGCTCGACCCCGCCCGAGGTCGCCGCGGCCGCACCGAAGTGCTTGAGCTCGGTCAGGTCGGGCCGCGAGATCGACCCGGTGATCACCGGACGGTCCTCGCCGGCGACCCCGCCGGCGAAGTACCCGAGCATCCCCCAGTCCTGGAAGGACTCGACGGAAACGCCGGAGACCGAGATCAGGTGGGTCCCGCGCCGGCTCTCCTGCCGGTGATTGCCCCAGCAGGGGATCCTCCCGGTCAGCGAGGCCGCCCCGGTCGACGCGACCCCCTCGCAGTTCGTCCTGGCGCCGAGCACGGAGTTCGCGTAGATCACCGCCGACGACTCCATCCACGCGCAGTGCTCGCCCCGTACCGGCAGGTTCCCCACCTGGTAGGGGGTGCAAGTCGCGAGGATCGCGACGCCGTGCCGCCCGTAGAACGCCTCGGCCTCAAGCTGCAGGTCCACGCTCGCCCGCGGATAGGGCACGATGCCCACCGAGTCCTGCCCGAATCCGTGCTGCAGCTGGCAGGTCGGCACCCGCATCGGCGGGATCGCCAGGTCCAGGTCGCTGTCCAGGTTGATGACCGCGAACGCCTTGTCCCACCCGCCCTCGGCGACCAGCCGCGCCTTGACCGGCGACGGCTGGGTCATCGTCCCTGCCACGTTCCTCACCGAGCAAAGACGCTGCGCGTCAAGGGCGTGCCCGTACCGGATGAGCAGGTCCATCGCCGCCGCGACGGCATCGCCCTCGGCGCCGTCGCGCATCCGCTTGTCGTCATCGGTCAGGAACATCGCTGCCCCCCGAGTCGCTCCCGAGGTTCGCGCCCAGCCGTGACCGCAGCAGCTCGACGTCGGTCGCGTGCACGCTCTGCTGCCGCGGGCCTCGCGCCGCGAGGTCAAGCACGTGCGCGGCGGCGAAGCCCATCGCCGCGCACGGCCCCATCACCCGCACGCTGGACAGCGCGGCGGCGTCGCCGTCAATGCACCGGCCCGCGGCGACGAGGTTGTGCGCACCGGGCGACAGCAGCGACCGCAGCGGGACGTAGTGCACGTGGTCGGCGGCGAACATCTCCCACACGTAGCCGTCGCTGCGGTCATGCAGCTCCACCGGCCAGGCCGTTCGCGCCACCGCGTCGCCGAACCCGGTCCCTGACCGCACCTCGTCCACGGTGAGCTGGTGCACCCCCTGGATCCACCGTGTCTGGCGCCGCCCGGGGAGCCCGTAGGCGCGCACTCGCGCCTCGCCGAACGCCTTGGGGAACTCGGCCCGCAGCAGCGCGATGGCCGCGTCCGCCTGGTCCCGCCCGGCGAACATCGCGCGCGTCGCGTCGACGGGATCGAGGGGGGCGTCGATGTGCGTGACGTTCAGCACCGCGGTGCCGCGCCCGGGGAAGAAGAAGGCGAGGCCGCCCCGCCGCAGCAGCCCGAATTCCTCGCCCCGTGCCGCGAAGAGCGCGTCGATCTGGCCGGCCCCGGGCTTGTGTGCCTCGTCGAGGTTCTCCACGATGACCTGCTGGCTGCCGTAGATCGGCCGGGACGGCACCCAGCACGCCAGCCCCGCCTGCCAGGCCAGCGCGGCGTCCCCGGACGCGTCCACGTACCCGGCCGCTCGTACCCGCACGTCTCCGTGCCTGGTGGCGAGGTCGATGGCGGAGATGACCCCGTCGTGCAGCGTCACCGGGCCAAGGACCGCCCCCGTGACCACGCTGATCCCCAGGTCGCGGACGGTCCGCTCCAGCCACCGCCCGAGCGCGACCTCGTTGTAGAACACCGTCGTGGTGTGCCCGCGCGCGAAGTGCAGGTCGCCGGCCGGCCCAAGGGCGGCGAATATGTCGTCGAACACGCCGTGGGTGAACTGCGTGTACCCTGGCGCGTTGCCGAACACCCCGCAGAACAGCCCGATCAGCGAGTGGACCATCTGCCCGCCGATCAGCGGCAGCGAGTCGACCAGCACCACCGAGCGGCCCAGCCGGGCCGACTCGATCGCGGCCGAGCACCCGGCGATCCCCGCGCCGACGACGCACACGTCGGCCGTGATCTCGGGCACGGGCTCGCATGCCGGCCTCCTCACCGCGTCAAGCCGGAGCTCAGTGAGTTCATGCGTCATGCCTGGGACGCTAAATGCGCGATGCGGGCCTAACAAGAAAAAATTCCTGCTAGGCAGCATAAACCAGATTTATGTACGTTCTCACAGGCCACGCGCCGTCTCGATGATTAGCCGGCGCAGCCAGGCATGCGCGGGATCGTCCTCGTACTGCCGGTGCCACCACAGCGCCTCGACGATCGGCTCGGCCTCGCCCGGGCATTCGAGGACTCGCAGGTTGGCGGAGGCCGCGAGCCTGGTCGCCAGTCGCTCCTGCATCAGCGCGACCCGGTCGGTGCCGGTGACGAAGTAGGGCACCGAGAGGTAGCTTTCCACCCGCACCGCGATCCGGGGCTCCAGGTCGAGCAGGGCGAGCTGCCGCATGACCGGCACCGAGGCTACTCCCCGCGCGCCCGCGCGGTAATAGGGCGCGACCCAGGGCAGCCCGGCCAGGTCGCGCGCGCACAGCGGGCTGCCGCCGTCGAGCACCCGGTTGCCGCTATCGAGCACGCACATCCACCGGTCGCGAAACAGCTCCGCCGACCGGGTGTCCGGCAGCGCGAACCCGCTGGACGGCGGGGCGACCATGCCGTCGACGAACCGGATGCCGTCGGAGTACTCGGCGACGAGCGACTCGCGCACCAGCCGGATGTGCAGCCGGGCCCGCGGCGCGGCCCGCCGCACGGCGTGCGACAGCGCCTGGCCCATCACCATGATCGTGTAGTCGGCCATCACGAGGGTGAACTCGCGGTCGGTGGTCGCCGCCTCGAAGGCGCAGGACGCGGAGAAGAGCCGCTCCGCGGCCGTGCACACCGCCTCGACCTGCTCGGCGAGCTGCTCACCGAGCGGCGTGAGCAGGTACTCGCCGCGCTCGCGGACGAGCAGGTCATCACCGAAGTGCCGCCGCAGCCGGGACAGCGAGGCGCTGGCCGCGGGCTGGGTCACCCCGAGGCGCTGCGCGGCGCGGGTCACGCTGCGCTCCCTGACCAGCTCGCGCAGCGCGACGAGCAGGTTCAGGTCCAGGTTGGCCAGATGGGCAACGGGCCGCATAATCTCCCCATCCAAATAGTCTCCCCATCCAACGTCGGCCGCGTCCCACTGGCAAGATCGGCTGCCCACGAAGAACGTGGTCACGGCTGGTGCCCGTGACGCAAAGCCCAGCCCGGCCGCAGGCTGCGGCCGATCAGGGCGGCAATCGTTATCGACCTCGTTTGTCAGTGGCGTGCGGCAGTATGTACGCGTGGCTGGTGAAACCTCTCCATCGGCGCGCAACCAGGGGGAAAAGCAGGGCAAAGCCCCCGATGAGGCGCAGCCCTTCACTCACCTTGGCGTCCCGAATGCCGACCAGTATCGTCGCCTCCTGCGGACGTTCGCCCGGGCGAAGGCCCGCTTCATCGTGCACCTGCGACCGGAGGACGTCGCGGCGGAGCTACGGGCCGAGGCCGACGAGCAGCTCACTGAGGCCCTCGACCAGCTGGTGCGCTGGGGCAACCTGCGGGCGGACATCGACACCGGGCGCGTGACCACCGTCGAGGACTTCCACCGGAAGCGATCGCTCTACCAGCTGACCGCCGCGGGCCAGGCCGCCGAGCAGGCGATCGCGTTCTATGAGGACGCGATAGGACGGCGTGGCCAGCTCCAGTCCGTGGCCCTGGCTGACATCGCCGGGCAACTTCAGGCACTGCTCGTCCTGGCGGCGGAAGACGATCCGGACCCGGCGAAGGTTCACCTCCTGCTGCTGTCGGTGGCGGAGCGGTTCTCCTCCCTGGCCGACAACGCGCAGGCGTTCATGGCCGCGCTGCGACGGGCTATCGACTTCTCCGACGGGGACGTGGACGGATTCGTGGCCTACAAGGAGCGGCTGATCGACTACATCAACCGGTTCATCGCTGACCTCGCGAACTCCGGTGCCCAGATCGCGGTCCTGCTGGCTCGCCTGGAGGCCGGCCAGCACGAGCGGCTCCTCGTGCTGGCCGCGCGGCGCGAGGCGGCCGACGCCGTACCAGAAGGGGCAGCCGACGCCGAGTCGCTGACCCGGGCTGAGGGGCAGGCGCTCGACGCCTGGCGCAACCGGTGGCGCGGGCTGGATGACTGGTTCACCTCCCGCGACGCGGGACACCCTTCCCAGGCCAGGCTGCTGCGCCAGGCTGCCGTGACGGCGATCAAGCAGCTCATCGACGCCGTCGGCCTGCTCAACGACCGGCGCTCTGGCCGGTCGGACCGCTCGGCCGACTTCGCGGCGCTGGCCCGCTGGTTCGCTCAGGCGCCGGACGACGCCGCAGCCCACCGGCTGTGGCGGGCGGCGTTCGGCCTCACCCCGGCCCGTCACCTGTCCGTCACCGGGGAGACCGCTGATGAGTTGCCGCACGTGCCAGCCGGAACGCCGTGGGGCGAGGCCCCACCGATCTGGATCTCTCCGCAGCTGCGCAGGACCGGCACCTACGAGCGGCGCGGGAAGCCCAGCGCCGTGAAGGACCGCTCCGCCGACCGGGAACTGCTGCGACGGCAGGCAGAGCAGGAATCCGAGCAGACTGCCGAGGCCCGGCGGCGGCTGCGGACCAGCGGCCCCACGCTCCTGTCGGACCTCGACGTGCTTGACCCCCGGGCGTTCCGGTTGTTCCTGAGCCTGCTCGGCGACGCGCTCGCTGCTCGCTCCCCGCACGAGGCCGAGGTGAAGACGGTTACCAGCGACGGCTCCATGGAAGTCCGGCTGCACCTTGTCCCGGGTGGCGGCACGGCCACGATCAAGACGGAGGACGGAGTGCTGGCCGGCCCCGAGCATGTCATCGAGATCACGGACCTCGTCCCGTGATCGCCGCGGAGGAGCAGGCCCAGCGCCGGGCGGCCCTGCGCGCGCTGCTCGCCCGGCCACTGCTCATGGCGGCCGACGATGGCGAGGCCCTTACCCTCGTTCGCCGGCACCTGACAGCGCTGAGCGACTGGCTGCGCAAGGAGACCGGCTGGCGGCTCGTCGCAGATGCTGAGACAGCCCGGCTATTCAAGACCGCCTCCCTGATTTCTGATGCCTCGCACCCCGCCCGCGGGCACAACAAGGAGCCGTTTACCCGCCGCCGCTACGTGGCGTTCTGCCTGGCCCTCTCGGTGCTCGCCCGCGCCGACGCGCAGACCACGCTCGGCAGCCTCGCCGACGACATGCTGACGGCCGCCGCCGAGCCCGAGCTGGCCGCGACTGGATTCAGGCTGGCCCTGGAGAACAGGGCCGACCGGGCGGACCTCGTCGCCGTGGTCCGGATGCTGCTCGGCTTGGGTGTGCTCAGCAGGGTCGCCGGCGACGAGGACGCGTACCTGTCGGCGGGCGCGGACGTGCTGTACGACGTGCGCAGGCCTGTCCTCGGAGTCCTGCTGAGCGGCAGCCGCGGTCCCTCCACCGTCACCGCGGGCGACTTCGAGGGACGGCTTGCTGAACTCTGCGCCGAGCCGGTCGCCGAGACCGACGAGCTCCGCAACCAGGCCCTGCGCAGGCAGCTGACCAGGCGACTGCTCGACGATCCCGTCCTCTACTACGACGACCTCACCGACGACGAGCGCGCGTACCTGATCGCGCAGCGGCACGCGATCACCCGGCGGATCACCGAGGCCACCGGGCTGCTACCGGAAATGCGGGCCGAGGGCATCGCCATGGTCGACCCCGACGACGAGCTCACCGACGTACGGATGCCCGAGCAGCGCACCGATGGGCACCTTACGCTGCTGCTCGCCGAACATCTGGCAGGCAGGGCGCGGGCCTCGCGCGCCGACCTGCTCGCGTTTGTCAGGAAGGCCGCGCAGGCGCACGTGACCTACTGGCGCAAGGGGGTCACCGACCCCGGCGCGGAGATCGAACTGCTCGACACCGCCCTGGAGAAGCTCACCGCACTGGGCCTAGTCGACGCTGACGTCGAAGTGACCAGTGACGGCACCGGCACCCTGATCCGCGGCCGGCCGGCCATCGCCCGCTTCGCCCTGGCCGACCCAGTGATCCGCGAGCCCGGCGCGATGAAGAGAAGCACTGCGAGGAAGGCAGGCAGCCATGCAGCACCCACCGTGGCCTGAGCCGACGGGGCCTGCGGTACCAGCGGCGGCCTCCGTCCTGCCGACCGCGGCATCCGATCGGTGGAAGCCGACGCGGGCGGGCCTGGTCGACATGTTCTACTACGACCACGAGGAATTCTGGTTCCATGACGGGCGGCTCCTGCTGCGCGGGAACAACGGGACCGGCAAGTCCAAGGTCCTCGCCCTGACGCTCCCGTTCTTGCTCGACGGGGAGCTCGCCCCGCATCGGGTGGAGCCGGACGGCGACCGGCAAAAGCGAATGGAATGGAACTTGCTGCTCGGCGGCAAGCACCCGACACCCGAGCGCCTCGGGTACACATGGCTTGAATTCGGCCGCCAAGCCGCCGACGGGACGCAGGAGTTCCGCACCATCGGCTGCGGCCTGAAGGCCGCCGCAGGCCGGGGCATCGTCCGGCACTGGTTCTTCGTCACCACCCAGCGGGTTGGCCTGGACCTGCACCTGCTGCCCGCAAGCCGGGTGCCGCTCACGAGGGAGAAGCTGCGCGAGGAGCTTGGTGAGCATGGGCTGGTCTACGACCGGGCGCACGATTATCGCCGCGCGGTCGACGAGGCCCTGTTCGGCCTGGGCGAGCACCGCTACGAGGCCCTGGTCAACCTGCTGATTCAGCTGCGGCAGCCGCAGCTGTCCAAGAAGCCGGACGAGAAGCTGCTGTCCAGGGCACTCACCGAGGCGCTGCCCCCGCTCAGCCCCGGCCTGGTCACGACGGTCGCCGAGGCGTTCCGCGGCCTGGATGAGGAACGCGACGCGCTGCGCTCCCTGGCCGATGCCCGCCAGGCGGCGGAGGAGTTCCTGCGTCACTACCGCCGGTACGCCATGATCGCCGGCAAGCGGAAGGCCGCAGGCCCGAGGCTGACCCAGAGCCGCTACGAGCAGCTCGGCCGGGAACTCGCCGCCGCTGAGGAGTCCTTCACGGTGGCGGAAGGCGAACTTCTCCGGGCACGGCTCGAACGGGAACGACTCGATGAGCAGCGCGCCATCGTGGACGCACGGCGCGAAGCCCTGCAAGCCGATCCGGCGATGCGCGACGCCGAGCGCCTCGGCCACCTCCGCCAGGACGCCGAGCGCCGACGCAACGCGGCGGTGGACAGGGACAGCGTCAGGGACCGCCTGGCGGGCCGGGTCGCCCGGCTCGCCGGCAAGGCGGACGAGACCGCGCACCGGGCCGGCACCAGGCGCGATGGGCTCGGCGGCGCGCTGCGCGCCGCCGCGTCCGCCGCGTCCACCGCTCGGCTCGGCCCGCTGCACGCGGCGGCGGTCATGGCTCTTGATTCCGGTTACCTGGACACCGCGGGGGCCGCAGCGGCTGACATGCTCACCATGGCACGACGTGATGCCCAGGCCGCAGCCAGCCGGCAGGAACAGGCCGTCACCCGGCTAGCCGGGCTGCTGGAGGAATCCGCGGACCGCCAGCGCCGGCTCCAGGCCGCTCAGGGCGAGGAAGGCCGGCTCTCGGCCCGGGTCCAGGCCGCCGCGGACCGACTCACCGCCGCGGGACAGATGGCAGCTGAGCGAATGCAGCTGCTCCTGGACTCCTACCGTGCGTACCTCGCTGGCCTGACGGAGTTGCTGGTGGCCGACCCCGATGAGCTGGCCGGCCTCCTGGAGTCGTGGGGGGTAAGCGGCGAGGGGGTCAATCCGGCGACCGGGATCATCGACGACGCCGCGCGGACGGCGGAGGCGCGGCTTGGCCGCCTAGCCGGGGAACTTGGCAGCCGCCGCTCCGGGCATATCACCCGGGCAGCCGAGCTGACCGACGAGATCAGCCGGCTGGCCGCGGGCGGTCACGACGCCCCGCCGGCCCCGCACACCCGGGGCCACCGGGTCCGCGACGGCCGCCCCGGCGCCCCGCTATGGCGGGTGACCGACTTCAGGCCGGCCGTCGCTGACGGCGAGCGCGCCGGGCTGGAGGCAGCGCTTCAGGCCGCGGGGATACTCGACGCCTGGGTCACGCCGGACGGGAACCTGATCGACGGGGATGTAATCGTGGTCTCGGGGCTCGCCCCCGTACCGGGACCTTCGTGCGCTGACCTGCTGCTGCCCGCCATCAACTCCGCCGAGCCGCAGGCAGCGGCGCTGGGGGCGGAGACGGTGACAGCCATCCTGCGGGCCATCGGGCTCGGGCCGGAGGGCGCGGGCCCCCGTCAGGCATGGGTCACGGCCGACGGCCGCTGGTCGAACGGGATGCTGAGCGGTGTGTGGCACAAGGACCAGGCCGGCTACATCGGAGAGGGGGCCCGCGAGGCGGCGCGGCGAGCACGGATCGAGTTCTTGGAGGCGGAGCTCGCCGGGGAACGGGCGGCCATCGAACGGCTCGACGCGGACATGGCGGGCATCACGGCGCGGCGGAGGCTGCTCGCGCGGGAGCACCGGGCAGTGCCGCCGGACGACGGGGTCCGCGAGGCGCACACGATGGCCGCGGAGCAGCGCCGCCAACTCGCCCGGGCGCGGGAGGAACATGCGGAGGCCGTCACCGCCTGCGGGCAAAGGCAGCAGGAACTGGCCGCCGCTCAGGCAAGGGCGGCGGAGTTCGCCCAGGACGTGGGCCTGCCCGCGCATCCATCTGAGCTGGCCGACGTGCGGGCCGGGGCGAGCGCCTACCGGGAGGCGCTCGCCGGGTTGTGGCCAGCGGCCGAGGCCACGCACGCCGCGATCCGCGACGCGGCGGAGGCGGCGACGGACCTCGCCGAGGGCAGGCAGTTGCTGGCCGAGGCCACCGAGCAGGCGGCCGAGGCACAGGACCAGGCAAGAGCGGCGGCGACGGTCTACCAGGAGCTGCTGGCCACCGCCGGCACCGCGGTCGAAGAGCTCCAGCGGCAGCTCGCCCAGGTGACCACCGACCTCAGCCGTAACAAGGCAGAGCGGGCCAGCGCCGATGCCCAGGAGAAGCAGGCGATCGAGGCGCGCGGCAAGGCAGACGGGAAGCGCGGTGAGTTGCGCACGCAAGCCGACGACGCGGCCCGGCAGCGAGACGACGCGATCCTTCAGTTCCGGGCGTTCGCGGCCACCGGGCTGCTGCGGGTGGCCGTGCCGTCCCTGGACATCCCCGACCCGGACCAGCCCTGGGCCGCGACGCCGACCGTGATCCTGGCCCGGACAGTGAACGCCGAGCTTGACACGATCGACGAGGCAGACGCCGCCTGGGACCGGATCCAGAAACGGGTGACGGAGGAGCACAAGCTTCTCGCCGACGCGATGGCCAGGCATGGGCATTCGGCCGGGCTCACGCTGAGCGAGGGGGTCATCCTGATCGACGTCGTGTTCCAGGGCCGCAGCCACAACCTGCCCGGGCTAGCCGCCGCGCTGCAGGCGGAGGTGGAGCAGCGGACCACGCTCCTGTCGGCCAGGGAACGCGAGATCCTGGAAAACCACCTGCTCAACGAGGTCGCCGGCACGCTGCACGAGCTGATCACCACGGCCGAGGCCGAGGTCAGGCAGATGAACGACGAGCTGGAGTCCCGCCCTACGTCGACCGGCATGAAGCTGCGATTGACCTGGCAGCAGGCCAGGAACGCCCCTGAGGGCCTCGACCGGGTAAGGCTCAAGCTCCGCCAGACGATCGACGCGTGGTCCGCCGCCGACCGCGCCCTAGTCGGCACGTTCCTGCAGCGGCGGATCGCCGCGGAGCACGCTGATAGCCCCGGTGCCGGCTGGGCGGAGGCACTGACCGCCGCGCTTGACTACCGGGGCTGGCACGAGTTCGTCATCCAGCGCTACCAGGAGGGCCAGTGGCGGCCCGCCACCGGTCCTGCCTCAGGCGGCGAGCGGGCGCTGGTCGCGTCGGTGCCGCTATTCGCCGCGGCCTCCTCGCACTACAAGTCGGCGGGCAACCCGCACGCACCGCGGCTCATCGCACTGGACGAGGCATTCGCGGGAGTCGATGACGATTCCCGAGCCAAGTGCCTGGGCCTGCTCGCCATGTTCGACATGGACGTGATCATGACCAGCGAGCGGGAGTGGGGTTGCTACCCGCAAGTACCCGGGCTGGGAATCTGCCAGCTCGCACGCCAGGACGGCATCGACGCGGTCCTGGTCACCCCCTGGCGCTGGGACGGGCGGGAGCGCCGGCGGGCTGACCAGGCGGCGACATGACGGCCGCAGCCGACCCGGGCGTCGCCTCGGATCAGTTGCGCCGGCTGCTCGGCGGCGAGCCCACGGCCTGGCTCGTCCGCCGGATCAGGGACCGGCTGGAAGCCGGGCGGTCGCTGACCGGGACCGTGACCCTCGCCGACCCGACCGCAGAGCAGCGGCAGGGGGTCGCGCGGCTCACTGGGCGTGCGCCGCGATCCGGCGCGTCACTATCGGTTTCCCTGGCGGAGGTGGACGGGATCCTGCGCGCCAGTGGGGCCGCACCGGGGGGCCTTGAGCAGGCCGTGCGGGAGCTGACCGGGCCGGTCCGCGACCGCGGCCGCGACCGGGCGAACGCGGTGGCCGCCTGGGCCGACGCGTTCTCGCCGCTCGATGAGGCCGTTGCGGGCCGGGACGCCCTCCTTGCCTGGCGGGCCTGGCTCGACACAACCGGGGTCGTGCGCCGCCTTGCCCCCGAGGCCACCACGGCCAGGACCCTCCTGTGGCAGGTGGCGGAGGTACTGTGCCGGCTGCCATCAGCCGGGGTGTCCATCGGCAGGCTCGCCGCTGAGTGCTGCGGTGACGCACACGCCCTCGACGACGGCCGGCCCGCCGGGACTCTCGCCCTGTCGGCAGCCCGTGCCCTGGCTGGCCTGCCCTTCCCGGCGGACGCAGGGGCGGACTCCCGCCGTGCGGCGTGGGCCTCGGTAGGCGTCTACCTGGACGAGCTGTCCTCCCTCGTGCTCTGCCTTGGCCTTCCCGGCGACACCAGGACCCCGCTCGGCCGGGTGCTGGGACTCCACCGGGAGGCGGGGCAGCCAGTGATGCTCACCTTGCGGCAGTTGCGCTGCCACGAGGGTCCGATGCACGCAGGCATGGTCCGGGTCTGCGAGAACCCGGTCGTTGTCGCGGCCGCTGCCGACGAACTTGGAGCTGGCTGTCAGCCCCTGGTCTGCGCTGGCGGCCGACCCTCCGCAGCCGGGTGGCGGCTGCTTGACCTGCTGGCCGCCGACGGCGCGCAGCTCCGGTATCACGGAGACTTCGACTGGGGCGGCATCCGTATCGCTGGCGCGGTCCGCGAGCGATCCGCCATGGCAAAGGCCCGCTGGGAGCCCTGGAGGTACGACCGGGACGCGTACGAGGCACTAGCAGTCGCGACCGCCAACAGGCCGCCGCGCCTAAATCAGCTGGCAGGCGAACCGGTCGCCACGCCCTGGGATCCAGGCCTGGCCACTGCAATGACGCGCCGCGGCACTCGCCTCGAGGAAGAGCTCACCCTGGACGTCCTGCTGGCGGATCTAGCCGAGTTACACCTCGGCTCACCGACGGCCTCGTCTAGCCCTGCCGCAGGCTGCAGCCGATCAGGTAGCCGTGGCCGCGCTCGTCGGTCCCGGCGCTGAAGCTCTCCTGGCCGGCCACCAGGCCATCGATCCGCAGCCGCCGGCCGGCCTGGCCGACCGCGGCATCTGGGGGCTGGATCCGTACCCGGCCGCCGGGCACGTCGACGTCGAGGCCGAGCAGCGCCTGGGCTAGCGCCCCGACGGCGGCGGCCGACCACGCCTGCGGGCGGCAGGCCGCCGGGTAGGGCACCGGCCCGCGATCATCGCCGGAGTACAGCTCGGGAAGCCGCCAGCCGAACGCGGCGGCGGCGGACAGCAGCCCGTCGGCCAGCCGGGCCGCGGTGGCGCCGTGCCCGCTGCGGGACAGGCCCCTGATCACGATGGCCGTATCGTGGCTCCACACCGAGCCGCAGTGATAGCTCAGCGGGTTGTAGCCGCCATTGCGGGCCGACATGGTGCGCAGGCCGAAGCCCGAGTCCATCTCCGGGCCGGCCAGCCGGGCGGCGACCAGCGCCTCTTCCTGCCCGGTCAGCAGGCCAGTCCCGAGCAGATGGCCGATGTTGCTGGTCAGCGAGTCCACCGGCTGCTTGGCCGCGTCCAGCGCCAGCGCCGGGTACCCGTCCGTCAGCCAGAACGACGCGCGGAAGGCCGTCGCCAGCGTGGCCGCCCAGTCGCGCCAGGCCTCGGCGCCAGGCTCGCCGAACGCGGACAGCAGATCGGCCCCGGCCATCGCCGCCTCGTAGGCGTACCCCTGGACCTCGCACAGCGCGACCGGCGGCTTGGCGATGCGGCCGTCGGCGAAGCGAATGGAGTCACCGGAGTCCTTCCACCCCTGGTTCGACAGCCCGTGCCCGCTTTGGTCGATGTACTCGAGCAGCCCGTCGCCATCGGAGTCGCCGTGGTAGCGCATGCAGTCAAGCGCGGCGCGCAGCGCGGGCAGCAGCGCCCGCACCTCGCTGGCCGGCATGCCCCAGCGCCACGCGTCGTTTAGCAGGCAGATCCACAGCGGGGTGGCGTCAATCGTGCCGTAGTACAGCGCCCCGCCGCGCCGCAGCTCGTGCGGGATCTTGCCGGGTGCCTCCGCGGTCTGCGGGTCGACCTTGCTGCCCTGGAACGCCGCCAGCGTCCGCAGGGTGCCCGCGGCGAGCCGCCAGCCGAACGGCAGCAGCAGCCGGGCCGCCCAGATACTGTCCCGTCCGAAGAGCGTGAAGAACCACGGCGCGCCCGCGGCGAGGAAAACGTCATCGGGGCGGGCAGGCACGGTCATCCGCAGTGCGTCCGCGTCGGCCAGCGAGCGGCTGACCAGCTGGGCCAGCCGCGGGTCGTCGGCGCTCACCCGGATCTGGCGCGACTCACCGGACACGGGACCGCCGGACACGGGACCGCCGGGCACGGTAGCCCCGGGCGCGGCGATCACCGCGCCAGCCGTGTCAGTCACCGTCAGCCGCAGGTTAAGCACCTGCTCCCCCCGGCCATCGAGGCGCACCCGCCACCGGAGCGCCGCGCCACCAGCCGTGGCGCCTGCGGCCAGCTCGGCTCCCGGTGCGGTCAGGGTGACGGTCACCTCGTCGTCGCCCCAGCTCAGGCCCGCGCCAGCCGGGCGCACCGGGACCGGGCGCATCGGCACCGGGCGGCTGGCCCGCGCCCCCTTGATCTCGCCCAGGCTGGCCAGGTCGGCGGCCACGGTCAGGACGACCTCGGTATCGACGCCGGAATCGGCGAAGCTGACGACCCTGATCCGCTCGCTCACCTCGCCCGGCGCGACGGTCCGCTCCCGCTCGATCCTGACCGTCGGGTCGACGAGGTCGTCGCCGAGTGCCCTGGGCACCGCCACGAACCAGGCCGACCGCGCGCCGCCCAGGCCGCTGGCGATCGGCTCGGGCTCCGCGCCGCCCACCGTGAGCACCGCCCGCGACAGCACCCGCACGTCAGCATGCAGCACCCCCTCGGCGTTGTCGCCGTCGCGGATCTGCCCACTCGGCTCGCTGAGCGCCACGGTCGGCGCGCTCAGCACGGTGACGAGATCGTGCAGCCAGGGCTGGTCGAGCGCGGACATCGATCCCTCTTCCAGTTGTGTCGCGGGTTGTCGCACCATGATGGCCGCAGACCTTGACAGGGGCGGGCCACCAGGGACATCCTAGCAATAATTTGAACGATCAAATCGAACGTTCAAATTTAACGATCAAAGAGGATCAAGGTGCCAGCACAGCGTCCAACCATGGCCGACGTCGCCAAGGCGGCCGCGGTGTCGCTGCAGACCGTGTCGAACGTGATCAACGCGCCGCACCTGGTCCGCCCGCAGACCCGTGAGCGAGTCGAGGCGGTGATCGCCGCGACCGGGTACCGGCCGCTCAAGGCCGCGCAGACGCTGCGGACCCAGCGATCGCACCTCATCGCCGTCATCATCCCCGAGCCCGGCCAGTGGAAGGGAGAGTTGCACAACGCCTTCCTGCACGCGCTCACCCGCCGGGCGCAGAAGTCCGGCTACCGGATCCTGCTGTTCACCGCGGTGGACGACAGCGAGGAGATCCAGGCCTACGACCAGTTGCTCACCGACTACACGCTGGACGCATTCGTGCTCACGGGCACGCACTCCGCCGACCGGCGCACCTCCTGGCTGCGGCGCAAGCGCGTCCCCTTCGTGACGTTCGGCCGACCGTGGGGGGCGGCGACGCACCCGTGGGTGGACGTGGACGGCGCCCACGGCGAGCGCAAGGCCACCGAGCACCTGATCGCGGCGGGCCACCGGCGCATCGCCTTCCTCGGCTGGCCGGAAGGCTCCGACGTGGGCGATGACCGCAAGGCCGGCTGGGACCAGGCCTGCCAGGCGGCGGGCCTGGCGACCGAGGGACTGTGCGCTCGGGTGGAGGACGACCTGGCGCTGGGGCGCCAGGCCTGCGCCAGCCTGCTCGACGCGGCCGAGCCGCCAACGGCCTTCGTGTGCGTCAGCGACACGATCGCGCTCGGCGCCTGGACCGAGATCACCGCGCGCGGCCTCGTCCCCGGCCGGGACCTGGCGGTCATCGGCTTCGACGACTCCGCCGCGGCCGCCGTCGTCGGCCTGACCAGCGTGGCCCAGCCACTGGATGAGGTGGCGGACGCGTGCCTGGTCGCGCTGGACAAGCTCCTGTCCCCCGGCGGCGCCGGCCAGCGCGGCGCCCGGCCCCGGGTGCTCCTCGAACCACAACTCGTCATCCGCAATTCCGCACCATCCTCCTCACCATCCCCCGAGAAGAGGACACCATGAGATCCAAGATCGCCATCGCGGCCGTGGCCGCCGCCGGGCTCGCGCTGCTCAGCACGGCCTGCTCCTCCGGCAACGGGTTCAGCTCACCGTCGGCGGCAAGCAGCCCCAGCAGCGCCAAGGCCAACAAGTCGACGCTGACGCTCATGTTCGGCTCAAGCGGCCCGGCGGAAACGGCCGCCGTGCAGCAGGCGGCCAAGGCGTTCACCAGCCAGAGCGGCATCCCCGTGCAGGTGATCCCGGCGTCCAACCTCACCCAGCAGGTGGCCCAGGGATTCTCCGGCGGCACGCCGCCCAACGTGTTCTACCTCGACCCGCTGACGTTCCAGAGCTACGCCAAGGACGGCGTCCTCGACCCGTACCCGTCAAGCCTGGCCAACGCCGGCGGGTTCGCCCCCGCGCTCGCCCAGGCATTCACCTACAAGAGCACGTTCACCTGCGAGCCGAAGGACGCCTCCACGCTCGCCTTGTACGTCAACACCACCGACTGGAAGCAGGCTGGCCTCGGCGCGCCGCCGGCCAACTGGAGCCAGCTCGAGGCGGACGCCAGGAAGCTGACCACCAGCGGCCGGACGGGCCTGACGATCGACCAGACCCACTCCGGCATCGACGAGTTCCTGTACCAGAACGGCGGCGCCGTGACCAACGCCGCGGGCACGAAGGTCGAGCTGGACAGCTCGCAGAACGTCGCCGCGCTCACGTTCCTCAAGGGCATGCTGAACCAGGGCATCATGAAGTTCCCCGCGACTCTTGGCGCCGGCTTCAGCGGCCAGGCCTTCGGCGAGAACAAGGCCGCGATGGACATCATCGGGAACTGGGAGAACGGCGAGCTGCAGTCCGATTACCCCGGCGTCAAGTTCAAGGTGTACCCGCTGCCTGCCGGGCCCTCCGGCATCCACGCGACGCTGTCCTTCACCAACTGCTGGGGCGTGCCCAAGCAGCAGGACAACCTGGCCGGGGCCGTCGACTTCGTCAAGTTCCTCACCACGCCGCAGCAGGAGATGACGTTCGCCAAGGCATTCGGCGTGATCCCCTCGCTCACCAGCGCGCAGGCGCAGTACGCCCAGGCCTACCCTCAGTACGCGACGTTCGTGCAGGAGCTCGGCTATGCCCACCCGGACATCGCGATCGCCGGGGCCACCCAGGCGCTGTCCGCGTTCGACTCCGCCCTGCAGCAGCTGGCCACCGGCAACCCGGCCACGATCTTGAAGACGGCGCAGCAGAACCTGCAGGCCGTCGTCGGCCAGGGTGCGTGAGGTGCCACTTAGGCGGATGCCAGGCCGGTCCCCCGCTGCCGGGGGACCGGCCCCCCGCAGGCCCCTGTGGACCGCCCACCGCCGGGAGGCCCTCGCCGGCTGGCTGATGTCCGCTCCGGTGATCGTCTTGCTGCTGGCCTTCCTGGTGGCGCCGATCGGAATGGCCGCCTGGGTCAGCGTGAGTGACTGGAACGGCATCGGCAGCCCGTTCGCGGCGGGCGTGCACGCGGTAGGCGCGCGGAACTACACCGCGCTGCTCAGCCAGCCAGGCCTGCCGCAGCAGCAGCTGGGCGAGAGCCTGCGCAACAACCTGTACTACGTAATTCTCGTCGTGCCGGTGCAGACCGCGCTCGCGCTGGCCCTGGCGCTGTTCGTGAGCCGCAGGCGGCTCGCGGGCCGCGGCTTGTTCCGCACCGCCTACTACTTCCCCTCGATCACCAGCTCGGTGGCGGTGTCGATCCTGTTCCTTTACATCTTCGGCACGAGCGGCGTGGTGAACGCGATCGTCGGCCACCTCGGCGGCCAGGGGCCCAACTGGTTCAACGACCCGAACGGCCTGCTGCACATCATCGCGTCCGGCCTCGGCCTGACCACCGCGCCCGGTGCGCTGGCCAATCACGGCTTCCTCGGCGTGTCCTGGTGGGACTGGCTGGCCGGGCCGAGCGTCGCCATGATCGCCATCATCACGCTGGCCATCTGGACGACGTCGGGCACGTTCATGCTGATCTTCCTGCCCGCCATCTACGCCATCCCGGCCGACCTGACCGAGGCGGCGATCATGGACGGCGCGAGCGCGTGGCAGCGGTTCCGCAAGGTCACGCTGCCGATGCTGCGGCCCGCCCTGTTCCTGGTGCTGACCCTCGGCCTCATCAGCACCTGGCAGGTGTTCGATCAGATCTACCTGATGAGCCAGGGGAACCCGGCCGGCACGACGCTGACGCCGGCCTTCTTGTCCTACCTCACCTCGTTCGGCAACCAGCAGTGGGGGCAGGGCGCGGCGATCGCGTTCATCTTGTTCGCGATCATCGTCGTGCTCACGATCGTGCAGCGGCTGATCATCTCAGAGCGCCGGGCGGACGGTGTGTCATGAGGCGCCGCAGGCTGGTCAGTCGCGGGCTGCTCTACCTGGTAGTGGTGTTCTTCGCCGTCCTGTACATCTACCCGTTCCTGCTCGACATCGGCACCGCGTTCAAGACCGAGGCCGACGCGGCCGCGCACCCGCTCAGCCCGATACCGCAGCACTGGGTGCTGTCCGCCTTCAGCGCTCTGGCCCAGCAGGACTTCGCCCTCTGGCTGGCCAACTCGGTCGTGGTCGCGGTGTTCGTCACCCTCGGCCGGATCGTGTTCGACTCGATGGCCGGCTACGCCCTGGCGCGACTGCGGTTCCGCGGCCGGGGCGGGCTGTTCGCCGCGATCATCGCGGTCATGGCGGTGCCGAGCGTGGTGCTGCTGATCCCCACGTTCCTCGTGCTGAAGGAACTGAACCTGTTCAATTCCTACCCGGGGATGATCCTGCCGCTGATGACCGACGCGGCCGGGGTCTTCATCATGCGGCAGTTCTTCCTCACCATCCACCCGAGCATCGAGGAGGCGGCCAAGATCGACGGCGCCGGCATCTTCCGCACGTTCTGGTCGGTGGTCCTGCCCACGGCGCGGCCCGCGCTGCTGACGCTGATGATCTTGTCGTTCCAGGGATCGTGGAACAACTTCTCGATGATCCTCGTCGCGCACTCCTCCCCGTCGCTTGACACCCTCACCACCGGCGTCGGACGGCTGGTCAGCGGCCAGCTCGGGGCGGGCACGCAATACCCGCTGCAGCTCGCCGCCGCGCTGGCGATGACCATCCCGGTGGCGATCGTGTTCTTCGTGTTCCAGAAGTACATCATGCGCAGCGGCGAGGGCGCCATCAAGGAGTGACCGTTGGCGTCGGCGGCTACCTCAGGTTCACGGCTTCAGGACGGACCTCAGGCGGCGTCCCGCCGCAGGATGTCGCTCGGCTCGGCGTGCTGGACGGCGGGCTCGGCGGACTCCTGCTCGGGAGCCAGGTGGACTCCGACCTGGTAGCCGTGAACCAGCATCCAGCGGCTAGACTTGCCCGCTTTGCCAGTTTAAGCTGGCGTTTCGCGGCAGTTAGACGGCTTCGAGTACGAAGAACAGGAAGCACAGGAAGGCCGACCCGTCCGCCAGCTCGGCGGGGAACAGCTCGCGAGGGGTGTCCGGTGCGGGGGGTGGCTCGCTGATGACGGCTATCCGGAACCCGGCCGCCGTGAAGGCGGCGGTCATCGCGTGCAGCGGCCGGTGCCAGTACGTCAGCACCGCGCTCTGGCCGCTGAAGACGTATTCCTCGGACCACTGGAAGGTCTCGAAGTAGCCGGCGTCGGTACCGGACACCACGCACCCGTGGATGGGGTGATTCACGGACGCGATCAGCCTGCCGCCGGGCTTGAGCACGCGCCGCAGCTCGGCCAGCGGGGCCGTCCAGTCCTCCAGGTAGTGCAGCACCAGGGACGCGACGACATCGTCGAAGGTGGCGTCGGGGAAGGGCAGCGGGCCGCCCAAGTCGGCTACCCGCAGGTCCGCCTCATCGCCGAGCCGCTGCCTGGCCAGCTTCAGCATCCCGGCGCTGGTGTCGATGCCGGTCACGATGGCGCCCCGGTCGCGCAGGGCCGTGAGCAGGGGCCCGGAGCCGCAGCCGGCGTCGAGGATGCGCCGGCCGGCCACGTCCCCGGCGAGGGCCAGGGTCGCGGGCCGCTCGTAATAGGCGTTGAACAGGTTGGCCTCGTTCTCGGCGGAGTACGCCTCGGCGAAGCTGTCATAGTCATTGGGCACGGCCTGCTCGGCAGGCCCGGCGGAGCTACCGGGAACGGGAGGCATGCGATTCATCCTGGCATACCCGGCCTGTCCGGCATGCGGCCTGGCGAGGCGGCCGCCCCGGGTGCCTGCGCGCCCCCGGGTGCTCGTTCGCCCCGCCGGATGCCGCTCGCTGCCGATGGTCGTGTTTAGACGAGCATCGACGGCCGACTTGAATCGTCGGGTGCCTGCCGAAGGGCGGCGATGCGCGTGGCCAGCGCCCGCGCGGAGGAGAGCAACTCGTCGTTGAAGTCCTCGTCCGCGAGGGTTACCCCGAACCTCTCCTCGAGGTTAAGTAGGTATTTGAGCGTATCGATCGAGGAGAAGCCGTATCGGTCGATAAGGCTGTCCCCGCCCTCCGTGCTCACGGCGGAGCCGTATTCGACCACCTCGCCGTCTTTCGCGGCCATCATCTCCGCCGCTATCTGATGCACGATGTCCAGGATCTGCTTTTCGTCCACGGTGAAGTCCTCCTCGCAGAACTTGCCCATTGACTATGCGTCGTGCGCCTCAGCGCGACAGGGTGTCACGCCCGGCCCCATTTGGATCCGATTGCCCTGGACGCGCATCAGCGCTGCATGCCAGCGGATCAATCCGATCGCGGCATCTATGCCCCGCACTGCGCCGGGCCAGTCCCATCTTTGCCGGGATCGCTGGGCTCACAGTCACACGCGACCCCATGGGCCATGACAAATTGCCACCGTCAGTTACAGCCGGTAATTGGCCGGGTAACCATCAGCCACAACGGACTACCAGCGAGCGGAAGGAGTCACCATGCAACAGACGGCAATATCCGTGCAGACGACGAATGCCGAGCAATTCGCCTCCATTCGGGAGGTCATCGCCGGCGGGGTGAGCAGCAGCATGCGCGCTCAGGCGATCCCCGAGCCGCTCGTCATACAGCGGGCCGAGGGAGACCGGGTCTGGGATGTCGAGGGCAAGGAGCTGATCGACCTCAACATGGGCTACGGTCCCCACCTGTTCGGCTACGCGGACCCTGAGCTGGCCGCCGCGCTCGCCGAGCAGCTGACGGAGGGGGCGATGACCGGGCTGCCGCACCGCCTCGACCGGCTGGCCGGTGAGCTGGTCGCGCGGCTGGTGCCGTCGGTCGAGCAGGTCAGGTTCGCCAACTCGGGCACGGAGGCGGTCGCCTCGGCGCTGCGCCTGGCCCGGGCGGCCACCGGCCGGACGCAGGTGCTCACCTTCGAGGGGCATTACCACGGCTGGAGCGAGACCGTGCTGCGGGCCGGGAAGGGCACCTTCCACGAGCCGGCCCCGGACTCGACCGCGCCGCGGCCGGGCGCGCCCGGCATGATCCCGGAGGCGCTCGCCCATACCCTGCAGGTGCCGTGGAACGACCTGTCCGCCCTGCGCGCCGTCTTCGAGGCCCACGGCGGGCAGCTCGCGGCGGTGATCTGCGAGCCGGTCATGGCCAACGCGTGCGTAGTGCCGCCGGCTCCAGGACAGCTGCAGGAGCTTCGCGCGCTGTGCGATCAGTGGGGCGCGTGGCTGATCTTCGACGAGGTGATCACCGGGTTCCGGCTGGAGCGCGGCGGGGCCCAGGAGCACTACGGCGTGACGCCCGACCTGACCGTGCTCTCGAAGGTGATGGGCGGTGGCGTCCCCGTCGCGGCGTTCGGCGGGTCCCGGACCGCGATGGCCATGCTGGCGGACCACCGCGCGATGCACCTCGGGGTGTACGCGGGCAACCACATGTCCGTCCGGGCGGTCATCACCATGCTCGAGAAGATCGAGCGCTCACCCCAGATCTACGAGCAGCTGGAGAAGCACGGCGGCTACCTGGAGCACCAGCTGCGCTCCATGTTCGCTGAGCTGAAGCGCCCCGCCCTGGTCAGCCGGGTCGGCTCGCTGCTCTCCGTGTCGTTGCTGCGCCGGCCCGCTGACCTGTCGCGCGGCCTGCGCGTGTCCATCCAGGCAATGGACTTCGCCGCCCACCGGGCGCTGCAGATCCAGGCTCAGGAACGGGGCGTGTACTTTCACCCCAGCCCGATCGAGCCCTGGTTCCTCAGCACCGCGCACAGCGTCGAGGACCTCGATCAGGTGGTCGCCGTCGTACGCGACGCGCTGGCCGCCGTGCCCGAGTCACGGTGAGCGGCAGCAGCGGCCTGGCGCCGCTCGAGCTGCTGCGGGAGACGGCCCTGCGGTCCCCGCAGGCCGTGCTCTTCGCCGAGGACATTCGCAACACCACGGCGCAGGCCCTGGCCGAGCTGGCGGAAGCCCGCGTGGACGCCTACCGCCGGATGGGGATCGGGCCCGGCTGCCGGGTCGGCGCAGTGGCCTGGCCCGCTGCCTCGTTCACCGCCGACGTGCTCGCGCTGCTCGCCCTGGACGCGGTGGTGGTTCCGCTGCCACGGCAGATGAGCGAATGGGAGCGCGAGCGGACGGAGGCCCTGGCCGCGGTGACGCACCTGACCGCGCCGCTCGACTGGCCCCTGCTGCCCGGAGCCGGCGACGAGGTGGCGGGCCGGCGGCTGATCGTGCGCCGGCCACCAGGTGAGGCGCTGCCAGGCGGCGCGGCCACCGCCCAGCTGACCTCGGGCACCAGCGGTCGCACCCGCGTGGCGCTGCGACCAGTCGCTGCCCTGATGACCGAGGCGGAGAACTACCGCGCCGCCCTGGGCCTGGCCCCGGGCATCGTGCTTGCCTGCCCGGTGCCGCTGCATCACGCCTACGGCTTCGGGCTGGCGGCCCTGGCCGCCCCCCTGGCGGGCGCCACCACGCTCGTCACGAGCACGGACCGGCCGCGGATGCTACTGCGCGCCCTGGACCAGCACGACGTCACCCTGGTCGCAGGCGTGCCGCCGATACTGCGGCTGCTGGCTGAGGCGGCCACCAGCCGGCCGGGGCGAAGCATCGGCTACCTGACCGCGGGCATGCCACTGGACCCGCGGACGGCCGAGCTTGTCGGGACCGTGCTCGGCGGGCGGCTGGGCGAGGTGTACGGCACGACCGAGACTGGCCCGATCTGCGTGCGCCCGCCGGGGCCCTGGCAGGACGCGCGCTCCCTCGGCCAGCCGCTGCCCGGAGTCCGGGTCGACCTGCGCCCCCTCGACGACGTCCCCGAGTCGCTGGCTCCGTCGGACCTGCCCTCCGGCCTGGTCACGGTCCACTCGCCCAGCGCGATGTGCGGGTACCTGGACCAGGACCGTCTCGACACCGCTCCGGTCGCGAACGGCTTCGTCGTCGGCGACATCGGCCGCCGGACGCCCGACGGCCTGGTGATCGTCGGCCGGGTAGCCAACTGCGTCAACGTCGGCGGCGCGAAGGTGAGCCCAGAGGAGGTCGAGGCGGTTTTGCTTGAGTTCCCCACGGTGCGCTCCTGCCTGGTAGATGGCGTACCCGACGAGGAGCTCGGCCAGCGGATCCGGGCTACGGTGACGCCGGCCGACGTCGACCTGTCCGCGCTGCAGGCCTTCTGCCGGCAGCGGCTGTCCGGGTCGAAGCTGCCCAGCCGGTTCCTCAGCATCGAGACCCTCCAGACCACCGCGACCGGCAAGGTGATCCGCCCGGTCACTGTCGGCTAGCCGTCAGGCGAACGACCACCTCTCGAAGTCGAGCAGATCCTGCACCGCCCGGATGATCCCTGCACCCGGCGCCTCGCGCAGGACCTGCCAGGCTCTGGCGCGCGCCATAAGCCGCGGCGACGGTGCGCCGGCTGCCGAGATCAAGGTCCGAGGGAAACCGGGGATAGGACCGGCGGCTCATGCGGCTGTGGGCCTCCCTGACAAGTCCCTCACGGCGATCGCCGGTCTCTGACTCCAAGCGCGCTGACAAGCTCCGCATGAGTCATCAGCCTGGTGCGCTCGAGCAGCGGGACGAATGACTCCTGCGCCCGGCGCATTCCCGCGAGCTGCAGCCGTCGCCACTCGATGTACATCGACTCGGCCGCGTGGGATGCGGCTATGAGGTCCGGGACGGCCCTCTCGGCGCTGCACGCCTGGCACCAGGTGCGAATGTCGTCCTCGCTCGGTGCCCGCGTGGCCGACTCGATCCGGGAGACCTTCGACTCATGCCAGCCGCACAGGCTGGCCAGGGCGCGGCCGGTCAGCCGTGCGTCCATGCGGATGTCCCTCGCGCCACGTGCCCCGCTCCTGCTGGCTGACGAGATCGTCAGGAAGTCGCGACGGGCGCGCTGGCGCCGGAACCGGCAAATTGGCCAATCCGTTCAAATGATTCGTGAGGCTTAACTTGCGCAGGGCCGCCAAGTCCGGCAACGCCCGCTCCGGGTCGGTACCGCCGGCCGCCAGGCTGCTCGGCGTCCTTGTACTGTGGTGGGCCTGGATGCCGGTGATCTACGGGCTCGGCTGGTGCCTGCGGCTGGTGACCCCGGGCCATCGCTTCGCCCAGTCGGCCGACCAGTGGTTCTACTCGAATTTCCTGGTCCTGGGCGGGTGGGCCTGGGTATGGCTGACCGTGGGCCTCCTCGGGTCGGCCGTCATCGCGATGCGGATGTCGGGCGCGTTCCGCCGCCAGGCGGTGCCGGTCACGGCGGCGATCACGGCGATCGTACTCGCCGCCGCCACGTTCACGCAGACCTGGCGGGTCACCTGGGACAACGACAAGGACCTCGCTCGCTACTACGACCGGTCCACGGTGTTCTACGCTCCGGCGCTGAGCGGCGCGGGCGCCCCGGCCTCGCTGTCCCGGCTGCTGACCGGGGCGCACCGGCCCGGTTCCTCCGGCTTCGGCTCGGGCGGGCAGTGCGACCTGGTGGGCGTGGCTGACGTGCCCGGCTGTGTCAGGCAGGGCACGCTGCCGATGACCGGCTGGGAGCCGCGGGTGAGCTCCTACAACGGGGCGGTGTACGGGATCTCGCGTACCTCGGGCGACATGCAGAACGTCAGCCTCGCCTCGTCCACCGTCACCTACCTCAACGCCTGGCACGGCGAGCCCGCCCGCTGGAGTGGCATCCTGGACGGCACCGGGATCAGCCAGGGCATGGGGGGCGTCTCCGAGTGGACCGGCTCCCAGGTGACGACGTGCACCTTCTCCGGCCAGTACGCGATCGACCGGTCGTTCGGCGGGACGAACATGGCCGACCTGCCGGACTACCTCGACCAGCAGTATCCCGGACTGCGCTGGGCGCTGAGTGACGTGTGGGGCTATTGCGACGGTAGCGAGCCGGTCGTGGTCATCCCGGTCACGAGGATGATCAGCTGGATGAGCCGCACGGTGAACACGGCGGCCGGAGTCATCATCGTGCGCGGCGCCCACGGGAAGACCTCCCTGTCCTACCAGCCGGATGTCCGGCCGGGCGACCTCCCGGGCCCGGTCTACCCCCGGTCCCTGGTTGATGCCCAGCTGGCCGAGTCCTCGTGGGCGGCCGGGCGCGGGTCGCTGAACAACGGCGGCTTCGGCTTCGAGCCGGCCAGTTCCGCCGTGCAGGGCGGCGACGCGTCCGACTACCTGCTGCGGGACGCCGCGACCGGGCGGCTGGAGTGGGTGACGCCGCTGACGCTGCGCAACTCCTCGTCCCAGCTGTTCGTGGCCTACGCGGTCTCCCCGGCCGACTCGGTGACGGCCGGGCGGCTCAACCAGCTATCGATCTACGTGCTTGCCCCGGACGATCCCCGGCAGATCAACGTGGACAACATGGAGGCGGAGGCGCGTAACTGGCTCGCGCAGCAGCAGCCTGGCTTCATCTCCTCCGGCGGGCAACTGCTGGAGTTCACCCCGGTCGGCGGCGACACGTGGCGGGCCTATGGCGAGCTGAGCGGGCGCGTCGTCTACCTGCTCGACATCGACGCCACCGGCAAGTTCGCCCCGACGCTGACCAGCGTGTCCCCCGCCGGCGCGGCCACTGGCCCAGGCAGTGGCCCAGGCAGCGGCTCCGCGACGCCGGGCACCGCGCTGTGCGGCAGGCCGCTGTCGTCGCTGACCACCCAGCAGATCGCCTTCTGCCTGCGGCAGTTCGCCGACCAGCTCTCGCAGCGCGAAGGCCAGCCAGCGCCCTAGCAGATCGCGCTGATGCCCGGCGCCCACGTCGCAATGGGGTCACAATAGGAACGTGGCCGATGAGCTCATTGCCGACGCGAGCGACCTGCCCCAGGCGCCGCCCCCGTATGACACGACCGTGGCCCATCCGGCCCGGGTCTATAACTACTGGCTAGGCGGCAAGGACAACTTCGAGGCCGATCGCGAGGTCGGCGAGCAGACGAAGGCGGCCTACCCCGACATCGTCCGCGGGGTGCAGGCGCAGCGCGCGTTCCTCGCCTCGGCGGTGCGCTACCTGGTCACGCGGGCGGGGGTCCGTCAGTTCCTCGATATCGGCACGGGCCTGCCGGTGGCGAACAACACCCACGAGGTCGCCCAGGCGCTGGCGCCGCGGAGCCGGATCGTCTACGTGGACAACGACCCGATGGTCCTCGCGCACGCCCGCGCGCTGCTCACCAGCACGCCAGAAGGCGCGTGCGCCTACCTCGACGCCGACCTCCGCGACACCGCGAGCGTGCTGCGAGCCGCGTCGGGACAGCTTGACTTCGGCCAGCCCGTCGCCGTCTTGCTGATCGGCATCTTGCACCTGATCCCCGACGCCGACGACCCGGCCGGGATCGTCGCCCGGCTCCTCGGCGCGCTGCCCACGGGCAGCTGGCTGGCCATCGCGCACCCCGCGAGCGACGTCGCGCCGGACAAGGTGGCCGCCATGGCCGACCGCTACAACCGGCGGGTCTCCACCGCGGCGACGCTGCGCACCCACGCGGAGATCTCGGCCTTGTTCGCCGGCACCGACCTGCTCCCGCCCGGCGTCGTGCAGTACCACCAGTGGCACCCCGGCGAGCCCGCGACGGACGCCGGGGGCGAGGTAGCCGCCTACTGCGGACTCGGGCGCAAGCCCTAGCGCGACCCGCCCCCGCCGCTACCAGTGGCCGTAGTGGACCACGTCGGCGGCCGGACGGCGGCGGGCCCGCAGGTCGCGGACCGCGGTCTCGGCACTGCGGCCGATGGCGATGGCGCCGATCGGCTCGAGGTCATCGGGCACGCCGAACGCCTGGCGGAACGGCCGCACCTGCTCGGGCACGATCCCGAAGTACAGTGCCCCCAGCCCCTCATCCACCACCGTCTGCAAGATGAGCAGCGCCGCCATGCCTGTATCTATATGCCAGAACGGGACGGGCCAGCGGGCCTCGTCCCGATCGGTCCATCCCTTGTCAGGCAGCGCGTAGCGGTCCAGGTAGGCCCGCTTGGATGACATCGGGACGATTACCAGCGGCGCGTCCGCCACTGACTCCTGTGCGGCCAGGCCGGCCACTTCCCAGAACCGCCTCAGGTCCTCGCCCGCGGTCAGCACGAGGAACCCCTGTCCCTGGGAGAAGCCGGCGGAAGGACCACGCACGGCGTTAGCCAGGATCCGGTCCAGGCTCTCCTGGGCAATGGGCTCGCTGCTGAACTCCCGGACCATGTGCCGCCGCCGCACGACTTCCTGGAACTCCATCGGCCATCCATTCTCGCTTGCCCGCCTGCCGCCCGCGTTCATGACACCACAGCCCGGCGCAGGCCGCCAGCGGGCAGGCGGCCATCACCCATGAACGCCCGAACCGGCACTTCCGTCAGCGAACTGATAAATCGTCACTCCAGTAACACAAGTTACATAGAATCACTAGAAGGATAAAACCCCCCAATTGCCACTAGGGGCCAGTTTTTTCTCAGAACTCAAGCCCCGGAGCAGAATGCCCCCCGGCCGGCGTCCGCTGGGTCCCCGAACCAGGCCGCTGGAAGCAAAAACGTAACCCGAATGCCTCCCTACTTTTATGAGGAAGAACTTATCATTTTTGGCACATTAGCCCCTTTTAGGTGTCTGGCCACGCGGACCTGGAGCAGCGCACCACGAGAGCCGAGGAGCCCAAGTGACGTTTCTGAAGAGACAGCGGCCACGAACAGCGCGCGTCGTCGCGGCCTGCGCGGCCGCCCTGCTCGCTGTCGGCATCGCTGCCTGCACCAGCTCGAGCAGTTCCGGCGGTGGCACAAGCTCAGGCAGCACCGCGGGCATCGCGATGCAAGGCCAGTTCGGCTCGGTCCCCAAGCAGGCGACCGGCACGGAGCACGCCGGGACGATCACGGTGGCCGGGCCGCCGAACTCGGCGCCCACCTGGATCTTGCCGATCGTCCCCGGCTCGAGTTACTCGGTGTTCAACGACTACGAGTTCGACTACCAGCTGTACCGGCCGCTGTACTGGTTCATCAACGGCGTGCAGCCGACGGAGACCCCAGCCATGTCGCTGGCCAACGAGCCGACCTGGTCCAACGGCGACAAGACCGTCTCGTTCACGATCAAGTCCAACTACAAGTGGTCCGACGGCCAGCCGGTTACCTCCCAGGATGTGCTGTTCTGGTACTACCTGGCGAAGGCGGCGCTCAAGGAGAGCCCCGCCAACTGGGGTCCCTACACCCCCGGCCTCGGCCTTCCCGACGAGGTCGCCAGCGTCAGCGCGGCGTCTCCTTCCACGGTCACGATGACGCTCACCAAGGCGGTCAACCCCACCTGGTTCGTGGAGGACGAGCTCGGCTCCCTGCAGCCGATGCCGTCCCACGCCTGGGACATCGACGCGGCCGGCGGCAAGCCGGTCACCGACTGGGCCACCAACCCGGCCGACGCCAAGAAGATCTACGACTACCTCGCGGTGGCGTCCAAGTCGGTATCGACCTACGCGTCCAACCCGCTGTGGAAGGTCGTCAACGGCCCGTACAAGCTGACTGCCTTCTCCGCGGCAAGCGGCGGCTTCACGATGGCGCCCAACGCCTCCTACGGCGGCCCGCACGCCACGGTGGAATCGAACTACCAGATCGTGCCGTTCACGTCCGACCAGGCCGAGTACAACGCGATCCAGGCGGGCAGCGTTGACGTCGGCTACGTGCCACTGGCCGATGTCCCCAAGGCGAGCAGCCTCACGTCGTCCTGGAACGAGTTCGGCTACACCGACTTCGGCTTCAACTACATCTCCTACAACTTCAAGGACACCACGGGCGACTTCAACAACATCATCGACAAGCTCTACATCAGGCAGGCGCTCGCCCACCTCGAGGACGAGCCCGGCTACATCAAGGCGTTCTTCAACGGCGCCGGCGGCCAGGCCTTCGGCCCGGTCCCCGTTGCACCGAAGAGCCCCTTCACGCCGTCCAACGCCACGACCAACCCGTACCCGTTCAGCACGGCCGATGCCGCCTCCATCCTGAAGGCCAACGGCTGGACCGTGGTACCGAACGGCACCGACACCTGCGCCAAGCCCGGCACCGCAGCGGGTGAGTGCGGCGCGGGCATCCCGGCGGGGACCAAGCTGGAGTGGAACGTCTTCTACGGCACCAACCCGGCGGTCCTCGGCGAGCAGACGCAGGACTGGGCCTCGCAGGCCAAGACCGTCGGCATCACGATGAACCTGGCGTCGAGCAACTTCGACTACCAGATCGCCAACTACAACGACCCCTCGTCGCCCAAGACGATCAACAAGTGGGCGATGGACGATTTCGGCGGCTTCTCCATCTCCACCTACCCGACCACGCTCGGGGTGTTCAACTCGACCGGCGCCGACAACATCGGCGGCTACGGCGACCCGACGGCGGACAAGCTCATCAACGCGTCGGTAACGAACCCGAGCCCGTCCGCGGTGACCGCCGAGGCGGAGTACCTCACCGCCCAGCAGCCCGGACTGTTCCAGCCGAACCCGGACGGCGGGTTCGGCACGGCGTCGATCGTGGTCTGGTCCAAGACGGTCTCTGGCGCCCCGGCGTCGTTCGAGACCCTGACCCAGGATCAATGGAATCCCGAGTACTGGTTCTTCACGAAGTAAGCGAATAAGCAGGTAAGGCACGCGTCCGCTCTCGACCGTGCCGGCCTTGCCCCGGTGGCAGGGCCGGCCCGGTCGAGCGGGCGCGCGGCTGATTCCGCCATGAAGGGTCAGTACAAGTGATCGGCTACATCGTCCGCCGGATCGGGACCTCGATCGTGGTCCTCGTCGGCGTGTCCGTCTTCATCTTCGCCCTGCTGCACGCCATCTACCCATCGCCGGCGATCGACGTGCTCGGCGCGCGAGCCAACACCGCGCTGATCGTGGCGTGGAACAAGCAGAACGGGTTCGACGACCCCTGGCTGGTGCAGTACCTGCGCTACATGGGCCATCTGCTGGGCGGGAACCTGGGCTATTCCTACAAGCTGAACCAGAGCGTCACCGCGCTCTTCGGCGAGGTGTGGGCACGCAGCGCCTGGCTATCGGGCGCGTCGCTGGTGCTGTCCCTGGTGATAGCGATCCCGCTGGGAGTGTACCAGGCGGTCCGCCGCAATACCTTCGGCGACTACGTGGTGACGGGGCTGGCCTTCGGCGTGTACGCCATGCCGGTCTTCTTCCTCGGCCTGATCCTCATCCAGGTGTTCGCGCTCAGCCTGCACTGGTTCAGCTTCGAGGGGAGCCAGTCCACCTCGCTGCTGTCGATCATCGCCGATCCGCGCGCCATGACGCTGCCGATCGTGACCCTGACGCTGCTCACGGTCGCCTCGTTCTCCCGCTACATCCGCTCGTCGGCGATGGACGTGCTGGCGCAGGACTACATCAAGGTCGTCAGGGCCAAGGGGCTGCCTGAGCGGCTGGTGCTCGTGCGGCATCTGCTGCGTAACGCCTGCCTGCCGATCGTCACGCTGGTCGGCCTGTCCATCCCCGCGCTGCTGGCCGGGAACCTCATCACCGAGACACTGTTCAACTACAAGGGACTTGGCCTGCTGTTCTACACCGCGCTCCAGAACGTGGACTACAACGTGCTTCTCGCATACACCCTCATCGGGGCCCTGCTCACCGTCATCGGCAACCTCGTCGCCGACATCGCGCTGACCGTGGCCGACCCGCGAATCAGGCTCGCATGACCGCCGCGAGCTCGCTGCCGCCGCTCGACGTGGCCCGCGCCCCCGAGGGCGGTGAGATCGGCGCCGTCCAAAGCGGCTGGCGGCTGGCGCTGCGCGAGTTCACCACGAACCGGCTGGCCGTGACCGGCGCGGGCATCTTGCTGTTCTTCCTGCTGTTCAGCTTCGTCGGCCCGGTCTTGTACCACGGTAATTACCTGACGTCGGAGCTGGTGTCCACCAACCTCGGCCCCGGGGCCGGGCATCCTCTCGGCACCAGCAACCAGGGGTACGACGAGCTCGCCCTGCTGATGAAGGGCGGCCAGGCGGCCCTGGAGGTCGGATTCTTCTCCGCCGCCATCGCCATCGGCATCGGCGCGCTCTACGGCGCGATATCCGGGCTGGTCGGCGGGATCGTCGACGCGCTGCTGATGCGCGTGGTCGACGTGTTCCTGTCGATACCGTTCCTGTTCATCGTGCTGATCGTCGCGGTCAGGTTCGGTGCCTCGGTGCTGTCGCTCTCGCTGCTCATCGGCGGCTTCAGCTGGCTGGTGCCCGCCCGGCTCGTCCGCGGCGAGGTGCTCGCCCTGCGAGTGCGGGACTTCGTGGCCGCCGCCCGGGTCGCGGGCGCGGGCCAGACGCGGCTGATCGCCCGCCACCTGCTGCCCAACGCCATCGGCGTGGTGATCGTCAACGTCACCTTCCAGGTGGCGGACGCCATCCTCGCGATCGCCGCGCTCGGCTTCCTTGGCTTCGGCTTGCAGTGGCCCAACCAGGACTGGGGCGACCTGCTGTCCAATGGCGTCAGCTACCTGCAAGACGGCTACTGGTGGCAGGTCTACCCCGTCGGCGCGTGCATCGTGCTGGTCGTCATGGCCTGCAACCTGGTCGGCGACGCGGCCCGTGACTCACTGGACGTCCGCCTTCGGCGACGCTAGCCCACGCCACCCTCACGCAGCCCCGAGCCACGAATCCGAGAGGTAACCATCCGTCATGGAACCCGTCCTTGAGATCGAGGACCTGTCCACCCATATTCAGCTGACCAGGTCCGTGGTCCAGGCCGTCGGCAACGTGAGCATGCACGTCGCCGCCGGGGAGACCCTCGGCATCGTCGGCGAGTCGGGCTCGGGCAAGTCGATGACGGGCCTGTCCGTCATCGACCTGCTCCCGCCGGGCGGCTCGGTGATAGGCGGCTCGATCAAGCTGGGTGGCCGCGAGCTGGTCGGCCTGCGGCCTGAGGAGATGCGCAAGATCCGCGGCAACGAGGTCGCGATGATCTTCCAGGACCCGCTGACCTCGCTCGACCCGACGAAGACCATCGGGTACCAGGTGGCCGAGCCGGTGCGGCTGCACAAGGGGGCGTCCAAGGCACAGGCCCAGGAACGGGCCATCGAGGTTCTGTCCCTGGTCGGCCTGCCCCGGCCCAAGGAGCGGCTCGGCGACTTCCCGCACCAGCTGTCGGGCGGGCTGCGCCAGCGGGTCATGATCGCGATGGCCCTGGCCTGCGAGCCCAGGCTGCTCATCGCCGACGAGCCCACCACCGCGCTCGACGTGACGATCCAGGCGCAGATCCTCGACCTGCTCGCTGGCCTCAAGCAGCGGCTCGGCATGTCGATGCTGCTCATCACCCACGACATGGGCGTCATCGCCGGGTACGCGGACCGGGTGAACGTGATGTACGCGGGCCGGGTGGTGGAGGCGGCCGAGGCCGGCGCCTTGTTCGCCCGGATGCGCCACCCCTACACCCAGTCCCTGCTGGCGTCGATTCCCCAGCTCAGCCAGGACCGCAAGAAGGCGCTGCACGCGATCCCCGGTCTTCCGCCTGACCTGGCAAGCCCCCCGGCGGGCTGCCGGTTCGCGCCGAGGTGCCGGCTGGCCACGGACAGGTGCCGTGAATCCGAGCCGCCGCTGGCCGGGGAGACCAGCTTGCACCTGTTCTCGTGCTGGCACCCGGTGAACGGCCCGCTCGCCCTGGAGCCGATCAAGGCGGGCGCGCCCGACGCGGCCAGCATCGGCCTGGCCGAGCCCGTCACGGGGCCGGGCCAGGGCCCAGTGGCCGACGTGCCGCTCGCGGTCAGGCAGCCGCCTGCCCCCGACCCGGCCCGGGTGGCGGGCGACAAGGCCAGGCCGTTGCTCCAGCTCCGCAACCTGGTGAAGGAGTTCCCTGTCCGGTCAGGCGCGATCCTCCAGCGCAAGGTGGGGGCGGTGCACGCGGTATCCGACGTGTCGTTCTCTGTTCCGGCCGGCAGCACGTTCGGCCTGGTGGGAGAGTCTGGATGCGGCAAGACGACGATCGGGAAGATGATCGTGGCGCTTGAGCGGCCCGATTCCGGCTCGATCGCCCTGGGCGACGTGGACGTTTCCAGGCTGCGCGGCGCTGACCTGCGCCGGACCCGGCGTGACTTGCAGCTGATGTTCCAGGACCCGCACGCCTCGCTCGACCCGAGGATGCGGGTGGGCGAGATCATCGGCGAGCCGCTGGCGATCCAGCACCTGGGCAGCAGGCGCGAGCAGCGCAACCGGGTCTTCGAGCTGCTCGGCGAGGTCGGCCTGCCGCGCAACGCCGTGGAGCGCTACCCGCACGAGTTCTCCGGCGGTCAGCGCCAGCGCATCGGGCTGGCCCGGGCGCTGACCCTGAACCCGCGGCTGATCGTCGCCGACGAGCCGGTCAGCGCGCTTGACGTGTCGATCAGGGCCCAGGTGCTCAACCTGATGAAGCGGCTGCAGGCCACCCACGGCCTGACCTACGTGGTGATCTCCCACGACCTGGCCGTGGTGAAGTACATGGCCGAGCGCATCGGCGTCATGTACCTCGGCAAGCTGGTCGAGGTGGGGTCGGCGGCCGATATCTACGAGCGCGCGGCCCACCCCTACACCTCCGGCCTGATCAGCACCATCCCGGTGCCCGACCCGGCGGTGGCGCGGGCCAAGATCGGCGCGGGGATCAAGGGCGAGCTGCCCAGCCCCGTGCACCCGCCGGCCGGGTGCCGCTTTCGCACCAGGTGCCCGCTCGCGCAGGAGCAGTGCGAGGCGGAGGAACCGCGACTGCGGCTGTTCGGCCCCGGGCACCAGGCGGCCTGCCACTTCCCGCTGCAGGCTCCGGCCACGGAGCTGACCGGCGACGTCGCGGGCGTGGGCTAGCCGGGAGAATCGGCCGAGACGGGAAGCGAGAGGTCCGGCGCGCGCCGCAGTGCGCCGGCGGCCGAGCCGAGGCCGACGACGGTAAGCACGGCCGTAATGACCAGCAGCCCGTCCCTGAGGCCGAGATCCTGGCCAAGGATGCCGCCGGCCAGCGCGCCTGCGGGCATGCTCACCGACATCAGGAGGCGGAACACGGAGCTAACCCGGCCGAGCATCCGCCGCGGGCAGGCCACCTGGCGGATGCTGGCGAAGGTGATGCCAGTGACGACGATCCCGAAGCACGACACGAAGGCCCCTGTCGCGAACAGGGCCAGGCCAGCTCCACGGTGCGTGAGCGGCATGAGCATCGCGAACGGCGCGGTGCACGCCAGCGCGAGTCGCGCGATGAGCGACGTGCCGTACCTGCGGTGCAGAGGGCCGGTCGCCAGCGCACCCGCCAGCCCGCCGGCGCCGGTGATGGCGAGCAAGACACCGACGCTTCCGGCCGCTACCCCGACCACCCGGACGAGAAACACGACCTCAACCGCGCCGATCGCCGTCAGCAGGAGGTTAGCCAGCGTGGATACCACCGCGGTAGAGCGCAGCACCGCGCTGGCGCCGATGTAGCGCAGCCCCTCCATCACCTCCGCCCGCACCGACTGGCCAGGCTGGGCCGCGGCGGGCTCGTCCACCCGGATCACCGCGAGCGCGAGCATGCAGGCGAGGAAGCTCACCGCGTCCACGACCACCGCGTTCGCCGCGCCGGTCACCTGGACAAGCACCCCGCCGAGCGGCGGCCCGCTGATCTGCGCCGCGGAGGTGCTGCCCTGCAGCCGCGCGTTGGCCGTCACGAGCTGATCCGCGGGCACCATGCCGCGCAGGAACGACGGGGAGGCGGTCTGGAAGAAGACGCTCGCCAGTCCTGAGGTGAATACGGCCGCGAAGACGCTGCCGATCGTGATCACGCCGGCCGCCGCGGTGACGGGGATGGAACCGATGGCGGCGGCCTGCACGAGGCTGGCGGTCATCATGATCTGGCGCTTGCGCCGGCTCCGGTCGACGAGCACGCCGGCGTAAAGGCCGATGAACATGGCCGGCGCCCATTCGAGCGCCTCGAGCGCCGTCACCTCGAAGGTCGAGGCACCCAGCCGGGTGATCGCGAGCAGGGGGATGGCGACCATGCTGACGAAGTAGCCAAGGCTGCTGGCGCCCTGGCCCGCCCAGAACAAGGCGAAAGAACGGCGAGAGCGAAGGCCTCCTGCCGTCGCGGCGGCAGGCAATGGGCGGCGCGCCGTGGTCACTACACCGTCACCGGCTTCCTCCTGGCTTCGGCTCAGAGCCTATCGGAACCGCGCAGGCACCGGGCGTCATTGCCGCCTCGCGGTGCTAGGGCAGGCTCACGTAGCCGGACAGGGGGTAGTGCTTGTGCGCGGCGTAAGCCGTTACCTGGTCGGTCCCGGCCTCGACGAGGGAGAAGGCGGTCCGGTCGCTGTCCCCGTTCACCACGTCCGGGCCCCGCTGGCCGCGCGCGTCGGCGGTAACGATCGCCACGTGCTGCGCCGAGGCATCCCCATAGGGCCCGAGCGACAGGCCGTAGACCGCGACGTCTCCCGGCGCGGCCACGTAGCGGCTTGAGGTCGGGTGCCACTGGCCGTTGGCGAGGCCCCACTCGTAGAAGCTGACGGCGGCGCCGTTGATCTCTCCCGGGTTATAGCCGTAGGTGACCTGCACTCCGGCCTGCTGCCAGGCCCAGGCGGCGAAGTCGGCGCACCACTGTTCGTCCAGCTCGCCGCTCGGGCAGTCCGCCGCGCCCGAGTCCCAGTGGGCGCTGAACTTGTTGCAGTAGGAGTCGGCAGGGTCCGCGCGGTACCCGACCTGGCTCTTGGCGATGGCCACGACGCGCTGGCCCAGGCTCAGGCGGGCAGGCGTGGCCGCGGGGGTCGCCTTCCGCGGCGCCGAGGAGGAGTCAGCGTTCCCGAGCAGCCCGTGCAGGCTGCCAGGGAGCGCGCCGCACGCGGTGATCACGGCCACGCCGACCAGCAGGATGAGGCCGAGCCAGCGTGGTGAGGGGCGCGGCCGCATGGCGCTGCCTACGCGTCCCGCGGTGGGCGGATGGCTCCGCCACCAGGGACCTTCTGCGCCAGCGGCAGCGCAACGCGCCGCCCGCACCATGGCTTACCGTCACGATCCATCACGTGCTGTAACGTACCCCGGAGTAGCCATCACTATCCGTCATGTGCCGGAACGTCACCGGCCATGAACCGCCGTCCAGCCCGCCGTTACAACTTTTACAATCCGGATACAAGATATATATTCACTACCGACTAACTAGGACATGACGGCCGAGCGTGCAGGACCGGCCAGGAAGCCGGTGGCAAGGTCTTGAATCCCTACATCGTGCTGGGCAGCGCCGTGGTCGGCCTGCTGGTCGGGCTCACCGGAGCGGGCGGCGGCGCGCTGATGACGCCCATGCTCATCTTGCTGTTCAACGTGAAGCCCGAGGCGGCCATCTCCAGCGACCTCGTCGCCGCGGTGGTCATGCGCCCGGTCGGCTCGCTCGTGCACATGGGCAAGGGCACGGTGAACTTCCGGCTGGTTGGCTGGATGTGCGCGGGATCGGTGCCGATGGCATTCCTCGGCGCCTGGCTGCTGCACGAGATCGGCGGCGGCGACGGGGCACAGCAGAACGTCCAGACCGCCCTCGGGGCGGCGCTGCTGGCGGGCACCGCGGCCATGGTGCTGCGATCCTGGCTGGACAGCCGGTCGGGCCTGCAGCGCACGGCCACCGTCAGGGAGCTCACCAGCCGCCCGGCGATCACGGTGCTCATCGGCGCGGCCGGGGGCATCATCGTGGGCATGACCTCGGTCGGGTCCGGCTCCCTCATGATCGTGCTGCTGCTGTTCGCCTACCCGCTGATCAGCGCCCGCCAGCTGGTCGGGACCGACCTGACCCAGGCGGTGCCGCTGACCGCCGCCGCCGCGCTCGGTGCACTGGCGTTCGGGCACGTGGACTTCGGCCTGACGACGGCGGTGGTGGTGGGCAGCATCCCGGCGGTGCTGATCGGCTCGTTCCTGTCCTCCCGCGCCCCGGACAAGTACATCCGCCCGGCGATCACCTTCGTCATCTTCGCCTCCGGCCTCAAGTACGCCGGGCTCGGCACGACCGCGCTGGGCTGGACGCTGTGCGCCGTCATCCTCGTCGTCGCCGCCTGGTGGCTGGCCCGCACCCGCCCCTGGCGGCCCGCCCGTCCCGTGGCCGAGGCCCGCTCCTACCGCCCGGACCAGGCTGGCGAGCGTGTCGCGGGCACCCCGGGGGAATAACGTGAGCGCCCGCACCTCGAGCTAGCCCGGGAGCAGTGGTGAGCCGCCCGGCGATCGCCACGGGCAGCCCCCATCGACCGGAAGGTGCCCTTATGTCGCTCGCGACGCTGCTGGACAGGAACAAGGCCTTCGCGGCCACTGACGCCGTGGCGGGGAACCCGCAGATCCCGTGGCTTCCCCGCCAGCTGGCCTACATCATCACCTGCATCGACTCGCGCACCGAGCCCGCCGGCTTCCTCGGCGTCGGCCTCGGCGACGCGACCGTCCAGCGCACGATCGGCGGCCGGGTCACCCCGGCCGTGCTGCGCGATGTCGCCTACATCAGCTACCTGACCGAGACCAAGACCCCCGACGGGCCCTGGTGGGAGCTGGCGGTCATCCACCACACCGACTGCGGCTCGACGCTCCTGGCCGACCCGGAGCTGCGCCGCGGCTTCGCCGCCCGCGGCGGCTACGTCGAAGCCGACCTGGCCTGGCTGCCGGCCACCGACCCCGCCGCTACCGTCCGCGCGGACGTAGCCACCCTGGTCAGCGCGCCACAGCTCTCCCCAAGGATCATGGTCAGCGGGTACGTCTACAACACCGCGGCCGGCACCCTCGACGCCGTCGTCGGCCCCACCCCGGCCGGCCAGCGCTAGCCGCCGCGCCCGGCCCAGGTCGCTCACATCCCGGCGCGCCATCCGCACGAGAAGGGCCACAACCCTTCTTGACAAGTCACCATCCAACCATTCAGGGTTCGAAATGCAGTGGTTCGCGTTCACGAGACCTTGAAGGGCCCGCCATGCAACGACTGTCACGTCCGGCCGGGCAGATGCGCGGCCACTACTCCGCGGTGGTCGTCGGCTCGGGGTATGGCGGGGCGATCGCCGCCTCGCGCATCGCCCGCACCGGACGGGATGTGTGCGTTCTGGAACGGGGCAGGGAACTTCACCCCGGCCAGTACCCGAGCTCCGCGCTGGCCGGGCTGCGCGAGACCCAGGTGCATACCCCCGCGGCCGACCGCGGGCCCGCCACCGCGATGTTCGAGTTCCACGCCGGCCCGGACGTGACGGTGCTGGTGGGCTGCGGGCTCGGCGGTACCTCGCTGATCAACGCGAACGTGGTGCTCGAGCCGGGCGAGGCGATCTTCGCCGACCACCGGTGGCCGGCCCAGCTGCGTGACCACCCCGAGGTCCTCAAGCCCTTCATGCAGATGGCCAGGGCCATGTTCGGCTCGAACCCCTACCCGCGGGACTGGCCGGAGCTGCCCAAGCTCGCGGCACTCCAGCGCGCCGCCGAGGGGCTGCGCCGCGGCCCTGGCGGCGCCACCGCCACCGTGACCCGCCCGGAGATCAACGTGACGTTCACGGCAGGCCCGAACGCCGCCGGGGTCGAGCAGCAGGCGTGCGTCCTGTGCGGTGACTGCTGCTCGGGCTGCAACTACGGCGCGAAGAACACCCTGCTGATGAACTACCTGCCCGACGCGCACGCGCACGGAGCGCACATCTTCACCGAGGTGACCGTACGCTCGGTGCGGCGCTGGCAGGGCAAGTGGCAGGTCGTCTTCGGCGCCCAGGGCGAGGGACGCGATCGGTATGACGGCGCCCCCGCACAGTTCGTCACGGCCGACGTGGTCGTGCTCGCCGCGGGAACGCTCGGGTCCACGCAGATCCTGCTCCGCTCCCGGGCTTCAGGACTGCCGGTGTCGGACCGGCTGGGCTGCGGGTTCTCCGGCAATGGCGACGCGCTGGCGTTCGCCTACGACACCGACCGCCCCGTCCAGGGCGTCGGCCTCGGCCGGCGCAGGCCCGCGGACGGCCCCGTGGTCGGGCCGGCCATCGCGGGCCTGATCGACCTGCGGCACCCGGGCGCTAGCCCCAAGGACGCTCTCATCATCTCCGAGGGCGCCATCCCTGGGGCGCTGGCCGCGATGCTCCCGCTGGCGATGTACGCGACGTCCCTGGACAGCCCAGGCAGCGGTCCGCTCCCGCCGGCCAGGCGCCTGCGCCAGTTCGCGGGGCTGCCGCTCGGCTCCTATCGAGGTCCGATCGACCGCACGCTCACGTACCTGATCACCGGCACCGACGACTCCGGCGGAAGGATCCTCCTGGAGGATGACCGGGTTCGCGTGGAATGGCCCGAGGCGGGCGAGGCGTCGCCGGGGCTCGTCCGTGACGACCACATCATCGCCGCGACCGAGGCACTGCGCGGGACCCCGGTCTCCGATCCGCTGCGGACCGCGGGGATCGCCCGGTCGCCGGTTACCGTCCATCCCCTCGGCGGCTGCGTCATGGCCGACGACGAGACGCAAGGCGTGGTCGACCACAGGGGACGGGTGTTCGACCCTGCGGGCGGGGGCGTGCACGAGGGACTGTATGTCTGCGACGGCTCCGTCATCCCGGTCGCGCTGGCCGCCAACCCGTTGCTCACCATCTCCGCCATCGCCGAGCGAACGGCCAGCCTCCTCATCCGGGACCGCGCGTGGGACGCCGGCCAGCCGGACCGCCCGGCTGGCCCGGGCCAGCGGCGCGAGGAGGCCACGGGGCCGGCCCAGGCGCCCGGCCCGCCAGCGGCGTCGCCGCCGGCCCGGCTGTCCTTCACCGAGCGCATGGCCGGGTTCGTGTCGATGCGCGTCGGTGACGACTTCCGCCGGGGCCACGCCTGCGGTCGTGACGACGGCGCACTGGTGGAAGTCCTGCTCACCATCGACTACGACGACGTCGAGGCGATGCTGAGCGATCCGGCGCGCCCGGCGGCGATCGCTGGCACCGTGCTCGCGCCGGAACTGTCACCGCACCGCATGACCGTCACGCGGGGCCGCTTCACGCTGCTTGATCCCGACCCGTCGAAGCCCGAGACGTGGCACATGCGCTACTGGATGAGCCTGCTGGCTGAGGACGGGAAACGGTACGTCCTTGACGGCCACAAGGTGATCCGCGCCCGCGGCGCTCGTCATGCCTGGTCGGACACCACCACGCTGTACACGGCGATCAGCGAGGAAGACGGCACCGGGCGCGGCACCGGGATACTGCGCTTGCAGGCGAGCGACTTCGCCCGGCTGCTGCGCACGGTGAGCGTGCCCGGCGTGCCCGCGGGCAGGCAGCGAGAGTACCGGCTGGCCTTCGCTGCCCTGTTCGCAGGCGAGCTGGCCCGGATATACGGCGGCGCGCTCAACGTGGCCAGGACCTTTCCCCGCGGGCGGGGACAGGCGCCCGCGGCCGTCCGCGAGCCACGGCCGCCGGACGGGAGCTGGTGGTATGAGGAGCCGGGCGGATGGCAGGCCGGCCAGCGGCCCGGAGGCGACGCGTTCTTGCGCCTGACCCGCTACGCCGGCGGCCACAAGGGGCCGGTCATGCTGGCTACCGGATTCGGCATGTCGACCCGGTCGTTCCTGGCGCCGACCGTCGAGGTGAACATCACCGAGTTCCTCGCCGGAGCCGGGTACGACGTCTGGCTGTTCGACTACCGGGCCTGCATCGACCTGCCGTCATCACGCACCGGCTTCACCATCGATGACATCGCGCGCCGCGACTGGCCGCTGGCCGTGGCGAAGGTGCTCGAGGTGACCGGCCGGGACGACGTTCAGGCGTTCGGCCACTGCGTCGGGTCGCTCTCGCTGCAGATGGCGGTCCTGGCCGGGCTCACGGGGGTCCGCTCCGCGGTCTGCGCTCAGGCGCCCCTGCACCCGGTCACCTCGGCGTTCAATCAGGCCAAGTCCGGGCTGCGGGTCGCGGAGGCCCTTGACGGCATCGGGTTGCGGACCGTGGCCCCGGTTACCATTCCCTCGCTGCCGGGCGCGCTCCTCGACACCCTGTTCCGTGCCCTGCCGATGCCCGCGGAAGAAGACTGCGGCCAGGCGGTCTGCCGGTGGATCAACGCGATCTACGGGTGCACTCACCATCATGCGCAGCTCAACGACGCCACCCACCGCGCGCTCAACGAGATGTTCGGCGTCGGGAACCTGGACGCGCTCAGGCACCTCGCGCTGATGATGCGGGCGGGCACAGCCGTCACGCGCAGCGGCGGGAGTGACTACCTCGAGCACCCGGAGCGCTTCGCCGGCACGAAGCTCCTGCTGCTGCAGGGACAGCGCAACTACATCTTCCATCCGGCCGGCACGCTCAGGACCCTGCGCTGGCTTCAGGAGCACAACCGGCACGGGCACTACGAGCGCCTCGTTCTTGCCCGCTACGCTCACCTCGACGCGATCGTCGGAGCCAGGGCCGCCGTTGACGTCTACCCGCGGATCGCGGACTTCTTCGACCGCACCTGACGCGGCCCCCGGCGCTTGCGCGCGGTGCCGTCCTGCGGCCGACGGCAAGGCCCGGACGTAACGCCTGGTCGGCCGCCAGGCGGGGGCAGGGAAGACGGGAGTCCGCCTGATACGGAACGGAGCTGGGCGAGTCGAGCATCGCGACCGCGAGGTCGGCCAGGATCAAGGTGAACGGCGCTAGCGGCACGAGGCCGCTGGCGCTGCTGGCGTCGACCTCGCTGTCGCGCTCCCAGCGGGCCAGGCCGCTATCGAGGAACCGCACGGTCAGGGCGACCCGGCCGGCGGCCTCCGGCTCCGGCAGCTGGCTCAGGTGCGCCACCATGAGATCGAGCAGTTCGGCTGGCGCGGCGCCCGGACGCTGGTGCCGCGGCGGGGGGGCGGCGTCGCGGCGCGGCCGCAGCGGCTGGTCCGCGAGCAGCATCTCATTCAGCCGCGCCCAGTGCGACGGCGCGCAGCGCAGCATCTCCGCCGCCAGTGGCTGAATGTGGGCGTCGACCAGCTGGCGGGTCGTCCGCTCCCCCGGTCCAGGCAGCCGGGCGATGAGATGCCGGCGGTGCTGAGCGACCGGGGTCTCGTGCCGTTCGCGGACGGCGTCGATCAGCCCGGCGCGAGACGCGAAGTGATAAGTGATCGCCGACCGGTTGTGCTGGCCGGCGGCGGCGACTATCTCGCGATTAGGCACCTCGAGGCCGCGGGTGGCGAAGAGCCGCTCGGCGGCGGCCAGCAGGCGCAGCCGTCCTTCCGCGGGCCGCCCGGGGCCGGCGCCGCCTGGCGGCCGGCCAGCGGTCAGCGGGGAAGCGGTCACATAGTTGAACATTACGCTCAATACTGAACAGATCCCCGACCGCCCGGTTAAATCTGCGCGACACCTGAGCAGGGAAAAGCGCAAGTGATGGCGGAGCCGCGCCAGCCGCCCAGCGGCCACCGCGGTGGCCGCGCGTGCAGCGCTGGCCTCGCCCGCCTCCGCAGCGGCTTAAGAGCGATCCATTAAATTAAATCTTCATGGCATCGAAGGCGGTGGCCTTTCGCCTGGTGACCACCTAGCGCACCGGTCGCGACGGCCTAATCCCCTTGCATTAATCGTGACGCGCCGTTCTGGGTGTTCCCGCGCTCGTCGCCCGTTGTTCATTTTGAACCAGGATGCTCCACGTCTGTCAATGCCTGGCCGCCGGGGCCTGGCACCTCGTCCGGTTAGGCAGAACTCCGTCATGCGGGAGAGACAGATCTTGGAATTCCAGAAGCTTACCCACCGCCGGCTGATCGGCGCGGTCGTGGCGGCCGCCGCGATGGCCGCGGCGGGGCTGGCCGGCTCGGCCGCCGCGAGCGCGGACGGCGCCACCACCCCGGACCTGCAGACCCTGACCTACGCCTCCACCGGCCCCGGCGGCGGCCTTTACCACCCCGTCGGCGTCTCGGCCGCTGGCGGCAAGGTGTACGTCTCGAACTCCGGCGCCAACATCATCGCCACGATCGCCGGCGGCACCACCAGCGCGTTCGCCGGGTCCCTGTCGGCCTTCGGCGAGCACGGCGACGGCGGCCAGGCTACCAGCGCCTCCCTGTACCACCCCGGCGGCAGCGCCGTCGACGCCGCGGGCGACGTCTTCATCGCCGACAGCGGCGACAACGTCATCCGCGAGGTCACCCCGGCCGGCACCATCAAGCGGACCGCGGGCACCGGCATCGCCGGCCTCGGCTACGCCGGCCCGGCGGGCTTCCCCGCCACCCTCAGCTCCCTCGACCACCCGCAGGACGTGGCCGTCAGCGCCGCGGGCGACGTGTACATCGCCGACACCTACAACAACCGCGTCCTGAAGGTCACCCCCTCCGGCCAGGTCACCGCCGTGGCCGGCGACGGCACCGCCGGCTACTCCGGCGACGGCCGCCTCGCGCCGTTCGCCGAGCTGAACGAGCCGACTGGCGTCGCCGTCGACGCCAAGGGCAACCTGTACATCGCCGACTCGGCCAACAACGTCATCCGCCGCGTCGACGCCAGGACCGGGATCATCACCACCGTCGCAGGCGACTACGCCGCCGACAAGGCCAGCGGCGGCCTCGGCGGCTTCTCCGGCAACGGCGGCCCCGCCACCAGCGCGCAGCTCAACACCCCCCAGGGCATAGCCGTTGACGGCGCGGGCGACCTGTTCATCGCCGACACCTTCAACAACGCCATCCGCGAGGTCACCCCGGCCGGGGTCATCACCACCGTGGTCAACAGCTCCGCCCAGCCCGGCGGCGAGAGCAACGGCGCCGCCGCCACCGCCTCCAAGCTCAACACCCCCTACGGCGTCAGCATCGACGCCAGCACCGGCGACCTCTACATCGCCGACACCAACAACAGCAAGATCGCCGAAGTCGCAGGCCTCGCCCAGTCCGGTGATGCGGCCGGCCCCGTCGCCCCGGCCCACTCCTGACCGCCCGCCACGAGACGAAGAAGAGACGTTCATGACTGACAACCCCAAGCGCCCGTCCATCCCCAGGATGAACCGCCGCACCTTCGTGGGCAGCGCGGCCGCCGTGGCCGGCGCCGCCGGCCTGGCCGGCGTCCTGCCCGCGAACCTCGCCAAGGCCGCCACCCGCAGCCCGCGCGAGTTCGACTTGTCCCAGGTCAAGCACCTGGTCTTCCAGATGCAGGAAAACCGCAGCTTCGATCACTACTTCGGCACCTTCCCCGGCGCCCGCGGATTCAGCGACCCCACCGCGATCCGGCTGCCGAACGGCCGCCCGGTCTTCCAGCAGCCCGACCCGGCCAACCCGGACGGCTACCTCGAGCCCTGGCACATGTCCACCATCACCACCGGTGCCGCGGCCGTGCCCAGCCTGTCCCACGACTGGCGCGACCAGCACGCCTCCTGGAACCAGGGCGCCATGGACGGGTGGCTGCTGACCCACCTGGCCTCCGACGGCGAGGCCAACGGCTCGTTCACCATGGGCTACTACACCGAGGAAGACATCCCCTTCCACTGGGCGCTGGCCAAGGCCTTCACCCTGGCCGACAACTACCACTGCTCCGTCATGGGCCCGACGGACGTGAACCGGATCTTCTGGGAAGAGGGCGGCAACGACCCGCAGGGCAAGGCAGGCGGCCCGGTCCTCGAGACCGGCGGCGTGCGCGACCTGACCTACGAGAGCGGCCCGGAGACCCTCTTCAAGGCCGGGATCAGCTACAAGTTCTACCAGGGGATCGGCTGGCCCCAGGACACGATCACCCTCTACTTCAAGCAGTTCCAGGCCCCGGGCCTGGTGCCCACCGCGCTTTACAACGCGGTGACGTCGACCGGCACGCTGTTCGGCGACGGCACGCCCGGCGGGATCGGCGACCCGGAGAACCCGACGCCGGCCAGCAACACGGAAATGGGCTTCGAGGAGGACTGCGCGAACGGCGTGCTGCCCGACGTGTCGTTCATCGGGTCCAAGTCCGGCTTCGACGAGCACCCGGCGGCCCTCCCGGCGGCAGGCGCCCAGTTCCTCGCGACCAAGCTGGAGGCCCTGGCCTCCAACGAGGAGCTGTGGAACACGACCTTGTTCATCATCAACTATGACGAGAACGACGGGTTCTTCGACCATGTCGTCCCGCCGACCCCTGACCCGGACAAGTACCCCGAGGAGTTCATCACCCTGGCCTCGCCGGCTGGCACCCCCGGCGGCGGCCTGCCCAACGGCGCGGGCTTCCGGGTCCCTGCCTTCGTCATCTCCCCGTGGACGGTGGGCGGCCGGATCTTCTCCGAGGTCTCCGACCACACCTCCTGCCTGCGGCTCATCGAGGCGGTCGCGGCCGCCGGCGGCCTGTCCGGCAAGGGCCCCGTCACCTTCCCCAACATCAGCCGCTGGCGCCGCAAGACGTTCAGCGACTTCACCGGGGCGCTGCGCCAGGTGCACGCGCAGCCCGCGCCGTCGAGCAGCCAGTTCACCCCGGCGACCACCGCCGCCAACCTGGCCGCGCAGACCGCCTCGGCCCGGCTGCCGTTGCCGGCCCGGCCGGGAGCGGACCAGCAGACGTCGCTCACGATCACCCCGTCCTCCGGCCTGGTCCTCGCGCCCAGCACCGCGGTGACGGTGGCCGCGACGCTCAGCAACAACGGCCCGGGGTCGTTCAGCAAGGTCAAGCTCGCCCTCAGCGGCGTGCCGTCCGGCTGGAAGGTGACCGCGACCGGGGCGACGACCGCCGCTGCCATGACGGCCGAGTCCTCCTTCACGGCGTCGTGGCAGGTGACCGCGCCCGCGAAGGCAGGCCCGCAGGACGCGACGCTCTCGGTCACGGCGTCCTTCATCGATGACGAGACCCGCGCGGGCAAGACGGTCACGATCGCGCAGGCGGCCGTTCCGCCGCCGACGGCCAACCCCGCCGACTACTACGACAACGTCGGCATCTCGCTCGACACCAACCAGTCGGCCGCGAACTTCGACGGTGGCGGGTTCAGCTACTCGGCGACCGGCCTGGCCAATGCCGGGCTGACGCCAGGCGCCACGGTCACCGCCGGCGGGCTCACCTTCACCTGGCCCAACGTCGCCGCGGGCGCACCGGACAACATCCTGGCCGCTGGTCAGACGATGCTGGTCAACGGGACGGCCGGGCAGACCACGCTCGGCTTTCTCGGCTCGTCAAGCAACGGCGCCTCGTCCGGCACGGTCGTCATCTTCTACACCGATGGCACCTCCTCGACCGGCACCGTCTCGTTCAACGACTGGGCTAACAACGCGGGCAACTCCAACACGCCCGTGGCGACGATGCCCTACCGCAACAGCGCCAGCGGCTCGCAGAACATCACGATGTACCTCTACGTCAACACCGTCTCGCTCGACCCGGCCAAGACCGCCGACTTCATCGTCTTGCCCGACGTCAACAGCACGGACAGCGGCTCGGCCATGCACATATTCGCCCTCGCCCTCGGCTCCTAAGGGCACGGGCCCAAGCCCCCGCGCGCGGGCCGGAGGGAGCAATCCTCCCTCCGGCCGCGCGCGGCCACACCTGCCAGCAAGACAGACCAGGTGGCATCGTGGCACCCGACACCGTCCGCCACTTCATCGGCGGCAAGCACGTGTACAGCACGCTCAGGAAGAGCTACGGCGTGACCGACCCGGCGACCGGGAAGGAGTACGCGCAGGTCGAGGTCGGCCTCGGCGCCGACGTCAACCAGGCGGTGCTGGCGGCGGGCAGCGCGCTCGAGACGGGCCGGTGGCCCGCGATGGCGGCGCCCGCCCGGGCCGCCATCCTGCGCGCTATCGCCGACGCCATCGACGAGCGGGCCGGCGACATCGCCGCCGCCGAGGCTCGCGGTCCCGGCCTGCCGGTCACCGGGTCCAGGGAGCAGGCCGCACGGGCCAGCGACGCCTTCCGCTCCGCCGCCGGCCTGATCGACCAGCAGGCCGCGGGCGGCCCGCCCCTGGCGCCCGGCCAGTCCAGCTACCTGCTGTCCCGCCCGGTGGGCGTCGCCGGGCTGATCACGCCGTGGCGGACCCCGTTCCTGTCCCAGGCCCGCGCGGTCGCGCCGGCCCTGGCCGCGGGGTGCACGATCGTGCTCAAGCCAGACGAGTGGGCGCCGCTGCCTGCCGCGCTGCTGGCCGAGATCGCCACCGCGGCCGGGCTGCCCGGCGGCGTGCTCAACGTCGTTCACGGCTCACTGCACCGCAAGGCCCCAGGCACCCAGGCGCGGGACGCCCTGATCACCCACCCCAGCGTGGCCCGACTGTGGTTCGCGGGCGAGGCCGAGGCCGGCCAGCAGGTGACTGACGCCGCCGCCGCGCAGGGCAAGAGCCTGTCGGCCGAGGTGCTCGGCGACTCGCCCTGCGTCATCTTCGCCGACGCCGACCTGGACCAGGCCATCGACAGCGTGCTGCTCGGCGCGTTCACGCTGGGCGGTCAGCGGCGCACCACCAGCTCGACCATCCTCGCGCAGCGCCCCGTATACGACACCCTGGTCAGCCGCCTCGCCCAGCAGGCGGAGCGCCTTCACGTCGGCGATCCCCGCGACCCTGCGACACAGGTCGGGCCGCTGCCGCACGCCGACCAGCACGACCGGCTCAGCTCCTTCGTGCGGCTCGCCGTCAGGGAAGGCGCGCGGCTGGCGGCGGGCGGGCGGCGGCCGGCCGGCCTGCCCGAGGGCAACTACCTCGCCCCGACCGTGCTCGCCGACGTGGCCCCGTCGATGCCGGTCTTCGCCGAGCCGGCCGCCGGGCCCGTCGTGCGCGTCACGCCGTTCGACACCGAGGAAGAAGCCATCAGCCTGGCCAGTGCCGTGGCCCACCCGGTGACGACCTACCTGTGGACTCGCGACCTGGAGCGGGCGCGTGGCCTCGCCTCGGCCGTCGAGTCGGCCAGCACGTGGGTGAACTCCCGCAACCCACAGGATCTGGTCCACGCCACCGCGGGCCGGCCCGCCGCGGAGGGCGGGGCGGCCGCCATTGGCTTCTACACACGGTCCCGGACCATGCTCGTCGCAGCCGATGCCACGCCCGTGCCGCAGTCCGGAGCCTGAGCCGCGCGGCCGGCCGATCCCCCGGGCCGGCCAGCTGGTCACCCCATTTCCGAGAAAGGACTCCCTGGTGAGAACGCGACCGACATTGCTGAGGGCACTGGCGCTCGCCGTGCTGCCTGCGCTGGCCGTGGCCGCCTGCACCGCCGCAGGCACCGGTTCCCCTGACTCGGACGGGCAGGCCACCGGCTCCGGCGCGGCGCGGACCGTCAGCTCGGGCCCGCTGGTCGTGGTCGGCGCCACGCTGCCGCTCAGCGGCCCCCTCGCGGCATACGGCCTGCCGCTCCAGGCCGGCTATCAGCAGGACATCACCGACGTGAACGCGGCCGGCGGCATCGCCGTGGGCGGCAGGAAGGAGCGGCTCAAGCTGGTCGTGCTCAACAACGCCAGCAGCCCCGCCGCGGCGAGCGCGCAGGCGAGCGAGCTCGTGCGCCGCGATCACGCGGTGGCCCTGCTCGGCTCCGCCACCGCGCAGATCGTCACGCCCACCGCGCTGATCGCCGAGCAGCTGCACGTCCCGTTCCTGACGTCGCTGATGCCGGTCCAGGCGTTCGCCAGCGGCGACAAGGCCGGCTGGACGTACTCCTGGGACCTGTTCTACGGCGAGAAGCAGCAGGCCGCGGACGTCGCCAAGGCCCTCGCCGCGGTGCCGGGCAGCAAGAAGGTCGCGCTGTTCACCGACAGCGAGCCGGACAGCGTGGTGGAGCGGCCGCTGTATGCGGCCGCGTTCAGGGCCGACGGGCTTGACCTGGTCGGCGACTACACCTTCCCGGTCGGCACGACGAGCTTTTCCGCCTTCATCGCCGACGCCAGGGCCAACGGGGCTCAGCTGGTGGCCGGGCAGCTGGACCAGGCCGACGGGGTCGCGCTGTGGAAGCAGCTGGAGTCCTCCGCGTTCCGCCCGAAGTCGGCCTTCCTGGCCGGCGCGTCGGACGGCGAGTCCTGGTGGCAATCGCTTGGCCGCCTCGCTCAGGACAGCCTGTCCGAGGGGTACTGGAGCCCCGCCCAGGCCTCGCCCGGGCAGCTCGCCGCCATCAGCTCCACGCTCGGCCACAAGTACGCCGGGAGCCCGGACTACGAAACGGCGGCGCTGGCCTACGCGGTGGCGCAGGTGCTGACCGACGCGCTCGCCACGGCCGGCAGCACGAGCCCGGGCAGGCTCAACACCGCCATCTCGCGGACCGACGCGCGGACCACCGCCGGCCTGATCACGTTCAACCGGACCACGCACACGGCCCTCACGCCCTACTACGTCACCCAGTGGCAGAACGGCAAGCTCGTCCAGGTCCAGCCGCTGGCCCCCGGAGCCACCTTCGAGGTGCCCGCGGCCGGGCTCGGCTAGCCGTCGGGACAACAGGCACCACAGACAGTCAGAAGGGACCGATCTTGACGCTACGAAGGCCCGGCGGGACGGGGCGACTATCGCAGGCGCTCGCGCTCGCCCGCAAGCCCATCCGCCGTAGGAGCCGCTGGACCGCGGCGACCATCGCGGTGGTGCTGATCGCCGCCGTCGGCTTCATCGCCCTCGGCCCAGGCGACAGCGCCCGCCTGACCGCCGCGAGCTCTGCCGCGTCAGGTAGCCAGCACCGCTCCGCCGCGAACGCGGCCGCCGCCAGCCCGCGCGCGACCGCCGGCCAGGATGCGACGGCCAGCCCGGCCGCCCCGGTCGCGACCGCCAGCCCGCGTGCGACCGCCAGCCCGTCCGTTCCGCCGCTCGGCTTGTACAGCATGACCAGCGTGCCGTACACCGCAACCGGTCCGGGCGGAGGCCTGCACGGCCCCCAGGGAGTCTCCGTCCGCGACGGCGTCGTCTACGTCTCCAACACCGGGGCTAACGTCGTGGCGGCCATCAAGAACGGCCAGGCTACCCTCGTCGCGGGGTCGCTCACCGGGTACGGCGAGCACGGGGACGGCGGGCCGGCCACGTCGGCGACGCTCTTCCACCCGGCGGGCACAGCCGAGGACTCCCGGGGCGACCTGCTCATCGCCGACAGCGGCGACAACGTCATTCGCGAGGTCACACCCGACGGGATCATCCACCGGCTGGCCGGCACCGGCGTGGCCGGCCGCGGCCTTGCCGCTGGCCGGGCGACCAGAAGCCAGCTGGACCACCCGCAGGCCGTGGCGGTCACCCCGAAGGGCGACGTGCTGATCGCCGACACCTTCAACAACCGGGTGCTGGCCGTCAGCCCGGCCGGGAGGATCGCCGTCGTGGCCGGCACCGGCAAGGCCGGGTACACGGGCGACAACGGCCCGGCCGCGCGCGCCGAGCTGAACCAGCCCGCTGGCGTGGCGACCGACGCACGGGGCGACATCTACATCGCCGACACGGGCAACAACGTGATCAGGGAGATCGACGCCAGGACCGGGGCCATCACCACCGTCGCGGGCAACTACGCCCTGGACAAGGCCAGCGACGGGCTGGGCGGCTACTCCGGCGACGGCGGCCCCGCCACCAGCGCGCGGCTGAACGGCCCGCAGGGCATCGCCGTCGACCGCGCAGGCAACCTCTTCATCGCCGACACCTTCAACTCCGCCATCCGCGGGGTCAACCAGGACGGGATCATCACCACCGTCGGGGAGGTCGGCGGCCCGGACGCGGTCGCCACCGACCCGGCCGCCACCACCGTGCAGTTCTTCACCGCGGGCGCGGCCAGCGTCAGCTCGTCGGGCACGGCAGTGCCCCCCGTCCCGTTCGGCACCCCGCAGGTCGACGCCCAGCAGGACGCGATCTGGAGCCAGAGCCCGGTCACTCACCTTTCCGCGAGCAACGTCCCGGTCAGCGCCAACGTGCGGCTGATGTGGGATGACCAGTACCTGTACGTCCTGGCCGAGGTCAGTGACTCCACCCCCGCCGCCCCGCTCACCACCACCGGCGAGCCGGGCAACGCGGGCATCGGCCTTTACGACGACTCCATCGACGTCTGGATCAACTGGACCAACAGCGCGACCGCTTCCTACACGCCCGCCAGCGGCGGCGCCGTCGCCTCCCACTACAACTTCACTCGCAACGACGTCGTCGGCACCAACTTCCCTGACGCCACCGGCACAGGCCCGATCTGCCCGGCCGGAGACTCCTGCGGCCTGGGCGGCATCGGCGACCCGTCGACGGTCAAGCACGACGCGGTGTCCACCGCCACGGGCTACACCATCGAAGGGGCCATCCCGTGGCCAGCCGGCGTCAGCCCGCACGCCGGAGCCGCCATCGGCATCGCCACCTCCGTCCAGGACTTCACCACCCCCGGCGGGCCGCGGACGGACTACGTCAACTCGGAAAGCAGCACTCAGTTCTGGGTCACCCCGGTCGGCCTGCCGTTCGTGGTGCTGGGGCCGTGACCCCGGTCCTGGCCGCGCCGCGGGCGGACAGCCCCGGCGGCCATCGCCTGACCCGCCCAGCCAGCAGACAAGGAACAGGAAGCCAGAGCGTCAATGACTAGCAACGAGCGCCCCTCCCTCTCCGGCCTGCGGATGTCTCGCCGCCGGTTCGTCGCCAGCGCCGCGGCCACCGCCGGCGCGGCCGGCCTGGCCGGCGTGCTGCCCGAGAGCCTGGCGAAGGCCGCGACCGCCCGGTCGGCGCCCTTCGACCTGAGCCAGGTCAAGCACCTGGTCTTCCTGATGCAGGAGAACCGGTCCTTCGACCACTACTTCGGCGCCTTCCCCGGCGCGCGCGGGTTCCGCGACCCGACGGCGATCCGGCTGCCCAGCGGGCGCTCGGTGTTCCAGCAGCCCGACCCGTTCAACCCCGATGGCTACCTCGAGCCGTACCACATGTCCACCATCACCACCGGCGCCGCCGCGGTGCCTTCGCTGTCGCACGACTGGCGCGACCAGCACGGCGCCTGGAACCAGGGCGCCATGGACGGCTGGCTGATGACCCACGTCACCTCGGACGGCCCAGCCAACGGCTCGTTCACCATGGGCTACTACACCGGGGAAGACCTGCCGTTCCACTGGGCCCTGGCGCAGACGTTCACCTTGGCCGACAACTACCACTGCTCGGTGCTCGGCCCCACCGACGCCAACCGGCTCTTCTGGGAGACGGGCTGGAACGACCCCCAGGGCACGGCAGGCGGACCGGTCCTCGAGACCGGCGGCGTGGAGGACCTTACCTACGAAACGGGAGCCGAGACCCTCTACAACGCCGGGATCAGCTACAAGTTCTACACCTACAACGGCGCCTACAACTCCCGCGCGAACTACTTCCGGCAGTTCCAGGGCTCCTACTCCGTGCCCAAGGCGCTGTACAACAGCGTCTTCTCGGCCGGTACCCTGTACGGCGACGGCACCCCGGGCGGGATCGGCGACCCGCTCAGCCCCACCCAGGCAGGCACCGCGAGCCTGAACTTCGAGGAGGACTGCGCCAACGGCGTGCTGCCCGACGTGTCCTTCCTCGGGACCGGCGGAGACGAGCACCCGCCGGACCTGCCGGCCCAGGGCGCCCAGTACATCGCCAGGAAGCTGGAGGCCCTGGCCGCCAGCGAGGAACTGTGGAACACCACGCTGTTCGTCATCAACTACGACGAGAACGACGGGTTCTTCGACCACGTGCCCCCGCCGGTCCCCGACCCGGGCAAGTACCCGGAGGAGTTCGTCACGCTGGCCTCGCCCGCTGGTACCCCCGGCGGCGGCATGCCCGTCGGTGCCGGGTTCCGGGTGCCGTGCATCATCGTCTCGCCGTGGACGGTCGGCGGCCGGATCTTCTCCGAGGTGTCCGACCACACCTCCTGCCTGCAGCTGATCGAGGCGGTCGCGGCCGCCGGCGGCCTGTCCGGCGCCGGGCGGGTCACCTTCCCCAACATCAGCCGCTGGCGGCGTGCCACCTTCAGCGACTTCACCGCCGCCCTGCGCGGCACGGCCCAGCCGTCGCCGGCCAATACCCAGTTCGACCCGGCCACCACGGCGGCCAACCTGGCCGCACAGCAGAAGGCCGCGCTGCAGCCGCAGGCCCCGCGGCCCGGCGCCACCCAGCAGTTCCCCTTCAAGCACAGGAAATAAGCACTGCCCAGCGGTGCTGCCGGGGCCGCGGGCAGGCACTGCTGCCCGCGGCCCCGGTCCGGCGATCGCCGCACCGCCCGGCCGTGGGCCGGGTGACCCGGCCACCAGGTGTTGGCCTATTCTTCCGCGGCCCGCCCTGGCAAGCGGCCGGCTAATCCGGAAGGATGCGACCCGTGCGAAGCCGCAAGGGACACGCCGCGGGACTGGTAGTGGCTGTGCTCGCAGGGGCACTCGGATTCGCCGGGTGCGGTAACGCGGACCCGCCGGCCAGCGACCCAGGCCCGGTGCCCGCGGCCGCGCAGTCCCCGGCCCGCTCGCCCGCGCCGACCGCGGTCGATACCCCGGTTGCGCGGCGTTCATCGCCTGCGGCCAGGGTGGTGGCCGGCCCGCGGTCGCCGGCCAGGGCACATCCGGCGGCCGCCACCGGCACGCCGGCGGCCCCTCGCTCCCCGGCCGCGGCGCGCTCGCGGGGCTCGGCTGCCGGGGTTGCGCGGGCTAAGCCCTCGCCCAGCGATGTACCGCCCGCCAGCCCCTTCAGCCTCGGCTCAGGCTGGAAGACGACCCTCGACGCGACATTCACCGGGTCGGCGCTCGACCCGTCGCTCTGGGCGACCTGCTATCCGTGGGCGCAGCCGGGTGGCTGCACGAACTTCGGCAACGCCGAGTACGAGTGGTACCAGCCGTCCCAGGTCCAGGTCTCGGGCGGCCTGCTCCACCTGGTCGCGCAGCGGGTACCGACCCAGGGACTCGCGCAAGACGGCAGCGCGAAGACGTACGCCTACCGCTCCGGCATGGTCACGACCTTTCCCGGCCTGGCCTACCAGTACGGGTACATCCAGGTGGTCGCCCGGATCCCGTACGGGCCGGGCCTGTGGCCGGCCCTCTGGCTGGCCGCCGCCAGCCAGAAATGGCCGCCGGAGATAGACATGCTCGAGCACGAGGGCACCGCGGCGCAGTACACGGAGCACCTGCATGCCACCGATATGAGCGTGCAGGCGGCGGCCGAGTCCGCCGAGAACCTCTCCGTCGGGTGGCACACGTTCGGCCTGTACTGGAGCCCGTCCCGGGTGATCTGGTACGTCGACGGGCACCAGGTGATGTCGGCGGTGAGCGGGGTGCCGCGCCAGCCGATGTACTTCCTGGCCGACCTCGCGGTCAGCCAGCAGGACCCGGCCGGCTGGAAGGACTCCGCCGCCCTCGACATCCGGTCCGTCACCCTCTGGCAGGCGGCCTCCTACTGAGCCGGGCGCGCCGGGCTTAACGCTGGGCTTACTGCACCGCCAGGCTCACTGCACCGCCAGGCTCACTGCACCGCCAGGACCTCATCCAGCCAGTCGAACATGATCTGGTGCGCCAGGCTGGAGTTGCCGCGCACGCAGTGCATCTCCCCGCCGTCTTCCTCTGTGGTCAAGACGAAGCGATTGCCCGGGTTGGGCAGGCGGTCGAAGTAGTCCTTGGCATTGTCGAAGAACAGCTTGCCCTCCCCGGTCGTGGAGATAGCGAGGATCGGGCAGGTGGTCTTGTCCTCCAGGCCAGCACAGGAGAAGAGCTTCAGGTAGTCGCCCCAGGCGGGGAGGTCGCTGAGGCCGGCGGTGAGGCCGAAGCGGGGCATCATTTCCGTGAGGCCATACCGCGCCTGTGGGCCAAGCTCGTCCTCGGACGGCGCGCTGGTGAACCACTCCTGCTTGATCTTCATGACCTGCGGCATCGATGGCCAGGATTCCGGGGTGAGGGTCAGGGCGATGCCGGCCGCGATCCGGCGGTCGTGACCGGCGGAGCGCGGCACGAAGTAGCCGCCCATGCTCCAGCCGGCGTAGGCGATGTGGTCCTGGTCGACGTCATGGCGGGCGGCGAGGTAGTCAAGCGCGGCGCCGGCCGGGACCTCCCAGTCGGGGCGCAGGACCAGGCTCCGGTCCTGCAGGTAGGCGCCAATCTGGCCCGGGCCTTCCCACAGCAGCACGTTGTAGCCGCGGCGCAAGCCGGCCGCGCCGCCGCCGCTGAAGTACATGCGCTCGGCCGTCCCGTCACCGCCGGTGTTGATCATGATCGTGGGCCGGGCCTGGCCGCTGTCGTCGACGGCCAGGAAGTAGCCGGGGAGCGTCTTTCCCCCCTCGTACGGGATCCGGACAACCTCAAACGGGTGATCGAGCAGCGCGCCTCCCGCCTGGAAGGCGTCACACTGGCGGCGGTAGAGCTCGAGCTTGCGCGGGTCGCTGTCCGGCGCGAAGAAGAACGACGCCTCGTAATAGGTGGTCGCGCGGAAGAACGCCTCGCGGGCGCTCACCCGGTGGCCGCGGGCCAGGCAGTCGTGCCCGATCTGCTCCACTCGCTCGGCCAGCGCGCGCCACTCCGCCAGCCAGCTCTCGATGTCATAGTCCTTGATCTTGCTCGCGGTGGACAGGCACTCCCCGATCTCCGCCCCGGAGTAGGTCGCCTGGCTGAGCCACCGCAGGAGCTGGAACTCGAACGCCTCGAACTTGAACACATGGGCCACGCTCCGGCTGTAGCCCTGCACGACGGCGGTCGTGAACAGCTCAGGGTCGGCCGGCGCGATGTCGTAGCTGGAGTGCTTCTCGATGATCTTCATGGGCTATCTCCTCTTCGATGAGTAACAACTTCGATGAGTAACAACGCTGACCGCGGTGCAGCCGGTCAGTCCGGCACGGACGCCGGGTGGCCAGCGAGCTTCCCGCTGACCGCGGTGCCAGCGCGGGGAACGATGAGCGCGAGCGGGATCGACGCCGCCGCGACGAGCCCGCAGGTGCCCCAGACCCACAGGTAGGCATCTACCGTGGGGACGGTGGTGTGCGCGATGACGAGGGAGCCCTCCAAGGTGGCGAACACCGCGGTCGACAGGCCGCCACCCAGGCCTCGCAGCGACTCGCCCAGGCTGGCGACCACGCCACGCTCACCTGGCCCGGCCAGCTCGCTGAGCACGACCGGGACCATCGCCAGGCTGACGCCGAGCCCGGCGTACTGGACAAGCAGGGCGAGCACGAACGGGGCGGTCGCCTGGTGCCAGGCGATCATCAGGGCGAAGCCGGCCGTGAGCAGGACCCCACCGGAAACGAAGACGACCCGGCTCCCGATGACGGCCGCGAGCCGGGCTGCCAGTAGCGCGCAGGCAGCGGAGGCGATCGCGCAGGGCACCAGCCAGGCCGCGACGTCGGTGAGCGGCATTGACAGCCCGTAGCCGACGGCCTTGCCCGGGCTAGCCATGAACGTGATCGCGGCCGTCTGCGCACCGAACGCGCCGACGCCGAAGATGAACGCTATCGCGCACGGCGCCAGCTGCCCGCGGCTGGCGACCCGGCGCACGTCGATGAACGGCTGCCGCGTGCGTGCCTCCACCGGGACCCACGCGATCAGCACGGCGCTGCCCACCGCCAGGTAGGCCAGCGTCGCGGCATCCGACCAGCCCGCGGTCGGAGCCTGCCGCAAGCCGAGGGATACGCAGGCCAGGCCGGCCGCGAGTACCACCGCGCCCCGCCAGTCCACCCGGGCGGCGACACGCGTGACTGAATCGGGCGCGATCATGCACCCCATGGTCGCGGCCACGAAGATCGCGGCCGACGACCAGAGCACGATCCTGGTGCCGTCGTGCTGGCCACCGAAGCCGGCCGCGCACAATAGCCCGGCGACAATGCCGAGCGAGGCGGCCGCGGACAGCGCCGCGATGGCGACGTGCCCGCGGCGGGCGCTGAGCCGGTCACGCATTATGGCTGGGCCCAGGCCGAAAACGCCGCCGATCAGTCCTTGCAGCAGCCGACCGAGGAGCAGGATGCCGAAGCTCGGGGCGACGGCGGCCAGGACCCCGCCGAGCGCGGTGCCGCCGACGGACAAGACGAGCAAGCGGCGGTGACCGAACACGTCTCCCAGCCGCCCGACGATCGGCGCGCAGACGACGGTCGCCAGCAACGGGACGGAGATCACCCAGTTCAGCTGGCCGGCCGAGGCGTGAAACAGCCGGCCGATCCCGATCGTGACACCGCTGAAGGCGCCGGTGCCGAAGCCGAGCGACAGCGAGGCGACGAAGAGAGCGACGATCAGCCTGGCCGTCTCGGCGCCGGTCAGGGCGACGGGCGGGCGGGCGAGGTCACGCGGTGCCCTCGGCGGGCTCAGTGGCCTGTCGGCCTGGCCTGGTTCCACGGGTGCCTCCATTGGCTCTCCTGCGAACGGGTTGCTCCGCACTGAATGAGACACTGTCTCGTTAACATCATGGCGCGGATGCGCCGTCGAGTCAACCAGGGGTCCCCCGGAACTGCTCATTCAGTTGACCGGTGTCTCACTCAAGGCCGATATGATGGGGCACGGTGATAGCCGTCACACAGGGAGAAACCACAGTGACCCGGAACCAGCCGCCCGCGACCAGACCAGCCGCCGACCCGGGCCGGGCAGCGGAAACCGACAGCGAGCCCGAGAGCTCGTCCCCGGCCCCTAGCATCGCCTACCGGGTCGCGACCCTGCTGGACCTGGTCAGCCGCCACGAGGGCGGCATCGGCGTGCGTGAGGCGGAGCGGGCCACCGGGATCGACCGCTCCGCGGTGAGCCGGATCTTCCGCCAGCTCGAAAGCCTCGGCTGGGTCGAGCAGGCTGATGACCGCGGGACCTTCACGGTCGGTCCCGCGATGTTCGCGGTGGCGGCCGCGGTGCGGCAGCGCGACTCGCTGTGGCGAGCGGCCGGGCCGCTGCTGCGGGCGCTCACTGACCGGTTCAACGAGACCACGTACCTGGCCGTCCGCCATGGTCACCAGGTGATCTTCTCCGACAAGGTTGACTGCTCCCAGCGGATCCGCTACGTGATCGAGCTCAACGAGCCTTTTCCGCTGGCCACCGGCGCCGCCGGGCGCGCGATCCTGGGGGCGCTGCCCCGCACGGAGGCCGATGCGGTGATCGCGCAGGGCCTGACCGCGTACACCCCGATGACCATCACCGATCCCGTGAAGTACCGGGCCCAGCTCGATCAGGACGCTCGGCTCGGATACGCCTACTCCCAGAGCGGGTGGGTCGCGCGCGGCGCGAGTGTGGGGTCGCCGTTCTTCGACGCGTCCGGCACCTGCACGGGCGCGATTACCGTGAGCGCCCCGGCCGACCGGCTGGTGCCCGAGCTGGTGCAGGACATCGGCCCCGCGGTCCGCGGGGCCGCCAGGGACCTCTCGCGCAGGCTCGGCTACTCCGGCGACCCCTGGGGCCAGTCCGTCGCCTGACCCTGCCTACCTTCCGCCAGCGGTGGTCCTGGTCGCGAGCCTGCGGGCCTGCGGGGGGACGTTCCCGACCGTGATCACGGACCCGGCGGTGATGAGCTCGAACGCGTCGGGCGCGGCCTCGGCGACCGCCCGCCGCAGCGGGAAGCCGCTGCAGTGCATGGGCGCGATGAGCTTGGGCGCGTACTGCGCCAGGCTGCGAGCGGTGTGGTCGATCCGGTTGGCGCTAATGCCGGGATGACCCGTGTGGAAGCCTCCCATCACTCCGTAGACGTTCTGGCGGTCAAGGAGCTTGCGCATGTGCTCGGTCGAGCTGACGATGCCGCGGTGCCCGCACGGGTCGATCACGAGCAGGCCCGCGCCCGCGATGTCGATGCCGAGGACCTGATGGTCGTTGATCGCGTCAGGTTCCACCACACCGTCGGCGTGCACGCACAAGCGCCCGGTGGGCGCCTCGAGCTCGAAGCCGCGGGTCGTCTCCATCTCACCGGAGGTCAGCAGCCCAGGACCGAGCTGAATGGGCTCGCGTGCCTGGATGAGGCCACCGCCGGCGCGCTCGATCCGCTCCCGGCTCAATCCGATGTTGATCATCGGCAAGGTGACGTATGGCTTGACGATCATCCGGGGATCGAACGCCCCCGGGTGGACGATCACCGGGACCGGATGGCCGATGGCTTCGAGCACGCCGGTCACGCCGCCCACGTGGTCGGGATGGCCGTGGCTGAGCACGACCGCGTCGACCTCGGCCAGGTCAATGCCCAGGAGCGCCGCGTTGTGCAGCACGACTGGGGCGGTCAGCCCGGCGTCGAGCAAGACAGTGGTGACGGTCCCGGCGGAGAAGGCCTCCACGTAGAAGCACAGCCCGTTCTCGGCCAGGATCTCGCCGTACTTGGGGCTGAAGTGCTGGTCCATTCCGTACCGGGTGATGCGGCCGGTTGAGGGCAGCAGGATATCGATGAAGTTCTCGTCCAGAACGGTGATCCGGACGCCGTCGCAAGGCATGGCCTGCTCCAATCTTGTCGGTTAACGGGGCTAGAAGACCGCGAGCGGCGTCAGCGGCGAGCCCACGGCCCGGGTGATCGGCAGCGGCGGCCCGGAGAACATGAACTCCCACCGCCCCTCCTGCGCGCAGGCCGCCGCGAGCGGCTCGAGGTCGAAGATCTCGCCGACCCACAGGCCCATGTGGACGATGAAGATGATGTGCAGGGGCTGGAAAGTGTCTTGTGTCTCATTCGGGCGCACCTCCATTCCCCAGGTGTCGGTGGCCAGGGCCGCGATCTGCCGCTCGGCTACCCAGGGCACCGCGTCCAGGCCCAGGCCAGGCGCGTCGCCGCCCGCGTAGTCCCCCCACGAGCCGCGGTCCCTTACCTGGGCCAGCTGGCCGGTCCGGACGAAGACGAAGTCACCGCGCCCCACGCGCGCGCCCTGCCGGTGCTCGCACTCATCAAGGTCTTCCGACGTGATCGCCTGCCCGGGCTCGAGCCACGGCACGCCACGGGCCGCCGGGACGTCAAGCAGCACGCCACGGCCGATCATCCGGCCGCATCCGCCGGTGATGTCGTTCTTCATCGCGCCCTTGCTGCTCACCTGATCGGCGGCGTAGCCGTTGTACATCGTGCCCTCGAAGAAGATGTGCGCCAGGCCATCCCACTGGGTGCCGCTCTGCAGCGGCATGATGAGCACGTCGTCGGTACCGCGCAGGTGCCCGTCCACGCCGCCGTAGAAGTCGCGGATGGTCGTGCCGGCGGCCACGTCCGCTCCGTCCCTGATCATCAGGTGGATCGGGTTGAACCGCCCGAACCCGCCGCCACCGGACTGCGGTCCCGCGTCGTCGATCGGCAGCCCCATCTCCACGATCCGTCCCGTCCTGACCAGCCGGGCCGCCCGGACGACCGACTCCGGCGTGGCGTGATTGAGCGTGCCAAGCTCGTCGTCCGCGCCCCACCGGCCCCAGTTGCTGTACTTGCGGCCGAGCTCCCTGACGGTGGCGATGCGAGGAGGCACGCTCACGGGTACTCCTTCAATAGACGAGACATTGTCTCATCCATGGTGACCCGCGTTCCGCTCCTTTGTCAAAATGCACGCCCGGGCCGGGTGTTGTCACAGGTCGCCCCGAGCGATGTAGGCTGGATGAGACAACGTCTCAATGATCGGGAGCTCTGATGAGCGGACTGGAGATGACTCCGGGGCCAGGCCGGGGAACAGGGGCACGTGCTGAGGTTCCTGTCGTGCTCGTCCACGGCATGTGGCACGGCAGCTGGTGCTGGAGCCTGGTCACCGTGGAGCTGGCCGCCCGGGGGGTGATGTCGGTCGCGGTCGACCTCGACGGGCACGGCCTGAAGGCCCGCCCGCCGCACTCGAGATGGGGCAGGCCCATGGACGCTGAGACGTTCGCCACCGAGCCCTCGCCAGTGGCCGGGGTGACCGCGCTGTCCGCGGCCGCGACCCTCGCTGACCAGATCCGGCGGATCGGCGCCGGGCGTCCCTGCCTTGTCGTCGCGCACAGCATGGGCGGAGTGGTCGCGACCGCCGCCGCCGAGGCCGCGCCTGAACTGTTCGCCGGCCTGGTCTACGTGTCCGCCTACGCGCCGGTGTCCGGCCAGCCGGCCGCGGCCTACGCCATGAGCAAGGAGAACGCGGGCGTGCGGCTGGACGGGCTGCTCAAGGGGGACCCGAGGAAGATCGGCGGGCTGCGCATCGACCCGCAGGACGTCAGCAAGCACGACCCGATTCGCCAGACGCTCTACAACGACCTCGACGCCGACACCGCGACGGCGGCGATCTGCCTGCTGAGCACGGACGGGCCGGCCGGCATCCCGGCAACCGCGTTCGAGGTGACCAGGGCGCGCTACGGCGCCATCCCGCACGCGTACGTCGTGTGCACCCGCGACCAGATGGTGCGGCCCGCCCTGCAGCGCCGGCTGATCAGGGAAATCGACGCCATGTCGGCCCGGCCGACTGTCGTGACCGAGCTGGACAGCTCGCACTCGCCGTTCCTGTCCCAGCCCGCCGCCCTGGCCGACTTCATCGCCTCGCTGGAGCGAGCGGGGGGACCGCTGTCCCCCGCCCGGTGACCGGCCTGCCGCCTCAGGCCAGCCAGTCGGTGTAGTGGGTCGCGGCGATGCGGGAACCGCTTGGCGCGGTGAAGACGTCGCCCTGGGCGGCGGCGAACATGCCGGCACTGTCATCGGTGACAATGCGACGGCTGTCGCTCTTGGCCGTCAGGGTGAGCCGGCCGAGCTCGTCGAGGGGGTAGACGTCAGGGCCGGCGATGTTGAGCACGCCGTTCAGGGGGCTGCCCGCGGCGACTTCAGCGACCGTGCGGGCGACGTCCGCGGCGGCGATCGGCTGGATCGGCGTGCGCGGCAGCCGGATCGTGCCGTCCTGGGCCGTCATCGCCAGGGTGGCGTCCATGAACTCCATGAACTGGGTGGCACGGACGATGGAGTACGGGATTGGGCCGGCCCTGAGGATGTCCTCCTGCAGGACCTTCGCCCGGTAGTAGTCCAGGCCGGGCACCTGGTCCGCGCCAACGATCGACAAGATGACGAGGTGCCCCGCGCCGCCCTTGTGGCTCGCGGTGAGCAGGTTGTCCATCGAGGTCCGGAAGAAGGCAAGCGAGGCCTCGTCGAAGGTCGGGGAGTTCGCGAGGTTGATGACGACGCCCGCGCCCGCCACCGCCGCCTGAAGACCCTGCCCGGTGATGATGTCGACCCCCGTGGACAGGGAGTGCGCTACCGCCTCGTGCCCGGCGGCGTTGAGGTTCCTGACTACCTGCGACCCGATGAGCCCGGTACCGCCCATGACTGCGAACTTCATGGCGTATGCCTGCTTTCTCACTTGCGTCCGGCATGCGGCTTACCCGGCTCGATCGAGGCCTGGCTGCTAGCCCTTGGGCGAACCTGACCGCCTCGTCGAGAGTTGCCCAGCTCGGGCGGACGTTAACCTCGCTGACCGGGTGCGGGAAGATGGCCAGCGGGATGACGCCGACGGCAGGCCGGTCATCCGCGGGAGCCGGGACCGTCCTTCGCGCCCGTAAGGCTTACCCATGAAGTCGCGATGGACATCACCGACTCCCACCCAGGATTGACGGGCACGCCGTGGCCCGCGCCTTGCAGGTGCATGTAGGAGGCGCTTGGTATCGCCGCGGCCAGTGACTGAACGCTCGCGGCCGGGACCAGCTGGTCGTTCTCCGCGCCGACTGCCAGCGTCGGCACCTTGACACCCGAGACGTCAAGCTCCGCGGTCCATCGCGTCGCCTCGAACACGGCTCGCGGCGATTCCGGCTGGAGCTGGCTGCTGAACGCCGCGGCCCTGTCCGCCGGCAGGCCGTCATAGAACAGGTGATGGGCCACCTCTGGCGGGAACGGCCTGACCGGCTCGTCCATGGCGAGCGGGATTGGGATCTCGGCGCCGCCGAACTGGGCCGGTACCACCGGGCACAGGAGCACAGCCGCGGTCAGCGGTCCGTGCTGGCCGGCGATGTACGCGAGCGTCGCGAGGCCGCCCATGCTCCAGCCCAGGACTACAGGCGGGAGCGGATTGCCGGCCACGCCCTGGCACGCGATATCGATCTCGAAGACGCTGTCGAGCAGGCTTCGGGTAAGCCACTCCTCGGTCGGCAGGACTCGCGACCGGCCGTGGGAAAGGAGGTCGACCGCGACGGAATCCCAGCCGTCGTCGCTCAGCCACTCTTGGATGTCCGCCCAGATCCACGCGCCATGCATTCCGCCGTGAACGAGCACGAACGGAGGTCGCGATGATCGTTGTCGTGCCCGCCGCGTGGTCATCGCCACGCCGTCGACGACGGTGTGCTCTGCGGCGCTCGTTGAGGTCAGCTCGTCGGACTTCATGTGGGTCATTTAGCCAATCAGCAGCCTCCCCCGACAAGCGACAACCGGCCGGATCGCAATGCTCGGCCGCTTTCTGGCAACTGCGGGTGGGCGCCGGGTTCAGATGTGGCTACGAGCCGTAGATGGCCTAAAACCCTGAGTGTCGGCTGGGCTACGGCGGCGCCGGGCTGGCGGCCTGCGGACCGGAGATCCGCTGTTAGCATGAATCAGTGACTGCCGCGGATAAGGCGCCCGGCGCGCGGCTAGCTGTTCCGCGCAATCCCGCCGACGTCATTCCCGCCCGGATCGTTGATGACTCGGCTCGGCTTGGCTGGCGCACCGTTCATGCCGAGCGCTGGCTCGATGATCACTCGGTCGAGCCGTTTGACGCCCCAGCCTACGACCATCCCTCGATCGTGTTTGTTCTCCAGGGGGCGGCGCTGCTGGAAACCAGGCACGGCGCCGGCTGGCGCAAGGCCAGATTCGGGCCGGGGTCGGTCGGGCTCAACCCGGCCGGCCTCACCCGCACGTTGCGCTGGCAGGTGTCCTCGGCGCAGCAGCTGGAGTCGCTTCACCTGTTCCTCAGTGCCGACATGGTCCACGACACGCTCGCCGCATTCGGCGCGACCACTGACCGGGCATTCCCCGATGTCTTCGACCTGAGCGCTCCCGACGTGGTGGCCAGTGCACGCGCCCTGGCGTGGGGCTTGCGGCACAAGGCACCGGCGATCTACGCCGAGTCAGCGGCCGTGGTCTTGATCAGCCAGGTGGGCGCGGCGTCGGTTCGAGCGGGTGGCACGGCGACTTCACGACCGCTCGACGCGAGCACCATGCGCCTGGTCATCGACTACATGCACGACAATGTCGGTCAGGACATCACGCTCGACGACCTCGCGGCCGTCGCCCACGTCAGCAAGTATCACCTGGTCCGCACGTTCAAGGCCAGCACCGGCTTCCCGCCCCATGCCTACCTCCAGCAGATCCGGCTACGCCAGGCCAGCAGCCTGCTGCGCCAGACCAGCGCATCGGTGACGCAGATAGCTAATGAGTCCGGCTATCACAGTGCGAGCCAGTTCGCCGCCGCGTTCCGCCGTCACTACGGACAATCGCCCGCTCGCTATCGGGCTTGTCATGCCATTTAGCCGAACGGGCCTGCTCACTGTGCCCGCCGGTCCCTGTGCTGTGTCAACGGTCCCGGCCGGCCAGCCTCCTGTCACCGGATCGCCCGGCACGAGATACGCTTCACGCCATGGGTAACTGCGCGATGATCGAGCGGATCCGCTGCCGGTAACGGCGCGGATCGCTAGCTCTCGTCGCATTCGCGCCGCCACTCGGCACCTTGCCGGGCGGCGCTTTGTGCTGCCCGGCTCCCTTCATCACTGACAGGAGTCGCCATGCACAGCTCACCGCCCGGCCGCCATGAGCTCGGCCAGAACTTCCTCGTTGACCGCTCGGTGCTTGACCGCATCGTCGGGCTGGTCAGGGAACGGCCCGGCCCGATCGTGGAATGGGGTACCGGCAACGGCGCCATCACCCTCGCCCTCGGCCGTCTCGGCCGCCCCCTTGAGGGAATCGAGATCGACCCGCGGCGCGTTCGGGCACTCAGGACAAGGGTCGGCCCGCACGTGTGCATCTCCGAAGGGGACATCCTGCGCCACGCGCCGCCAGCCGGCGCTGTGGTCGTCTCCAACGTGCCCTTCTACCTGACTACCCCGATCCTGCGCCACCTGCTTCGGTCTCCGCGCTGGAGCAGTGCGGTCCTCATCACCCAGTGGGAGGTCGCACGCAAGCGGGCCGGAGTGGGCGGGGCCACCCAGCTCACGGCCCAGTGGTGGCCCTGGTACACCTTCGGCCTCGACCGCAGGATCAACTCCGCCGCCTTCCGGCCACGGCCGTCGGTCGATGCCGCCCTCCTTCTCATCAGCCGGCGCAGCTGCCCGCTCGTCGCCGACCACAGGAGAGCGGGTTACCAGGCCTGGGTCGCCGGGATCTTCAAGAGCCGCGGCCGGGAGACAGCCGAGATCCTCGCCCGCAACGGGGTGCCGCGCGACGTCGCCGCCGCCCTCGCCCGGCACCGGCCAGCCCGCTTGCCGCGCGACCTTCGAGCCGAGGACTGGGCCGAGGCCTACCAGGCCGCCTTCTGGCGCGGCCGGGCACGGTCAGAGCAGTGGTGAGGCCATGCCGATCACGTCGCCGATCAGTCGGGTGCGGAAGGGCTGGGCCTTGACGGTCTCGGCCTCGACCGCAGTCGACTGGGAGAGGTAGCCGAGTTGCCGCTGACGGATGGTCGCGGTGAGACCGGGGTCGAGGACGAGCAGGTTGTTCTCGAAGTTGAGCTCCAGGCTGCGCCGGTCCATGTTCGCCGAGCCGACGAGGGAGATCCTTCCGTCGAGGGTGATCGACTTGGTGTGCAGCAGGCCCAGCGGGTACTCGAACAGGCGCACGCCGCAGGCGAGCAGGTCTGGGTAGGCGCTTCGGCTGACGGCGGCGACGAGCGGGGAGTCGTTGCGCGCGGGCACGATCAGGGTGGTGGTCACGCCGCGCCGCGGCGCGGCGCACAGCGCCCGGAGCAGGGCCTCATCGGGCACGAAGTAGGGCGTGGTGATGATCAGCTCGTGCTCGGCGGCGTACAGCGCGCTGACGAAGGAGTCCGACATCGGGTTGCCTTCCGTGGTCGGTCCGGTGCCGAACATCTGCGCGACCACGCCCTCGCGGTGCTGCTCGGGCTCCGGTGCCGCCGCCGGCAGCCGGTAGAGGTCCTCACCAGTCTCGGCGATCCAGGCGGCGAGGAAGAGGTGCTGCGCCTGTCGTGCCACCGGCCCCTCGCAGCGCAGCAGGATGTCGACCCAGGGCGCGTACTTCGCCTTGACCAGGAACTGCGGATCGGCGCAGTTCTGGCTGCCGCAGAACGCGATCGTGTTGTCGATGACCACCAGCTTGCGGTGGTTGCGCAGGTCGACCCGGCCCACCGCGAGGCGGCCCATGCGGGGGATGTCCTCAAGCGCGGCGAGCAGCTGGACGCCGGCCTCGCGCAGCTGGCGCCAGCGGGGGCCGCGGATGAAGTCGCGCGACCCGAGCGCGTCGACCATGACCCGGCAGGCCACGCCCCGGCGCGCCGCCGCGCTGATCGCGTCCGCGACCCGGCCGCCGTTCTCGTCGTCGAGCCAGATGTAGAAGCTGAGGTGGATGTGCTCGGTCGCGGCGTCGAACGCCTCGATCAGCCCCTTGATCGCGGCGTCGCAGTCGCGTGCCGGGTCGGCAGGCGAGGCGTCCGGGTCGCCGAGCAGCACAATGCGGTTGCCCGGCGTCGGGCCGAAGCCGTTGATCGAGCGGCACAGGTCCGAGACGGTCGTGGCCAGCGGATCGTCGAGCTTGGTGCCCGCACCGCTCGGTGTGGCCAGGCGGCTGTCCGCGTCACGCAGGCGGCGGGCCCGCTCGTGGCCGATGCTCGTCTCGCCCAGGAAGAGATAGGCGACGACGCCGATGACCGGCAGGCACATGATCACCGCGATCCAGGCCACCCGCGAGGCCGGCGCCCGGTCCGGCCGGGTGATCGCGCGCAGCACGGTCGCCAGGTGGATGAGGAACCCGCCAACCACGACGACCGCCCCGACCAGGTCATCGGACGCCCCGCTCATCATGGCTCCTCATCCTGGCACTACACCGACCTGAAACCCTACCAAACGGGACAGATCGGCCTGCCAGCCCGCCAGGGCCGCCGGCCAGGCCTAGCTGCCGCGGCCGGGAGGATGGGCGCACCTGCGATGGCGGCGCGCCCATCCCGTTCGCCGTGCCGTTATGCGGGTCAGGAACCGGTCTCGGTGACGGTGCCCCGGACCAGCTGGGTGAACTCGTTGCCGCTCATCGCCGCGCCCATCTGCACGTCGATCTCATACAGCCCGGCCGCTGGCGCGGTCGCGGTCAGGGTCGCGGCCCCAGGGTCGGTGCCCGCGGCGTTCGGGGTGCTGACCCGCTGCACCACGGTGCCGGCCGGGTTCAGCAGGGTGTAGGTGATCACGTTGTCCGCGCTCGCGTCAGGTGCCAGGAAATTCACCGTCAGCTGGGACAGCCCGGCCGGGACGTTGATCTTGAAGGCGTTCAGCTGGCCGAGCCCGCGGCCGACCGAGCCGGTGATCAGGTCCTGGAACGCTCCTCCGCCCGACGGGATCAGGGTGCGCCGCGCGACCGGGAAGGAGGTCAGCGCGGTGTGGCCGCTGGTGAACTGCACCGACTCCGGGTGGTCACCGGGGGCGGCAGGGAACGTTACCGTCAGCGGGACGGTGGCACTGGAATGCGCCTTGATGGTCACCGGCCTGCTCGCCGGGAACGTTACCCAGTCCTGCCCGGACACCTTGAACGACAGGTCGCCGGTGAAGGTCCCCGGCGCCGGCTGCGCCAGGGCGAGGTCCTGGTCAACGCCGCCCCACAGTATCTTGGCCGTCCACTTCCCTGGCTGCGGGCCGGACACCTCGACGTGCTGGCTGTTGGGGATCGTGCCGGCCCGGGTGGCCGTGGGCAGCGTGCCGTCATCGTAGGACTCCTGCACCAGCGCGCCGCTGGGGTTGAATACCTGGTAGTACAAGCGGTTGCTGTTGGTCGGGTCCGGCCAGATCATGTCCAGGTCCAGTCGGCCGATGTTCTTCGGCACGGTGAACTGGATGGTCTGCGCCGCGGTCGCGCCCTCGTGCGGCACCGGCAGGCTCGCGTCAGGGGCGCTCACCGGCTCGGTGACCGTCCGGCCCAGCTGGAACTCCTGGCCGGCCTGCCGGTAGGTGCCGTTGACCGTCACCGGGTGGCTGCTCGTGTTGTAGAGGCTCACCTGCTGGCTCGTCGCCGACCCGCCATTGCCCTGCAGGTCCAGCTGCGAAGGCGTGGCCACCAGCGAGCCCGGGCCGTTGTCGTGCCGCAGTGTGCTGCCCGGCATCGCCTGCGCGGCGCGCACGGCCGCGTAGACGTCGAGCAGCCCGGCGCCCTGCTGGTCGGCCGGTGCCTGGATGTCGGTTGCCGTGCTCGTCAGGATGTCCTTGACCTGCGCTGGGGTCGGGCTGGCCCCGTCGTGGGTGTCGCGGAAGGCCTGGATCACGTCCGCGGCCGCGCCTGCGATCAGCGGAGCCGACTCGCTCGTGCCACGCATCGACTCAGTCGGGTTGCCCGTCGGGCACCCGCCGACGCCCTCGGCGCACGCCGCCTCGCTGCCGTACCAGGACGGGGCGGCCAGGTCGACGAGCTTGTTCGTCGGGGCGGTGCCGCCGGAGGACAGGGCGGACATGTTGTCGGAGACGAACTTGCTGTAGCCGTCATCTGTGGCGATCAGCCGGAGGCTGTCCGTCCCGGCGGCCCCGATGACGGCCGGGTCGTCGGACTGGATGTCAAAGGTGCCCTGCGGCCCGCTGTCGCCTGAGGACACCACCACGGTCACGCCCGCCGCGACTGCCTCGTCGTTGGCCGTGCGCACGGAGGCGCCGCCGCCGAAGGACTCGGAGATGACATCGGCGTGCGTGGTCATCACGGTGGCGTCGATCCCGGCCACGACCTGCGCCGTGGACAGGATCGGGGTGTCGATGCCGGTCAGGTCGACCAGCGATGCGTCCGGCGCGTCGCCCCTGATGTCGAACGTGCAGTCCGCCGGGATCGGGAGGGTCGAGGCCGGCAGCGCCTTCGCGTACTCATACACCACGGTGCCCTGCGCCACCATGGAGGAGGCGTCGCCATAGTCCTCGTCGTTGCTGTGGTCGGCCGTGGGGTCGGGCGCGTTCAGCACCACCGGCGTGCCGTCGGCCCGGATGAAGTTCGGGTTGCCTGCCAGCTCGTTCGCGCCGTCATTCGCGATGATGACGCCCTTGCCCGTAGCTATCGTGTTGCCCTCACCCGGCGCGCCAGGGATGCCGTTGGACGCGTGGATGTCGATGTCCGCCTCGCCCTCTTGCAGCGGCTTGCCCGGGTCCGGGTTGAACGGGCAGCTCGCGCTGCTGGCCGGCCGGGCAGCCGGCTCGGCCGCCGCAGGCGGCTGCGCCAGTGAGCCGGAGGGCTGCATCTGGACCTGCGGGTCAGGGATGATCTGGGCGACAGCCGGGTTGGCTTGCAGGGAGGCTACCGCCGCGGCCGACAGTGTCGCCGCCACCTCGCTCGGCTCGGGCACTTGCACCAGGTTCGTCCCGCCGTCGGCCTTGATGGCCGCGACGACCGGGGCCTGGTCGGCGGCGGCCGCGCTGCGCAGCGCGGCGGCCTGGGTACGCAAGTTCAGGTCCGGGTGCTGGGCCTTGAGCACCACGATGACCGCACCGCCGCTGGCCGCACCGCCGACGGCCGGAGCGGAGGGCACGCCGGCGGGCGTCGCCATCGCCGGCATCGCGATGGTCATGGCGGCCATCGTGGCCACCGCGGACGCTCCCGCCGCACCGGCCAGTAGCCGCCGGGCACGCCGGTGCCGCTGGCCCGCTGTGTGTCTCGCATCCATGAATGCCGCTCCCTTCCCGGGAACTCGCAGGGGGGTACTAATTACCGAACGTATTGCCGGTGCGAGCCGGTGCGCGTGGGCACCAGCTTCCATTGCTGGACTCGTTAGGGTCTCGTTAAGGCCGACCTTCACGCACCATAATCACGCGCGACCGCCAGATCAACCGCCGCAAGTTCGGGCGCTGTCCCAGATTGAAACACCGTGGCTGGCTTTCCTGGCGTGACTTTCACCTGCATTCCCGGCACTACCAGCGGGGATCACGAATCGTGTTCGGCAGCCTGGCCGGTCCTGAATACCGTGACCGCTCGCTTTCTGTCAGTGGTATAGACCTGCAGAGGTTGACAGGCGGCGACACGATTTGTCTAATCCTTACAGGGTGCCCCGCGACTGGTCCGTGCAGGCTCACCATGACCAGCCCGGCGCCGAATAGGGGGCTTACGCATGCCTGGACGACTTCCCGCAAAGGGCGGGGTGCTGAGGAAGATCGCTGTTCTCGGCCCGGCACTGACGCTGGCGCTAGGACTGTCGCTAGCCGGCGGGGCGATGGCCTCGAGCGCGGCGACCGTGGCCCCGGGCACCACCCCAGCGTCGCCGGCCGGAACGCTACCGTTGCTGCCCGACGGGCTGAACGTGGCCATCGGGGCACCTGCAAGCGCGAGCTCAGGCTCCGCCCCTGGCACCTCGCTGGGAAGCATCGACGACGGTGACGGGACGACCCGCTGGTGCCCAGGCACGATGGGCATCCATACCGTGACCCTCGACCTCGGCCGCACGGTCGATGTCAGCGGGACCGGGGTGACGTTCTCCGGCGAGGAGCCCAGCGACGGGTCCTTCTACAGCATCAAGGCCGGCCTGCGCCGCAGCGACGAGTAGCCACTGCCCGGCCAGGCCGCCGGTGACCGCAACGCCATCGTGCAGGGGCCGCTGTACCTGTTCGCCGGGACGACCTCGGACGCCAGCGCCACCATGCCCGCCCGGTACGTGACGCTGACCTACCAGGTCCCGCGTGAGCAGAACATCTGCGTCCAGGAGTTGCGCGTTTTCTCTCCCAGCGCACGGTCGGAGCCTGGCCTGGAACTGGGTGACGACCTGTCTGCCCTCACAGCGGACACGGGGGCCTACACGGTCAACGGCCAGAGCGCGCCGCTGCTGAGCATCCTCAAGAGCGGCGGCACCAACTACGCCACGCTGCGGCTGCTGGTCAACCCGTCCGGCTGCGGTACCAGCTGCCCCAGCCTGGCCAACGACCTGTCGATCGCGTCGCAGGTCAAGGCCGCGGGCCTGAAGATCCTGCTTGACATCGAGTATTCCGACAGCCCGACCAGCTCCACCGCGCAGGCCACCCCGGCGGCGTGGGCGGGCCAGCCGCTGCCTGAGCTAGCCGGCACGGTGCGGGCCTACACCCAGTCGGTGATCGGTGCGTTCGCCACCAACGGCACGCCAGTCTCCCAGGTGGCGATCGGAAACGAGATCACCCAGGGCTTCCTGTGGCCGACCGGGCACGTAGCCGCGGCCCAGGCCAGCTGGAGCGCGCTGGCCACTCTGTTGAAGGCCGGCATCGCGGGGGCCCGGGCGGGCAACCCGGCCGGAAACCGGCTGCAGGTCCAGCTCGAAATCGACGCCGGCGCCGACCCGGCCACGTCCGCGGACTTCTTCGCCCACATCACCGGGGCCGGGGTCCCGTTCGACGTGATCGGCGAGAGCTATTCCCCCTGGCTGCAGGGCTCGCTGTCCGACCTGAAGGCGAACCTGCTCACCCTCACCGCGCGGTTCGCCCATCCGGTCGTCATCGCCGAGGGCCAGTTCCCGTACGCGGACGTGACCGGCTACGGCAGCTACTCCCAGGCCGTGCCCTACCCCGACACGCTGCCCGGGTACCTCATCACCCCGGCCGGCCAGGCCAGTTACGAGCGCGACCTGGTCTCGCTGCTGGCTTCGCTGCCGCACGGGCTCGGCCTCGGCGCCTTCTACCTCTCCCCCGATATGGAGGGAAGCCTCGGCGAGTTCACTCCGGCGGGTGCCGCCGAGCCGGCCGTGGACGCCTACCGGGTCGGCTCCGCCGCCACCAGCTACCCGCCCGGCGTCCCGCCGGTGGCGGCGATCCCGTCAGGAACGCCCCCGGCCCAGCCGTCCCAGCCCGCCACGACGGGCAACGCCGCGCTGCCGGGAACGCTGCCGCCGCTGCCATCGGGGCTGAACGTCGCGATCGGCGCGAAGGCCGCGGCCAACTCGGGCTCGGCGCCCGGCGAGCCGCTGAGCAACGTTAACGACGGGGACGGCACGACAAGCTGGTGCCCGAGCTCCCTGGGCGTGCACAAGGTCACCATCGACCTCGGCCACGTCGAGGACGTGACCGGGACTGGCGTGACCTTCTCCGGGGAGCATGCCGGAGATGACGCGACGTACACCGTGTCCGTCGGCACGACCCGGCCCGGGCAGGCCGCCTTCCCGAACCAGGCCGCCGGTGGACGCAACGCGATCTCGGCAGGCCCGCGGTACCTGTTCTCAGGGACTTCCTCCAACGTCGACACCACGGTGCCTGCCCGCTACCTGACCCTGACCTATCAGGTGCCGCGCGAGGAGAACATCTGCGTCCAGGAATTCCGGGTCTTCGCGCCCGCGAGCGCGCAGCAGGCGGGCACCCTCCAGCTCGGCAGTGACCTGTCCACGCTGCTAGCCGACCCCCCGACGTACACCCTGGACGGGCAGAGCATGCCGGTCTTGCGCATCTTCCGCAGCGGCGGCCTGAATTACGTGCGGCTGCGGCTGTGGGTCAACCCGGACACCGGGTACTACGGCGTGCCGTCGGAAGGACCGTTCTGCGCGCCCGCGAGCTGCCCCGACCTGGCCAACGACCTGACGATGGCCAGTGAGGTCAAGGCGGCCGGGATGAAGCTGCTGCTCGACATCCACTACTCCGACTCCTGGGCCGACCCGCAGCACCAGAACGTGCCCGGAGCGTGGCTCGGCCAGACGCTGCCCGAGCTGGCGACTTCGATGCACGACTACACCGAGTCGGTCATCCAGGCGTTCGCGGCGAACGGCACGCCGGTGTCCCAGGTCGCGATCGGCAACGAGATCACCCAGGGCCTGCTGTGGCAGTTCACGCAGCTGGCCACGGGTTCGGCAGCGGGCGCGACCACCATCGAGGTGAACAGCGCCAGCGGAATCCGGGCCGGTGACACGCTCTACCTCGGCTCGCTCGCCACGAGCAGCAGCGTTGCCGGGGTAGCCAACGCCAGCACCGACATCGTGACGGTGAAGTCGGTGGGCGCGCCCGGCACGGCCGGCACTCCCGTCACTCTCGCCTCCCCGCTGGAGTTCACGCAGGCCGTCGGGGCCAGTGTCCAGGACGTGCAGGACTCGGGACACCTGCTGTTCGACAACAGCACCGACACCGCCGACTGGAGCTCACTGACCACGCTGCTCAAGGCGGCGATCTCGGGCGCCAAGGCCGGCAACCCGGCCGGGAACAAGCTGCTGATCCAGCTGCACATCGACCGCGGCGGCGACAACGCGACCGCGACCGACTTCGTCAGCCACATGCTGGCGGCCGGAGTGGACTTCGACGTTATCGGGCTGTCGTACTACCCGTGGTACCACGGTCCGATGGCCGCGATGAAGGCCAACCTCACCGCGCTCATCGACCGCTTCCACAAGTACGTGATGATCTCCGAGGACCAGTTCCCTTATAACCCGATCGGCGGCTACGGTCAGTACAACCCGCAAGGCGCCAACTACCCGGACACCCTGCCCGGCTACCCCGTCACCCCGGCCGGACAGGCCAGCTACGAGCGCGACCTCGTCTCGCTGATGGCGTTGCTGCCAGGCCACATGGGCCTCGGCGTGTACTACTGGGACGGTGACAGCTACGGCTACGAGGGCATGTTCTCCTACCCGGGCATCGCCCAGCCGGTCATCGACTCCTTCCAGATCGGCACCACGCCCACGGCCGGGTCCCGCGGTTTATGCCAGCTCACTCAGCCGGCCGGCAAGGCGCCAAGGCCATGCCAATCACCCCATGCCGCCCGCTTGTCCCCACCCCCGGTGCGCCCGGGAGCGGCTAGCGTGCTTGCTCAGCGTATACACTCAGGGTATATTGCTGAACGTGAGCGTTCCCCTTACCCTGCTCGGCCTGCTTGAGCGAGAGCCGAGCCACGGCTACGACCTCAAACGCGACTATGACGCCTACTTCGGACGCGGCAAGCAACTGCCGTTCGGCCAGGTATACGCCACGCTTGGCCGGCTCGCCCGAGACGGCAAGGTGGTCACTGGCGGCGCCGAGCCGGGTGACGGCCCGGAGCGCAAGCGGTACGCGATCACCAGCCGCGGCCGGGACGAGGTCGATGCCTGGCTAGCCGAGCCGGTGGAGCCAGAGCCGCACTTGCAGACGGTGCTGTTCGCGAAGGTGACACTGGCACTGATGCTCGGCAAGCCGGCCGCCGCGTACCTCGACGCCCAGCGGGCCGCCCACCTCCGGCGCATGCAGGACCTCACGGGGACCAGGCGGCGGGGTCCCCTCATTGACGCGCTGCTCGCCGACCACGCCCTCTTCCACCTCGAGGCAGACCTCCGGTGGATCGAGCTCACGTCAGCGCGGCTGGCGGACCTAGCGGAGGCGGTGCGGAACCGATGAACGTGCCGACCATGCCCGACGGCGTCGCTCGCGGCAGCCTGATCGAGGCGCGCAGCGTCCATAAGGCGTTTGGCCAGACCCCCGCGCTGCGCGGCGCGAGCGTTGCCGTCCGCCCGGGCGAGATCTTCGCGATCATGGGCCCGAGCGGCTCGGGGAAGTCGACCCTGCTGCACTGCCTGGCCGGCATCTTCACCCCGGACATGGGCGACGTTCTGTTTGACGGCCAGGTCGTGAACGCGATGAGCGAGGCACAGCGCACCAGGCTGCGGCGCACCGCATTCGGGTTCGTGTTCCAGTTCGGCCAGCTGGTACCCGAGCTCACCGCCGCCGACAACGTCGCGATGCCGCTGCTGCTGAACCGCGTCAAGCGCAAGGTGGCTTACAAGGCGGTCGGCACCTGGCTCGGCGAGCTGGGAATCGGCGACAAGGGCGCCAGGCGGACCGGCGAGCTCTCCGGAGGCGAGGCCCAGCGGGTCGCGGTGGCACGGGCGCTCGCGCTGGCCCCGAAGGTGATCTTCGCCGACGAGCCGACAGGGTCGCTTGACTCGCTGACTGGCGAGAAGGTAATGGACCTGCTGACGGACCTGGCCCGTCAGCAGGGCGCCACGGTCGTCTTGGTCACCCACGACGCGCGGATCGCCGCGTACGCCGACCGCGTGGCGACAGTCCGCGATGGCCTCCTCTCCTCCGTCGACATCCCCGCGACGGCGCCGGTGCCCGCCACCAGCAAGGGCCTGAGCTGATGCTCCGCCTCGGCCTGCAACTCGCCCTTCACAGCGGCCCGGAAGCCCTCGTCCGGCTGCTGATCACCGCAGCCGCCGTCGCCGTCGGCGTCGCGCTCCTGCTCGGCGTGCTCGCCGAGTTCCACGCCTTTGAGGCCAGCGCCGGACAGCCGTGCTGGTCCTGCACCCAGGGCGCGGCCGTGCCGGGCACGCTGCCGTCACACGGCGAGCTGTGGAACAACAGCGTGGACTTCTACCGCGGCCAGACGATCAGCCGGCTCGACGTCGCCGCCCTCGGGCCGGACGCGCCGGTGCCGCCAGGCGTCCCGAGGCTGCCATCGCCGGGCGGCTACTACGCTTCCCCCGCGCTCGCCCGGCTACTGGGCACCGTGCCCGCCAGCCAGCTCGGCGAGCGCTTCCCGGGCACGATGACCGGAACGATCGGCCAGGACGGGCTGAACGGGGCCAGCGACCTGGCGATCTACATCGGGCATACCCCGGCCCAGGTCGCCCGGATCCCCGGCACCACGTGGGTCACCTCGATCAACAGCGCGCCCGCCCAGGCGGTGTTCACCCCGTTCTTCCGTGACGCCTTCGGGATAGGCGTGCTCGCGGTGGTCTTCCCCATGCTGGTGCTCATCAGCACGGCGACCCGGCTCGCGGCCGACCGGCGCGAGGAGCGACTCGCCGCGCTGCGGCTCGTCGGGGCGACCCCCGCCGACATCAGGATCGTCGCCGGCGTCGAGGCCGTGATCAGCGCGTTCCTCGGCGCGGTGCTGGGGTCGGTCGTCTTCCTGCTGGTCCGGTCCGCTCTCGCCGGGGCCGCCCTGATCGGGACGCAGTACTTCGAGTCGGACCTGACGCCAACCGCGGCCGGCTACGCCGCCATGCTCGCCGGCGTGCCGATCGCGGCGGCCTTCGCCGCGCTGGTGTCGCTACGCCGGGTGCAGATCTCCCCGCTCGGCGTCGCCCAGCGGGCCGCGCCCAGGGGGACGTCGCCCTGGCGGCTGGTACCGCTCGTGATCGGGGTCGGCATCTACGTCTTTGGCCTGAGCAAGACCACGAGGAACAGCATCGGCGTGCCCGCCTACCCTGGGCTGGTCCTGACGATGATCGGCCTCGTGATCGCCAGCCCCTGGCTCACCGCGACTGCGGCTCGCGCCTTCGGCCGGTGTGCCAGCGGGTCGTCGGCGCTCATCGCCACCCGGCGGCTCGCCGACAACCCTGGGCGCGCGGCCCGGGCGGTGACCGGCCTCGTGCTCGCGGTCTTCCTTGGCACGATGGTCGGCCTGATCGTGCCCGCCGTCAACGCGACCCAGTCGACGCCTACGGCCGGCGCGTTCACCAACATCCTGCGTGACCAGGTCGGGCTGCCGGCGGCGGCGGGACAGCGGCTCCTGGCCGGCATCCGGGCCATCCCCGGCGCCGCCGTCGCGCCGCTGTATGACCTGCAGCCACCACCCAATTACACCTACTCGGTCGCCGTGAGCTGCGCGGACATGAGCGCGATCGGCGCGCTCGGGCAGTGCGCCCCCGGTACAAGAGCCGTCCAGGTGATGGATGGCGCGACCTTCGATGACAACCCGGCCTATAGCGACAAGCCGGTCGTCGACGCGACCTCCGCGCCCTACACCGGAGACCTGGCGACGCTGATGCTGCAGGGGGTCCTGGTCAAGGTGAACAGCCCCACGACTCTTGAGCGGGTCCGCACCTACCTCGCCGTCCACGCGCCGCCGCAGGTCGGCGGCAACTCCGCGAACTCGCCGACGCCACCAAGGACGTTCGGCGAGACCCTGCAGATCCGCCTCGCCCGCTCCGCCACGTTCGAGCGGATCCTGTACGCGGCGGTCGCGCTCACCTTGATCGTGGCCGGGTGCAGCCTGGCGGTCTCCGCTGGTGGCGGTCTCGTCGAGCGCAAGCGCCCGTTCACCGTGCTGCGGGTAAGCGGCACCCCGGTGAGCGTCCTGTCGCGGGTGGTCCTACTCGAGGCGGCCGTGCCGCTGGTGACCGCCACCGTGATCGCGGCCGCCATCGCCTACGGGACGTCCGTCCTGGCCGTCCTGCGGCTGGCGCCGGCGGGCACCGCGATCCCCGAGCTCGGCCGCGACTACTACACGATCATGGGCATCGGCCTGCTGATCGCCTTCGCGATCATCACGCTGACGCTACCCCTCCAGCGCAAAATGACGGCACCTTCGGCGATCCGCTTCGAATAGCCGCCCTCCGAGGCGACTCTGCTCGCGGGCACGGCGGTCCACCGCAGGCCCCGGTCCACTGTCGTCAGCTCCCCCGGCGGTGCAGGCCGCGCTGCTCCGCGTGGTCCTGGAGCGGCGTGTCGGGAGCCTCGCCCTGCCAGACGGCGTGCGGATCGTAGCCGCTGCCAACCCGGCGGGCAGCGCCGCCGATGGCTGGCAGTTCGCGCCGCGGCTGCTGGCCTTCGGCCACGCGACGGACGCCGCCCACGGGGCGGTCGCGGGGCGGTCGCGGCGCGCAACTGCCACGTAGCTAGGAGCCGATTGCCACGAGGGTGCCGTTGCTGGCCCCGATGATCAGCATGCCGGCCGCGGTCAGTGCTGGGTAGGCGTCGACCGGGGCGCCGAGGTTGACGTCAAACAGCACGGCGCCGGCGGACGATACGCCGTAGACGTGGCCGTTCTGCCCGGCGAAGTACACCCGGTAGTCCTTGTCGACCACGGTGGAGCTCCAGATCTGCGTGACGTGCGGCCCGATCTGGTATGTGGCGACCTCGGTTCCGGTGCGCACCTCATAGACGTGCACCCGGCTCTTGTGATCGGCTACGTAAGCGAGGCCACTTTGCGTTACCGCTGGTGAGGAGTAGGTGATCGCACGTGAACCGGTGTGCCAGGCAAGCGTGCCGTCCTGGCGGTACCCCCATTCGCTGGAGCCGTTGGTCCCCAGCACCACGGTGCCGTCGGGGGCGAGGCCGGGCGACACCTCGACCTGGCCGTCGTGCGGATCGGCCCGCCAGGCGATATCGGCCGTGGCACCGTGGTCGTCGATCGCCACGAGGCTAGATCCGGACGTGGTGTACACGCGGCCAGCGCCGTTGGTGACCACCGACGCGTAGGACTCAGCGCCCGTCCTGACCGTCCAGGCCAGCTTGTGACCGCCGTCCGGCAGCACATCGATCGCGCTGACCGCTCCGCTGTCGTCGCCCACGTACACCCGCTTGCCGTTCACGGTCACGGGCGAGGTGGGCTTGGCGGGCAGGGACTGTGTCCACAGCAGGCGGCCGCTGGGTGACAGCGCGTCCAGCCTGGCCGTCGGGGTGGGGTACAGGATAATGCCGTCCGGCAATACCAGCGGCGACACCGACAGGTCGGTCTTGGTCGTGGCGTGCGCGTTGTACGTCCACCTGTCCTTGCCGGTGGATGGGTCGAGGGCATGCAGAATCCCGGCGTCAGACGCGATGTAGATCGTGCCGTCCGCGGCCACCACGGCGCCCTGTGTGACCCCGCCCGCCAGCTCGCGCCGCCAGCGGATCTTGCCAGTGGCCGGCCCGGCGACGGTGGCGGACCCGCTGTGCCTGGCGTCGTGCAGTTCAGACGGCCAGGGAGTCCACGCCGGAGTGCCCGGTACCGTGGCGGGCGCGCTGAACGCCTTGACCGCGACGTGCTGGCCGGTCTCCGACAGCGGCGTGGAACCGCCGCACGCGGCGAGCAAGAGCAGGCTGGCCAGGCCGGCCACGCTGGGCCCGATGGCGCGCGTTGAGTACTTGAAGGTCACTTCATCGAGCCTATGGCCGCCATGCATGGGGGCCTTGCATAACCATCTTACGAAATGAGGATCGCTGGCCACGGTGGCTCGTCGACCTCTCACCCTTGCGCTGGCAGGCGAGCGCGAGGACAGCCAACTGGCCGCAATCCGGATTCCCCCACCGCGACCCGGACGGCCCTTATACCATGGCGCATCTTAAGGGCGTAACCGGGTCGTCTCGACCAGGAGAAAATGGCTTACCGCCCCCGACCCAGCGATCATGGCACCGGCCGATCACTGGCCGTCAGCATTGTTTAGATAAAGCATAGAAAGTAATTAAGGTCACAATAGCGGCCAGACCGCAATCCATTCTTGCGCGACGCCACGTATCGGCGGGTGAGTGTGTTCACTTCACCCCTGAAGGGATAGATCTCTTGCGAGCCAACGCTCACCTCGTCCGCCGTACCACCTATGCCGCCGCGCTGGCCATCTTGGCCACCGGGATCGCCAGTGCCCCGGCGCTGGCCGCCAGCACCGGGCCCGCCACACTGTCCCCCAACGACGGCGGCGGGTTCGACGCCTTCGGGTTCTCTACCGCGCTCTCCGGCAACGGAAACGTCGCCATCGCGGGCTCACCCGGTCAGGCTGGGACGGGCGCGGCTTACATCTTCACCAAGTCCGGTACGGCCTTCACCCAGAGCGCAGAGCTGACCGCGACCGGAGGCATGTCGGGCGACCAGCTCGGCACGTCCGTGGCAATCTCCAGCGACGGTAAGACCGCCGTGTCCGGGGCGCCGGCCGCCAGCAGCGATGACGGGGCGGCCTACGTCTTCTCCGACGCGTCCGGCACGTGGAGCCAGGTCGCCAAGCTGACCGGCGCTGGCGCGACCGAGTTCGGCACGTCGGTGGCGATATCGGCGGACGCCTCGACGATCGTGGTGACGGCGCCGTTCACCAATAGCGACAACGGGGCGGCATACGTGTTCACCAAGTCCGGCAGCACCTACAAGGAGGTGCAGAAACTGACCACCAAGGGCAGCGGCGGACTGTTCGGCTTCTCGGCGTCGGTTTCCTCTAACGGGACCACGATCGCGCTTGGCGCTCCCGAGGCGAACAGCGGGGCCGGGGTGGCGGACGTCTTCACCAAGTCCGGCACCGCCTGGTCGCAGTCGGCCCAGCTGACCGTGGCCGACCTCGGTGGCTCGGCCAACTTCGGCCTGTCGGTCGCGGTCTCTGGTAGCGGGACCACGCTGGCCGCCGGCGCGCCAGGAACGGGCACCTTCCAAGGCGGCGCCTTCGTGTTCACCGAGTCTGGTGGCACCTGGACGCAGGCCAGCCAGCTGCTCCCGCCCGCGCCCATAGGCGACTCGCTGGACATGACCGGCCTGTCGATCAGCATGTCGTCCGACGGCTCCGTCATCGGTATCGGGGCCGGTGGCTTCGACCACTCGGCCGGCGCGGTCTTCGTCGCGACGAAGACCAACGGGACCTGGGCGATCACCGCGACCGACACCGAGCCCAGCCCGGTGTCCGATGACGAACTGGGCGCTACGAACGGTTCCACCGGCGTCGCAGGCAACGGCTCGGCGATCGTGTCAGGCGCACCCGACCGCGACGGCGAAGCCGGCGGGGCGTTCGTCTTCCCCGTGGGCTGACCTGCTTGCTACGAACGGGCGGGGCCGCAGTGCACGGCGACCCCGCCCAGCGCCGTCTGTCGCGGCCGTCAGCGGCCGTCGCCGCGGATCAAAACCGCGATCCTCCAGGCATCAGCACGCCTGTTGATTCCCTGGCTATCCGACGTTGAACGGGCGGGACTAGCGTGCAGGCGTGTCCGGGCACCCGAGTAAAGGAGAACCGTGCCCGCTGCCGCGCCTGCGATTGATGGCCACGCTGAGGCGGGTTCGGGCCAGGCCTCCGGCGACTCGTGGAATACAAAGACTTGCCGGACTGAGCACTGATGGTTGATTTGCTCGCGGCCCACGAGCCATTGTTAGGGCCGGGGACAGTCAGCGGCTGTCAGGCCATTTAATTCGGTTATCTTGCCGACACGGTGATACGCCGGATCAGCGGACAATCGCTTGACCGGAAGATGGCGCTCGTCGGGGGGACCTACCAATGCCTGTCGCAACGATCCAGGTAAAATGTGGTCAGGGCGACCCGCCGTCGGGCCGGGCGCGCCCCAGCCCACGAGGAGAGCAGCACATGACAGTCGGCCCCAGGCGCCCGCCCCGCCTCAGCGCGCTTGCGCGGGCGATCACTGCAGCCATCGCTGTAGCCGTGGCAACCGGCGCCGCCGCCTGTTCCCGCCAGCCGGATGCCCGTTCATCACCGGCGCCATCGCAGGTCAGCCCGACGGGGGCCACTGGAACCACGGAAGAGGTTGACGGGGCCATCGACGTGGTCAACGCCCGCATCCCCGCACCGGCAGCCGGCTCGGCCACCGCCCAGGCCGAGATGACCCTGGCCGGCACCACCGGCCCGGACGTCCTTGAGCATGCAGCGAGCGCGGCCGCCCGTGCCATCACCTTCACCAGCAACGGGAAGCCGATCCCGCGGATCACCATCCCGGTCGCCGACGGCTCAAGCCTGAACACCGGCCCGCCCTTCCCCGACCGGATCCTGCTCACCGGCTTGCGGCACCCCCTGCGCCTCGGGCAGGACGTCACGATCACGCTCACGTTCGCCCACGCCGGCCGGGCCACCCTGCGGGTCCCCGTCACCGTGCCGGTGCCCTAGCGCGAGCGCTACCGTGCCCGGCGCGGGGAGCCGGTACACGGGGGTCTCAGCGCCATCATGACCGCGAGCTGCTGGTGGCGGCCGCCGGTTCCGGCGCCATGGCGCCTGGCGCACCCCGGTCGGCCGAGGGCCGACGGGCCAGGGTGAACACCAGGATCGCCGCCACCAGGCCGAAGCCGGCCGCGACGGTGAACGTCGTGTCCAGGCCGGTGGCGAACGCCTGGCGCGCCAAGTGATCGAGAGCGTCCGACCGGCTCATCACCTCCCCGGCCTGCCCGCCGCCCAGTGGTCCCGCGAGGGCCGGACCGGCCACGTGCGTGAGGCCCCCTCGGAAGACCCCTCCCAGAATCGCGATGCCGAACGCGTAGCCGAGCTGCCGGAACGCGTTCAGCGCGCCGCCCGCCATCCCGGCCCGTTCCCCCGGTCCCGCGGCCATCGCGGTCGCGGACAGCGGCGCCACCGCGAGGCCGGCGCCAGCGCCGACGAGGACGAGGCCGGGAATCACGGCCGCCCAGCCGGAACTGGCCGAGATCGATGCCTGCGCCAGCGCGCCCGCCACGACGATCACCAGTCCGCCCCCGATCAGGAGCCGGGGCTGCATTCGGTGTATCACCCGGCCGACCATCGCGGACACGAGCAACGCGGCAACGCTGCACGGCAGCACCACCAGGCCGGCGGAAATGGCGCTCAGCCCAAGGACCGACTGCAGCCACAGCGACTCATACGTCAGCGCTGCCCACGCGGCCGCCGACAGCAGCGCCCCGGCCGCCAGGATCACCGTGAACGAGCGGTTGCGCAGCAGCGCCAAGTCCAGCATCGGGTCGCGGCGGACGCGCTCGACCCCAGCGAACACCAGGAGCGCGAGGGCGGCCACGATCAGCAGGGCGATCGTCAGCGGCGATGCCCAGTCGCCGCGGATCAGCGCGTATGTCAACGCGGCCGCGGCGACCGTGAAGCTGGCCATGCCGGGCAGGTCGACCCGGCGCGGGCGCGGGTCGCGGGTCTCGCGGATGACCGCGAGGCTGAGCGCCACCGCGCAGACGCTGACCGGGAGGTTCACCAGGAAGATCCAGCGCCAGCCGACGTGCGTGGTGAGCAGCCCGCCGACGATCGGCCCGGTGGCCCCCGCCGCGCCGGTGACCGCGCCCCAGACGCCGAACGCCACGCCCCTGTCCCGCCCGGAATACGAGCTGCTGATCAACGCCATCGTCGACGCGAACATGGCTGCCGCGCCGAGGCCCTGCACCCCGCGGGCGGCGATCAGCACGCCGACGTTAGGCGATAGCCCGCAGGTCAGCGAGGCCACGGCGAACAGCCCCAGGCCGAGGATGTACACCCGCCGCCGCCCGAACCGGTCGGCCAGCGATCCCACGGTCAGCACCAGCGCGCCCAGCACGAGGGCGTAGAGGTCGATCACCCACTGCAGGTCCGAGAATGTCGTGTGCAGCGCGCGTGCCATGTCGGGCAACGCCACATTGACGATCGTGATGTCGATAAGCAGCATCAGGGTACCGGCGCAGATCGCAACTAGCGGCCACCACTTCGGCATCGGTCCGCTCCTCTCTTCCCTGTCCTCTTTCGTCTCCGAATGATGGCTCCGATGTGACCGTTTAGCCCAGCCGCCGCGCAAGAATCCGGCGGATCTCGACATGTGTTACGTTGTTCTGGTGGATACCGTCACGACCGATGATCTCGACCGGCAGCTCGTCCACTGCCTGAGCGTCGACGGCCGGGCCTCGTTCAGCCAGATCGCGGAGATCCTCGCGGTCTCCGACCAGACCGTGGCCCGCCGGTACCGGCGGCTGCGCTCGTCAGGCGTGCTGCGCGTCGTGGGGCTGAAGGCCCGCAAGCAAGTCGACACGCAAAGCTGGTTCCTGCGGATGCGGTGCGTCCCCGGGTCCGGGCCCGCGATCGCCGCCGCCCTGGCCCGGCGCGCGGACATCGCCTGGGTGCAGATTCTGTCCGGCGACACCGAGGTGCTGTGCGCGCTGCGCGGTGACGCCCGCCGGGAACGCGCCGCGCTGCTGGCGAAGCTGCCGCGCACCGACCGGATCGTCGCGGTGACCGCGCATTCGCTGCTCCACATGTTCACCGGCGGCTCGCACGAGCTCCGCGGCCTGCACGTGCTGCCGGAATACCGGGTCGAGCCGCTGCGGTATCGCGTTCGCGGCGGCAACGTCGAGCTCGGCGACCTGGACTTGGCGCTGTTTTCCGCGCTCGCGGAGGACGGCCGGACGCCGTACGCCGCCCTCGCAGCGTCGACGGGCTGGTCGGAGTCCACGGTGCGGCGCCGGACGGAACAGCTCCGCGACGCGGGAGTGCTGTACTACGACCTGGAGATTGACCCGCCGGCGTTCGGGTTCCACGCGGTGACCTGGCTGTGGATGTCGGTGCCGCCGTCGCGGCTGGCGTCCGTCGGGGCAACCATCGCCGAGTTCCCCGAAGTCGGCTACGCCGCGGCCACGACCGGCCCCGCCAACCTCGCGGTCCGCGTAGTCTGCCGCGATGAGGCCGAGTTGTATGAGTTCCTGACCGCGAAGGTCGGCGCGCTGCCGGACGTGACGCGGACGGAGACCTCGCCGGTCATCCGCACGCTCAAGCAATCGTCGGCGACGGCCCTCCCAGTCAGGGCGTAAATCAGCGCGACGTGAGACCAGGAAAATCAGCTTCAAGCCTACAAGCCGAAGATCATCCCATCCTCGGACGGACCAGACTGGATGCCGGTAACGATGCCTTCCCGGCACGGGGAGTGAAGAGCCGGCGGCCAGGTGGCAGGCTGAGAGCGCCACCGTGGTCGCTTATGCGGCCGCCCTGGCGGTGGCCACCCTTGCGGTGGCCGTGCCCGCTGACCGCCAGCCGCGTAACACCGTCGTGCTCGACTTCAGCAGCCTCGCGGACTCGTTCCCTGGCGGCCACGACCGGGCGCCGCTGTTCGTCCTGTCGCCCGCCGAGGGCGGCTGGCGGCCGTACACCCTGGTGTCGTGCGGCCGGGCGCACTTGTGCCCTTCCGGCAGTCCGCCCAGGCGGTGCCCGGCCTCGAAGGAGAACCGCTTGCCGATCGCGTAGCTCATGCCGCCCACCGCCGCGGGGCCTGCGCCAGGTGCAGGAACTCCGCCCGCGCGGACGGGTCGTCGCGCAGCTGCCCGCGCGTCGCGACCGTGACGGTGTCGCATCCACGGGCCTTGATCCCGCGGCGCGTCATGCACAGCTGCTCGGCCTCAAGCACCACGCCGACCCCCCGGCACTGCAGCCGGCTCTCCAGGAAGGAAGCGACCTGCTGGCCGAGTTCCTCCTGGACCTGCATGCGGGCGGCGAACGCCTCCACCGCCCGCGCCAGCTTCGACAGGCCCGCGATGCGCTCGCCCGGCAGCACGCCGACCTGGGCTACGCCGGAGAACGGCAGCAGGTGATGGGCGCAGGCTGAGGTGAACGGGACGTTCCGCGCCAGTACCAGCTCATGCTGGCTCTCGGCGCTGGGGAACGTGGTGAACTCCCACGCCGGCGTGCTCAGCAGTTCCGCCAGGCCGGCGACCATGCGGGCGGGAGTGCGCAGCGCGGCCTCGCTGCCAGCGGGAACGCCGAACGCCGCCAGCAGCGCGGCGGCGGCCCGTTCAGCGGCCTCCAGGTCGACGGCAGCGGAACCGAGATCCCCGGGCCTTAGCGCCAGCAGGCCGTTTCCGGGCGGCACGGCAGGCTCCTTTTCGTCTGCCGGGTCGGCTGCCTCGGCCAGCAGCACGCCCGGGATCCCCGGGGGCTGCGCGCGTCCGTTCATGAGAACTCCTTTTCCTACAAGGCGAGCCTGGTGACCGTCCGGCTGGGGCCGGGCTTCCCTGCAACGTCACCGTGCGGCTTGCTGACCGCCTGGGACAACGGCGCGTGCGTGCCCGGCAAATCGTTTGCGTATCGGGTAAATCACCTTCCGGTACCGGCCGCGGGCGGCTTACGCTGGCGGGAACGGACCGGGCAAGGGCTGGCGGGATGGCAGACGACCTCCGATCGCTCCTGGCATCGCAGGACATCCGGGACGCCGTCCGGCAGCGCCCGAACCAGGTCGTCGCTACCCCCCGCCGCGCTGATACCCCCAGCGGGCCGACAGCGCGTCCACCAGCCGCGTCCCCCGGCCGCCCTCCGGCACCCGCCCCGGCCGGTCCGGCACCAGGCGGCGGCGGGTGCACGACGGATGCACCCTCCGCTCCGGCCGCCCCGTCAAGCCGGGCACACCGCTACGACGGCCTGGTCCACGGCCTTCTTGTTCCGGACCACCGCTACCGACACGAGACGGTGAAACCGGCCAGGAGAGCCGGGCCTGCTGTCCCGCTGGACCAAGTGAGCCGCACGGCGGTCTCCCTCCGCGGGGCCGGTGCTGCCGGGCGACGTGTTGCCCCTGTCCAAGAGCCTGGGTTCACGAGGCAGCCGGGTTGCGGGTAGGCGGCTTGTGGGGAACAATGTAATGGTTACGCGGCGATGAGGCTCGCCATAACCGCGCGCTTTGCGCGCTGATGGCCTCTACCCCTTCAGTGGCTTTCGGGTCGTGCGGGTAGGAGGCATCACGATGGACGAGGTCCTGGAACCGCCAGGCAATGAACAATGGGTCGCGCGGTGAGCGCGGCCGTCCCGATCCCGGTCATCCAGCTGCTTCAGGTCCTCACCGTCGCGCTCGGCGCGCCCGGCGTGATGGGCCTGATCGCGAAGGTGGAGGCCCGGCTGCAGGGCCGTCGGGGACCCCGGGTGCTGCAGCCCTATTACGACCTGGCGAAGCTGTGCCGTAAGGAGGCGCTCGCCCCGTCCGGCGCGAGCTGGTTCTTCCTGGCTGCGCCCCCGGTGGCGGTGGCGGCGTACCTGACGATCCCGCTGCTGATCCCGGTGCTGACCACCTACGGGCTGCCGCTGGGCTACATGGGCGACATCCTGGGCGGCGGGTTCCTGCTGTCGCTGGCCAGCTTCGTGGTCGCGGTCGCCGCGCTGGAGACCGGCAGCCCGTACGCGCAGCTGGGGTCGAGCCGGGCGAAGACGTTCTCGGCGATCACCGAGCCGGTGGTGCTGTTCGTGGTGTTCACAGTGGCGCTGCTGACCGGCACCGACCTCCCGTATGCGCTGGCGGCGACGGTGCGGTCGTCGGCCGGGCAGGTGGTCCGCCCCGGGCACCTGCTGGCGTCGGCGGCGCTGTTCATGGTGATCCTGCACGAGACCGGCCGGATCCCGGTGGAGACGCACACCGGGACGAACGAGTTCGGGATGATCGAGGAGGCGCGCTCCTTTGAGCATTCCGGGCCGTACTTCGCCCTGCTGAAGTGGGGCTCGATGCTCAAGCAGTTCATCTTGTTCACGATCCTGGCTGACGTGTTCCTCGCCCCCTGGGGCCTGGCGTCCACCCAGCGGCTCGGCGCCGTGCTGCTGGCGATCGTGGCGCTGCTGGCGAAGGCCGCCACGATCGGCGTCGCCGTCGCGGTGATCGATGACTCGTTCGCCAAGCTGCGCCTGTTCAAGATCACCGAGTACGCGTCCGCGGCGTTCCTGCTCGCGGTGCTCGGCGTGTTTACCCTCTACCTCGGGGGAGGCTGAGCTGATGAGCTCACCAGGTGTCTACGAAGGCACGGCGAACGTGATCGCCGCGCTGATGCTGCTCCTTGAGTTCGGCATGCTGCGGCAGGCGCTCGTCAGGGACCAGATCCGGCTTTACGCGACGCAGTCCGCGCTGATCTCGGTGCTGGCGGTCGTCATCGCCATCGACCGGGGCCTGCCTGACCTGTACGCGCTGGCAGGGCTGTCAGCGGCGCTGAAGGTCGTCGCCGTGCCGTGGGTGCTGCGCCGGCTGCTCGGCGCGCCGGCCGTTGAGGAGACGCGCGGGGTGGCGGGCAGCTACACGCTGAGCCCCGCCAGTGCCGTGCTCGCCTGCATCGTCCTGGCGGCGTTCGGGTTCTTCTGCTTCGGGTCGCTCGGCATCCACAGCGCCGAGGCACCCGCCCTCGCGCTGTCGATCGCCGGCGCGATGGTGTTCGTCGCCTTCGTGCTCATGATCGTGCGCCGGGACGTCGCCTCGCAGGCCATCGGGTTCTTCACGCTGGAGAACGCGGTCTCCCTCGCCTCGCTGGTGCTAGCGGCCGAGCTGCCGCTGCTGCTGGAGACCGCGTTCCTGTTCGACCTGCTGCTCGCGGTGGTCGTCTTCGGGATGCTGATCCGGGCGCACCACTCGCGGGCCGAGTCGCTGTCGACCGCCGACCTGAGCCGGCTGCGCGGATAGGAGACGACGATGCTCGGAGTCATCCTGGCCATCCTCATCGTCCCGCTGGCCGTCGCGATCGTGAGCTTCTTCGTGCCCGCACGCGTGGCCATGGGCCTCACTGTCGCGTCGGGAATCGCGTGCTTCGTGCTCGTGCTCGCCCTCGTGCCCGACGCCGCGAACGGTGCGCCGACCTACCTCTCGTACCTGCGGGCCGACGCGGTGAGCTGCGTGTTCCTGCTCGCGACGGCGTTCCTCTACGCGGCCGTGGGAGTGTACGCGGTGGGGTACCTGGAAGGCCGGACCAGGCGGTACGCGCGCCGCTTCTTCCTTGGCTTCAACGTGTTCGCCTGGGCGATGCTGGCCGCGCCCCTGATGAGCAGCCTGGCTCTGCTGTGGATCGCCGTCGAGGTGACCACGGTCGTCTCGGCGCTGCTGGTCGCGATCGAGGACACCGACGGCGCCGCCGAGGCATCGTGGAAGTACGTCCTGATCGCATCCGCCGGCCTCGGCCTCGGCCTGCTGGCCACAATCTTCGCCTACTACGCCGGGGCGCAGGTGCTCGGCGCGCACTCCAACCTCTCCATCCAGCCGCTGATCGCCGCTGGGCCCCGGCTGCCGAAGAGCCCAGTCGAGCTGGCGTTCCTGCTCGCGGTGCTCGGCTACGGCACTAAGGTCGGCCTGGTTCCGGTGCACACCTGGCTGCCCGACGCGCACTCGGAGGCGCCGACGCCGGTGTCCGCGCTGCTGTCCGGGGCGCTGCTGGCGACCAGCTTCTACGCCATCCTGCGGTTCTACCAGGTCGCCGCCTCGGCCCTCGGCACCGGCCTGCCCAGGGACACGCTGCTCGCGTTCGGCGTCGCGTCGCTGCTGCTCGCCTCGCTGTACGTGTTCGGGCAGCGAGATATCAAGCGGCTGCTCGCCTACTCCAGTGTCGAGCACATGGGCATCCTGGCGATCGGCGTGTCCTTCGGCGTGCCGATCGCGCTGGCCGGGGTGCTGCTGCACGTGCTGGCGCACGCGGCGGCCAAGGGCTGCGCGTTCATGGGCGCGGGCGTGTTCACCGTCAAGTACGGGACTAAGCAGATGTCAGTGATGCGAGACGGCATGCGGTTGCTGCCGTGGAGCGGGCCGCTGTTCCTGCTGGCTATCTTCGCGCTGTCGGCCTTCCCGCCGTTCGGTATCTTCCGCAGCGAGTTCGAGATCGTCGCCGGCGGCCTGAGCAGCGGCAACTACGCCGCCGCGGCGGTGCTGGTGATCCTGGTGACGGTCGCGTTCTTCGGGCTGGCCACATCCATGACCAACGTCCTATTGATGCCCGAGCCTGCCGGGAAAGCACCCGCCGAACGGGTGCTCGTCGCCGCCAGCGCGGCCGGCGGCGCTCATGGAGCGGATGGCGCGCACCGGATCGGGGCCGACGTCGTGGCGGGGGCTCACGGGCGGCCGGCCGGGCGCCTGACGCCAGGCGAGCCGAGCGCCTGGATGGTGGCTCCGGTCCTGGCCGGCCTTGCTGTCCTGGTCCTGCTCGGTGTTCATCCGCCGGGCGAGCTCACGAACCTCATCAGCCAGGCGGTAGCACAACTGCGTGGCGCGGGACGCTAGTGAGGAGAGCCATGACGGTCACAAGCACCCAGCAGAGCGTCCCGGCGCTCAGCGAAGCGCTGGCCACCAGGATCGCGGACGGGATGCGGTTCGCGGGCCTGTTCGCCGCCCGCCGCGACGGCGTCATCACCCTGTCCGCCCACGTCACGGGACCCGACGGGCTCGACACGCTGGAGGCGCCGCTGCCGCCGGGAGCGGCCAGCTACCCGGCGCTCACCCCGGTGGTCGGCGCCGCGTTCTGGTACGAGCGGGTGATCCACGATGCGACGGGCGTGATCCCCGAGGGCCATCCCCGGCTCGCCCCGCTGATGGCGCCCGGCAGCCCGGAAGACCACGCGTTGCCCCGGCATGTCGCCGGGTACGGCTTGTTCACGATCCCGCATGGCCCGGTCCGCTCGGGAGTGTTCGAGTCGATGGAGTACCTGGTCGAGACCCCGGGCGAGGCGATCCCGCACCTGAACATGCGGATCTTCTACAAGCACCGCGGTATCGCGGCTCGGTTCGCTGGCATGACCGTCAGCGACGGTGTGCTCCTCGCCGAACGGGCCGAGGGCATCGCCTCCGTCGCCCACGCCCTTGCCTACTGCCACGCGGTAGAGGCGATCGCCGACTGTGAGGTCCCCCGCGAGGCGGCACTGCTCCGCGTCGTGCACGCGGAGCTTGAGCGGATCGCCAACCACCTCGACGTCGCGATGCGGCTCGCGGACGCGGCCGGCCTGGCGGTCGCCACCGCCCGTTTCGCCTTGCACAAGGAACGGGTGCTGCGTCTGGTCAGTGGGCTGTGCGGCAGCCGCTTCGGCCGCGGCGTCGTCGTACCGGGCGGGGTGTCAGCATTGCCGCGAAAGAACCCCGAGGATATCGTCGCCGAGATCGGGCGGCTTGAGAAGCGCGTCACGGCGGACGGAGAGATGCTCATGGGCACTTCCTCGTTCCTCGACCGGCTCCGCGGCACCGGCCCGCTCACGTCGGCCCGCGCCCGCGAGCACGGCGCCCTCGGCCCCATCGGCAAGGCATCCGGGTACGCGGACGACGCCCGCCTGACCCGCCCATACGACGCCTACCCGCTGCTCGGCACCGAGGCCGCCAGGCAGTACTCCGGGGGAGACGCCATGACCCGGCTCCGGGTCCGCTTCGAGGAGGTGGCCCAGGCCTTCCGTCTCCTCCGGCACGCCCTGCCAGAAATCCCCGAGCAGCCGCGACTGGCCCTCCGGGTCCCGTGCGACCCCCCGGATGGCCGGGCGGTCGGCTGGGCGGAGGCCCCGCAGGGCGAGGTCCTCTACGACCTGGCCATCGAGGACGGCCGGATAGTGCACTGCCAGCCCCGGTCGTCCTCGTTCCACAACCTGGTGCTGATGCACGAGGTATTCGCCGGCGACATCCTCACCGACTTCCCGTTCATCGAGGCCAGCTTCGGCCTGTCCGTCGCGGGAGCCGCACTATGAGCATCTGGGTGCTGCGCGGGCTGCGCGACGGAGTGGTGACAACCCGCTGGCCGGGCCGTCCCGACGAGTACGCGGACTCCTGGCGCGGCCCGGCGACGGTGCTGCCCGATGCCGTGATCTCGGATGCCGGAGGCACCCTCGAACGGGCGGAAGTCGAGCGGCTGTGCCCTGCCGGGGCGATCGAGGCGATCGACCGGCTCCGCGTTGACCAGGGACGGTGCATCCTATGCGGGCGCTGCATGGCGGCGCGGCCGGACCTGTTCGCCTGGTCGGCGGGCGCGACAGGATCGGCGGCCGCGGTTGCCCGGCAGGCTCTGGTTGTCCCCGAGGAACCGGAGACGAAAGAGACGGTCGCGGCCGCCCGGGCCGCGCTCGCCGCCCGGACCGCCGCGCTGCGCCGCAGCGTGCACATCCGGCACGTGGACGCGGGATCCGACGGCTGCGAGGAGTGGGAGATCCAGGCGCTGCTCGGCCCGGTCTACGACGTGCACCGGCTCGGGGTGTTCTTCACCGCGAGCCCGCGCCACGCCGACGTGCTGCTGGTCACGGGCGCGGGAACGGTCGGCATGCGTGGCCCGCTGCGGACCACGTATGAGGGGATGCCCGACCCGAAGGTCGTGATCGCCGTGGGAACGGATGCCGTCAGCGGCGGGCTCCTGAGTGACCGCCTGACCGGGGTGGCGGGCGAGGTCCCGGTCGACGTGTGGGTGCCCGGCAGCCCGCCGAGCCCGTTCTCCATCCTGAACGCCCTGCTGATCGCGACGGGCAAGCTCGCTGCGGGGGCCCGGCGGTGAGCGCGGTCTTCGCGGCGGGGCTGCTCCTGCTGGCGGCTGCGGCGGCGGCCGGCCTGATCGCCTGGCGGCCGGGCCGGCTGCGGGCCGCGCCCTATGCCCTCGGCGCGGCCGGTGCGGCCTGCCTGGCCGCAGCCGGCGGGTCCGCCCTCGCGGGCCAGAGAGTCCGGCTGGAGATAGGCGGGTGGCTTGCCCCGCCTGCCGACGCCGGCCAGGGCGTCGGCCTGGCGGTGGACCGGCTGTCCGGCCTGTTCCTCGTGATGGCGCTTGGGGCGGCGGTGCCGGTGTCGGCCGCGTTGGCCAGCTGGGCGGCCAAGCCGGAGTCTGCGGCCACGCGGATGCTGGCGCAGGGATACGCGCTCGCACTGGGTGCCACAGTGGTGGTCATGACCGCTCAGGACGCGTTCACCGCGCTGTTCGGCTGGGAGGCGCTGACCGCCGCGTTCTACCTGCTCGCCGGGGCCAGGCGGGGCGAGCCGGACCGGAGCGGGGCCGCGCGGATCACCGTGGCGTTCGGCAAGGTGAGCGGGGCGGCGCTGCTGGCCGGGCTGCTGCTGCTCGCCGCGAAGTCGCACTCGATCGTGCTCGCGTCGTTCACGTACCTGCCTGGCGGCGCGGTGCGGACCACAGGTCTCGTCTTGCTGCTCGCCGGGTTCGCGGTCAAGGCCGGCCTGGTGCCCTTCCAGGTCTGGATGCCGCGCGGCTACCCTGCGGCGCCGGCCCCGGCGCGGGCGGTGATGGCGGGCGTATGCGTCAATGTCGCGTTCTACGGCATGTGGCGGACGCTTGCGCTGCTCGGGCACCCACCCGGCTGGCTCGCCGGGATCCTGCTGGTACTCGGCGGCCTCTCCGCGCTGCTCGGCATCGCGCACGCCGCGGTGCAGAACCGGCTGTCGCGGGTGATCGCCTACTCAAGCGTGGAAAACAGCGGCCTGATCGTCACCGGGTTCGGCGTCGCGCTGACCGGCGCGGCGGTCGGCGACCAGCGGCTCGTCGCCGTCGGCCTGCTCGCCGCGACGCTGCAGATGGTGACCCACACCGCCGCGAAATGCCTGCTGTTCAGCTCGGCCGCTGGCCTTGAGGCGGCGGCGGGTAGCGATGACCTCGAAGTGCTGCGGGGGATGGGCCGCCAGGCACCGTGGAGCGGCACCGGCCTGGCGATAGGCTCGCTCACCCTGGCCGGCCTGCCGCCCACAGCGGGGTTCGTGTCGGAGTGGTTCCTGCTGGAGTCGCTCATGCAGCAGTTCCGGGTGACCGCGCTCGGCGGGCGGCTGACGCTCGCGGTCGCCGGCGCGGCGGTGGCGCTGACCGCCGGGTTCGCCGGGGTCACGTTCGTCCGCCTCGTCGGCATGGTGGTACTAGGTCCAGCTAGCGCCGACGGCGGGTCACGGCGCGGCGAGTACGGCTGGACAGGGCGGGGCGCGGTAGCGCTCCTCGCGGCGTGCCCGCTGGCGATCGCCGCGCTCACCCCCCTGGAGATCCGGGTCATCGCCGCGGGCCTGTCGCCTGTCGTACCCGGCGGGCTGACCATGGGGGCGCTGAAGTCACCGTGGGTACTGCAGCCGGTGTTCGCAGGATTCTCCATCCTGTCGCCATCCTGGCTGTGGATCGAGCTCCCGGTCATGCTGGCCCTTGTCGTGGCCCTGACCTTCGCCCTGTCCGGACGCAGGGTCGTCCGGGTGCGCCGGGTCCCCGCCTGGCGCTCAGCGACGATCGGGGTCGACGGGGCGGACGCGTACACCCCGTTCGGCTACGCGAACCCGACGCGCCGGGTCCTCGCGAGCGTCCTGCACACGCGGACGGAGGTGGAAGAGCTTGCACCCGGGCAGGGCGGGGCCGCGGAAGGGTACGCCGACCGCGCGCCGCACCTGCGGTACACCTCCGACGTGGTCGAGGTCGTGGAAAGCTGGCTTTACCGCCCCGCGGCGCGGCTGTTCACCGTGGTGGCCGCGACAGCGAGACGGGCGCAGTCCGGCCGCCTGGACGCCTATCTGCTGTACATGCTCATCGCGCTGGTCGCGGTGATCGCCACGGTCACCGCGCTGAGGTGAGCGGGCGCGCCGGGCAGTGCCCGGCCGCACCTGGCGGCGTTAAACTAAGGCGTAACGACGGAGGGGCCCGCCGTCAACCGCGGAGATCCCGCCAACGGTCCCTGCCAGACGAGACGTGCTGGTGGAGGCTGTACGGCGTGAACGAGCAGTGCCCGGGCGGATGCTGCCCACATGGCGGTGCGGCGCAGGGCGCGGCATGTCCCGCCGACCTGCCGCGGGCGCCGCTGCCGGAACGACATTGGCCGCTGACCCACCGATGGCAACCCCGGGACGATTGGTCTAGACCTCTACGTTGGTCTAGACCATATGGCCCCAGGTATCAGCACAGATTCAGCACGCGGTCCGGAAACGACGGGAAACAACCGGCATCAACCGGACAAACGCCACCCGAGAAGAACCGGCCCAACATGAACCTGGGACAGGGAACGCCCCGGGTCCATCGCGGGTATATCCGCTGGTCAGTGCTATCGAACGTCCAGCCCGGTGACCGCCCGGCCGATGATCATCCGCTGGATCTCCGACGTCCCCTCGAAGATCGTGAAGATCTTAGCGTCCCGGTGCCAGCGCTCGACCGGGTACTCGCGGGTGTAGCCGTTGCCGCCGAGGATCTGGATGGCCTGCTCGGTGACCCGGACCGCGGTCTCCCCCGCCACCAGCTTGGCCATGGACCCCTCGGCATGCTCGAACGACTTGCCCTGGCGGGCCATCCAGGCCGCGCGCTGGGTCAGCAGCCGTGCCGCGTCGACGGCGGCCTGCATGTCGGCCAGCTGGAACGCGACGCCCTGGTTCTGGCCGATCGCCCGGCCGAACTGGGTGCGGGTGCGAGCGTACTCGATCGCGTACTCGACCGCCGCCCTGCCCACGCCGACCGCCATCGCCGCGACGCCGGGCCGGGATGCCTCGAAAGTCTTCATCGCGGCCTGGTCGCCGCCCCGGCCGCCCGAGCGGACGCGGTCGAGCCTGCGGTCCAGCTTGTCCTTGCCGCCGACCAGGCAGTGCCCGGGCACGCGCACGTCATCGAGGATCACCTCGGCGGTGTGCGAGGCGCGGATGCCGTGCTTCTTGAACTTCTGCCCCTGGGACAGCCCGCGGGTGCCCGGCGGCACGATGAAGCTCGCCTGCCCGCGCGAGCCAAGCGAGGAGTCAACCGAGGCGACGACCACGTGCACGTGGGCGATGCCGCCGTTGGTCGCCCAGGTCTTCACCCCGTTGATGACCCACTCGTCCTTGGCCTCGTCATAGGCCGCGCGCGTCTTGATCGCGCCCACGTCGCTGCCCGCGTTCGGCTCCGAGGAGCAGAACGCGCCCAGCTTGACGTCGTCGGGTGCGCCGAACATCTGCGGGCACCACTCCCCGACCTGCTCAGGCGTGCCGTTGGCGACGATCGCGACCGCCGCGAGCGTCGAGCCAACCAGCGACAGGCCAAGGCCGGCATCGCCCCAGAACAGCTCCTCCACCGCGGTCACGAACCCAAGCCCTGAGTCCTCGAAGAACTGGGTGGCGAAGAAGTCGAGCGAGTACAGGCCGATCTTCGACGCCTCCTGCAGGATCGGCCAGGGCGTCTGTTCCCGCTCGTCCCACTCGGCCGCCGCGGGCCGCATCACCGACTCGGCGAACTCGTGTACCCAGCTGCGCATCTCGCGCAGGTCACTGCTCAGCTCCAGGGAGAAGCCCGGCGTAGCGTCCGTCATGTTACTGGAGAGTAATATATTTTCCGCGGCCGCGAAAGCGCTTCCCGCTAGCGACCGGGCAAAATCTTCCTGAACACGTTCAGAACGGTCCGATCCCCCGGTTTCCCCGACCCGCGCGGCCAGCCCGGGCGCGGCCCCGGTCGTGCTGCCGGGGCGAGCGCAGCGCGCGGGCGAGCTGCCCGAGGGCCTCGCCGTCCGGCTCGGTCCCGCACCACTCCCGGGAATCGGCAATGCTCGGGCGCCGCCCGCGGCGGCCGTCCCAGATCGCGGCACCGCCCTCGCCGTCGTCCTCCCGCGGGCCCTCCCCGCGCAGCAGCCGCACGATGTCTCGCATGGTGTATCGCCTCCTCGCCTGGGTACACGATATAACGCGAGTGCGCTCCTGGCCAGGGCGGCCGGGCTCAGTCGGCGCTGGCCTCCGCGGCCACGCTCGCGGCGGGGATGGTCTGCGCGCGGGTGCCCCGGCCCAGCCACCAGAACAGCACGCCGATCACGACGAACGCGAGGACAGGGAGCAGCTCGGTCAGCAGGTAGACGAACCGCTCGGAATAGGCCCAGCCGCTGGGCGCGATCGAGCTGTTGAACCAGCCGTCGCCCGCGCCCGGGGCGATCAGCTGGACGCTGGCGAACGCCACCAGGAGCATCAGCACGATGGTTAGGGGCCGCATCAGCGGCATCCGGTAGGGCCGGGGGGTGTCCGGGTGGCTGTGGCGCAGCTTCCACACCGCGGGGTAGATGGCGATGTAGCTGATCAGCGTGGTGGAGATGGTCACGCCGAGGATCGCCACGAAGAACTTCGCCGCGTTGCCGCTGGTAATGATGTTGCCGAGGACGACGATGATCGACGCGACGATGCCGCTGAAGATGTTCACCCGCACCGGGGTGCCGAACCGCGCGCTGATGACGCCGAGGAACCGTGGCCCGGCTCCGTCGTAGCAGGAGACCGCGAGCGACCGGTCCGCTCCCATGATCCAGGTGACCCCGGAGGTCAGCAGGCACAAGATGAACAGGGCCGCGAAGACGTCGCCCAGGACCAGGCCCGCCCCGCTCAGCGTCGCCGTCCCGTTGCCCGAGACGCTGCCGCCGTAGACGGTGAAGACATCCCGCATGGCGCTGGTGAACCCGCTGAAGTTGGTGATCGCCGACTGCGGCAGCACCACCAGGATGCCGAGCACCGGGATTCCGTAGAGCAAGACGCTGGCGACGGCCGAGCGGGCGATGGCGAACGGCACGTCCCGCTGCGGGTTGGTCATCTCCTCCCCGGCGCTGCTCGGCAGCTCGAACCCGACGAAGTCGAACAGCAGGACCCCGGCCAGGGTGATGAAGCCGGCGTAGTCCGGCGAGTAGCTGCTCGCCCCCAGCCCGTGCGCCCCGTGCTTGATGCCGTAGAAGATGACCGAGACGGAGAAGAAGCCGAGGACCGCGAACCGCGCGAACGCCCCCGCCGTCGGCAGCCACTTGGCCTTGTCGAACGACAAGATGGCCGCGATGATCGCCAGCCAGACGAACGCCAGCATCACCGTGTAGAGCACCGCCGTGGGCACGGTGCCGCCGTTGTTGAAGAAGACCTCAACGGTGCCGACGCAGGTGACCGCCAGCGTTCCGCCGATCCAGACCGGGTTGGTGATCCAGTACAGGAAGTTGTTGACCGCGCCTACCAGATGGCCGAAGGCGAGCCTGGTCCACAGGTACTCCCCGCCTTCTTGCGGGAAGGCCGTCCCGAGCTCGGAGAACAGCAGCGCCTGCGGGACGAAGAAGGCGACGGCGAGGATCGCCAGCCAGCTGAACGCCTGGCCGCCGCCCTCGGCGACGCTGGCGATCGTGTCGACGCCGACGATCGTGCAGATGAGGAAGAAGAGGATGTCGAAGCGCCTGAAGTGCCTGCGCAGCTTCTGGCTTTCGACCGACGCCGCGAGGGTCACGGTGTCAAGAGTGGCTTCCGGCATGGGGCGCTCCTCCGTGCGAGCAACAGTGACCACATCTTCACCCACGAAAATGTCAGTCACATCACAACCGATTACCCCACAGTTACAGCACCGAAGGCCCGGCGGCAATGATGGAGGAGCTCAGCGCCGGCTGGTGTCGGGCACGCAGCGCTACCCGGGGGGACGACCCCCCGGACCCCCCGGCGCGCGCCCGATTACCGGGCGAGCTTATCGGGCACGCAGCGCCACCCGGGGGGACGACCCCCCGGCCCCCCCGGCGCGCGCCCGATTACCGGGCGAGCTTATCGGGCACGCAGCGGTTGAGGCACTCGCCGAGGCCCTCGATGTAGGTGCGCAGCACCTGGCCTGGCTTGAGGTAGACCGGGGGCTTGCGGGCGTCGCCGACGCCGCCGGTGGTGCCGGTGAGGATCAGGTCCCCGGGCCGCACGGTGATGGCCTGCGACACGTCCGCGATCACGTCGGCGGGCCGGAACAACAGGTCGGAGGTCCGCGCCTGCTGCATGACCACGCCGTCGACCTCACAGCGGATCTCCAGGTCGCTGGCGTGGTCCACCTCGTCGGGGGTCACGAGGAACGGGCCGACCGGGGTCGAGCGCTCGAAGAACTTGCCCGCCGTCCACTGCAGGGTCCGCCGCTGCCAGTCGCGCATGGACACGTCGTTGCTCGTCGCGTACCCGGCGATCGCCCCGACCGCCTGCTCGGCCGTCGCGCGGTAGGCCGGCGCGCCGACGACCACCGCCAGCTCTACCTCCCAGTCGACCTTCTGGCTGACCGACGGGATCACCAGGTCATCGTTCGGCCCCATCAGGGTCTCGGCGAACTTCGTGAAAAGCGTCGGGTACTCCGGCATCTCCCGGCCGGTCTCGGCGATGTGGGTCCGGTAGTTAAGGCCGACGCAGATGACCTTGGACGGGGTCGTCACGACCGGCGCGAAGTCGGCCTCCGCCAGCGGTACCGGCGCCGCGCCGGCCCTGGCGGGCGCGGCCCCCGGGTCGGTGCCCGCCGCGTGCGCGGCGGCCAGGAGCGCGCCAACGTCGGCGGCGTCCAGCGGGATGAGGGCGCCGGAGTCAAGTCGCGCCGCGGTGGTCCCTGAACTGGTTCGGATCGTGGCTAGTCGCATGATCGCGAGCCTACTGCGCGCCGTGCTGCCTGCTGATATGGGTCTGGGCGTGAACAGCCATTTCATATACGATCGTGGCGCGATGTCTGAGCAGCCGGTACCGCCGCCACCTTCTAAGATCGTCGCCGTCCACTCGAGTTACCGCAGCCGCGCGCGGGAGCGGGGCACCTTCCCCGCGTGGCCTTCCTACTTCCTCAAGCCGCCGAGCACGCTCGCGGCCGACGGCGATCCGGTGCTGCGCCCGCCGGGCTGCGAGCTCCTCGCCTTCGAGGGCGAGGTGGCGCTCATCATCGGGACGCGTGCCACCCGGGTGACCCCGGCGACGGCCTGGGACCACGTCGGCTGGGTCACCGCCGCCAATGACTTCGGCGTCCATGACCTGCGGTACGCCGACAAGGGATCCAACCTGCGGTCCAAGGGCGTGGACGGGTTCACCCCGCTGGGGCCGAGCCTGCTGGACGCGCGGACGGTTGACCCGGCCACCGTCACGATCAGGACCTGGCTCAACGGGCGCCTCGTCCAGGACTCCGGGGCCGACGACCTGCTCTTCGGCCTGGCCGACATCGTCGCCGACATCACCCGGCTGACCACGCTTGAGCCGGGCGACGTCATCCTCACCGGCACGCCGGCCGGCTCGACCGTGGTCGAGCCGGGCGACCTGGTCGAGGTGGAGGTCCGGGCGGGCCGCCAGGTCACCGGGCCACTGCGCAGCCCTGTCGGCGAGGCCACCTACCGGCTGGCCGAGCCGGGGGCCATGCCCCGGGTGGATGAGGCCCAGCGGGCGGCGGCCTACGGGACGCGGACCCGGGCAGGCGTGCGCGGCGGTGACGGCCCCGCGGGCGAAGCGGATCCCACCTGGGCGGAGATCCTCGCCGCGGTGGGCGCGGTCTCAACCGCCACGCTCGCCTCCCAGCTGAGGAAGCGCGGGTATGACGGGCTGACCCTGGACCGGCTGCACTCGACCCGGCCCTCGGCGACGATGGCCGGGCTCGCGCGGACGGTCAGGTACGTTCCGGTCCGGGAGGATCTCGTCCGCCAGGCTCCAGGCAACGCGCAAAAGCAGGTCATCGAGCAGGTCCGCCCGGGCGAGGTCCTCGTGATCGAGGCACGCGGCGAGCTGGCCGCCGGGACGATCGGCGACATCCTCGGGCTGCGCGCCCAGGTCAGGGGGGCCGTCGGCATCATCACCGACGGCGCCATCAGGGACTCGGGCGCGCTGGGCCAGCGGCTGGACATTCCCGTCTACTACCGCGCGGTGCACCCGGCCGTGCTCGGGCGCCGGCACCTGCCCTGGGAGGCGAACGTGACGGTCGCCTGCGCGGGAGTGACGATCCAGCCGGGCGACATCCTGGCGGGCGACGGCGACGGGGTCGTCGTGGTGCCCCGCGACATCGCCTGGGATGTCGCCCTCGACGCCCGCGAGCAGGAGCGCCAGGAGGAGTTCATCGCCGCGATGGTGGCCAGCGGCGAGTCGATCAGCGGCTTGTACCCGCTCGGCCCGCGGTGGCGCCCGGCCTATGACGCCTGGGTCAGGCAAAGGGAGGACGGGAGCACATGAACAGCCCTGCCCGCGCGCCGAGGCGTGGAGCCGTCCCGTGAAATGGCGTGGTGACCCGGCGAGGATCCGGGGCTCGATCGCCCCTGTCGTCTCCCCCTTCGCCGCCGACGGGGCACCGGACCTGCAGAGCCTGCGGCGGCTGATCCGCTGGCAGCTGGAGTCGGGCAGCCACGGGATCTCGCTCGGCGGGTCAACTGGGGAGCCGGGCGCTCAGTCGGCGCGGGAGCGGGCGGCCGCGATCCGGGCCGCCGCCGCCGAGATCAGGGACCGGGTCCCGTTCGTGCCAGGAACCGGCTCGGCCCAGTTGCCGGAGACGCTCGAGCTCACCGCGATCGCGAAGGACGCGGGCGCCGACGCCGTCCTCGTCATCACGCCTTACTACGCGCGGCCAACGCAGGATGGGCTGTTCGCCTGGTACTCGGCGGTCGCGCGGGAGTTCCCCGACCTGCCCATCATCGCCTACAACGTGCCGTCGAGGACGGCGGTGGACATCGCGCCGCAGACCATCGCGCGGCTGCGGCGGGCACACCACAACATCGTCGGGGTCAAGGAGACGACCAGGGACTTCGAGCACTTCTCTCGCGTCCTGCACCTGGCCGGCACCGACACCCTGGTCTGGTCAGGGATCGAGCTGCTCTGCCTGCCGCTGCTCGCCCTGGGCGGGGCCGGGTTCGTCAGCGCGACCGCCAACCTGGCCCCGGCGGCCGTGGCGCGAATGTACGAGCACTGGGACGCCGGAGACCTCGACAAGGCGCGGGCGATCCACTTCGGGCTGCACCCGGTGACCGATGTCATCTTCACCGAGACCAACCCCGCCGCCGCCAAGTGGGTCCTGGCCCAGGCCGGGCTGATCAAGTCAGGCCATGTCCGTCCGCCCCTGGTACCGCTGACAGAAGCCGGGCAGCGCACCGTGCGGGAGCTGCTGAAGAACGGCGCGCCCGTCCTCGAGGGCCCCGTCGCTGCCGTTTGAGACATGCCCGCCGCAATAAAAAGGCGTACCCCCCAATAAGGAGGCCTGGTGATCCCCGAGCAGATCCTGCACTTCATCGGCGGGCGGCACGTGCCAAGCGCGGACGGCGCGACGTTCGAGGTCACGGACCCAGCCTCCAGCCAGGTGTACGCGCGCGCCGCGGCCGGCCGGGAGCAGGACGTGGACCGAGCGGTCACGGCGGCGCGGATCGCGTTCGAGTGCGGCCCCTGGCCGCAGCTGGCCGCGCGGGCCCGGGCGAAGATCCTCAACCGGATCGCGGACGGGATCGAGGCGCGGGGCGCGGAGATCGCCGACCTTGAGACGTTCGACACGGGCCTGCCGATCACCCAGGCACGGGGACAGGCCGCACGGGCGGCGGAAAACTTCCGGTTCTTCGCCGACGTGATCGTGGCCCAGCATGAGGCGGCGTTCAGCCAGCCGGGGCAGCTGGGCTACGTGCTGCGCAAGCCGACGGGAGTGGCCGGGCTGATCACGCCGTGGAACACGCCGTTCATGCTGGCCTCATGGAAGCTGGCGCCTGCGCTTGCCGCCGGGTGCACGGTGGTGCTCAAGCCGGCCGAGTGGACGCCGGCCTCCGCCTCGGTGCTGCCGGAGATCATGACCGAGGCGGGGGTCACCGATGGCGTGGTCAACATCGTGCACGGCCTGGGCGAGGAGGCGGGCGCGGCGCTGGTCGCCCACCCGCGGGTGCCGCTGGTCTCGTTCACCGGCGAGACGACGACCGGGCGGGTGATCATGGGGGCGGCCGCCGCCCACCTCAAGGGCCTGTCGATGGAGCTGGGCGGGAAGTCGCCGTGCATCATCTTCGCCGACGCGGACCTGGACCTGGCCACCGACAGCGCCCTGTTCGGCGTGATGTCGCTGAACGGCGAGCGATGCACGGCCGGCTCGCGGATCCTGGCGGAAAGGCCGGTCTACGACGAGCTGGTGGAGCGGCTCACGGCCCGGGCCGCGCGGGTCGTGGTCGGGCCGCCGTCGGATCCCCGCACGGAGATCGGCGCGCTGGTGCACCCGGAGCATTACCAGCGGGTGCTTGACTACGTCGAGATCGGCCTGAAGGAGGGGGCACGGCTGGTCGCGGGCGGGTCCCGGCCGCCGGGCCTTTCGTCGGGCAACTACCTGGCCGCCACCGTGTTCGCGGACGTGACGCCGCGGATGCGGATCTTCCAGGAGGAGATCTTCGGCCCGGTCGTGTGCGTCACGCCGTTCGACTCCGACCAGGAGGCGATCGCGCTGGCCAACGACACGCGCTACGGGCTGGCCGCCTACGTCTGGACATCGGACCTGCGCCGGGCGCACCGGGTCGCGGGGGCGGTCGAGGCCGGGATGACCTGGGTGAACTCCCATAACGTGCGGGACCTGCGTACGCCATTCGGCGGGGTCAAGGCCAGCGGCCTTGGCCGGGAGGGCGGCCAGCACTCCATCGACTTCTACAGCGAGTCCCGGATCGTCCACGTGGCCCTGGGCGACACCCACGTGCCGCGCTTCGGCGCCGGATCACCCGAGCCCCCATGATGAGCGATCTGCCTGATCCCCCGGACATCGTGCGGGCCGCGTACGCGGAGCTGATCGTGACGTCGCTGGACGAGGCCAGGCACTTCTGGGTGGACCTGCTCGGCCTCGTCGTGACCGAGCAGACGCCCTCGGCGCTGTACCTGCGCGGGCATGACGAGCTCACGCACCACAACCTGGTACTGCGAAGGGGACCGGTCGCGGCGCTGGGCTGGCTCGGGTTCCGGGTAAGGTCGCGGCGCGACCTGGACCGGGCGGAGGCGTTCTACCGCGCGCTCGGCTGCCCGGTCGAGCGGGCGCCCGCGGGCGCGACACGAGGCATCGGCGAGCAGGTCCGCGTCCAGGACCCGCTCGGGTTCCCTGTCTGCCTGTTCGCCTCCGCCGCCCACCCGGAGCGGCTGCAGCAGCGCTATGACCTGCGGCGCGGCGCTGAAGTGGCCCGGCTGGACCACTTCAACATCTGCGTGCCCGACGTGACGGCGGCGTATGAGCACTACACGTCGCTCGGGTTCGGCCTTTCCGAGACGATCGAGGACGGGCAGACGCTGTATGCCGCGTGGATGTACCGCAAGCAGACCGTCCACGATGTCGCCTTCACGGGCGGGGCCGGCCCGCGCCTGCACCACCTGGGCTTCTTCGCCCACGAGTCGCATAGCCTGCTGCGCCTGTGCGACATCCTCGGGTCGCTGAACGCGCAGCAGGCGATCGAGCGGGGACCTGGCCGGCATGGCGTGTCGAACGCGTTCTACGTCTACCTGCGCGACCCCGACGGGCACCGGATGGAGGTGTACACCTCCGACTACTACACGGGCGACCCGGACCACCCGGTGCTGCGCTGGTCGGTGCTCGACCCGCGGCGGCGTGACTTCTGGGGGCACGCGGTCGTTCCCTCGTGGTACAGCGAGGCCTCCGCGGTGCTTGACCTCGCCGGCCGGCCGGTGCCCGTCACTGAGATCTCGCAGGCGGCGGAGGCCTCCGTCAAGCCGACGGTCGGCGCCGACGGCTTCACGGTCCCGCCACCAGCGGCCCGCGGCTAGAAGGCCTTCCAGCCGGTCCAGTCGCCGGCCGGCTCGTCCGCCCGGACGCGGACGGCGTACTGGCCACCGCCGGGCAGCTGGAAGTGCTCGACGTGGTTGCCGGTGACCGGCTCGTTGGCCACGGCGTCGCCGTAGGTGGCCGTCCCGTTCCAGTGGAAGACCTGGAAGAGGTAGGTCTTCGCGCCGGCGACCGTGCCCCAGCCGAAGTCGGCGACCCGGCCGTTCAGCGTCACGGAGACGCCACTGGGCGCGGGCAGCTTCGCCTGCGTCGGAGCCGGCGCCTTGCGGTGCGGCCAGCCGCTGTCGTAGATCATCGATACGTCGTAGTTGGCGGTGGACTCGTACTGGGTGGCCGCGCAGGTGGCCGACGGCGACCCGGGCGCGGTCACCTCGTGCGCCGCGCCGGTGTAGTCCGCGACCCAGATGTCGTAGTCCCGGCCGAGGACGTACTTGCCCGTGCCCGCGCGGACGGCGGGGATCACCGACCGCGAGCAGTAGATGGTGGGCCGGTAGTAACCGGCCGCCTTGCGCATGGCGATCCAGCCCGCCGTCTGGCCGGGCGTGGCGTCGCCCTGCTCGACATCGAGCACGTCGCCCGCGTTCACGCTGGCGGTTATGGTGATTTCCACGTGATTTGCGTGCGGGAACAGGTTCCAGTCTTGCTGTGACCAGACGTACTTACCGTTGATGTAGCCCGCCACTACGGCCGCGCTGGGGAACGCCTTGGCGATTCCCGCTGCTAGCGCGTTGATCCCGTCGTACATGAGCACGCTCACGGCCCATCCTCCCGAAGATTTACTACCTAGTCGGGCAAAAGGTATCGCGTGCGCGCGCTTCCCGCGAACCGACGGCCAATGAGGCGCGGCCGGTACTAATTCACTCATCCGCGTGATGATCGAGGAACTCATATATGTCCACGTCATCCACGCCGGGGAACGAGCCGGCCGGCAGCGCCGACAGGATGTGGGAGTGCGCCCGGGCCGACGGCCAGGCCATGCCCTCCCAGCGCTCGGCCAGGGCCAGCGGCGCGCGCTGGCAGCACTCGCCATCGGGGCAGTTTGACCGCATCCGGATGCGGGACTCCCGTCCCCGCAGCCAGCGCGAGTGCTCGAACGGCACGCCGAAGGTGATCGCGGACATGTTGTCGCGCGGGTCGACCTGCGCGACGCAGAAGTAGGAGCCCGACGGGGTGTCGGAATACTGGTAGTGCGGGGAGAACCGGTTGGCGGCGGCGAACACCTGCCGCCCGGCCCACTGGCGGCACATCCGCTGGCCCTCGATCGCCCCGGACGCGTCGGCGGGAAACACCACCCCGTCATTAGAGTAGGCCTTATAGATGATGCCCGTGGAGTCGTTCTTCATAAAGTGACACGGGATGTCGAGGTGATGGGTGATCAGGTTAGTGACCCGGTGCGCCGCCATCTCATAGGAAACGGAGAACACATCCGCCAGGTCCTCGACCGCGAGGTTCTTGTGCTCCATCGACTCGCGCAGGAACGCGGTCGCCGCCTGCTGCGGGATGAGCATAGCGGCGGCGAAGTAATTGGACTCCACCCGCTGCCGCAGGAAGTCGGCGAAGTCCCTGGGCGCCTCGTGCCCAAGGACGAAGTGGCCGAGCGCCTGCAAGACGACCGCCTTGGGCGTGTGCCCGCCGACCGGCTCCTGCTTGACGTAGATGCGACGCAGCCGAAGATCCGTCAGCGACCGAACGGACCGGGGCAGGTCTCCCACGTACCGCACCTCGAACCCGTGGTGGCTCATGACCGACATGAGCAGGCCCTGCGACAGCGGCCCGCCCGTGTAGTCGGCCCGGGACAGCGCCTCGGCCGCCTTGTGCTCGACGCTGGCGAAGTAATTGCCCGCCAGGCGCATGTCCTCGCGCAGCTTCGCGTTGGCGGTGCGCGCCTCCTCGGGAGTGCCCGTGGGCTTGGAGCGCTGCGCCCGCAACTCGGCCGCGAGCGCGACGACGTGCTCGAGGACCTCGGTCGGCACCCGGGCGCCGGCCTTCAGGCTCGGCAGCCCCAGGGCCTTGTAGGACGGATCGCGCTGGGCCGTCTCCAGCGCGATCTCGAGCTGGGCGCGACGACTCGGCGGCTGCTTCTTCAGCAGCTCGGTCACCGGGACGCCGAGTGCCGCGGCGAGCTGCTCCACCATCGAGAGCTTTGGCTCGCGCTTGCCGTTCTCGAGCAGGGACAGCACCGAGGGGGCGGACCCGACCCGCTCGCCCAGCTCGGCCAGCGTCATCCCGCGCGCCCGGCGCAGGTGCCGGACGCGCTGACCCAGTGTCGCTAGGTCTAGACCAGTGGTCTCTACCAACTTCTGCGGTTCTTTCATCGAGAAAAAGAGTAGCAGCTTTCGTTCTGTAAAAAAATACAGATCTTCGTCACGATTCCCCTGGCTGGCCGCCCATCCGGCCCGCACCCTGGAAGCACGGACCGACAAGCCCAGGCAATGATCCTGGAACCGGAAGGGCTCAACGATGGAAACGATCAGCCAGCTGGCGACCGACCTGCGCACGCGCTGGGAGACCGACCCCCGCTGGGCGGGGATCGAGCGGACCTACAGCGCCGAGGACGTGATCCGGCTGCGCGGGTCAGTGCAGCCAGAGCACACTGTGGCCCGGCGCGGCGCGAACCGGCTGTGGCAACTGCTGCACTCACAGGAGGCCGTGCGGGCGCTCGGCGCCCTGTCGGGCAACCAGGCCGTGCAGATGGTCAAGGCCGGGCTGAAGGCCATCTACCTGTCCGGCTGGCAGGTGGCGGCGGACGCGAACCTGGCCGGGCAGATCTACCCCGACCAGTCGCTTTACCCGGTCAACTCGGTGCCCGAGGTCGTGCGGCGGATCAACAACGCACTGCTGCGCGCGGACCAGATCGCCTGGTCGGAGTCGGAGAACGGGCTGCGCGACGGGGACGGGCCGCACTGGCTCGCGCCGATCGTCGCGGACGCCGAGGCCGGCTTCGGCGGCGTACTCAACGCCTTCGAGCTGATGAAGTCCATGATCGAGGCGGGCGCGGCCGGCGTGCACTTCGAGGACCAGCTGTCATCGGAGAAGAAGTGCGGCCACCTCGGCGGTAAGGTCCTCATCCCGACCGGGCAGCACATCAAGACGCTGACCGCCGCCCGCCTGGCCGCTGACGTCTGCGACGTCCCCTCGCTGGTGATCGCCCGCACGGACGCGCACGCGGCGACGCTGCTCACCTCCGACATCGACCCGCGCGACGCCGAGTTCGTGACCGGCGAGCGGACCGCCGACGGCTTCTACCGGGTGCGCAGCGGCATGGCGCCCTGCATCGCCCGCGGCCTGGCCTTCGCCCCCTACTCGGACCTGCTGTGGATGGAGACCTCCACCCCCGACCTGGACGAGGCCCGCGAGTTCGCCGAGGCGATCAAGGCCGTCTACCCGAACCAGATGCTGGCCTACAACTGCTCGCCGTCGTTCAACTGGCGGGCGCACCTGGATGACGCGACGATCGCCAAGTTCCAGAGGGAGCTGGGCCAGATGGGCTACCGCTTCCAGTTCATCACGCTGGCCGGCTACCACGCGCTCAACCACTCGATGTTCCACCTGGCCCGGGGCTACGCCGAGACCGCCATGTCGGCCTACGTGGAGCTCCAGCAGGCCGAGTTCGCCTCCGAGCCGGCCGGCTACACCGCCACCCGCCACCAGCGCGAGGCAGGCACCGGCTACTTCGACCTGGTCACCCAGGCGATCAAGCCCGACGCCGAGACCATCGCCCTGGCCGGCTCCACGGAAAGCGCCCAGTTCGCCGGGGCGCATTAATCCCCTGGGGCTACACACCAAGCCCCAGACCCCGGGCCCGCGTCGCCCCCCGGGTCAATACTGAGAAGTCGCTGAGAAGCGGTTTTCGATTCGTGGGGACGGGTACGACGAAGTGCCCGTCCCTGCCGATATTCTGTGCACGTGCGCGTAGACGACATATTCCGGGGGACCGCTCGATTCGCGGTCAAGTTCAGGTGGCTGGTGGTCATCGTCTGGATCGCGGCCGCGGTGATGATTCCCAAGGCGCTTCCGTCGCTGTCCAGCGTCTCGCAGGGGAACAACAGCGCCTTCCTGCCCGCCAGTGCGCCCAGCCAGCATGCCATCACCCTGGCCGAGCCGCTCGGGGAGAACCTCAACGTGGCGACGGTCTCCCTGATAGCCGCCCGGACGACCGGGCCGCTTACCGCGGCCGACCAGGCCTGGCTCAACGGCCCGCTGACCACCGACCTGGGCAAGGTCAAGACCGTCATCAAGGTGAAGGACCAGTCCGAGTCCCAGCCCATCACCGGCGTCACCGGCCAGGCCGCGCAGTTCCAGATCCAGTCCGACCTGCCCGGCGGCGGCGGGAACGCGGCCGGCGTGGAGAGCCTCATCGGCAACCTGCGCACCGCGATCACCGACGCCAGCCCGCCGGCCGATCTGCAGGTCCACCTTGCGGGCCAGCTGCCCACCCAGGTTGACCAGCAGAAGCAGAATGGCAGCTCTAACAACGCGGTCGAAGTCGTCTCGGCCCTGCTGATCCTCATCATCTTGCTGCTGGTCTTCCGCGCGCTCCTGGCGCCGTTCGTGACGCTGATCCCGGCGTTCCTCGCGGTCGCCATCTCCGGGCCGCTGGTCGCCGAGGCCGCGCAGCACGGCCTGAAGGTCTCGTTCCTGGCCCAGATCCTGCTGACCGTGCTCGTCCTCGGAGCGGGCACGGACTACAACCTGTTCCTGGTCTTCCGGGTTCGCGAGCACATCCGGCGCGGCGAGACCTCCAAGGAGGCCGTGGTCAGCGCGCTGACGAAGGTCGGGGAGTCCATCACCTTCTCCGCGCTCACCGTGGTCGCCGCGCTGCTTTCGCTGCTGTTCGCGACGTTCCAGATCTACTCCACTCTCGGCATCCCGCTGGCGATCGGCATCGGCGTGGCCCTGCTGGCCGGCCTCACGCTGACCCCGGCGCTGCTGGCCATCTTCGGCAAGGCCACGTTCTGGCCCACCAAGACCAAGGCCGGCACCTCCTCCGCCGGCGCCTGGGGCGCGGTCGCGACCCGCATCGTCAAGCGGCCGGCCGTCGCGCTCGTGACCGGCCTGGTGATCTTCGGCGCGCTGGCGACGTTCGTGACTGGCTACGTCGGCGGCGGCTTCGGCGGGTCATCCACCGCGCCGGCCGGCACCGACTCGGCCGCGGGTACGGCCTTGCTGACCAAGTACTTCCCGGCGACAGCCGCGAACCCGACCGGGCTGGTCTACAAGCTGCCCGCGCCGATCTGGGACAACCCGGCCCTGCTGGTGACGGCCGAGCAGAAGATCAAGGCCAGCGGCGAGTTCACCACGGTGGCAGGCCCGCTCAACCCGGGCGGTACCGCGAGCAGCAGCCCGGCCGAGTACTCCGCGCTGCACAACATCATCACAGCGGCCATCCCGTCCGGGCAGTTGCCGCCCAGCCCGCCTCCGGCGCTGGCCAAGTCGCTCACCGCGCTAGCCGGCCCGAGCAGGGCGGCGCAGGCGTACCAGTTCTACCGGTCAACGTCCAACTTCGTGTCGGCCGACGGCAAGACCATCCAGTTCGTCGTCGGGCTGAAGGCCGGGGACCCGTCGACCACGGCCGCGATGAACGCGACCCCCGCCGTCAGGACCGCCGCGGCCGGCATCGCCCCGAGCCTGCACGCCACCGACAGTGGCGTCTTCGGCCAGGCCCAGATCTTCTACGACATCAGCTCGATCTCCAACAGCGACCTCGGGCACGTCATCCCGATCGCGATCATCGTCATTGGCATCTTGCTGGCAATCGTCATGCGCTCGCTGGTCGCGCCGCTTTACCTGATCGCCTCGGTGGCCGTCTCCTACTTCGCCGCCCTTGGCTTCGCCGTCCTGGTCTTCCTCAAGCTGGGGCACGGCGGCGGGCTGACGTTCATCTTGCCGTTCTTGCTCTTCATCTTCTTGCTCGCGCTCGGCGAGGATTACAACATCCTGGTGATGACCCGGATCAGGGAAGAAGCGCACAAGATGCCGCTGCGACAGGCGGTCTCCAAGGCCCTGGGCATCACCGGCACCACGGTGACCTCGGCAGGCCTGGTGCTCGCCTCGGCGTTCGCGGTCTTCGCGGTTGTCGGCGGCAAGTCGGGAGGCTCGGAGATCCGCGACGTCGGCATCGGCCTGCTGGCGGGCATCCTCATGGACACCTTCGTAGTCCGCACCATCCTCGTCCCTTGCACCTGCGTGCTGCTGGGCCGGCTGAACTGGTGGCCGTCCAAGCTAACCGTGGACAACCCGGACTCCGACCAGGTCAGCGCGTCGGCGGACGCCCTGGGCCTGATCAGCCCTGGGCCTTCACCAGACAAGAGCGCCGAAGTATCCCCCTCTGTGGCACCGGAGCGCAAGCATTCTCTAGATTAGCCTTGGACATGCCGGGCGGGGTGCTGGCCTTATTGCTTCTTGACCGGGAGACTCGTGCGGGAAGTGGTTCGGCCGGGAAGGGACTGCCGATGCAGGAGCTGCGCTTCGTCGCGGTGAGCGAGGACGGTAGTTATGCCGTGCTCGCCATACCAGGGCGAAGCGCGCGGTTTACCTTGCCGATCGATGAACGACTGCGGGCAGTTGCGCTTGGCCAGACCTCGCGGCTCGCCCAGTACGAAATCGAAGTGGAGAGTCCCTTGCGACCCAAGGAGATCCAGGCACGCATTCGCGCCGGGGAGACCGCGGAGGAGATCGCCGACGCGGCTGGGCTTCCAGTCGAGCGGGTGCGCTGGTTCGAAGGCCCCGTCCTGGCCGAGCGTGCCTACGTCGCGACCCAGGCGCAGGCTGCTTCGGTTCGTCGTCCGGGCGACTCCGCGCCCGGCTCGCGGCTCAGCGACATCGTGCCCGACCGGATCTCGATCGCGGGCGGCGACCCGCAGGACGCGGAGTGGGACTCACGCAAGCGCGGCGATGGCAACTGGCAGGTGTCGGTGACGTTCACCTCCGGTGGCCGGCTCCACGTGGCCGAGTGGGTCTTCGACCCGCGCCGGCGGCACGTGGCGCCGGCGGACGAGTGGGCCGAGCGCCTGTGCCTGCCCGAGTCCGAGCTCCCGCCACTGCCGGTGAGCATGCCCGGCGAGGCCACCGTGACCCCGCTGGCGCCGCGCCTGGGCGCGGTGGCGGGCGGCGGCATGGGATTCACCGGCGGCGGGATGCAGGCGGGCCTTGGGCCCGGCGGTGCCAGCGCGGCTGGTGCCGGGTCGGGCGCTGTCCCGGCGAGCGGGCCAGGGCCGGCCGGCGGCGGCCACGGCACCGGCGGCACCGGGGCGGGGGGCTATGGCCCTGCGGCCTCCGCGGGTAACGGCACCCGCTTCCGCCAGGACCGCCCGGCGGCCTATGAGCGCCGCCCGGGATATGACCGGCAGGCGCCGGATCCTTATGCCGCGCAGCGGCCCGAGGCGGAGCCGGCGCCTTATGACCACTCAGCCGGGTACGAGCGTCCCGGTGCCTACAGCCCGCAGCCGCCGGCCGCCTACGCCCCGCCAGCCAGCTACGCTCAGCCTCCGCGTCCACCACAGCCGCCTGCGCATACCCTGATGCCTGGCCACGGCCTGGTCCCGATGTGGGACCCGCCGGCCTGGAACCCGGACCCCGAGCCCGCTCCCCCGCCCGCGGCCGGTCCCGCCGCGGGCCTTGCCCCGTCGGCCACACCGCCCGGGCCGGCCGGTCCGGCATCCCCGGTGGAGGAGGGCCTTCCCGCGGAGCGCACGAGCGACGGCCTAGGGCAAGGGGCACGAGCCGAGCTCGCCTTCGAGGAGCCAGATCCTGTCCTGGCCCCGTCGGCTCGGGTCGGCTACGCTCCGCCGGCCGGGCAGCCAGCGGGACCGGCTGACCCGTGGCAGGCCGCCGCCGCTCCCACCCTCGCCCGTCCCGCTCCGGCCCCTCCGGTCGTCTCGGCCCCTCCGGTCGTCTCGGCCCCTCCGGCGTCGGAGTACCCCCTGGTCCCTGACCCGGCCCCCTGGGCGGACCTCCCGCCGGCGCCGGAGCCCGCCGCGCAGGAGGTGATGCCCCAGCCTGATCCCGTCGTCCCGGCTGCACCGCCTGTACCGGCGATTCCGGCCGCACCGGACCCGGTCGTGGCCTCCCCCGCGGCGCAGGTCGTGCCCGCACCCGCCGCTCCGCCAGCAGCCGAGGCCCCCGCCCCGGCCGCCAGGGCCACCGCGCCCGCAACGGAGACCGCCCAAGCACCCAAGCCAGCGCCGGCACCCAAGCCAACCCCGGCCGCCGAGACAACTCCGGCCGCCCGGGCCGCCCAAGCACCCAAGACAGTGCCTGCACCCAAGACAGTGCCTGCACCCAAGACGGCGCCGGTACCTAAGACCGCGCCCGCACCCAAGACAGTGCCCGCATCCAAGACAGCGCAGGTACCTAAGACTGCCCCAGCCGCCAAGGGCATCTCGGCACCCAAGCCAGACCCGGCACCCAAGGCCACCCCGGTGGCTGAGGCTGCCCCGGCCCGCGGTGCCACCTCGGCGGCCAAGGCTGCCCCAGCCGCGGAAGCCCCAGCCGCAGTCGCCCCAGCCGTGACTGAGCCCGCCCTCGCCGCGGAGACAGTCGCCACGGCAGCGGCCACCGTCGAGCCAGCCGTAGCGGTGCCCGCCGAGCCGGCGAAGGAGCCCCAGTCCGCCAAGGCACCGGAGCCGGAGCAGCCGACGGCAGAAGAGCCGCAGGCCCGGCCGCGACCGGTGAAAGGACCCAAGTCGAAGGGCCGCCGCTCGTCCGTCCCGTCATGGGACGAGATCATGCTTGGCAGCTCCCGCCAGCGCGACTGAGCCGACACCCCCGGAGGTGTCGGCATCGCGTGGCCTGCGCGACCGCGGCGCTGGCGGTCAGGCCTTCCGCTTCAGGCGGAAGCCCCAGTCGAGGATCCGCGCCGCGTCCTGGGCGCCAGCGTTGGGCCCGGTGGCGGGGCTGCCCATGACGACGCCGATGAGGGTGCGGCCATCGCGGACCGCCTCGAACAGCAGGCAGTGCAGCGCCACGTCGGTGTAGCCGGTCTTGATGCCGTCCGCCCCCGGATAGCTGCCGATGAGGCCATTGTCGTTGCCCCACCAGTGGGCGCGGTGGCCGTCGCCCTTCTGCAGGCTGTAGAAGCGCTGGTCGACGATCGAGCGGAACAACGGTAGCTTCATCGCCGCCTGCCCCAGCAGCACCAGGTCGGCGGGCGTCGAGTAGGTGGCGGTCTCGGTCGGGTACGGCAGGCCGTCGGGCGACGCGAAGTGCGTGTGCTGCATCCCCAGCTGCGCCGCCTCCGCGTTCATCTTGGCGATGAACGTCCCCATCCCCGGGCCGTAGGTGGTCGCCAGGGTGTAGGCCGCGTCGGCACCGGACTGAAGCAGCAGCCCGTACAGCAGCTCATGGACGGTGAGGACCTCGCCAGGCACCAGGCCGGCGGTGGCCGCGCCGTACTTGGCGACGTAGTTGAGCACCGCCTTGGGGATGGTGATCTTGCGGTTGACGTTGCCCCCGGACGTGAGCACGAGGTAGGCGGTCATCACCTTGGTGATGGACGCCATCGGGCGCTCGGCGTTCACCGCCCTGCCCCACAGGACCTGCCCGGTGGAAGCGTCCTCGAGCACTCCCGCCTTGGCCGTCACCCCGGCCGGCGCCCCGCTGACCGCGATGTCAGCGGCCGGCGTGCCGCCCGCTGCGCTGCTGCCCTCAGGGACTGTCGCCGTCGCCGCCGGGGCGGCGGGAGTGGTGGCGCCGTCGGCGTAGTCCGGGCCCACCCTGGACGAGCAGGCGGCCAGCGATCCGCCCAGCACGATGGCCAGGCTCGTGACCAGGATCCTGCTGACGACTCGTACCGGGGCGACGGGCAGACGGCGCATGGTGCTCCGAGGTGATAGGCGACAGGGACACTCTAAGATGCAGGCACCGCGCCGCTGTTCATCGGCCTCCGACGCGGCTAACCGGCCAGCGAGATCGTATCCGCTCATCGAGGAATATTTGCGAAGAATGCCACAAAAGTTCTTCTTAGCAACACGTTACACATGTAATCAGATTGTCATCATATTTGCGGCATTCGAGCTTTGGCCTGGTTAGCGCCCGATATACCTTACGCCGGTGAAGATGGGGATACCCACGGTACGGGCGGCCGGGGCAGCGGCGGTCGCGCTCGCCGCGGCCACCGCCCTTGCCGTCGGCGGGAGCGCACGCGCAAGCACGACCACGAGCAGTGGCACCCAGGCGGCCTCAGCGCCGCTCTGCACGGCGCCGGCGAAGTACGCGGCACTGGCCGCGCGGCTGTCGAGGGACATCACGGCGGCCATGCACGGGCGCCACGGCCACATCGCCGTCCGCGTGGAGGATGTGCGCACGGGCGTTGAATGCCGCTACAACGAGGGGTCGCCCAGCCATTCCGCCAGCGTGATGAAGGTGACGATCCTCGCCGCGCTGCTGCGCTGGCACCAGCAGGCGCATACGTCGCTGTCCGCGAAGGAAAAGCGCGAGGCCACGCTCATGATCGAGCAATCGGACAATGACGCCGCCACGTACTTGTGGGATGAGCTGGGCGAGTCCCGGGTCCGCAATTTCCTCACGGCGGCGACGATGACCGAGACCGAGCTCGCCGCGTCGGGCGCCTGGGGCCTCACCGAGATCACCGCGCGACGAGCTTCAGCTGATGCGGCTGCTGACCGGGGCGAACTCGGTGCTGACCAGTTCCTCGCGCGGCTATGAGCTGAGCCTGATGAACCACGTGATTCCCTACGGCGGTTACTCTCCCTCCCGCCTTGCAGGGACAGCCGGACGAGGTTCTCCCCGCTGGGGCTCGCTAGCCGAGGCCGGCTGGGTACCCTCGGCGGCGTGGTGCGGCCCGACCGGCTTGTTCGTCGTCGCGTCGCGGAAGACCAGCCAGCGCATGCAGCAGTAAAGGAACACCCCCTCGCAGCAGGCGGCGAGGATCCGGGCGAGCTGGTACTCCAGGCCCAGCGCGAGCAGGCCCTCGAACACGCCGAGCAGGAAGATGAGGTAGTTGACCGTGAAGATCGCGATCGACAGCGGGAGCTGGGTGCCAAGGGAGCCGTGCGAGCGGAAGTTGAGCACCCGGTTCACCCCGTAGCTCGTCAGGCTGGCGATGCTGTAGGACAACGTCACCGCGACCGGCGGGATCACCCCGAGCACGCCGTGGAAGAGGGTGAGCAGCCCGAGGTCGATGCTGAACGTGCACAGGTTAATGAGCAGGTAGCCGAGCACATTGGGCGGAACCACCTCAGACAGCCCAAAGGGTAGCCGCCTGGCGACAGCGGCCATGGCGTTCGCGAACCACTGCCCTCGAGCTTCACGTGACATGCGTCCATTGTGCCCCGCCCGGCCAACCAGCCGGTAACTCGGCGAACCCAGCCAGCGACCCGCCGGGGGGCGGACGTGTTTCATCCGGTCTTACGGAGATAAGATCAGTACCGGGTCGCCCCCCGGGCCTGGCTGACCTCAACCCGTACATCCTTCCCTAGGAGTCCCATGACCGTGCTGGTAGACCCGCCGCCTCGGGGTCGCCCGGGCAAGGGATCTGCCTCCACGGCCAAGGCCCAGCGGCAGCCAGCGATGTCACAAGACCAGGCCGCGCCGCAGGCCACGGCGCCCGAGGGCACGGTCAGGCTGGCCGAGCCGCCGATCACAGGCGGCCAGGTCGAGGCGCTGATGGGCCGCCTCATCAAGGTCCTGGCCCACAGCCCGCTGGCCCGCCCGCTGCCCGCGGTGACGCTCAGCGCGCTTGGCCTGCTCGGGGTGGCGTTCGCAGGCCTGTGCGCGGCCGCGCCGCGTCCCAGCGTCGCGACTCCTCCGGTGCTGCTGCCGCTCACCAGCGTGGCCCACAAGCTCGGCGCTCCCCACCTCAGCAGCAGCTCGTCGAACCTGCTCATGTACGTGTCCATCACGCTGTGCTGCCTGGGCCTGGCGATGATGCTGTGGGCCAACAGCCATCTCGGCTGGGCACCGAGCCCCCGCAAGGTCTTCGCCGTGGCGACCGCCACGCTCGCGGTGCTGGTGAACATCACCCCGGTCGGCTCGGCCGACATCGCCAGCTACGCGGCCTACGGGCGGATCGCGGCCCTGGGCCAGAACCCGTACACCTTCCTGCCGTCGCAGCTGCCAGGCGCCGCTCACGGTCACAACCCGTACACGGCCATCATCAACCCGATGTGGCGTAACACCCCCTCGGTGTACGGCCCCATCGCCACCTGGGTGCAGGCGCTCGCGGCCCAGGTGGGCGGCGCGCGGGCCTGGGTGACGATCTGGGTCCTGATGATGTTGATGGCGCTGGCCTTCCTCGCCACCGGCTACGTGCTGATCCGGACGGCCGACAACCCGGTGCGGGCCTCGCTCATGTGGGTCGCCAACCCGCTGCTGATCGTCGAGCTCGTCGTGGGCGGTCACCTGGACGCGCTGCTCGCGCTCACCGCGATCTGCGCGATCGTGCTGTCCAGGCGGGCCAGGACGGTGCGCGACGACATCCTTGTCGGGCTGTTCGTCGGCATCTCCGGCGCGATCAAGATCAACGCGGTCTACGTGGCCATGGCCATCGCGATCCCGCTGATCCACGACCGGGACTGGAAGCGGCTGCTGCGCACCATGTCCTTCGCCGGGGTCACCGTGGCGGCGCTGTACTACTTCACCTGGGGATTCGGCGCGCTCAGCCCGCTGCGCTCAGCCTCCAAGATGGTCATCTCGCCGACCATCTGGCGGCTGCTGCAGGTCTGGGCCCAGCAGGTCAACCCGCACAGCGTGGCCACGGTCACCACGATCATCGGCTTCGCCTGGCCGCCGATCATGCTCGCGATCGCCTGGTACCTGTACAACCGGCTGTCGCCCGACGTGCCAACGGTCGTCGCGGCCACCTGCGCGCTGACGTTCGCCTGGGCCATCGCCGAGTCCTGGTCGCTGCCCTGGTACACCGCCATCGCCTGGGTGACGCTGGCCCTGCTCCCCCGCAACTCGCTGACCCGCTGGCTGACGCTGGCTACCGGGGCGCTAGCGCTGGTGCACTTCAACGGCGGCTGGCCGCAGAACATGACGACCGGCCCGACCCCGTAACGACGAGCCCGGCTCGGCGCCGGGCGAGTCCGCCGCGTCGGGGACGTCGGGCGGCGAGCGCCCGGTGAGGACCGCGATGGAGGCGAGGAGGCCGGTCTCCCGGTTGCCCACCAGTTCCCAGGATCGTGCGATGCCCACGAGCACCAGGGTCAACTGGACGTCGCATAGGAGGCGCGCGCCGCCGGTGCTCCTGGGGAACAAGAACAGCTGCGTGCCGACGGCCACGTCGCACGAGAACGCGGCCACCAGCAGGCCGACCAGGCTGACCTGGCGCACGATGTGGCCCTGTGTCGTCTGCGGACTGGCCACGATGGACCGCACCCCGGCGGCGGTGAACAGCAGGCCGATCACCCCGGTAATGATTGCCGGGGTCCCGACGTTAGCTCCGGGCACCAGGCCGAACAGCGAGACCGACAGCACGGCGGAAAACGACAGCAGGGCCGCGGCGGCCCGGACGTCACGGATCACTAGCGGGTAGCCCGCCACCTGGGAGCGCGGCGAGACCGACAGCGCGACGAACAGCGCGCCGGTCAGCGCGCCGGTTGACCCGGCGATTGCCAGGAGGAAGCCTTGAAAGGCACCCGTCAGCACCCGGCTGACATTACATCATCGGGGGCCGGGCGAATCTGGGTCTAGACTTGGCCGTCATGAGCCCGGTTCCTCCTTCCGCGAAGCGCGTCCCCACTGAGCGAGCCCACCACGGCGACGTGTTCGTCGATGAGTACGCCTGGCTGACCGACCCGAAGGACCCAGAGACGATCGCCTACCTGGAGGCGGAGAACTCCTACACCGAGTCCCGGACCGGTGAGCTGAGCGGGTTGCGGGCCGAGATCTTCAGCGAGATCAGGGCGCGGACGCAAGAGACGGACCTGTCCGTTCCGTACCGTAAGGGCAGTTACTGGCGCTATACCCGCACCGTCGAAGGACAGCAGTACCCGCTGTACTGCCGGCGCGCGGTGCGCGACGGTGAGGTCACGCCGCCCATCCCGGCCGATGGCCAGCCGCTGGACGGCGAGGAGGTGCTGCTCGACGGCAACGTGCTCGCCGAGGGCAGGGGGTTCTTCTCGCTCGGCGCCTACTCGGTCAGCCCGGACGACAAGCTGCTGGCGTACTCGGCCGACTTCTCCGGTGACGAGCGCTTCACGCTGCGGGTCAAGAACCTCCTGACCGGGCAGGACCTGCCGGACGAGGTGCCCAACACCCACTACGGCGCGGCCTGGTCGCTCGATGGCACGTCGCTGTTCTACGTCACCACCGACGACGCCTGGCGACCCTGCCGGGTCTGGCGGCACGCGATCGGCACGCCGGCCTCCGACGACGTGATCGTGCTCGAGGAGGGCGACGAGAAGTTCCGCGTGGGCGTCGGGCTTTCGCGCAGCGAGCGGTACATCTTCTTTCACGTCGGGAGCACGCTGACCACCGAGTGGCACGTGCTTGACGCCCGCCGCCCGACCGGCGACCTGACCGTGATCGCGCCTCGCAGGCAGGGCGTGGAGTACGACGTTGAAGACGCCCCCGACCGGCTGCTTGTGCTGCACAACGCGGGCGGCGCCGAGGATTTCGAGCTGGCGACCGCGCCGCTGCCCGGGGCCGGGGACACCAGCGTGTGGACGCCGCTCATCCCGCACTCGCTGGGCACCCGACTGCTCGGCGCGGACGCGTTCGAGGACTACACGGTCGTGTACTTCCGCCGCGACGGGATGACCGGCCTGCGCGTGCTGCCCGCCACGGCCGGCGCCGGGCGGGACATCACCTTCCCCGAGCCGATCTACACGGTCGCGCCGGGCGGCAACCCCGAGTTCGCGACGTCCACGTTCCGGCTCAGCTACACCTCGCTGGTCACGCCCGGCTCGGTGTACGACTGCGACCTGGCGACCGGCGAACTGACGCTGCTCAAGCAGCAGGCGGTGCTCCCGTCGCCGTCGGGCGTGCCGTTCTCCGCTGGTGACTACGAGCAGTACCGCGAGTGGGCAACGGCGGCTGACGGCACGCAGGTACCGATCTCCCTGGTGTGCAGGAAGGGGACGCCACGCGACGGGTCCGCGCCGTGCGTCCTGTACGGCTACGGCAGCTACGAGCACTCCACGGACCCGAGCTTCTCGATTCCCCGGCTGTCGCTGCTCGACCGGGGCTTCGTCTTCGCCATCGCGCACATCCGGGGCGGCGGCGAGATGGGCCGGTCCTGGTACAACAACGGCAAGACGCTCACCAAGCGCAACACGTTCACCGACTTCGTCGCCTGCGCCGCCCGCCTCGAGAAGGCCGGCTGGACCTCGGCCTCGCGACTGGTGGCGCGCGGCGGGTCGGCTGGCGGCCTGCTGATGGGCGCGGTCGCCAACCTGGCGCCCGCCCAGTTCGCCGGGATCGTCGCGCAGGTCCCGTTCGTGGACGCGCTCAACACGATCCTCGACCCGTCGCTGCCGCTGACCGTGGGAGAGTGGGAGGAGTGGGGCGACCCGCTGCACGACCCCGGCGTGTACGCCTACATGAAGTCCTACACGCCTTACGAGAATGTCGAGCCGGTCGCCTACCCGGCGATCTTCGCCCTGACCAGCCTGAACGACACCCGCGTCTACTATCACGAGCCCGCCAAGTGGATCGCCAGGCTGCGCGCCACCGGCTCCGGCGGCCCGTTCCTGCTGAAGACCGAGATGGAGGCCGGGCACGGTGGCCGCAGCGGCCGCTACGACGCCTGGGACGAGGAGGCCCTCGTCCTGGCCTGGATCGTGGCGACCGCTACCGGGAGCGCTCAAGCGGGAGCTTGAGGCCCTCGTGGGTCGCGGTGAAGCCAAGGGACTCATAAAAGCGGATCGCGCCTGGGCGCTGCTTGTCCGAGGTGAGCTGGACCAGGCCGCAGCCTGCCCTCCTCGCCTCGGCGACCGCCCAGCCGATCAGCTCGTGCCCTAGGCCCTGCCCGCGCTGCGTGCCCGCGACCCGGACCGACTCGACCTGGGCGCGCGTCACGCCCTGCCTGCTCAGCCCGGGGATGATCGTGAGCTGCAGCGTGCCGACGACCTGGCCGCCGGCCTCGGCGACGATGATGCGGTTGTCCGGGCTGGCTTCCACCCGCTCGAACGCGGCCAGGTAGGCGCCGGCGAGCTCGCCGTCGGGGCCGGCTCCGGCCTCCCGGCTGGCGCCGAGCACGTCGTCGGCGAGCAGCGCCACGATCTGCGGCACGTCGGTGCGGCGGGCGTCACGGAAGATCACTGCCTGGCTGGTCATGCGTCACCTCTCGGGGTCGTGTCACCACGGCACTGAGCCGCTCGTCAGCGTGGCCGGTCAAGCGCCCGCTCGACCCAGTCGAGCGAGCCCTGCCGCTGGGCCTCGGCGGCCAGCTCGCGGGCCGCGCCGGTCTGCAGCGCCGCCACTGCCGTGTCGATGAACGGGCCCAGGCCCGGGTGCCCCTGGTCGCCGTACTCGCGCGCCTGCAGCAGCAGCTCGATCTTGTCCGCGTCGCGGGCGCACCGGGCTGCTGGCGTCTGCCGGGCCTCGTACTCCTCAACGGCCGCCGAGATGACGTCAGCCAGCGCCCGCGGCAGCCGGGCGACCTGGGCTGACGTGACGTCGGCATTCGCCGCCGCGCTGACGTACTTCTTGGTGAGGTGGGACAGGTCGGTCGTGCGGGTCTCCTGCGAGTCGTGCCACAGCGCCAGGAACGCGGCTCGCTGCGGGTCGGCCCCCTCCATCGTCGCGATGACGGCGGCGATGACGCTGGCCCGGTAGGAATGGTCGGCGACCGACTCGGGCCGGGGCACGCCCGCGGTCAGCCACCCGGTGCGCGGATAGCGCTTGAGCTGCCCAATCTCGTACAGGAACGCCGTGATGTCCCACGTCTGCTCGCTCACGCGCGTCACTGTATCCCAGGCGCCGCCGGGAGTGTCAGTTCCCGTTGACCCGCGTGGATTTGCGTGAGCACTCAGGGGCCTTCGCATATTGACGTCCGGCCACTGCGGAGTTACGGTAAGCCCATTCTAATAAGAAACTTTCTTATTAGAATGCCAGGATGGAGCGGCAGTGGGGGCCTGGCCCTGGCTCACCGCGAGAGGAGACAACCCCAGTGCCCCGAGCTTCACACCTGCTCGCCGGCGTCGCCGCCCTGGCGCTCGCCACCGCCGTCGCCGTCGCCGTCTTCGGCCTCGGCGGCGCCCGCACCGCGCGGGCGGCCACCACCTGGCCCGCGCACGTTTTCGCCCCGTACGTCGACACCGGCCTGAGCAACACGACCCTGACCACGGTCGCGGCGGACTACGGAACCAAGTACTTCTCCCTGGCCTTCGTCAACGGCGCTGGCTGCCAGTGGTCCCTGCCGCAGTCCGGCTGGCAGTCGCAGGTCTCCGCGCTGCAGGCCGAAGGCGGCGACGTCAGCATCTCCTTCGGCGGCTACACCGTGGATACCGACGGCACCGACCTTGGCGCCCAGTGCTCGTCGGCCGCCGCCATGGCCGCCCAGGTCGAGTCCGTGGTCACCTCGTTCAACGTGACCCACCTGGACTTCGACATCGAGTCCAACCAGCAGTACGACTCCGCCGACCTGACGCTGACCGCGCAGGCCCTCAGCCAGGTCCGCTCCTGGGCCAGCGGCAACGGCGAGCAGCTCACGATCTCCTACACGATCCCCGTGCTGCCCACCGGGCTGACCAGCACCGGCGAGTCAGTCCTGACGACCGCGCTTTCCAGCGGGTTCACCCCGAACGTCGTCAACATCATGACGATGGACTATGGCAGCTCGGGCACCGAGATGGGCAGCGCGGCCAACCAGGCGCTCGCCGCCCCTGCCGGCCAGCTCGAGAGCATTTACGGCATCTCCTCAGCCGCCGCCTACGGGATGCTCGGCAACACCCCGATGATCGGCCAGAACGACAGCCCGGGCGAGATCTTCACGCTGGCCGACGCCTCCACCGTGGAGTCCTACGCGGCCCAGCAGGGCATCGCGATGCTCTCGTTCTGGGCCGAGGGCCGCGACAATGGCGGCTGCCCAGGCAACACCTCGGCCTCCTCCACCTGCAGCGGCCTCAGCCAGGCCAGCGGCGCCTTCACCCAGGCCTTCCAGGCCTTCACCAGCGGAGGCGGCAACGGCGGCGGCGGGCCAACCTCCTCCCCCACCCCGCCCCCCACGACGACGCCACCAACCGGCTCGTGCTCGGCCGCCTGGGTCGCCAGCCAGGCCTACGTCTCGGGCAACGAGGTCTCCTACAACGGCGACAACTGGACCGCTAACCAGTGGAACTACGACGAGGTCCCCGGCGGGTCATCCGGCGCCTGGACCAACGACGGCGCCTGCTAACCATGCGCTGAGGCGTCCCTGACGTTTGCCCGGTGCCGCACGTCCGCGGCAC
>Ga0335075_10000096_pt1 | contig 168933 bp, 145 predicted proteins | sample Lox_Sample_24_FD_206723 | JGI IMG/M metagenome (GOLD analysis project Ga0335075, IMG submission 206723) | Soil microbial communities from Loxahatchee National Wildlife Refuge, Florida, United States - Lox_Sample_2.4 | ecosystem: Environmental > Terrestrial > Soil > Wetlands | place: USA... | reverse complement strand
CGGACCTGAAATACGGCGCGCGGCATCTGAAGCGGGCCATCGAGCGCCACGTCGTGTATCCCATCGCCAACCTGCTGGCCACCGATCAGGTCACCATCGGCGACGTCCTCTCCATCGATTGGGACGGGACCGCCAATCACCTCAGCTTCCTGAAGGAGGCGGAGGGCGCGTTGATTCCGATGTCATCGCCCGAGCCGGGCTTGCTGGCGGACGCCGCCGCGGCCATTTCCGACGGACGAAGCATCTCGGCGGCGCCCAACGCCATGGCGGCCGAGGCGAAGAGCGACCAACAACTGAGCCCAATGGTCCATCGAGGAGTAATTTCGGACCGGAGCAAGCACGAGAAGAAATAACCCGAAGATTCAGAAGGTATTGAAAAAAGCCCTCGGAGGGGAGCCTCCGAGGGTTTTTTGTTTTTTGAGGCAAAGGAAAACCGGATGACGGCGCCCCCGGCCATGCGCTGGCCAAACGACCCGCGTAACCTTTCGCCGGGCCGGCGGTTTATGCTACAGAGAGACAAATTCCGGGAGACTCTGTTGAGGCCTGCGAAGAGGCAGGAAGAGGAAGAGCGGATGCTCGTGGAAGCGGCGCAGCGCGACCGGCGCCGCTTCGTCGCTCTCTACGAGCGCCACTTTGAGCGTGTCTACGCGTTCGCGTTGAGGCGCGTGGGGCGGAGAGAAGAGGCGGAGGACGTCACGTCGGAAGTATTTCACCGGGCACTTTCCAACATCGAGAAATTCGAGTGGCGCGGGGCTCCCTTCGCGGCCTGGCTTTTTCAGATTGCATCGAACGAGATCTCGAACCGGTGGCAGAGGTCGGCGAGGGAACAGGGAAACGGGTTGACGAAGGAGCCGGAATCGCGCGAAGCGGGCGCGGACGAAATCGAGGATCGCGCCAGAGTGTTCCGGCTGGTAGATACCCTGCCAGAGACGCAGAGACGCGTGGTGGTGATGCGTTTTGCGGAAGAGAAGAGCATCCGCGAAATCGCGTGTGCGCTGGGCAAATCGGAAGGGGCGGTGAAGCAGCTGCAATTTCGGGCGCTGGAGAGCCTGCGCGAGAAGGTGAACAAGAAACCGGGTGAAAGAGATGCCTAGGGCGAGCGTGAGCGGACAACTCGACGAGCGGATCGAGGGGATCCTCGCGGGACGAAAAGCGGGGAGGCTTAGCGGCGGCGCTGAGCTGGCGGGACTGGTGCGCGTGGCGGAGAGACTCAAAGGATTGCCCCGGGATGATTTTCGCAGAAGGCTAAAAATGGAATTGGAAGGGAGAGGAAACATGGCAAGCACAGCAAAATCGACGGTTCAGAGCACGCAAAACGCACTCACATCGCCGCGTCTCACGTTCAAAGATGCGGCCAAGGCCATCGCGTTCTACCAGAGCGCGCTGGGGGCGGAGGAGACTTTCCGGTTCGAGGTGGGCGGACAGATCGCGCACGCCGAGATCTCGATCGGCGGCTCAACGGTCATGCTGTCGGAAGAGTGGCCGGAGGGAGGAAGGCTGAGCGCGGAGACGCTGGGAAGCTCGCCCGTGTGGCTGACGGTCCGCGTCAACGATGTGGACACGTTCGCGAAGCAAGCGATCGCCGCCGGGATGAAAGTGAAGCGGGCGATTCAGGACGAGTTCTATGGCCATCGGGACGTCATTTTGACCGACCCGTTCGGATACACGTGGACTGTTTTCACCGTTACGGAAGAGATGTCGGTCGAGGAGATGCACCGCCGGATGAAGGGATTGACGACCGGACCTGAGGGGGGAAGGGTGCCGGGAACGGAGGGGCCGGAGACGGTGAGTCCCGTCCGCGCCGGATTCCACACCATCACGCCCTATTTGATTGTAAAGAACGCCGCCGGGCTGATGGATTTCATCCAGCAGGCGCTGGGCGGAACGGAGATGTTCCGGGTGAAGCGGCCGGGGACAGACCTGATCATGCACGCCGAGGCGCGGATCGGAAATTCGATGGTGGAGATGGCGGACGCGAATGATGATTTTCCGCCCACGCCGACAGGGCTGCATTTGTATGTGCCGGACGCAGACGCCGTCTTCAAGCGGGCGCTCGAGGCGGGCGCCTCGATGCTCAACGAGATGACGGATCAGGAGTACGGGGAACGAAGCGGGAGTGTGAAAGACGAGTTCGGAAACAACTGGTACATCGCGACGGCGAAGGGAGCGAGCTATGTGCCGGAAGGGCATTACAGCATTACGCCGTATCTCCACCCGGTTCGCGCGCCGCAAGTGATCGAATTCATGAAGCAGGCGTTCGGAGCGGAGGAGGTGTTTCGAGCGCAATCACCGGACGGCGTGATTCACCACGCGCAGGTGCGAATCGGAGATTCCTTGATTTCCATGGGAGAGGCGCACGGCCCGTATCAACCGATGCCGACGACGCTGCACATCTACGTGCCGAACGCGGACGAGACCTACCGGAGAGCGCTGGCGGCGGGAGCGGAATCGATCATGCCGGTGAAAGATCAGCCATACGGGGAGCGCAGCGGAGGGGTGAGAGACGCGTTCGGGAACCGGTGGTTTATCGCAACGCACCTTCGCGACGTGAAACCTTAGGGCGAGAGGAAAGCGGGCAGGGAGGGTTCGCTCACTCGATTTCTTCGGAAGGCTCGTCGTAGCTGCCGCCGTAAATATTGGGGACTTTCGCTCCCATCGGGCGGAGGTAGGCGGTAAGCTGGCCGCGATGGTGGACGGAGTGAAGGAGCATGATTTCCAGGTAAGCCGCGGGAGAGTGGTTGAATTTTCCGAAGAAGGGGAGAGGAGCGGCCCAAAACTCCGGGGAAAGCGTCGAAACTTTGTCCAGCTTCGCAGGGAAGACATCTTCATACCAGTCGGCGATATCGCTCACTTTTGAGACTTCGTCGGGCATAGAATCGTCGTCCATATCAAAATTGCCGGAGAGAAACGCGCCGAGAAACCAGACGTCCACGTTGGCCAGGTGCCAGGCAAGTTCGAGAGCCGTGCGGGAATTTTCGTGGGGGCGGTAGCTTTCCTGGCCGGCGGGAACGGCTTTCAGGACCCGGCAGGTCGTTTCGAACTCATGGCGCAATTTCTTGATCAAGAATCCGGCGAGAAATGCGGCTTGTTCCGGCGATAGGCAAAGCGACTGGGTTTGCTGGGACATTTTTTCAGGGTCTCCATCGAAGGACAGGTTTGCGCGCGGCGGCGACTTCGTCGAGCCGGCCGACTCGGGTGGAGTGCGGGGCCGTCTTGACAATCTCGGGATTGGATTCAGCTTCGGCGGCGATGGAACGCAGAGCTTGGATGAAGAGGTCGCACTCCTGCTTGGATTCGGATTCCGTGGGTTCGATCATCATGGCGCCGGGGACGATCAAGGGAAACGCGGTGGTGTAGGGATGAAAACCGTAGTCGATGAGGCGCTTGGCGATGTCCATGGTGTTGACGCCGTGTTTTTTCTGGCGGGCATCGCTGAAGACGACTTCGTGCATGGAAGGAAGGTCGTAAGGCAAATCGAATAGATCGTCGAGATTTTTTCGGATGTAGTTGGCGTTCAAGACGGCGTCCTCGGTGGCCTGGCGGATCCCTGGGCCGTAGGCGAGCGTGTAGGCCAGGGCGCGCAGCAGAACGCCAAAATTGCCGGACCAGGCGCGCACGCGGCCGATGGACTTCGGACGGTTGTGGTCGAGGGCGTATGTTCCGTCTTCTTTTTGAAAGACTGTAGGCGCGGGAAGATAAGGCTCGAGAAATTTCTTGGCGGTCACGGGGCCGGCGCCCGGGCCACCGCCGCCATGCGGAGTCGAGAAAGTCTTGTGCAAATTGAGGTGCATCACGTCCACACCGAAATCGCCGGGACGGGCGACGCCGGCGAGAGCGTTCATGTTAGCGCCGTCCATATAGAGAAGAGCGCCGCGCTCATGGAGGATGGCGGCGATTTCGGCGATGCGTTCCTCGAAGACGCCCAAGGTGCTGGGATTGGTGAGCATCAGAGCGGCGACATCCTGGGTCACAAACTCGCGCAAATGGTCGGTATCCAGCTGGCCGCGATCGTTGGACTTGATGTTTTGAATTTCGTAGCCCGCGATTACGGCGGATGCGGGATTGGTCCCGTGAGCCGAATCCGGAATCAGCACCTTTTTGCGCGGGTTGCCGCGATCCTGCAGGAAAGAACGGATCATGAGGAGCCCGGTCAATTCGCCTTGGGCCCCGGCGGCGGGCTGAAGCGTGACCGCCTCCATGCCGGTGATTTCCAGCAGACACTTTTGCAGGTCGTGAAGGATCCGCAAGCAGCCCTGGGAGACAGCGGCGGGCTGCAGGGGATGCTCGGTGGCGAGGCCTTCCAATCGAGCGACAAACTCGTTGACGCGCGGATTGTATTTCATGGTGCAGGAACCGAGCGGGTACATGCCGAGGTCAATCGCGTAATTCCAGGTGGATAAACGAGTGAAATGGCGAATGACCTCGATTTCGCTGACTTCCGGAAAACCGGGAACATCGTCGCGGGCAAAGGCATCGCCGAGCGAATCGGCGGGATCAACAGCGGGAACGTCAAGAGGCGGAAGCTCCATCCCGCGCTTCCCGGGAGCGGACTCCTCAAAGATCAAATTTTCGTTCCGGCTGACGTGGCGGCGGGCCGCGCGGATTGTTTCCGCGGGAATCACGGTTTCGACGGATTTCGAGTCCAAGACGGGCAGCTCCTCAGACGGGATTCTCAAGGATTTTGCGAACGGCGGCCACAAAACGGTCGATTTCAGCGCGGGGCGTGGTTTCCGTCACGCAAACGAGTCCGCGCTTGGTCAATTCGGGATAGTGGGCTCCGAGCACGCACGGGCCGATGATTTTTTCCCGGAGCAGAGAGGCGTTAACGAGCTTCACGGCGCGAGGAAAGTCGACGGCAAATTCGTTGAAAAATGGGCCGGAGAATGACCGGAGGACGCCGGGAATTTTTTCGAGCTCGCCGAGGGCATAGCGGGCTTTAGCGAGGTTTTGAGCGGCGAGTTCGCGAATGCCCCGCCGGCCGAGCAGGCAGAGATGAATGGTCGCGGCCAGGGCGAAAAGAGCTTCGTTGGTGCAAATGTTGGAGGTGGCGCGCTCCCGGCGAATGTGCTGCTCCCGAGTGGCGAGAGTGAGCACGAAACCGCGATTGCCATCCTCGTCCGTGGTTTGACCCGCGAGACGGCCAGGCATCTGGCGCACGAATCTTTCGCGCGTCGCGACGACTCCCACATACGGGCCGCCGTAGCTCGGGGCGACGCCCAGGGATTGACCCTCCATCGCCACGATATCGGCCTCTGCGGGAGGCCGGGCGACACCGAGGGAGAGAGCTTCGGCGACCGTCACGACCAACAAGGACTCAGCCGCGTGGGCGGAGTCGGCGGCTCCGGGAACATTCTCGAGGACGCCGAAGAAATTCGGGGATTGCACGACAATCGCGGCCGCCGTGCGAATTTTCTCCGGCGGCAGGGAGCCGAGATCGATTTGCCCGGAGGAGGTGTAGCCGACTTCTTCGATTGCGATTCCAAGATTGCGGGCGTAGGTGGCGAAAACCTGGCGGTATTGGGGATGGACGGACCGCGCCATCAGAACCTGATTGCGGCCCGTCAGGCGGTGAGCCATGAGAATGGCTTCGGTGAGCGCGGTAGAGCCGTCGTACATGGAAGCGTTGGCGACTTCCTGGCCGGTGAGCTGGCACATCAAGGTCTGAAATTCGAAGATGGCGGTCAGGGTGCCCTGGGCGAATTCAGCCTGGTAAGGGGTGTAGGAAGTGAGGAATTCGCCGCGCTGTATCAGAGAATCGGCGACGACGGAACGCAGATGCGGATAGACGCCGGCCCCGAGAAAGGAAGTGAATCCGCGGCTGTTTTCGGCGGCGCGAGCCTGAAAATATTGGATGATTTCCGCTTCGGAGAGCGGGCCCGGCAGACGGAGAGGACGAGACAAGCGAAATTCAGCCGGAATCGATTCAAACAATTCTTCGATCGATGCGACTCCAATGGCTGAGAGCATTTCGCCCCGTTCCGAGGGGCTCTTGGGGAGATAGCGCATCAGGCCGTATTTTCCTTGGCTTTCGCGGCTACGTATTGCTGATAAGCGGAAGCGTCCATCAGGCCGGAAACTTCCTTGGGATCGGTCATGCGAATCTTGACGAGCCACGCCGCGCCGTGCGGATCCTGATTTATTTTTTCCGGGGTCGCTGAGAGCAACGGGTTCGTCTCCGCAACTTCGCCGGTGACAGGACTGAAAATTTCGCTGACCGCCTTAACCGATTCCACCGTGCCGAAGACGGCGCCGGCCTTGACGGCGGCGCCCACCTTGGGCAGTTCGACGAATACGACGTCGCCGAGCTGTTCCTGGGCGTAGTCGGTGATTCCAAGTGTGGCAGTGGACCCTTCCGCTTTGATCCACTCGTGGTCTTTCGAGTAACGGTAGTCAGCAGGATACATTTGGTCTCCCCCCGATATTCTATCGGATTATTGGGTCCTCTTGTAAAAAGGAAGCGGGACGATTCTGGCCGGAACCATCTGGCCGCGAACCGAGATTTCCACTTCCGCGCCCGGAGCGGCGGCCGAAGGCGGCACATAGGCCATGCCGATATTTTTTTTCAGATGCGGCGAAGGACAACCGCTCGTGACGCGGCCGGCTTCACGCCCGGAAACGAAAACGGGATAGCCATCGCGCCCGATGCGTTTATCGAGCATTTCAAAGCCGGCGATTTTCCTGGCGATACCCGCCTGTTTCTGGCGCCGCAAAACTTCGCTGCCGAGAAATTCACCCTTGTCGAGCTTGCAGATCCAGCCGAGGCCCGCTTCCCAAGGAGTGGTTGTGGCGTCAATTTCATGGCCGTAGAGGCACATGCCTGCTTCCAGGCGAAGAGTGTTGCGCGCGCCCAGGCCGCAGGGAAGGAGGCCGAAAGGCTCGCCCGCGGAAAGGATCCCGGTCCAGAGCTTTTCGGCGTGTGCCGGGTCGAAATAGATTTCAAAGCCGTCCTCGCCTGTGTATCCCGTGCGGGCAATCAGGGCGTGCACGCCCGCGACGCTGCCGTGGGTGAAGTGGTAGTAGCGAATGGGAGCGAGCGGAACCGGCGTGAGCGGCTGAAGAATGTCCAGGGCCCGGGGACCCTGGAGGGCGAGTTGAGAATAGCGAGTGCCGGTGTTTTCGACGCGGGCATTGAAACGGTTGTTCGCTTGGATGTGCGCGAAATCGTCATCCTGATTGGAAGCGTTGACGCACAAGAGGAAATGATCCGGGGAGATTTTGTGGACCAGGAGATCGTCAACAAAAGTTCCTTGCGGGGTCATCAAGCCGGAATAATGGGCCTGGCCGATGGCGAGCCTGGCGGCGTCGTTGCAAGTGACCCGCTGGACGAGCGCGAGAGCCTCGGGACCGCGAACTTCGATTTCGCCCATGTGACTCACGTCGAACAGCCCGGCCCGCCGGCGAACGGCTTCGTGCTCCGAGAGGATGCCGGTGTACTCGAGGGGCATATCCCAGCCGCCGAAATTGACCATTTTCGCGCCCATGCGGCGATGGACCGAATTCAGCGATGTCCTGCGGAGTTCCGCGGCGGCCTGCGTCGTCACTTGAAATTTCTCGCTAGGGGGAAAGAAATTTCACCGTAGCATGCGCCCGGAAGAGTGTCAAGAAATGCGGATGAAGAAACGCGCGCCGCAAGACGCTTGTCGGGGTTCGCGCATTGGCCTATATTTCCTGCAGAAGGTTCCGGAGGCGAGAAAGCAAAGATGGCGGTATTGTGCCTGCAGTGCGACAAACCGGAGCACGATTGCACTTGCGTCAAGTATTGCTGCTTTTGCCAGTCGCAGCAAAATGTCCGCCTATGCGTGGATGGCCTCTATTATTGCCCCGACTGCCGCGAGGCGTGCGACGCGCGGATTCCCGATGCCCATGAGCGTTGAAACTTCCCGAGCGGAACTCACCGTGCCGAAAGACAAGCGCCTCTTTGGAGCGCTGGCGGCGGTGATTTTTCACGCGGGCCAGCGAACGGGACTCGACGAGGCGGCGCAAGGAGCTCTTTCGGAAGCGGCCATGCAGGCCTGCGATCAAGCCTTGGAGCTCGCTGTGGGAGAGGCGGGGGAAGAACCAAAGGTCAACGTAACCGTGGAGAATTTTGACGACCGGGTGGAAGTGACGGTCGAGCACCACGGAGCAGCCGACCCCGCGGCAGGGCTGGACACCTTCGTAGCCGGCGGCGAGGGAAAATCTGCGAGCGCGCTGCAAGGGACCGGGGTGGATCGAGTGCAATACGAAGCCAGAGACGGATGGTCGCGCACCAGGTTGATCAAATACGCGGCTGGAAAGGCGCCGCGGAACTAGTGGCGTAGTTTCGACGCCTCGCCGGCGTTTCCCACCTTCCTACATCTTCACGACAAAAACCTTGCTCTGAATGAGGGATGCGATCTGCGCCTGAGTGAGCGGCGCTTCAATTCTCAATCGGTCTCCGCTGGGGTCAACGCGAACCTGATCGAGCGCGGCGGCTAAAGCCGGATCACCCTGAGCCTCCTGATAGCGGCGGTACAGTATGCCCGCCTGGAGAGCGGCCGCGAGAACGTTGGCATCGTCGGGGGAACTGCAGACCGCCTGGAAATGGGCGTCAACGCCGGAATCGCCCTGGACGCTGATGGTCATGGCCTGCATGCGCTGGACGATCGCAGCGGCCTGGGGAAATTGGCTGGTTTGGGGCATGAGCTGCTGCATCGCCAAGTGCGTGTAGCTCTGATTCAAGACCGCCCAGATGAAGCCGCTGCCATTCGTTTCGTTGATCAACGGGTACAGGAGAGAATTCGAAAGCAAACCCTGCGTGTCGCCCATGCGGACGCCGATCAATTGCTCCATGGCGTGACGGTGGCCAAAGGCGGCGGTGTTGTTGTCGAGAAAGGTGAAGAGAATGTCGTTGGCCGCGAGGCCACTGCCGAAAGCGTAGAGGTGGTACCCGCGAATGTCGAACGTGGGGAGCTTCTGAGCCTGAAAGCGAGCCTCCGCGGAGGCGGGATCGAAGGATCCAAGTGCAACGCCTACAACTTCCTCGCCATTCCCCTTGGCCGCGGTAATTCCGGCCCAGGCCATTTCGTCCACCTGCGTATTGGGGTCTATGCCCGCGGAAGTAAGGAACTGTTCAAACTGGCGAAAGCGGCTGGGAAGGAGCTGCTCGCGAAGCTGAGGGAACCAAGAGAACTTTCGCGCGGTCTTCAAATCCGCATAGGCGAATTCTCCCACGTCCTTGGGAAACATGCCGACGACGGCCGTGCTCAGGCTGTCTGCCGAAGAGCGCTGCGGGAGGGCGGTCATCCACGCGAGAAAAAGCCCTGCCGCGAGAGTTGCCGCCACGCCGGTTCGAATCAACTTCTTTTTCATGATTTTTCCTCTCACAAAGGACCCAGAATTTCGAATCTTCGCGTTACCTACAGGACTCAACCGGCCACACCCACCCGCTTCAAAAGAGCGGCAGCCTCGGACGCCAGAAGGGAAGCCACGGCCGATTCCGAGATCGATCCGGCGTTGATCCGGACATTCTCCACGGCGCCTTGAACAGCAGCCGAGGCCAGAAAACGGCCCACGCGAATGTCAGACAACATAGACGAGCTGGACATCGGTTCGAGTTGGCCCAACTTTTCAAAAACATCGGCCGAGCGGCGAGCGACTTCAAGAGGCACTGTGGCAGCCCCCTGGAGCGCAGACTGGATGGCGGATTCGCGAACCCTCTCTTCATCGGACGTGGAATGAGGCAATTTGTAAGCAGCCATCACGGCGTCAAAGGAAGCGGCATCCAAGTCGGTGGCCTTGGAAAGAGCGTCGGCAGAGTCGCGAAGCTCGGCCAGGATATCGCTGAGCGAATCGGCGAAGGCGGCTTGCGATTTCTTTTTGCGCGACAGAGCGGCGACCATTTGACCCAGGCTCGCGGCGAGAGCTCCGGCGAATGCCGCCGCGGAGCCTCCGCCAGGAGTAGGCGTCGGCGCGGCCACGGCGTCCAGGAAAGGACGTGCGAGGGCTGCCAGTTTTCCGCCCCCTTCCCAGCGGCCACCGGCCAGAGACGCCTCCAACCTATTCTCAAACACTTGAGCGGGTGAAAAACTCTCGAATTGGAGATAGAAATCGGCGGTCAATTCGATGGCGCGCTTGGGAATCAAGCCGACGATTTCGCTGCCAACGATTGAAGCGCCGTAGCGCTGGGCTTCGCGCTTGACCATTTCGAAGACGCGATGAAGGGGGGTGTGCTCAAAATCGGTCATGTTGATCGAAACCTGAGCGAGGTTTCGCGCGCGAAGATCCACGCCCATGGCCTTGACGTAGCGCAGGCCACCGCTGGAATAACGGATGGATTTCGCGATTTTCCCAGCGATTTCGACGTCGGACGTATCGAGGTTGATATTGAAAGCGATCAGGAATTTTCGAGCGCCGACTACGGTGGCTCCGGCCGAGGGGTGTAGAGCGGGGTCGCCTACGTCGGGAGCGCGATCGAGGCTGCGCTGAAGCTCTTCGCGCAAACCTTCAAACTGGCCCTTGCGAATATTCTCAAGATTCGCGCGCTCGGGCCGCTGGGCGGCCGCCTCATAGAAATAGACCGGGATGCGATACCGGCTCCAAATTTCGCGGCCCACTTTTTTGGCGAGCGCGACGCAGTCTTCGATGGTGACGCCCTCGATGGGAATGAACGGCAGGACATCGGTGGCGCCCAGACGCGGATGAGCGCCGGAATGGCGGGTCAAGTCGATCAGCTCGGCGGCCTTGCCGACACCGCGCAAAGCGGCTTCGGCGACGGCTTCGGGATCGCCCGCAATCGTGACCACGCTGCGGTTGTGGTCGGAATCGCTCTCCCGGTCGAGAAGATAGACTCCGCCGACTTCGCTCAGGGAGGCGACGATGGCGTCAATCTTGGAAGTATCGCGTCCCTCCGAAAAATTAGGGACACATTCGATCAGGCGTTTCATGGGTCAGTGGATTGTGGAATGAACGATCGCGCCGCGCTTCATCGTCAGGCAGCAGAGATTCACACCAAAATAATACGGGATTTCGCGGTAGTCGGCCACGTCGAAGGCGGCGAGGTCGGCGTATTTGCCAACCTCGAGCGAGCCGCAGCGGTCGTGCTGGCGCAAGGAGTAAGCGGGATTGATGGTGGCCGCGGAGATCGCTTCGGCGGGAGTCATGCGCATTTGGGCGCAGGCGAGAGAAAGGATCATGGGCATCGAGAGAGTGGGACTTGTGCCCGGATTGAAATCCGTGGCCAGCGCGACGATCGCGCCGGAGTCAACGAGCTCGCGAGCGGGACCATAGTGCGCAAGGCCCAAATGGAAGCAGCAACCCGGCAACAGCGTGCAGACTACGTTGGAAAGGCTCAAGGCGCGGATATCGTCGCGATTCAGTTTTTCGAGATGGTCGGCGCTGGCGGCCTCGACTTCGATGGCAAGACGTGCAGCGCCGGTGTGCGCCAACTGTTCTGCGTGCAGTCGCGGGACCAGTCCCCAGGCGCGGCCGGACTTGAGAATCCTTCTTGCTTGGGGAACGGAGAAAGCGCCGCGGTCGCAAAAGACATCGCAAAATTCCGCGAGGCCCGCCGCGGCGACCGCTGGAATCCACTTGCGAACGAGCAAGTCTACGTAGGATTCAGGCTGGCGGCGGAACTCTTGCGGAACAACATGAGCCCCGAGGAAGGTCCGGACGATGTCTACGGGCTGTTCCTGATGGAGTTCGAGAAGAACCGTCAGAATTTTGGCTTCGCTCTTCCAATCGAGGCCGTAACCGCTCTTGGCTTCGATCGTCGTAGTGCCGTGGGCGGAAAAGCCGGCAAGGAAAGCTTTGGCGCGGGATTTGAGATTTTGCGCGGCGGTGTGGCGAAGCAGGGAGACCGTCGAGCGAATGCCTCCGCCCTTGCGCGCGAGCTCTTCGTACGTCGCGCCCTCGATGCGCATTTCGTACTCGGCCGCGCGGCTGGCGGAGAAAATGAGATGCGTGTGGGAATCGACAAAGCCGGGGAGAACGACGCGGCCGCCAAGGTTGAGCTTTTCCGCGCGCCGCGCGAGAGGATGCCTTTCGATTTTGCGGCGCGGGCCGACAGCGGCGATTCTGTCGCCGCATACAAGGATCGCGCCGTCGCGGATGGCGCCGAGATTCCTGAGGTGCTTGCCGCGCCGCGGGACAGGCCCGCGGAGAGTGAGAAGCTCGGAACAACCGGTAATAAGCCAGTCCGGCACGAGACGGTTGATAGATGCTAGCGCGGCAAAGGCAAAAAGACTATACGGGGCCGCGCGTTTTTCGGCCGGGAACCCGATTCGGCCCTGAGGTCCGGCGGGAGGATGTACAAGCGAGCAGTGATTTACTTGTGTCTCAGGCCGTCGCGGTCTTGCCCGCGTAAGCGGGGGCAAAAACTTCGGTGGCAAAAGATTCGATCGTCGTCGGAGTTGTGTTCTCCTGGGAGCGGGCTTCCTGTGGATTGAGAAGGCCGCTGTTTCCCGCCTTCATCATTTCAATGAGCAGGTCACCCGTCTTTTTTGGAATTCCCATCGAGGCAATGGCGGGACCCAGCATGAGAAACGGCACCTGCGTGTAGCTAAGTTTGGGTTTGCCGATCGCGTTGCCGATGATGGAGGCAATCTCGTTCATGGTCACATCGCGGGGGCCCAGCAACTCCTGCGTGGAAACTCCCTTGAAATCACAAGCGGCAAGGCGTGGCGCCGCGTAGGCGCCGATGTCTTTCGTCGCAATCCAGGGCGAAGCAAGGTCTCCTTTGGCGCCGCCGGGCAGCACTCCCATAGTCCGCAAAGGCTGGATATTCATGAGAAGGTTTTCCATGAATTGCGCGGGACGGAGATGCAAGACGTTGAGGCCGGCGATGCGATTCAGCTTTTCCTCAAGAAAATGGAGACCAACAATGGGGCCGGTGCCTTCGGAATGTTGCGCACCGATGCTGCTGAGTGTGACCACAAAGGGGACGCGGGCGGCGGCAACGGCGGAAACAAACGAGTCCGCGATGCGATCCTGATAGGCGCGAAGATCCTCGACCGTATGCGACTGGGGAATGACGAGGTAGATGGCCTTGGCCCCTTCGAATGCCTTGGTCATCGAAGCCGCGTCCTCGACATTGCCGACAAACGCTTCCGCACCCTTTTGTGTGAGGGAATGAAGCTTTTTGGAGTCGCGGCCGATTACGCGAACTTTCCCGCCTTTCGCTAGCAGTGCTTCGGCGGCAACCCGCCCCGTATTTCCCGTGGCGCCTGTGATGACGATCATAGTGAGCCTCGCTTTTCAGAAAGAATTTGTGCGGCTTTTTTATTTCAATCCATAGGAATTTTTACATTCGCCTTGCGAGCGAATTCGATGGCCTCGGGATAACCGGCATCCACGTGGCGGGCGACGCCAATCCCAGGGTCGTTGGTCAGGACGCGCTCGATGCGCGCCGCCATTTCCTTGGTGCCATCGGCGACAGTCACTTGTCCGGCGTGAAGAGAATAGCCGATGCCCACGCCGCCTCCATTATGAATGGAGACCCAACTGGCGCCGCTGGCTGTGTTGAGCAGAGCATTCAGGAGAGGCCAATCTGCCACGGCATCGGAACCGTCGCGCATGGCCTCGGTTTCGCGATAGGGCGAGGCAACAGAGCCGCAATCGAGGTGGTCCCGGCCGATGACGATCGGCGCCTTCAACTCGCCTCGGGCGACCAGGTCGTTGAGGGCGAGACCAAACCTGTCCCGCTCTCCATAGCCGAGCCAGCAAATGCGCGCCGGAAAGCCCTGGAATTTCACGCGTTTTTGCGCCAGGCGAATCCATCGAGTGAGTACTTCGTCGTGGGGAAACAGTTCCAGAACAAGCTGATCGGTGCGGTGAATATCGGCTGGATCGCCCGAAAGTGCGGCCCAGCGAAACGGCCCGCGACCGTCGCAGAAAAGAGGGCGAATGTAGGCGGGCACAAACCCGGGGAAATCGTAAGCGTTCTTGACGCCCTGCTGGAAGGCGAAGGTGCGAATGTTGTTGCCGTAATCGAAAGTGACGGCGCCGAGTTTCTGGAGAGCGAGCATCCCCTCCACGTGGCGAGCGATGGATTCAAGCGATCGTTTCGTGTAGGCGTCGGGGTCGGAGCGGCGAAGTTCGGCCGCTTGCGCGGGCTCGATGCCCTGGGGGACGTAGCCATACAGCGGATCGTGAGCGCTGGTCTGATCCGTGAGCAGGTCGGGAACCACGCCGCGACGTGCCAGCTCCGGGATCACGTCGGCGCAATTGCCAACAAGACCGACGGAGACGGCGTCGCGCTTTCGGACGGCATTTTTCAAAATGCGCAGGGCTTCGTCGAGGTCGTTGACCATCACATCGCAATAGCCGGATTTCACGCGGCGCTTTATCCGCTCGGGATCCACATCAATGCCGAGGAAGGCGGCGCCATTCAGGGTCGCGGCCAAGGGTTGCGCGCCGCCCATCCCTCCCATGCCGCCGCTCGCGATGAGTTTCCCGGCCAGATCTCCGCCAAAGTGTTTCCTCCCGGCTGCGGCAAAGGTCTCGTAGGTTCCCTGGAGAATTCCCTGCGTCCCGATATAGATCCAACTCCCGGCGGTCATTTGCCCGTACATCATCAGGCCGGCGCGGTCGAGTTCGTCAAAGTGCTTCCAATCGCTCCAGTGGCCGACGAGATTGGAATTGGCAATCAAGACGCGGGGAGCATAGGAGTGGGTGCGGAAAATACCCACGGGTTTTCCCGATTGGATGAGGAGGGTTTCGTCGCCCTCGAGGGATTTGAGCGAGGATACGATCGCATGAAAACAGTTCCAATTGCGGGCTGCCTTGCCGCGGCCGCCGTAGACGATCAATTCTCCTGGCTTCTCCGCAACCTCGGGATCGAGATTGTTGAGCAACATGCGATACGCGGCTTCCTGCTGCCACCCTTTGCAGGAAATGGCGCTTCCCCGGGGCGCGGGAGATGGCTTGTAAGCGGGAGCCTCTGTTGTGACCGAGTCAGGCATGTAAATCGCCTCCGCCAGAATCTTAGCGCATCGCGGCACCGGAAGAGTAGCGGCGCATTGCGGGGCCCCATCAGGATACGTTAGAGTTGCAGAAGAACATGGGATACGCTCCTCTGACGAAATATTTCCTGGACGCCGTGGATCAGCGTCCCACGCCGCAAGCCCAGATGTTTCGCGGCCCGTCCGCATGGCAATCCATATCCTCCACGGAGATGCTGCGCCGGGTCGCAGGCCTTTCGAAGTGCCTGTTCGAGCTGGGAATCAAGCCCGGAGACCGTGTGGCGATCTTCGCGCCGAATTGCCCCGAGTGGCATGTCGCCGATTTCGCGATCCTGGGCGTCGGCGCGGCCAGCGTGCCGGTATATTTCAACGAATCGGCGGACCGGATGACGTACATTCTCAATGATTCGGGCGCGCGAATCGCGATCACCTCCGGAGCGATGCAGGCCCGGAGGCTGGCGGAATGCCGTCCGCGATTGACATCAATCGAGCACGTCATTTCGGCGAATTCGCCCGATGCACCCGGGGAAGATGTCTTGCGGTATGAAACGCTGATATCGTCCTCCGGAGAACAGGAGATCGGCGAATACCGGCGGCGGTGCGCCGGAGTCACCCCGGAGCAACTGGCGACGATCATCTACACTTCGGGAACCACGGGTGAGCCCAAGGGAGTGATGCTGACGCATGCGAATCTGAGCTCGAATGCGCTCGATTCCTGCGACGGCCTTGAATATTTTCCGAGCGATCTTTCCTTGTCGTTCCTTCCGCTGGCCCACGTGTACGAACGGGTGGCGGGATACACCGACTTGTTCAAGGGCGTGGGCATCGCCTATGTCGAGCAAATCGAATCGGTGCCTCAATCGCTGTTGGAGGTTCATCCAACCATCGCCGCCGCCGTTCCCCGCTTTTTCGAGAAAATGTACGCGAATATTCTGGCGAAGGGGCATCAGGAAAAGGGACTCAAACGGAAGATTTTCGATTGGGCGCTCGGCGTGGCGGATAAGGCCCAGCCATGGAAAGCCTACGGCAGGAGCGTTTCCTCGAGTGTCCGAATGCAATGGAAGATTGCAAACACCTTGGTGTACTCGAAAATTCGCGAAGGGTTGGGAGGCAAAATCAGGCTCTTTATTTCGGGGGGAGCGCCGCTCTCGACGGATATTGCCGCCTTCTTCTGGTCAATCAACATTCCGATTTATCAGGGCTACGGGCTGACGGAGACATCGCCCGTGGTGGCCGTGAACACGCCCTTGGCGAACCGCGTAGGCACCGTCGGCAAGCCGATTCGGCACGTGGAAGTGAAAATTGCGGAGGACGGTGAAATCCTGGTCAAGGGCCCCTGCGTGATGCAGGGCTACTACCGCAAGCCGGACCAGACACGCGAGACGTTTTCCCCGGACGGATGGTTCTGCACGGGCGACATCGGGAGATTGGATCAAGACGGCTACTTGATCATAACGGATCGTAAGAAAGAGCTTCTGAAAACGGCCGCGGGCAAGTTCATCGCACCCGCTCCGATCGAGAATTTGCTCAAGACGTCCCGCTATATCGCCAACGCCGTGGTGGTCGGAGACAAGCGCAAATTCGTGTCGGTGCTGATCGTGCCGAACCTGGCGGCGATCGAGACCGAAGCGGGGGAGACTGGCCGCGCGTTCTCGACACCTTCGCAAATGATTCTCGACCCGTGGGTGCGCGATCTGATCGCGGCCGAGATCGAGCGGCTAACCTCCGCTCTGGCGCAATACGAGAAACCGAAGCGGTTCGCCCTTCTCGAAAAGGATTTCAGCTATTCCGACGGCGAACTCACTTACACGCTCAAGATGAAGCGCCGGATCATCGAGCAGCGCTATCAGGATGTAATTTCCCGGCTGTATGCCGACGTGGAGGATCCGCGGCCGCATCATGTCGGTTAATCGCTGCCGGGCCCCTAACTGCTGAATTTCCGAATCCCGGAGTACAATATTCCCGGAGAGGGTTTCATGAGCGACCAATTGGTGATCGCCGGACGCGCATTTCGTTCTCGATTGATTGTTGGGACGGGGAAGTATCGCACCTTCGAGGAGATGAAGCGCGCGCATGAAGCGTCGGGCGCGGACATGGTTACCGTCGCCGTGCGCCGCGTGAATCTTACCGACCGCTCGAAGGAATCTCTGCTCGATTACATCGATCGCGAGAAGATATTCATTCTTCCGAATACCGCGGGCTGTTACTCCGCCGATGAAGCGATCCGGACCGCGCGGCTGGGCAGAGAAGTGGGCCTTTCAGAATGGGTGAAGCTCGAAGTGATCGGCGACGAAAAGACACTCTTTCCCGACACGGAGGGGTTGATCCAGGCGACGAAGGTGCTGGTGCGGGAAGGGTTCGTGGTCCTGCCGTACACCAATGACGATCTGATTGCCGCGAGAAGGCTCGTGGATTCCGGGGCAGCCGCCGTGATGCCTCTGGGAGCGCCGATCGGATCGGGTATGGGGATTCAAAATCTGGCCAACCTGCGAATTTTGCGCGAGCGGATCACGGAAGTGCCGTTGATCATTGACGCGGGCGTGGGGACGGCCTCGGACGCTGCCATCGCCATGGAATTGGGAGCGGACGGCGTGCTCATGAATACGGCGATTGCCGGAGCGCAGGATGCGACTTTGATGGCGGAGGCCATGGGAATGGCCGTCGAGGCTGGACGAAAGGCGTATCTTGCCGGGCGCATCGAGAAGAAACTTTACGCAACGGCATCCAGCCCTCTCTCGGGAGTCGTTCGCTGAGAGCATAGCCTGGGCCAGGATGATTCAGCGGAACAGGACGTGCCAGGAGATGTCCACGAGGGCGTGGACGATGGCGGACGGAACGAGCGAATCGGATTTCATCCAAGCATGTCCGTAAAAGAGTCCCGCAATGGTGGCGAGAGCGACGTACTTCCAGTTCGGGAACGGCGCATGCAGAATGTGCGAGAGCCCGAAAATCACGGCTGCAATCGCAAGACCTGCCCAACGGTTTCGAGTTGTTCCCGAAAGCGCGTTTTGCAAAAGTCCCCGGAATAAAAACTCCTCGGGCCACGCGGTGAAGAAGAGAATTCCGATTGCGGCCAAAGGCAGTGACTTGAGCCGCAGTACCGAAGGGTCGTAGTGGAGAAATCCCAACCGGAGGCCGAGAGGGATGGCGATCAGGGCGAACAGGCCGAAGTGAGACGCGATGGTGAGCGTGTATCCGCGCTTCCATTTCACGGCATAGCCGATCCCGTCCATGCGGCGGACCAGGACAAATGCCGCCACAGCCGTGCCCAGCGCGAAGAGAATCGTCAATGTGTGCGTCAGGGGCCAGATGGCCATGCCTTGCCGCGCGGGGAAGACAAATAGGCGGTACATCCAGCGGAACTCTACGGGCAACCAGATGATCAAAATTGAGATGTAGTCTCCCCAGGTCCCAGCGGGTTTCCCCTCGCTCATCGCGGCCAGTGAAACCGGCAAGACGGCGTAAACCGCAGCGACGAGGGCCAACTTCCAATTTTCCGCGATGGCGAGCAAGTAAACGAGGCCGAAAATAAGAGGAACGAGAACGAGGAGGGCTACTCCAAGCCTCCCTGGAGTCTGAAACGCACGGCTGAGAACTGCAGGGGCCGCTAGAAAAAATTCGAACGCAAAAAGCCCCGCCGCGACTCCGAGCCCCAGGGTGAAGCGCCAGCCCGAATATCCCAAGGCCATGCCGTAGAATGCCGCCATGACGACGACCGCAGCCCAAATTGCCGCGGCCAATGAAAACGGCATCGCCCGACTCTTGGCATCCGGCGCCATAGGGGGAATTTTACCGAAGTATCTTCTTGGCTCGACAAGAACTTGATTTGATTTACGCCTCAGGAGAATCTGAGAGATATTTGTCGCTATGCCCGAATCCTCCCAACAGCGCGTTGCTTACATCGATTGGATGCGGGGCCTGGCTTGCGCCCTGATGTTCCAAACGCACTGCTACGACTCCTGGCTGGGAGCGCCGGCGAAAAAAACGACGTTCTTCGGGTGGTCTCAGTTGGGAGGAACCCTGCCTGCGCCGCTGTTCTTGTTCCTCGCCGGTGTGTCGTTTTCCCTGGTGACCGGAAAAATGCGAAAGAAGGGAGTGGCCGATAACCTGATCGCCGCCAAAACGATTCGCCGGGGCGCCGATATATTTGGGATGGGATTGTTATTTCGCGTTCAGGAATTTCTGCTCGGGTGGGGATGGTCGCCCTGGACGGATTTGCTTCGCGTGGACATCCTGAACACGATTGGGGCTTCGATGATGCTGATGGGCGCGGTGTGCCGGGTCGCGAGAACTCGAAAGGCGAGCTTGTGGACAGGTGTGGGAGTGGCTGCTGGGATTGGGGTGCTGACGCCTCTGTTGTGGACCAAGTGGGCGCCCAAGTGGCTTCCGTGGTATCTCGAGTCGTATGTGAACGGGGTTCACAACCTGGGCACGCCCCAGCACTGGCTGTTTCCTCTGTTTCCATGGGCCGCATTTGCGTTCGCCGGGCTGGCGGCTGGATTTTTCCTGTTCGGCGATTGGGCGACGCGCCACGAACTTTTGGCCTTGGTATCGCTCGGAGGAGCGGGAGTGGCTCTGATTCTGTTCTCCGCATGGCTCGACGCGAATCCGTACCATCTGTATTCGGCCTACGACTATTGGCACTCGAGCCCGGAATTTCTTTTTTTGCGCGTCGGAGTCCTGCTGCTGATCATGCTTGGTTCCTACGCCTGGTGCCGCTGGGGGGCGGGGCAATGGGGATTCAGCCCGCTGATTCAACTGGGACAGACCTCCTTGCTCGTCTATTGGGTGCACATCGAATTCGTTTACGGGCGATTTTCGATTTTGACCAAGGGCGCGCAGAGCGTTCCCTGGGCGACAGCGGGGCTCGCAACGATCTTTTGCGCGATGCTGCTGCTCTCCCTGGCCCGGACGCACTGGAAGGGACGCGGCGCCGAATTCAGCGCCTTGTGGCGCAAGCCATCACAGCACGCACACGAAATTTGAAGAACGAAAAATCTATTGAGCAGGGTGTCTTGAGGGAGCAGCCGTTGCCGGGGCTGCCGCCTTCGAATCGGCGTCGCCGGGCTGGATCTTAAACACGAATTCGCCCGGGCGAGCGAGACCCATTTGCTCGCGGGCGATGCGCTCGATTGCCGTCGGATCGGATTTCAAAGACTTCACGTTGGACTGAAGCTGCTGATTTTCCTCGTTGAGTTCCTGGATCTGCTTTTGCATGGACTCCGCTTGCAATTGAGAACGGCGCATCGCCAGAACGCCATGAGTCCCGAAAATATCCTGGATCAACAGCAGGACGAGGCCAGCGATAAGAAACCAGGTCAGGTTTCGATGCAGAAACTCCTTGAACTGCTCCGCGAACGAGGTCGCCCCGGCGCGCGCTCCGGAAATTTCTATGCGCCGATCCATGCGCGCGCCTCCTCGGATAGGCTTTTCGATTCGGTCAAAGAGCGGGCTTCCGCGTAGACGCGGACGACGGGTTCGGTCCCCGAGGGGCGCATGAGCACCCAGGCGCCGTCCTCGAGAACGAGCTTCAGGCCGTCGGTCCTGTCCGCCCGCGCCACTTTCCTCCCCGCAAATTGCCCGGGATCGCGCTTCAGCAATGCAGGCATTTTCGATTGCACTTCCTCGGTGACGTGCAGGTTCACGCGAATCGGCCAGCACTCCACGCCGGTTCGCCGGAAGAGGTCGCGCAATTGGTCCATAAGGGACGCCTGCCGGGCGGCGATCATTTCCGCGACGAGCAGGCAAGCCAAGATCCCATCTTTTTCCGGCACATGCCCGCGAATCGTCATCCCGGCGCTCTCTTCACCGCCCAATAAGATTTCGTCGGCGCGGAGACGGGGTCCGATGTACTTGAAACCTACGGGAGTTTCGTACACTTTTACCCCGTGATACTTGGCGACGGCATCGAGGAGATGCGAGGTGGCAATGCTCCGGCAGGCGCCGAGCTTCACGCCGCGGGTTTCGAGCAGATAGTCGAAGACCAGCGCCAAAATCTGGTTTGGCGAAATGAAGGAACCGTCGCGATCGAGGATTCCGAAGCGGTCGGCGTCGCCGTCGGTCGCGAGCCCCGCCAGGGCATTGTTCGCTACGACGGCGCGCTTCAATTCCGCGAGATTTTCCTCGGAAGGGTCTGGGCCGGAACCCTCGAAAAGGACGTCTCTTTGCGTGCGGATCGACGAGACCTTCACACCGTGCTTGACGAGGAGAGCGTCGAGCCAACCGGCGCCGCATCCGTGGACCGCGTCAAAAACAAACGAGCCCTTGGCTTTTGTCAAAACATCGAAGCGAACGAGGCCTTCCAATTGGGCAAAATAAGGCTCGCGCGGATCGAGAACGTCGAACGTTTCGTGGATCTCTTCGAGCCGGAACGGCTCGTCATTCAAAGCGCCCGCCCGTTGCTCAATATCCTTTGTGACGTCCGGCATGGCGGGACCGCCCTCGGGCCCGGAAAATTTCAATCCGTTGTAACTGTACGGATTGTGACTCGCCGTGACGTTGATTCCACCGTCGAATTTTCCGTGAAGGATGGCATGGGCCACGGTGGGCGTCGGCGTTGGCTGGCGGCAAATCGAGACACGGCAGCCTTTCGCAAAAAGGACGTGGGCGCAGGTGCGGGCGAACTCCTCGGAAAAAAAGCGCGTGTCATGGGCGACAAGAATCGCGGGCGATTTACGATGGGAGCGGACGTGCCCGGCAATGGCCGCGGCGGCGCGGCGAACGCCGGAAAAATTAAAATCATCTGCGATGACTCCGCGCCAGCCGGAAGTCCCGAAATGGATGCCTTGGCTCGTCACGGGCCGTTATTGTAACTTGCCGCGCGAGGCAAGGGCACCGTAGATTTGAAGGGCCGCGAGTCGCAAGAGTAACTCGGAGACGATGGAATGACGGACAAGAGAGTTGTGCTCGTCACTTGCAGTTCGGCAAAGGAAGCGCGAAAGATTGGCCGAACCATGGTGGAAATGAGGCTGGCGGCCTGCGCCAATATCGTCTCCGCTCCGGTCCAATCGACTTACCGCTGGAAGGGAAAAATCGAGGAGGCGCGGGAATACTTGCTGGTACTGAAAACCACGACACGGAGATTCGGCCAACTGCGGGAGGCGGTGCTGAAGCTGCACAGCTACGACTTGCCCGAAATTATCGCTTTGCCCATCGTCGAAGGCGCCAGGGCCTACTTGCAATGGATAGACGATTGCACAACGCTCGCGAAATCGAAAAAACGCGGCTCAAAACGAGCCCGGCGGACGCCACTCTAGATTTTAGCCAGGGCCTGCTCCAGGTCTTCGATCAAATCCTCGACGTCCTCAATACCCACCGATAACCGGACCAAACCTTCGGTAATTCCAATCTGCTGCTGAACCTCGCGGGGGATCGAGGAGTGGGTCATAAGGGCGGGAAGCGAAATCAGGGTTTCCACGCCGCCAAGACTTTCCGCCAATGAACAGAGGCGCACGTGGTTCAGGAACTTCTTCGCCGCTTCCACCGAGCCAAGGTCGAACGAAATCATGGCGCCGAATCCGCGCTGCTGGCGGCGCGCAATCTCGTGCTGCGGATGAGCCGTCAACCCGGGATAGATCACGCGCCTCACTTTCGGGTGCCCCACCAGGTGCTTCGCCACTTCCATCCCATTCTTGTCGTGGCGCTCCATCCGGACGGCGAGAGTCTTCAGCCCGCGCGAGATGAGAAAGCAGTCCATCGGAGCCAGTCCCGCCCCGGCGGAGCGCTGAATGAAATAGATTCTTTCCGCGTCCTTCGGCTGGGTGACGATGACAGCCCCGCCGGTGCAGTCGCTGTGGCCGTTCAGAAATTTCGTCATGGAGTGAACGACGATGTCGGCGCCGAATTCGATGGGCCTTTGCAGATAGGGGCTGAGGAACGTATTGTCAACCACGAGCCGCAACCCGCGGTCGCGCGCCAGGCGGGAAATAACGGCGAGATCGGTGACGATCATCGTCGGATTTGTAGGCGTTTCGACATAAATCATTCGCGTGTTGGGCTGGATAGCCTTGGCCACTTCATCCGCGCGCGATGTGTCGATATAGCTGAACTGCAAGCCAAACTCCACGAGCAATTGGGTGGTCAGCCGGAATACCCCGCCATAAACGGCTTGGGACAGAATCACGTGATCGCCGGGGCGGAGAAGGCGAAACACGGAGTCGATGGCCGCCATCCCGGAGGTGAAAACGTAGGCGCCGAGGCCCCCTTCCAGCTTGGCGATGGTGCGCTCGAGGGCCTTGCGGTTCGGATGATTCGTGCGGGCGTAGTCGTACCCCTTGCTCTTGCCCATCTCTTCGAGCACGTATGTGGAAGTCTGGTAGATGGGAGCGACGATCGACCCCGTGGCGGGGTCCGGCTCCTGGCCTACGTGAATGGCGTCTGTCGAGAACCCCATCAGCTTTTCCTCCGCAGGGCGGTCAAATTTCTCCCGGCCTTTTGCAATCGATGACCCTCAGGGGGAGTTGGTATCTTGAGCGGGATATCCATTCGCCGTGGGCATCCGCGGTTTCGCGATCCTCTGCATGCCGGTGGCAATTCCAAATCATACGCTGGATTGACTCGAATTCGAAAATCGCCATGGCTCGCTGTGTCGCGATTGCTCATGCTGGTTCGTTCACCCGGCCGAGGACTGGACCGGATGGTTCACCGGCCCAAGGCTCCGCTCCGGGCACGGAATGGACGGCGCGCGGAAGGAGCTTGAGCGGGCACTTCGAATGGAGTAGAAATGAGGGCATGCGCGGGCCCTCCAATCCAACATTTCCTATAAGACTGGCGATTGCCTCTCTGATCGTTGGGCTTGTGCCGGTAGCGGGCGCAGTGTGTTGGGGGCAATCGAACAATCAAGGAAGCTCGTCGGCGCAGGGACAGTCATCGAGCGGAAGTTCCAGCTCCGCCAAAGACGGGGGAAGCGGGAAAAAGGACGAGAAGGGGAGTGCGCAGCAGTCCACGCGTATCCGCATGGTCATCACTTCCGATGCCGGGAAGCCGATTTCCAACGCTTCGGTCTATGTGAAATTCCCTGTGGATGGGGGTCTGTTCCATCACGACAAGCTGCAAGAAATGGATTTGAAAACGAATGAAGATGGATCCGTCAAAGTGCCGCCGATCCCTCAAGGAAAAATTTTGGTCCAAGTAGTTGCGAAGGGATGGCGGCCGTACGGGAAGTGGTATGACGTGGAGACCGACGAACAACTGATTGAAATCAAGCTCGCACCCCCGCCGCATTGGTACTGAAAATTTTTTCGAAGCCCACTCCTTTCTCTAATTCCTTCATTCGCAAAGAGACGGTCGGGAAACAAGCGGGACCGGAGGCGGCGCCTGCACAATATCTGGTGCAAAGAGGATTAACTCTTTTGGTTGGTGGAGAATCAAAGGCATGAGAGAGGTCTTTTCCACACGGTTTTCAACAAAACTGTTGAAAACTTTTACAGACTGTTCACATTTAAATCTCGCGAGAATTTCGATTGGCTTTCAAATTGCCCTCTGCAAAGAAATCCGGGTGAAAATCGCGCAATTTTCCGGCGTCACTCGAGGATGTGGAGCAGGAATCCGAACAGTTCACGCGTCGAGACGGGAACGCGACCCGCATGGCGGTGTCCTTCAATCGACATGAAAGAACTGATCTTAAACGCGGATGATTTTGGCTACACGCGGGGAATCAACGCCGCAATTCTTCGCGCCCACCGCGAGGGCGTGCTGACGAGCGCGACCTTGATGGCCAATGGGCCGGCTTTTGACGACGCGGTGGAAAGCGCCCGCGCATGCCCTGAACTTGGCGTGGGATGCCATTTCGTACTCGTTGGCGGACATTCGGTGGCGAAGCCGCATGAAATCCCCTCGTTGGCCAAGCCGGACGGACGGCTTCCCGAATCGCTCGCTGTCTTTGTGGCAAGGGTCTCCTCGGGCTCGATTAAGACCGAGGACATTGCCGCCGAACTGCGCGCGCAGGTCGCCAAGATTCGCCGAGCTGGAATCGAGCCGTCGCATATTGATTCGCACAAGCATACGTATGCTCACCCGAAGGTTTTCGGGGTCGTGGCGAGGACGGCGCAGGAGCTCGCAATCCGCAACGTGCGAAATCCGTTTGAGCGCTTGGGAGATTCCTGGGCTTCCGCGCGGCGAGGCCGAGCTCTGGGCATCCAGCTCGTCGCATCGGCCGCGGCAAGGCTTTCCTCGCGACAGTTTTTCAACACCCTGAAAAAATACGACCTCCTGACTCCTGACCATTTCTTGGGGCTGGCCGTTACAGGTCACCTGGGGCCCGCGGAACTTCGAGAGACGGTGCGCACGCTTCCGGAAGGCACGACCGAGGTTATGTTGCATCCGGGATATTGCGATGCGGACCTTGAGGCGACCGGCACCCGCCTCAAAATGGAACGCGAAAACGAGCTCCAGGCCCTGCTGGACCCAGAGGTGAAGCGGCTCATCGAAGAGGGGAATATCCGCCGGATCACGTTTCGTGACTTGCGTTGACTCGGCCGCAACGGCCAGGCGACCCCGACCCAACTGCCCGTCAAGACGCTGGGTCTCCTGGCAAGTCACACCACCTTTCCCCGAACTGTCGGAGTCCTTCCGGCACCAGACCAAGAAACTGCCTTTCGGCTCTCCCTTGATTCTTCGCGGTGAAAAGAGTATTGAATTCACATGCAATTTGACCGGCCCGCCGCATGAATACCGAATCCGAAAAGTTCGCGCGACAGGGCGAAGCCGGATTTAAGAAAACCGTCCCAGCCCACACATTCCATTCCGGAGGAATGCAACTTATGCGCTCGGTTCGTATCTTCCTTCTTTCCGTCCTGGCTGTTCTGTCTGTGGCGTTCAGTGCTGCGGCGCAATTCGGCGGGGGACGCGGCGGGGCGCCATCGTTCAACGGAGTCTTCAAGCCCGTCGTGGGACGCGGCGCCGCCTATGAAATCCAAGACCAGGACGGAAAAAAATCCACTATCGAGTTGGCCGTGGTCGGGAAGGACTCCGTTGGAGGGGCGGATGGCTACTGGATGGAGATGACCATGGAAGGGCCCGACGGTCAAATGGTCATAAAATCTCTCAATATCGTTCAGGAGGGCAATGTCGTCGTGTCGCGCATGATCATGCAATTCCCGGGCAAATCGCCGATGGAGTTTCCGGAGGGCCTCTTGAAAAGGAGAAGTACAAACCATCCGGCGGACATTAAAACCACTGCGGACGACCTGGGAAGCGAAATGGTCACGGTTCCGGCGGGCACGTTCAAGTGCGAGCACTATCGTTCCAAGGACGGATCGGGCGACACTTGGGTGACTCAGGATATTTCTCCGTGGGGGCTCGTCAAATTCCAGGGAAAGAATCAGACGATGTCGCTCACGAAATCCATCAGCGACGCCAAGGACAAGATTACAGGCACTCCCGTTCCATTTAATCCGATGATGCTTGGCGCACCCCCTTCACAGTAAAATTCGGGAGTCGGAATCGGTAGGGGACGCGCTCGGCGGATGTGAGCGCGTTGGGTTGCGGACCGCAGATTCAACCGGGGAGTAACTCGACCATGGCTCTTTCTGAAGACAAGTTTTACAAGGCGCAAATCATTTCCCGCACGGACTTGGCTGCGGATTTGTGGACAATCCGGTTGGCGCCCGCCGGAGAATTCAAATTTGTGGCGGGACAGTACGTCACTCTGGGAGGGCAAGTAGGCGAAAAATTCGTCGAACGGGCCTATTCGATTTGCTCTTCGCCGTATGAAGCGGAGCTTGAACTTTTCTTCGAGTTGGTCCCCGAAGGCGAGTTGACCCCGTTTCTTCATGGGCTGCCGGCGGGGAGCGAAGTCCACATGCGGAAAATCGCCAAGGGACGGTTTACCCTGGATTTGAAGAGCGGCCACAAAAATCATTTCCTCATTTCGACCGTCACCGGAATCGCGCCCTACGTTTCCTACATTCGCACGCTCTACAAGGATTGGAAGGAAGGGAACTACCCGGGAGATATTCATGTTTACGTCCTGCAAGCCGCGAGCCGCTCGTGGGAGTTTGGCTACTGGGAAGAATTGAAGAAGATTGCCGGGGAAGCCCCCTGGCTTCACGCCGTGGCGACCGTAAGCCGTCCCTGGGAAGACATGGCATGGACAGGGGAAGTCGGTCGCGCGGAAGACATCCTTCGGAAGTATGCGGATCAATGGAACCTGACTAATGCCGACACGACTGCCTATTTGTGCGGCCACCCGCAAATGCTCGAGAACGGCCTGGGAATCCTCCAGCGCCGTGGATTCGACAAGAAATCGATTAAGACGGAAGCCTATTGGGTTCCGGCAAAGGAATAGTCATCTCGCGCTTCGTGTGCGGGCACATCCAGGCATTTTAGTTCTCACGTTTTGCCGGGCTTCCCCGCCGCCGCAATCTCCTCTAAACTCGAGGAAATCGCGCGAATCGGCGCACGAACGTAAACGTTCTCGCCCTCATCCGTCACGTTGACCGCGATATCACCGCCTTCTTTTCTGACCAGCACATGCTCGTCCGGCTCCGCTACCTCAACGATGGTCATGTCATCCTGTTTTTGAAGCGCGGCGATGCCCGCGCGGACAGCGGGCATCCAAGGCCGAATCTGTTGGGATGCCGCCTCGAGCTTTTGCGGCGGAACAAAATGAAGCCCGATGGGAGCCAGAAGGGCGGGAGCAATGACCACAATATGATGCGCGTCCGGAGGCGCCTCACGCACGTCCACTCGCACGAATCCATCGCTGCAAAGAAGCCCGGCGGAAACCACGAGGGACGCGCCGACTCCGACAGCAATTTTTCCAAGGAGAATCATGGATCACCTCGAATGGAGCATCCTTACTGTGAATTTTGCTCGTCGACCCACACGTGAACATGCTCCGTCGCGCTCTCGACTGTGATTGCCAGTGTCTGCCCGGCTTGATTCAGCGCGCGGATGGCTGCGGCGACGTCCAGTTCGTTCTGGTGGACGGTTGAGAACAGCGCGTCGGCCACGCGAATCGGAACGGTGACATCTACCTTCTCCGCGTCCTTGCTGGTGTTATCGCGGATTTTGACGACGATGTTTCCGTTCTGCTTCAGGACGTGAATGTCCTGGCCTTTCTGCTTGATGGTGACAAATTCATTGTCGGGCGCGGAATGAATCGCATTGAGGAGCGCTTCTACGTCGACCCCGTTGAAACTCGCGTCGGACACCGTCACACGGCCTTCGTGTAATTTGTCGTTGTGGATGGCCGGGAGGACCGACTCCGCCATCGTCAAAGGAATGTTCACGTTTACGCTTTCTCCCTCCGACCCGTTCTCTACTTTCACGTGGAGATACCGGTCTGCCGGGGCGGCGGTTGCGGGCTTGAGTGCAGCGGAAAGGGTGACTGTAAGGGCGAAAACCGATGCCAGAACACGGATTGTCTTTTGCATGTCGAAGAAGCCTCCCTAAGCCTTCTTGCCCGGGATTTACGCAAAGTGGCGAGGAAATGTTCCGTGCAGGCGCCTAAGGGGCGGAAGAAGCAGTCCCACGTTTGGCAGCAATAGGCGGGCTAGGTCTGAAGTTTGAAATAAAGGGCAGCCAGAGGCGGCAAGCGGAGGGCTATGGACCAAGGGCGGCCGTTCCAGGGAATTGGATCGGCCAAGACTCCCCCGGAATTGCCGATGTTGCTTCCCTCATAGTAATTGGAATCGGTGTTGAGGATCTCTTTGTAATAGCCCGGGCCGGGCACGCCGACGCGGTATTCCTCGCGCACCACCGGGGTGAAATTACAAACCACGACGACAAATTGTTCCTGGGTACGCCCCCTTCGCATGAACGTCAGGGCGCTGGCCGCCGCATCATTCGGGTCAATCCATTCAAATCCCGGGGGCTCAAAATCGATCTCGTAAAGCGCCGGGTCAGTCCGGTGCAGGCGGTTCAGATCAGCCAGCAGCCGCTGGACCCCACGATGTGGCGGGGAGGCTTCGAGAGACCAATCCAGACTTCCACCTTCCCACCACTCGTCTCTCTGCGCCAGTTCGCCACCCATGAAAAGCAGCTTCTTTCCGGGATGCGCGAACATATATGCGAAAAGGAGCCGGAGGTTGGCGAATTTCTGCCAGTCGTCGCCCGGCATCTTTTCGAGCAGAGCTCTCTTGCCATGGACGATCTCATCGTGCGAAAGAGGGAGGACAAAGTTCTCGTGGAAGGCATAAATCATGGAGAAAGTCAGTTCGCCCTGATGATATTGGCGATGGATGGGATCGAGGGCGAAGTAGCGCAGAGTGTCGTTCATCCAGCCCATGTTCCATTTCAAATCGAAGCCCAATCCCCCCAGGTATGTCGGGCGGGAAACGGCCGGCCACGCGGTTGATTCTTCGGCGATGGTCAGGGTTCCGGGAAAGCGATTGTGCAACACTTCGTTGAGGCGCTTGAGGAAGTCGATCGCTTCCAGGTTCTCTCTGCCTCCGTGACGGTTCGGAACCCACTGGCCCGGTTGCCGGGAATAATCCAGATACAGCATGGAGGCGACTGCATCCACGCGCAAGGCGTCAACGTGGTACTTGTCGAGCCAAAACAGGGCGTTGGCCAGAAGGAAGTTCCTGACTTCGTTGCGCCCGTAGTTGAAGACCAGAGTTCCCCAGTCGGGATGGGATCCAAGGCGGGGATCCTCGTGTTCGTAGAGATGAGTCCCGTCGAAAAAAGCCAGTCCGTGAGCATCGCGCGGGAAGTGGGCCGGAGTCCAATCTAGGATGACCCCCAATCCCGCCTTGTGGCACTCGTCCACGAAATACATAAAATCGGTGGGCGACCCGAAACGGCTCGAAACGGCGTAATACCCGACCGTTTGATACCCCCATGAAGCGTCGAGAGGATGCTCCATGATCGGGAGCAATTCGATGTGCGTGAACTCCATCTGCCGGACGTAGGGGATCAACTCGTCGGCAAGCTCCCGGTAGGAAAGCCAACGATATCCCTCCGCAGTTCTTCGCCGCCACGAGCCCGGATGTACCTCGTAGATGGACATCGGGGCGTGCATCCAATCTTGCGCCGCCCTCGCTTGCGACCATTTTGAGTCGTGCCATTCGTAGTGATCGATGTCCGCCACACGGGAGGCCGTTCGCGGACGCAATTCACCTCCAAACGCGAAGGGATCGGACTTCAAGACCAGGTGATCGCCGACGGTGGACAGAATTTCGTATTTATAGAGAGTCCCTTCCCCCAGAGATGGGATGAATATCTCCCAAACACCGCTCGCACCGCGGCTTCGCATGGCGTGGACGCGCCCGTCCCAGGCGTTGAAATCGCCGACTACCCCGACGCGTTTGGCGTTTGGCGCCCAGACGGCGAAATGCACACCCTTCACGCCCGAGAGTTCGCGAAGATGGGCTCCAAATTTGTCGTATTTTAAGTAGTCCGTGCCTTCGCCGGATAGGTAGAGATCGAATTCCGTAAGAAGGGGAGGGAAAGAATACGTGTCGAACGCCTCGAAAACGTTCCCATCGTGAAATTTGATTCTCACGCGGTAGAGGTCAGGCGCAACCGGCTCTCCTTCCTCTAATCTGGGCAAACCCGCCGGAAGCACCGCTTCAAATAGCCCTGGTACACCCTTCACGGCGACGCCGGGGTAAGCGTTTTCGGTTCCGCTCCAAATGATGCTCACTTCGCTTGCGCTGGGCCGAAACACGCGTATCGCGAGAGATTTCCTCCCATTTGCTGACGCCACCCAGTGCGGCCCGAGCACTGAGAATGGATCGGAGTGCTCGCCGGTTTCGACGGCGGCAAATTCAGGATTAATAGCGACAGCCGACAGCTTTGCGGCGCTATGGTAGGAGCGGTCTTTCACGTTGCCATCGAAACAAGGATTTGCGAACCACCTCATTCTACCGGAGGGAGTTAACTCCGCCAATCAGGTCTTGAACGCCGCGCAACGCGGCGGGCTAAACCCTTCGCTCGCGATGAAAGCGCTTCGATTCCGAGGCGGGTGACGTGCCCCTTTGTTTGAATAAAGACCGACAAGGATTGCGACCCATTTTGTGGCCAGTTCGAACTCGAATTTCGCCCTGCGGCCGGTGTCTCGAATGTTCCTAAGTGTAATCAAATGTGCTCCTTTGGTACGGACGTACCATTGAGCCCTTTTGAGCTCGGCCTTAGCCTATCCGAGTGGGGTTACTTCCAGGAGACTGCTAACAACTCCTGTCAGAGGGTGTGTCATAGGCGATGACAACTCGACGGGTCGGCTTGCGTCCAAGACAGAAATCTTCAAATACACAGGTTTCCGCTCGTTCGAATCAACACGATTTATTCGGCAGCCCTTCCAGCGCGGAAAACGGCAATCACGGCAGGAGTCCTGTCGAACCACGCGCAACCCAGCCCGTGGGCGATCAATCCGAGTACCTGAGAGCCCTCACGGAAATGAATCCGTTGGCGATCATCGTCACCGACGAACGGTCCGTGGTTCAAATGTGCAATCCGGCGTTTGAAGCGATGTTCGGCTACTCGCAGGCTGAATTGCGAGGGAAAATTCTCGACCCTCTGATTTCTTCCCCCGACTCGCGAGACGAGGCGACCGAACTTACCAGGCGCGCATCGGCGGGCGAAGCCGTCCGCACGACGACCCAACGGGTCCGGCGGGATGGTTCCACCGTGGATGTTCGCATAATCGCGGTTCCTCTCACCGTGGGAGGCAAGCGTACGGGAAGTTTTGGAATTTACGAGGATATCAGCCAACACCAGCTGAGCGAACTCGCTCGCAGCGAAGCCGAGCGCAAATTCAGGGTGTTCTTTGAAAACGTGCTCGAGGGGATATTTGAATTTACACCGGGGATGGCTCTGGCGAGCGCGAACCCAGCGCTGGCGAGAATCTGCGGATACTCATCGCCAGAAGAACTCCTCGAAAAGCTCGTCAATGTGGAACGCGACCTCTTCGCCGATCCTCAGGCTAGAGAGGGCTTCCGGAGCGCCCTGAAAAAAGGCGATTCCGTGGGGAAATTTGAGGCTCAAGTCCTGCGCAAAGATGGCAGCCGCGTATGGGCATCCATTAACGTTCGCGCCATCCGCGATGCGCGGCAGGAAGTGGTCAGCTATGTGGGAACGTTGGAAGACGTAACAGACCGCAAGCGCGCCGAACTCGAGCGCGAAGTCACATTTGAAATCATCCATGCTGTAAACATGACGGACAACCTGGACGATCTTCTCCGGTCGATCCACCAGGCCCTGCGCAAGGTCTTGTACGCCGAAAACTGCTTTGTGGCCCTCTACGAGCCGGCGAGCGAAATGTTCCACTTTCCCTTTTTCGTGGACCAGTTCGATGAGGCGCCTCCTCCTCAACAGGTCGGAAGGAGCTGCACGGCGCACGTCTACCGGACCGGCCGAGCCATGCTGATCCCGCAAAAGGCCTTCGACAAACTCGCCGCGGAGGGCGAAGTCGAGCTGGTGGGCACGCCTTCTCCATCCTGGCTCGGCGCCCCGCTGAGAACTCCAGGCGCAACGATCGGCGTCCTGGTCGTGCAACACTACGAGTCCGAAAACGCGTACACCCAGCGGGACCTTGAGTTTCTTTCATCCGTAGGCGGGCAGATTGCGGTTGCGATCGAACGCAAGCGGGCCGAGGAGCGAATCGGAGAAAGCGAAGCCCGGCTGCGCGTGATTATCGAACAGCTTCCCGCCGTGCTTTGGACTGTAGATAACGACCTGCGAATTACCTCCGCTCTCGGCGCCGGTCTTACCAGGCTGGGGCTCAAGCCGAACCAGCTTCTCGGAAAGTCGTTGTTTGATTACTTTGAAACTGCGGACCAAAGCGTCCTCCCCATCGCCGCCCACCGTCGCGCCATGGCGGGGGAGCCGGTAACGTTCCAAAGCGAGTGGAAAGGCGCCAACTATGCGTGTCACGTAGAGCCTTTCCGTGGCGCGGACGGATCCTTGCAGGGCGCCATCTGCATGTCGCTGGACGTGACGGACCGCAAGCAATTGGAAGAACAATTGCGGCAGGCGCAGAAAATGGAAGCCGTGGGAAGGCTTGCCGGCGGGATCGCCCACGATTTCAATAACCTCCTGATGGTTATACAGGGGTATGCCGATCTGCTGATGGATCGAATGCGCGATGGAGATCCTTCGCGCAAGAACGCCGAACAGATTCAGACAGCCGCGCAGCGCGCCACTTCACTCACACGCCAGCTCTTGGCCTTCAGCCGGAAACAGATTTTGGCTCCCAAGGTCTTGAACATCTACAGCGTCGTCACGGACATGGAGAAAATCCTCCGCCGCTTGATTGGCGAGGATATTCAACTGGAGTGCTCGACGGCGCCCGACCTGGGTTTGGTGAAGGCAGACCGGAGCCAAATCGAGCAGGTAATCCTGAACCTCGCGGTAAACGCTCGCGATGCTATGCCGCAGGGCGGGCGCTTGACGGTCGAGACCGCCAATGTCGAGCTTGATGCTTCTTTTTCACACCCCCCCGCAGTTCTAGCTCCGGGGAAATATGTGATGTTGGCGGTTACGGACAATGGTTGCGGGATGGACTCCGAAACGCAGGCTCACATCTTCGAGCCGTTCTTCACGACCAAAGAAAAAGGCAAGGGCACGGGCCTCGGTTTGGCCACGGTCTATGGCATTGTGAAACAGAGCGGCGGCTACGTCTGGGTTTATAGCGAACCCGGCAGAGGAACCAGCTTCAAGATTTATCTTCCGCGCATCGCCGAAGAGCCCTCCACCAGTTCCCGCGATCGCCAGGGCGAGGGAAAACAGCTCCCCCGGGGCTCGGAAACAATTCTTCTAGTCGAAGACGAAAAGGGCGTTCGCGAACTCACCCGCGAATACCTGCAGATGAGCGGCTACTCCGTGGTTGAGGCTGAAGACGGCCATACGGCACTTGAACTTGCTGCTCTCCATGCCGGACCGATCCACCTCTTGATTACGGACGTGGTGATGCCGGGAATCAGCGGCAGGGAATTGGCCGACCGCATCCAGAGGCTCCGCCCCGCAATCAAGGTTCTGTTCATGTCGGGATACACGGACCAAGCCGTCGTTCATCACGGGATCCTTGAGACCGACGCCGTTCTGCTTCAGAAGCCGTTTACCATTACCGCGCTCGCCGCCAAGCTTCGAGAAATTCTGGCGGCCGAAGTTGTGACCTAAGAACCTGCAAGAGTAGATTTGGTTTTACCCGCATTGCCCACCGGAACGTTCCTACTCGGAGCAGTTGCACGCATGTGGCGCATGTGAGCACTGCGCAGAGCTAATCGCGCCCCTAATTCAATCCCTTCAAGCCATCGGCTATCTTCTTCCTGCCCCGCAACTTAGGACAGACAGCCCGCGTGGGGTGCAAGCGAACCGTGAATGGCGAGCGATCTGCATTATTACGGGACGCGCGATTGAGCAGGCAAGCAAATCGCGACAGAAGAACGAATGGGGGAAACAATGGAAATGGTCGCAACGCAACGCTCGGCTGGCATTTCGGAAGGTTCGGCGCAAGACGCATCCGCGGAGCGCCGCTTGTGGTTGGCCGTTCTAGCCCTGGCGGTGGAAGATTGGACTCAAGGAAGCTTGAGGGCTAAAAGGGAAGCGCAGCGCTTTCTTTTCGAAGACAAGGGCGATTTTCACGCCGTTTGCGCCAGCGCTGGATTGGATGCCGATTCGTTTCGAACCAGGCTGATCAAGATCGGCCGCCGAGTCCAAATGGAAGGCGCTCTGCGATACCCGGCCGCCGCTTAAATCTCCAGCCACGCGATCTAGAGTCCTGAAGGCGTGGGGCAAGAATTTTCAACTCCGCCCTTCGTGACTATCCAAGGCCACCTCAGCAGACGCGCGGGAGTTGCGTTTCTCCACAAACAATGGCTCCGGCCGATGGTCTCGACTGCGGTAGAATTCCTCCCGCGGGATGAATCTCCGACCACTTTCGTGTCCGTTTCCATGCTGAAGTCTGCCTGCCCGGAAAAGCAGTTGCTCGTTCACTGTGCCCGGTCTCATTTGCGGCCTGTGGACGAGGAAGCGATTCGGGCTCTTGTTCCCTTGACGCTCGATTGGGAATATCTCCTATCGGAAGCCACCGAGAACTCCGTGGTTCCTCTTCTGCACAAGTCCTTGCGGCAAGCCGCAGCCCAACTTGTTCCCGCAGTTATTCTCGATCGGTTGGGCGAAATGAACCGCGCCAATACGATCCGATGTCTTTTCCTCTCCGCCGAACTCACCCGAATCCTGCAACTATTCCAATCGGAATCCATCCGCGGAGTTCCCTATAAAGGCCCGGTATTGGCCTGCCAGGCTTATGGAGACGTGACGCTTCGGGAATTCGAAGATTTGGACATTGTCCTGCCGCAAAAAGACTTGCCGCGCGCCCATGCGTTGCTGGAGCGGCAGGGCTATACGGCCCGTTTCCCCTGGATACTCTCGCGTGACGCGGCATCCACGCTGGTTCCGGGCGAGTACAACTACCGGGACAAAACACGGCACGTCATGGTCGAACTTCACACGGAACTCACGCTACGCCATTTCCCTCGCCCTCCCGATCTGGAGTTCCTCGCCCAATCGCTGTTTCCCGTTGATGTCGCTGGACAGGAGATTCTGACCTATTCACCCGAAATCACCCTGGTTCTCTTGTGCCTGCACGGTTCGAAGGACTTTTGGGAGCGCCTTTCGTGGATTGCCGATATATCAGAGATGTTGCTGTCGCACCCTGATCTGGATTGGGAGGAAGTCTACCGCCAGGCAGATTTATCCCAATCTGTCCGAATTCTTCACTTGGGCCTAAATCTGGCTGTGGAAATATTCGGCACCGTGCTGCCGCCCTCCATCCGTGAACGCGTAGCCGGCGATTCTCTCGCCGCCGAATTGACGCAAAGCGTTTCCATTCGGATTTTAGGCCGCGACCTGGCGCACCTTCACTCCCTCAACAGATTCCAGTTCCGCAGACGGCTTGTTCCGGGATTCCTCTCCGGCATCCGGTACTCCTCGCGGCTTACATTTGTCCCTACCGAGGACGATTGGGAGATGATTTCTCTGCCAAGGTTTCTTTCTCCGCTGTACCTTTTCCTCCGTCCGTTCCGCCTGCTGCGCAAGTATGGCGTTCGAACTGCCTCCCCAAACGCTGCCCCTTCCTCGCACGGTTCCCCGAAGGGGTGAGAGCCGTTTATGGAAACGACAACTTTTCAGCCTTCCGTCTTGCTCTTCTTATAACCACTGCTCAGACTATGCGTGGCTCCCTCTCGTGATCGTCGAGCCAATTTAATCGTTTGGGTTCGCTGAGCGTCCGGGTATATCGTCCCGGCGCTTTTGCGGGCTCGTGCGCATAGGAGCGCGCCTTGGGACGCCAATTGGCATCCACTGCGTCCGCTGCACCGCAGCTGCACATCTCTATCGGAAACGTCCCCATGTCTCTGCTTTTTTCGGAGGATGAACTCGGGTGGAAGGCCAGGGTACGCTATCAAGAATTCTCCGGAGAGCCGCAGGGCGGATTCCAGATCGCCCTCAACCATTCCCTCGCCACCTCCCACTCCTCTCCGACTTTTGCCTACGACTTGGAAGACGCCCGGCTTCTATTGCGCCAATCCGGGGCCGAATTCCATGGTGTCCGCCATGAATACGCTCTTGATTCCCTGATTCGAATCCTTCTGACGGTTGCGCTGTTGCCGAAGCGCGGATTTTTGCTCCATGCCGCTTCGATTGTCCGGAATGGGCGCGCCTACATTTTTATGGGACGTTCCGGAGCGGGGAAAAGCACGGTTTCTTCGCTTTCACCGGAAGGAAGCGTGCTCACGGATGAAATATCGCTGCTTCGTTTCGACCGGGGCGCCTGGCGCGCACACGGCACTCCTTTTTGGGGCGAATTTCGCGCGGCCGGCCAGAACCAGGATTATCCGGTTGCGGGCATCTACTGCCTCACGCAAGCCGGGGAAAACCGGCTCGTACCGATGACGGTTAAAGAGATGCTGCGCGCCATCCTCCCGTGCGTACTTTTCTTCTCTTCTGACCCGCAAGCCAACGACGAACTTCTGAACATTCTGGTGGAGTTTGCGCGCGAAATTCCGTGTTTCCGGCTGCACTTCTTGAAGGACTCCTCTTTCTGGAGCGTCGTGCAGTCATGACCTCCAACGTGATCACCTCTCCCCTAGCGATTCGCCGAAACCCAAAACTTGCCTGGCGGGAAATTGACGGCGAAATCGTCATCATTTCTCCGGAGGACAGCCGCGTCCACGAATTGAACGAGACGGCCGGATTGTTCTGGAGGGAAGCGGACGGGAAGCGCAGCCTGGAAGAGATCGCGCGACTCCTTGCGGACGCGTATGACGTTCCTTTGGAAACCATTCGCGCCGACGTAGAGGAGCTGGTAGCCGACCTGGCCGAAAAAAATCTCCTGTTGGTTGCGGACGGGAGGGGCGATCAATGAGTTCGACGCCCGTCATGGACCGCCTGATTCGTCGAACGGTGCAGCTCAGCCTTCCGCTGAATGTGCACTTCGACTTGACATACCGTTGCAACGAGCGGTGCGTTCACTGCTATCTCGATCACGAGGATCACGGCGAGCTAACGACCTCCGAGGTCCTCTCGGTTCTCGATCAACTGGCCGGCGCCGGAACGCTTTTCCTTACATTCAGCGGCGGCGAAATTTTCCTCCGCAAGGACTTGTTCGAGATCCTCGAATATGCAAGGCGCCTGGGATTCGATCTCAGCTTGAAGACCAATGCGTTGCTGGTGGACGCATCGCGGGCGGAAAAACTGCGTGAGCTTGGAGTTCGCCGCGTGCAGGTCAGCATTTATAGCGCGGAACCCGCGGTTCACGATGCCGTCACGAAAGTGAAGGGTTCTCTCGAGCGATCGATCGCCGCGATTCGTTCCCTAAAGCGGCAGGGCTTACAGGTCAAAATCGCGTGTCCATTGATGAAGCAGAACCTCGCGTCGTACGGCGGCGTGGTGAACCTGGCAGAGGACCTGGGAGTTCCCTACGTCATCGATATGACGATCACTCCGAAAATGGACGGAGACACGAGCACGCTCTCGCTGCGGACTTCGGGTTCGGACCTTCTGCCCATAATTCAGTCCCGAAGTTGCTCCAACCGGTCCTCCGCTCCGGATGCCTTATCGAGCGCCGGCGCGCCCCAGGGCAGCGTCGTTTCGAGCGGCGTGGAAATTTCCGCCTACGACGACCTGACTTGCAGTGCCGGCCACAACAGTTGCTACATCTCGCCCTATGGAGACATCTATCCCTGCGTTCAAATGCCGCTTCCCACCGGAAACCTCCGGCGCCAGCAATTCCAGGAAATCTGGCGCGATTCGGGCGAAATGAAGCGAATCCGCGCGATTCGCGAATCGCAGCTACATGTCTGCTCCACTTGCGAAATCCGGCAGTTTTGCGAGCGGTGTCCGGGGCTGGCGATGATGGAGGGCGGGGATCTGATGGGGCCATACGAGCGCGCGTGCGAACTGGCCGAACTCAGCGCCAGGCAGGCAGGAGTCGCAAATCCTGTGAGCGCATGGCATCGACGTCCCGAAGGCGCACTTCCCGGCGTGATTCCGGCCGGTAAAGTCGCGGCGGCACACGCGAGGACTTAGGAGACGAATGGCAAAAGGCACGGAAGATCGGAGGCATTCCGAGCGAGAGGCTCAGGAAAAGGCGCGCAAGAGGAAATATGTGAAGCCGCGCTGCGTTTCAGAACCGATTTACGAGACGCTTGCCCTCGCTTGCGGAAAATTGCCGGGGCAGGGAGGCTTCTGCAACGCCGCTCCCCGCCGGTCCTAGCCGGCGAGGTTCCGGCGGATGGGATGCCCTCTTTCGGTTGAGGATCGGACTTTAGGGAGGTAGCAAGACAATGATTCATTCGGCGGGTCAAAACAGACTTCACCTGGGAAGGCAGTTCCTGGTGGGCCTGCTTGTGATTTTGATCGCGGCCCCGCCCCTTTTATACGCCGAAGAACAGTTCACCATTCAAAAATCGGCGTCCAACACTCAATTGCGCGCAGCCGACGCGACGCTCGATCATGGCAATCCGAACACCGCGGATGGCGCCCTGCCCACTCTGACGATTGCCACTTCCAACGCTTCAAAGAACGAACGCGCGGTCGTGCAGTTTGACACCTCCGCGCTTCCCAACGTGGGTGTCAAGGCCGCGAACATGATTCTCTACATCCAGACGCGGCCCGGCAGGAACAGAACCTATCAGACTCATGCTGTCACGAGTTTCTACACTGAAAGCGGAGTCACATGGAACTCGCGATTCTCCACCTCCACTCCCGCTTCTTCCACGGCGTGGACGACTTCGGGAGGTGGCGGAGATTTCAACGGGACCGTAACGGCGAGCGCCACTGTGGCAACGAACAGCGTCGCTTGCCCGGCCGCCAATCAGACTGCCGTCACTTTCAACATCACGGCTGACGTCCAAAATTGGTATAACGGCGGAACGAATTATGGCGAGGAAATCATCGATTCGAACGAAACGACAGGGGCCGGTGGGACGACGGTTTTCTACTCGAAAGAAGCCACGAACCTGACCTGCGCTCCGGCATTGGTGGTGACCTACGTTCAGAACGTTACCAAGCTGGCTGCCGCTCCCGGAAACGGCACCGTCAAATTGACTTGGACGAACCCAACTCCAATTACGGGCGCCACGGTTCTGCAGCCTTACCAAGGAACGATAATCCTTCGCCGGACGAACGTTCCTGTCGACAAGAGCTCGGTTCCAGCCGATGGATCGGATCCAGGCTTGTGTGCGACGGTGGGTTCTGGAGTCGTTGTCTTTGACGACAAGACCAGCGCTACGTCGTTCACCGACAATGGCGTTTGCGGGGCACTGACCAATGGCGACACTTACTTCTACAAGGTCTTCGAGCGCGATAATGCCAACAACTACTCGAGCCAGTATTCCACGGCGACCGGAGTATCCAGCTCGGCTTACACCGCGGAAATCGCCGCCACGCCGGCTGCAACCGCCGCCGGCCAATATTTTTCGAATTGGGTGGACGCCACGTACTCCAACGATTTGGGAGCTCCGTCATTATTTCCGAACGACATCATTGTGGTGGGAACGGGGACTGATTTGTTATTCGGCATCAGCGCCGCAACCGGAGCCCGCATCTATCCTCCGGTGTCGCTCAGCGGTCCCGTCAACAGCCGGTCTCCCATCATCGACTCGGCCGATTCCGCGCTGGGAGAAGACGTCATCTATGCAGCGGACAACGATGGACTGGTGTATGCGGTCGCCACGGCAACCGGGCAAATTCTGTGGGTGGTGAACCCAACGACCACGACCGGCAATTCTTTCACGGGCGGCGGTGGCGTTCGCGTGACTTCTCTGCTTTCGCCCCCGGGAAACCCGGCTTACGACCTCCTCGTCCTTGGCACGAATCTGGGTGCCAATACTACAGGCAATCAAATCATCGGAATCAACGGAACCACAGGTGCGGTGGTCTGGACAACCACAGGGAATTCGGGCTCCATCCCCAAGATGGACATCATCAATTCCACCCCACTGATCGATTACAAGAATAACGCGATTTGGGTTACCTCTCGAAGTGCAGGAGGAACTTCTCAGCCCAGTCTTTGGAAACTCAATCCGACGACGGGCGCTGTTTTGGCAACGGCCGACTTGGGCGACACGGATAGTTCGCCGACGTTTAGCGACAACGGCTCTATCCTGTTCTTAGGGACGAATGCCGGGACGATTTACGCGATCAATCCCGCGACCGGCCAGCCGTTTTCCTCCAGCTCCAATTTTGCCTCGGGTGACGGCCCCGTCATTGGATATCCGGCCGTCACGACTTCAACTTACCCCTACGACATCGTGGTTTTCTCCGGAGCTACAGCGGTTCATGCGGTGAAATTCAACTATGTCACCAATACGTTTTCGACGGCTTGGGCGAGCCCCGTGACGGTTTCGGTTCCCTCCGCACCGGTGACGTACACAGGTCTGGGGAAAGTCTATGTCGGCGGAAACGACGGCCTGATTCACGAGATCGACCTCGCAACGGGAACGGACGATTTCGACGTGATCATCAACCTGGACAACGGGCTCAACAATGAGCCCGCTTTTGTGGGCAATCCGAGCCTCGATTTGTCGCTGATGCGCGTTTATGTGTCGACGAACGACCAGCGCGCCTATTCGTTCAATTTTCCCTTTTGAGGAGGGCAATTTTCGTGCGATTCATCTGGGGTGAAGGGCCGGGCGGTTCAAAGCGGGGCTTGCTGGCCGGGAGCATCCTCGTGCTCTGTTTCGCTTCGATGTCCTGCGCCATGCAAAGCAGCTCGGCCGATGGCGGCTCACCGGTTTCTCCCACGGCCGTGATATCGCTTTGCGACGACGCTGTTGCCGGATGCCCGCCCACGACTTCTTTCAGTCTTTCGACGATCCGTGATCTGGTGATCAAGGTCGATTGGTACGGAGTTTCGCCGGGGAACCACGCGCAAGAACTGAAGGTGATTCTTCCCCAGGGGGGTGCGCTGGAAGCGTCTCAGACCGGTTTCCTCGTCAACCCTGCCGGGGGAAATGAATTTTCGTCCTTGCGTAAGGTTCCGCTCGCCGGAACTTGGGTGACGCAGCGCGAGGAGATCGGAATTTGGTCCGTACAGGTCTCGCTCGACGGCGCGCCAATTGCGACTCAAACCGTGGATATGACCCGCTGATGGGCGCCGGCACAGCTCTCGCTCCCATTGACCGCAAAAAATTGCCCGAGCAGAATTTCGCCTCGGATCCAGCACGGGCGATTATCCAAAAGCTTCGCGCTGGAAAAGCGGCCTGCGTCTGCGTCACGGGCGGCAGTATGTGGCCGGCGATCCGTTCAGGTGACATTGTGTTCGTAAAAAGCGCGGCGACAACCCAGGTCTCAGTCGGACAGGTTGCCGTGTTTGAGCGGGAAGGCCGGGTGTTCGTCCACCGCATCGTGGCGCGATCCGATGCCGCGGGTCGAAAGGCCAACGGCTCCTATCTCTTGACGAAGGGCGACACTCTGCGCGGAACAGACCTTCCGGTTTCATCTCATGAGTTTCTCGGCCGCGTGGTCCGCCTTCATCGAGGGCGTCGCCACATTGACATGGAATCTCTTTTTCATCGAGCGACCGGAAGAGTCGCCGCCTTTCTTTCTCCCGTCAGCCGTATTGTGTACGAGTCGTTACACCGCCTGCGTTCGATTTTCTACAACCGCTAAATCTTCGTTTTTAGCGTGAATCATTTTTCCTTCACCTGGCATCTATCTCCCCGCGGGCCAATTTCAAGGATGGACTTGACGCCTCTGGCGTATTCAGGCTGAATAGGAGTGAAGTTCGAGCCTGTTTACTCTCTCTCCGGCCCGATAAGCGTCATTGCCTGTTCCCAGGTGAATCGGACCATGTTCCACGCACCACCACGAATTCAATTTTTCGGCAACTCTTCTTTGGAATTGCCCGTCGGGAGGAAAGCACGTGGCTAGCGCGCAGATCGACCAACCTTCTATCACCCAGCTGTCCATCAACACAATTCGTACCCTCTCGATGGATGCCGTACAGCAGGCAAATTCCGGGCATCCGGGCACTCCGATGGCACTCGCTCCCCTGGCGTATTGTCTGTGGCAGCGGTTTCTGCGGTATGACCCTGCCGATCCGATGTGGCCCAATCGCGACCGGTTTGTCCTTTCCAACGGGCACGCGTCCATGCTTCTCTACTCGCTCCTCCACCTCGCCCAAGTAAAGGAAGTCTCGCACGACGGCAAGCGGACGGGGCTGCCGGCGGTCTCGCTTGATGACATCAAACATTTTCGCCAGATCGGGAGCAAGACTCCGGGCCATCCAGAGCACGGACTCACCTCGGGCGTCGAGACGACGACGGGCCCGCTTGGGCAAGGCGTCGCGACCAGCATCGGAATGGCCATGGCCGAACGCTGGCTCTCCGCTCACTTCAACCGTCCCGGACAAGAGCTCGTCGACTACAACGTCTACGTCTTCTGCGGCGATGGCGATTTGATGGAGGGTGTTTCGGGCGAGGCAGCTTCGCTTGCGGGCCACCTTCATCTATCCAATTTGTGCTGGGTGTACGACAACAACCACATCACCATCGAAGGCAGCACAAGCCTTGCGTTCAGCGAAGACGTCGCCACGCGCTTTGTCGGCTACGGTTGGAACGTCACCCGCGTCGCGGACGCCAACGATCTCGACATGCTGTCGCGAGCCTTCCATGTCTTCCAGGACACTCATGACCGTCCCACCTTGATCATCGTCGACAGCCATATCGGATACGGGGCTCCCGACAAGCAGGACACGAAGGAAGCCCACGGCGAGGCGCTCGGGGAAGACGAGGTTCGCAAAGCGAAACACTTCTACGGCTGGCCCGAGGACGCAAAATTTCTCGTTCCTGACGGTGTATACGCCGATTTCTCTCAAGGAGTCGGCAAGCGCGGCGCCGAAGCCAATGCCGCCTGGAAAGCGAAATGGGCCGCCTACCGCTCCGCGCTTCCGGACCTCGGCGGGGAATTTGAGCTAATGTTGCAGCACGAATTGCCCGCCGGCTGGGATCAAAATCTGCCGGTTTTCGCCGCTGATCCGAAAGGCCTGGCCACTCGCGATTCGAGCGCCAAAGTCCTCAACGTCCTGGCGCAGAAAATTCCGTGGTTTTTTGGCGGCTCCGCGGATCTCTATCCTTCCACCAAGACGCGCCTTACATTTGAAGGAGCCGGAGAATTTGAGGCGGGAAACTACGCCGGCCGGAATCTGCACCTGGGGATCCGCGAACATGGCATGGTCGCTCTTTCCAACGGCCTCGCCCTTTCCAACATTCGGCCTTACTGCTCCACGTTTTTTATTTTCACCGACTATTGCAAGCCTTCGATTCGACTCAGCGCCTTGATGGAACTTCCTGTCACCTACATCATGACGCACGATTCGATTGGCCTTGGGGAAGATGGGCCTACTCACCAATCCATCGAGCAGCTCGCCGCTCTTCGCGCCATGCCCGGAATCGTCGTCTTGCGGCCCGCTGACGCCAATGAAGTTCTCGAGTGCTATAAGCTAGCTCTGCGGCGGATTCAAGGGCCTACGATGCTCGTCCTCACGCGGCAGCCGCTTCCGACGCTGGACCGGTCCAAATACTCTCCGGCTGCCGGTGTTCAAAAAGGGGCCTACATTTTGGCCGACGCTCCCGGTGGCAAACCGGACGTGATCTTGATGGGGACCGGAAGCGAGGTCAGCCTTTGCGTCCAAGCCTACGAGCAATTGTCCGCGCAGGGGGTTGGCGTTCGCTTGGTAAGCATTCCCTCGTGGGAGCTTTTCCGCGCCCAGCCAAAGGATTACCGGGACAGCGTATTTCCGCCTTCCGTCACCGCTCGTGTCGCTGTCGAAGCCGCTTCGCACCTCGGCTGGCGTGAATTCATCGGCGCGACGGGAGAAATGATCGGCATGACCACCTTCGGAGCGTCCGCGCCTTTGAAGGATGTAATGAAGCATTTCGGTTTTACGGTCGATCACGTGATTGAGGCCGTAAAGGCGCAGCTGGGCAAGCGCTAAGAGAGCCGCCGCCGTGTCGGGCTTCCGGTCTTCCGTGCAAAATTTCGCCGGGGGACGCGCGCTGCGCTTCCGCGTTATATTGAAGATTGATGAAATGAAGAGGAGGGGAATATGAGTACATCCGCGAAGCCTGTCGAAAACCATCTTAAGGCGCTCATCGCTTTTGGCCAGTCCGTCTGGCTGGACTACATTCGCCGGAGCTTGATCTCAACCGGGGAATTGGCTCGGTTGATCGAAACGGACGGCCTTCGCGGCGTTACCTCCAATCCCGCGATTTTCGAAAAGGCCATTACCGGGAGCACCGATTACACGCAAGCCCTTGCGGAATTGAAAAAACAGGGTGGCATGGACGCCAAAACGATTTACGAGTCTCTCGCCGTCCGCGACATTCAAGATGCCACGACCGCTTTCCAAAAAACGTATCAAGCGACCAATCGCCGCGACGGCTACGTGAGCCTCGAGGTCTCGCCCCATTTGGCACACAAGACCCAGGAAACCATCGAGGAGGCGCGGCGTCTCTGGAAGGCTGTGGGCCGCGAGAATCTGATGGTGAAAGTCCCGGGAACGGCCGAAGGCATTCCCGCGATTCGCCAGCTCATCAGCGAAGGCATCAATATCAATGTGACGCTGCTGTTCGCTCAGGATGTTTATGAGCTTGTCGCCGAGGCTTACATTGCCGGCCTCGAGGAATTCGCCAAGCGGGGCGGAGACGTCAGCCGGGTGGCCAGCGTCGCCAGTTTCTTCGTCAGCCGCATTGACTCTCTCATCGATTCGCAACTTGGCGAGCGGATCAAATCCGCAAAATCTCCCGCGGAACAGGAGCCGTTTCGCGCCCTGCAGGGAAAAGTCGCGATTGCGAATGCTAGGCTCACCTACCAGCTGTACAAGAAAATCTTCAGCGGCCCGCGCTGGAGTGCGCTTGCCTCCCGCGGCGCTCAGACCCAGCGCCTCCTTTGGGCAAGCACGAGCACGAAAAATCCCGCCTATCCCGACGTTCTCTACGTGGACGAACTCATCGGTCCGGACACGGTTGACACCATTCCGCCTGCCACCTATGACGCCTTTCGCGAGCACGGTCATCCCCGGGCGTCACTCGAAGAAAATATCGATGGAGCGCGCCAGACGATGGATGGGCTCGCCCGCGCAGGTATATCCATGAAAGCCGCGACGGACCGCTTGACCGAGGAGGGCGTGAAGCTCTTCGAGGAGGCGTTTGACAAATTGCTCGCTGCCGTCAGCGCCCATGACTCCACCGCCTCCACGGCCGCGGTCACCCGCCGCTCTTACCAGCTCCCTTCTTCGCTGGAGCCGCCCGTAAAAGCAGCAATCGAGGACTGGAAATCCAACAACAAAGTTCAGCGCCTTTGGGCGCGTGACGCTTCTCTCTGGACGGGCCAGGACGAGGGCAATTGGCTGGGATGGCTTGGCATCACCGAGGAGCAGATCGCTCATCTCTCGCAATTCAAGCAGCTGGGCGACGAGATTCGCTCCGCAGGCTTTTCACACGCGGTCCTCCTCGGCATGGGCGGCTCCAGCTTGTGCGTCGAAGTCCTCGAGAAAACGTTCGGCAGAGCTGCCGGCGCTCCGAAAATGCACGTTCTCGATTCCACCGACCCCGCCCAAATTCGCGACGTCGAAGCTGCCATCGACATTGCCCGCACGGTTTTTATTGTCGCCAGCAAGTCAGGCAGCACCCTCGAGCCCAACATTTTCAAACAGTACTTCTACGAGCGGGTTTCCCAGGCGGTTGGTGCGGCCCAGGCGGGGAAGCAGTTCATCGCCATCACGGACCCCGGCTCCAAGATGCAAAAGGTCGCCGAAGCCGGCCAGTTCCGCCACACATTTTTCGGCGTGGCGAGCATCGGAGGCCGCTATTCAGCGCTTTCAAATTTCGGCATCGTGCCTGGGGCCATTCAGGGCGTGGACATCGGAAAGTTTCTCGACCGCGCCGAGGAAATGGTCCATGCCTGCGCCTCGGTTGTCCCAGCCGACCAAAATCCGGGCGCGCTTTTGGGGACGCTGCTCGGCGTCTGCGAGCGCGCCGGGCGAAATAAGGTCACGATTTTCACCTCGCCGGGCATTTCCGACCTGGGCGCCTGGCTCGAGCAGCTCCTGGCCGAATCCACCGGCAAGCAGGGCAAAGGACTCATTCCCGTTGATGGCGAATCCATCGGCGTGCCCTCGGTCTACGGTGACGACCGGGTGTTCGCCTATGTCCGCCTTGAATCCGCTCCCGATGCCACGCAGGATTCGGGCGTTGCCGCTCTGGAAAAGGCGGGCCAACCGGTCGTTCGGATCCGTGTTCCCGATGTCTATGCGCTCGGTCAGGAGTTCTTCCGGTGGGAGATCGCCACGGCCGTCGCCGGTTCGATCATCGGAATCAACGCATTCAATCAGCCTGATGTCGAAGCCAGCAAAATTGAGACCCGCAAGCTCACGGATCAGTACGAAAAATCCGGCTCGCTTCCCGCGGAATCTCCTTTTTATTCCGGCCAGGGAGTCCAGCTATTCAGCGACGAAAAAAACAGCACGGCCTTGAAATCCGCCGCGGGTTCCAATCCTTCGCTGGTGGATTACTTGCGCGCGCACCTTTCGCGGATTCACTCCGGCGATTATTTCGCGCTCCTGGCCTACATCAATCGCAACGCCGCGCATCACGCGGCCTTGCAAACGATTCGGCACGCCGTGCGCGACAAGAAACGCGTTGCCACTTGCCTGGGATTTGGACCGCGGTTTTTGCACTCCACAGGCCAGGCCTACAAAGGCGGGCCGAATTCCGGTGTCTTCCTGCAAATCACCTGCGATGACGCCGCGGACCTTCCTGTTCCCGGGCAGAAATACACGTTCGGCGTCGTGAAAGCCGCGCAAGCCCGTGGAGATTTCCAGGTACTGGCGGACAGGGACCGCCGCGCGCTTCGCATTCATTTAGGCGCGGATGTGGCTTCCGGTCTGTCGAAACTGAACGACGCGATTCAGAAGGCGCTTTCCTGATTCTCAACCGTATCGAGAGGAGCATTGCATGCATGCCGATGCAGCGATTTTGACGCCGGAAAAGCTCGGCCATCCCGGGGCGCCGTGTACGATGGTGATCTTTGGCGCGGGCGGCGATTTGACCAAGCGGAAACTGATCCCTGCGCTCTATAACCTCGCCAACGGAAGGCTACTTCCCGAACAGTTCGCGATTGTCGGCGTCTCCCGCGAGGAAAATTCAACGGAGCAGTTCCGCCAAACGGCCACGGAAGACATCCGCAAGTACTCGACCGCGAGTGTGGACATGCAGTCGTGGGATTGGTTCGTCAAGCGGCTCTATTACATCCCCGGTGATTTCAAGGACCCCGAAGCGTACAAGAAGCTTTCCGCCATGCTGGAAACGGTGGACAAAGAGCAAAACACGGGCGGCAACCGCCTTTTCTACCTGGCCACCAGCCCGTCTTTTTTTCCCGTGATTGTCCAGCAGCTCGGTGCGGCCGGCCTGACGCAGGAAACGGACAATCGGTGGAAGCGCGTCGTTATCGAGAAGCCTTTTGGGCACGACCTTCCCTCGGCTGTCGACCTCAATCGCCAGATCGGCAAGGTCCTCGAGGAAAAGCAGATTTACCGCATCGATCACTACCTTGGCAAAGAGACCGTTCAGAACATTTTGGCCTTCCGGTTTGCCAACGGGATCTTCGAGCCCATTTGGAACCGCCGCTACGTGGATCACGTGCAAGTGACGGTGGCGGAGGAACTGGGAGTGGAGTTGCGCGGCGATTATTACGATCGCGCGGGCGCCATGCGCGACATGGTGCCCAACCATATTTTTCAGCTCATCACTCTGACCGCCATGGAGCCGCCCATTTCATTCGATGCCGCGGCAGTTCACGATGAGCAAACGAAGATTCTTCGCGCCATTCAAGCCATGAATCCCGAGCGCGTCCTCGATCACGCCGTCCGCGGCCAGTACGGCGAAGGCATGATCGACGGCAAACACGTTCCCGCGTACCGCAGCGAGCCCAAAGTTCTCCCCGACTCGCACACGGAAACGTTTGTCGCACTCTCGTTGAATATCGACAACTGGCGCTGGGCCGGGGTTCCATTTTACGTCCGCACCGGGAAGCGCCTTCCAAAGCGCTGCACGGAAGTCGTCATTCGTTTTCGCCGTCCACCCTTCGTTCTCTTCCGCAAGACTTCGGTCGACAAAATCCAGCCCAACGAACTCGTCCTCCACATTCAGCCCGACGAAGGCATATCCCTCTGTTTCGAAGCCAAGGTTCCGGGGCCTGTCGTCCGTCTCGGCGCGGTCAACATGGATTTCCAGTACTCCGATTATTTTGGCTCGACGCCTTCCACAGGGTACGAAACTCTGCTCTACGACTGCATGCAGGGCGACCCGACTCTTTTCCAGCGAGCCGACATGGTCGAGGCTGCCTGGACAGTCGTTCAGCCCATTCTCGACGTTTGGAACGCGCTTCCTCCCCGGGAATTTCCCAATTACGCAGCCGGATCATGGGGTCCACAGCAAGCGGAAGATTTGTTGCGCCGCGATGGCCGGGATTGGCATGTCCCGTCCGCGCCGGCTCAGGTCTGTGCGGCTACGCCTCAAGCTTCCGGGAGCCATGCGACAACGGCGGGGAAGTCCTAGCCCGCTTTCTTCGAGGCCAAAATCCCTCGGCTATGGCAATCCGGCGGCGACCATCCGCGAACGCGGTTGCCGCAGCCTTTTCATGAGGTGCGAGAAGCTCTCGAAGTCCAGGGATTGCGGGCCGTCGGAAAGTGCGCGCTCCGGGCAAGGATGCACCTCGATAATCAGCCCGTCCGCACCCATCGCAAGCGCTGCGAGCGACGCGGCCGGAACGAGGCTTCGCCTTCCCGTTGCGTGCGAGGGGTCCACGATCACCGGCAAATGCGACAACTCCTTTGCCAGCGCCGCCCCGGCTAGGTCCAGCGTGTTCCGCAACTCCGATTCGAACGTCTTGATGCCCCTTTCGCACAAAATCACATTCGGATTGCCGCCGGCCAGCAAATATTCCGCGGCCAGGAGCCATTCCTTCACGGTTGCGGCGGGGCTGCGTTTCAGCAGGATCGGCTTTTCCACTTTCGAGAGCCGCCTCAAGAGAGGGAAGTTTTGCATATTCCGCGCGCCGACTTGCAGCACGTCCGCGTACTCGCCCACCAAATCCACTTCTTCCGTCGCCATAATTTCCGTGACGACGGGCAGCCCGGTGTCCTTTCGCGCTTCCTCTAAGAGACTCAGCGCCTCCTCGCCTAATCCTTGGAAATCGTAGGGCGAAGTGCGCGGCTTGTAGGCCCCGCCCCGGAGCATGTGCGCTCCCGCAGCTTTCACGGCTCGTGCCGTCTCCAGAATCTGTTCGCGCGATTCGACGGAGCACGGCCCCGCAATCACGATGGTCTCCTCGCCTCCCACGCGGACGCCGCGGACGTCAATCACCGTTCTTGCGCCGTTGAATTGCAGGCTGACCAGCTTGAAGGGATGCTGCACGGGGATGATTTCGTCAACTCCCGGCGCCACGGCAAGCGCTTCGAGTTGATTCCGTTGCTGATTGCTGTTGCCGACCACTCCGATCACCGTGTTCTCAACGCCTTGAATCAGCTTCGCCTGGCACCCGCACTCCTCGATCCGCTGCACGATGTGCCGGATTTGTTGTTCCGTCGCTTGAGGCGACATTTTGATGATCACGCGTCTTCTCCTTCGGGGGATTTGTTGACGGGCCCGCCGCCCGCGTAGGCCGGATAACACCCCAGCACTCGAACTGTCTCCGTGCAGCTCTTCAATTCCTCGAGCGCCTGCCTCGTTTCGCTGGCGTCGAGCGAGGTTTGCAAATCGAGGTAAAAACGATAGGTCCAGGGACTCCCCGGAATCGGCCGGCTTTCGATTTTGCTCAAATTGATGCCGCGCCCCGAGAAAATCCCGAGCGCACGGTGCAGCGACCCCGGCTTGTGCGCCAATTGCACCGCCAGCGACAGCTTGTCTCCGCTTGTCGCGGGCCCCCCCGCCGGCCGGAGCAGAAGAAAGCGCGTGTAATTCTCCCGATGATCCTCCACGTGCTCTTGCAGGATCTGCCCGCCATAGATTTCCGCCGCTCGCCGGGCAGCGATCGCGCCGCGCCTCGGGTCTCCTTGCTCCATGACAGCGCGGACGCTCCCCGCAGTGTCTTCGGAGGCGATTCTCTTGATGTGCGGATGCGCGCGGAAGAAATTCTCGCACTGCGCCAATGCCACGGGATGGGATTCGACGCTCGTCAGGCTTTCCAGCGCGCTTCCGCGAATTCCGATCACGTTGTGCGCGATGGGATGGATCACTTCGCCGGTGATCACCAGGCTGCTTTCCAGCAGCAGGTCGTAGCATCTGTGCACCGACCCGGCGAGCGAATTTTCGATTGGCGCCAGAATGGCGTCCGCCGCTCCCTCTCGAATGGTCGAAAAAAGCGCCTCGAACGTAGGCCGGGGCACCAATGAAATCTGTTCGCCGAGCAGGCGAATCGCCGCCTCCTCGCTGAAGGCGCCTCTCTCGCCTTGAAACGCGATTCGTTCTCTGGGTTTCCCTGAACTCATTTTCGAATCTCGCGGATGGCCGTTCGCCGGGACACCTGCACGATCAGCTTGAAAATGCGGCGGACCGCCGCATCGTCGAGCGGACCCTCATTTTTCCGCACGATGCGTTGCAGGATTGCACGTTCGCGGTCCGACGACCTTGCCGCCAACCCCGTTCTTCGCTTCACGCGGCCGACGCGGATCGCCAGCCCAGCCCTCTGCGAGAGGATTCCCAGAATTGCATCGTCCAGCGCGTCGATTCGCTTTCGCAGACGCCATATCTCTTCCATCCCCGCGCTCCTCTTCGTCATGAAACGTCCCCCTCGTCGATCAAAACAAAAAAGCCGCGACCCCTGTTCGAGGTGCGCGGCCTGTTCGAAAGTCTGGTTCGCTTTGTTGACTCGATGGTTCAGGCGAGAGCAGGCTTCGACGGGCCGCGTCCGCAACTAAAGAAGCGGTCCCCGTAAACGAAGCTGCTAAATCGCCGCATCAATTTGCTCTTCCTCATCCTTAAAATCTTTCCCGACTCTACGCACCCGGACCGCCGGTGTCAAGCGGGTCATCCATAAGAAGCGTTTATGAGTTCTGCAAAAAGTATAAATTGGACCTGAGGCGCAGTTCCCCTCAACATGGAGGCTGGCGAAGGAGAGTTGCGCCAAAACAGTGTCATAGCGAGGGATGGGCCCATGGCAAAAATGTACTGGCAGGCGGACGCGAATCCAAAGGCGATCGAAAACAAACGCATCTCCGTCCTGGGCTACGGCAGCCAGGGCCGCGCTCACGCGTTGAACCTTCGCGACAGCGGTTGCGACGTCCGCGTCGGCTTGCCGCCGCAGGGGAAGAGTTGGGGACAGGCGATCAGCGATGGTTGGAAACCGGAGGACCCCGCGGCTGCGTCCAAGGGAGCCGACATCCTCGTTATTCTCGCCCCCGACATGGCCCAAGGAAGGCTCTACACGGATTCCATCAGCCCGAATTTGAAGAAGGGCGCCATGCTCCTCTTCGGCCACGGCTTTAACATTCTCTATGGCTTGATCAAGCCGCCCGCCGACGTTGATGTCGCCATGGTTGCGCCCAAGGGGCCCGGCAATTTGGTACGCAGACAATACGAAGCCGGCGCGGGAGTTCCTTGTCTGGTTGCCGTCGAGCAGGATGCCTCCGGCCACGCCTTCGAAATCGCACTAGCGTACGCCGACGCAATTGGCGGAACGCGCCCGGGGGTAATCCAGACTACCTTCAAGGAGGAGACGGAGACGGATCTTTTTGGCGAACAAGCCGTTCTCTGCGGCGGCCTCACGGAATTGATGGTTGCGGGCTGGGAGACTCTTGTCGGGGCCGGCTATCAGCCCGAGGCGGCCTATTTCGAATGCGTCCATGAAGTGAAATTGATTGTGGACCTGATCTACGAGGGGGGGATCGCGCAGATGCTTCGTTTCATCAGCGAGACAGCCAAATACGGCGACCTCACGCGCGGCCCCCGCATCGTCGACGCCCATGTACGCGAGGAAATGAAGAAAATCCTCGGGGAAATCCAGTCCGGCGAATTTGCCCGCGAATGGGTGGCCGAAGACGCTTCGGGGCGCAAAAAGTACAACGCTCTTCTCGACAAGGACCTCAGCCTTCCCGTCGAAAAAGTCGGCAGGGAACTTCGCGAGCGGATGTCCTGGCTCAAGCCCAAAATCGAACGCGCACAGGGTGCGCGGTAAGCGGCCGGATCCGACCCGGCAAGGATCGTGGCATCGTGAAAAAAACGGGAGCACAGATTCTTTGGGAATGTCTGGAGCGCGAAGGCGTCACGGAAGTCTTCGGCTATCCGGGCGGCGCAATTCTGCCCGCCTATGATGCGTTGAAGCACAGCAAAATTCACCACATCCTGGTTCGCCACGAACAGGGCGCCACGCACATGGCCGATGGCTATGCCCGCGCGAGCGGCAAGGTGGGCGTGGCCGTGGCCACTTCAGGCCCCGGCGCCACAAACATGGTCACGGGAATTGCCACGGCGATGATGGATTCTTCGCCCATTGTCTGCATTACGGGCCAGGTGGGCAGCAAGCTGATCGGCTCGGACGCTTTCCAGGAAACCGATATCACCGGCATCACGCTTCCCATTACCAAGCACAATTACCTCGTGACGCGCGCCGACGATTTGGCTCGGACCCTACGCGAAGCCTTTTACGTGGCCGCATCCGGAAGGCCGGGGCCCGTTCTTGTCGATATCACGAAAGACGCGCAACAGGGCTCCGCCGAATTTGACTGGGAGAAGGCCAAACCGCAGTTGCCCGGCTATCGCCCCGATCTGTCGCCCGCGGCGAAGGAATTCGCGCAGGCTCTCGATCTGATCCACAATTCGAAGCGCCCCTTGATCCTCGCGGGCCACGGCGTGATCGTCTCCGGAGCGATGGACGAGCTTCGAGAGCTCGCCGACCGTGCCGGGATTCCGGTGGCTCTTACTCTCCTCGGCCTCGGCGCGTTTCCCGCCTCGCACCCGCTGAATCTCGGGATGATGGGCATGCACGGCGAAGCTTGGGTCAACCACACCATCCAAGAAGCCGATCTTCTGATCGCGCTCGGCATGCGGTTTGACGACCGCGTCACCGGCAACCTGAAAACCTACGCGCCCAACGCCAAGAAAATTCACATCGAAATCGATCCCGCCGAGATCAACAAAAACGTGAAAGTGGATGTCCCGCTCGTGGGCGACCTTCGCCACGTCTTGCAGCGTCTCCTCCCTGGAATTGAACGAGTCGACCGGGCCGACTGGCTCGACAGCATTGACCGCCTGAAAGGCGATTCGGCGGTGCGCGACATTCAGAATCTTCCGGACAACGGACATCTTTATGCCGCTCACGTCATCAACGACCTTTGGCGACAGACGCGCGATGCCGACACCATCGTCGTGACCGATGTCGGCCAGCACCAGATGTGGGAGGCGCAATACTACAAACACGAACGCGTTCGTTCTCTGATCACTTCGGGAGGATTGGGCACCATGGGTTTCGCTCTGCCGGCTGCGATTGGCGCCAAGGTCGCGCGTCCTGACGCCGAGGTTTGGGCGGTTGTCGGCGACGGCGGATTTCAAATGACCATGGCTGAGCTGGCCACCATCGTCCAGGAAAAGCTGAATGTGAATATCGCCATCATCAACAACGGCTATCTCGGAATGGTTCGCCAGTGGCAGGAATTCTTTTACGACCGCAATTACGAGGCGACGCCGCTTTTGAGCCCCGATTTTGTCAAACTTGCCGACGCCTTCGGCATTCGCGCTCAAGCGGTGAAGCACCGCGCCGAGGTTGTCCCCGCGGTTCAGGCCGCGCAGCGCCATGCGGGGCCCGTGCTCCTCGATTTCCAGGTCGAGCAGGAGGACACCGTGTATCCGATGGTGGCCGCCGGCGCTTCCTTGCACGAAATGATTCGCCGTCCGAGCCCGATTGTCGAGACGGCCGCCGACCAGTGAGACGATCTCTATGCTGAATACGTTTGTCGTTTATGTCGAAAACAAGCCGGGCGTGTTAACGCGTGTCGCTTCTCTGTTCCGCCGGCGCGCCTTCAACATCGATTCGCTCGCCGTCGGCCGCACCGAGCGCCCGCAGGTCTCGCGGATTACGATCACCGTAGACGCCGACGTGGACCAGGCGCGGCGGATTGAAGCGAACCTCTACAAGCTTGTCGAGGTTTTGCTCGTGGACAATATCACGGGCGAGCCCTCCATCATGCGCGATCTGGCCATGATCAAAGTCTGTGTCACTCCCGAATCTCGCCCGCACGTGATGGATCTCGTCAATGTCTTCCGCGGCCGCATCGTGGATGTCGCCCCGGAGTCGCTGATCATTGAAATCACGGGCGGAGAAGACAAGGTGGACGGCCTTCTCGAAGTTCTGCGGCCCTACGGCGTGCTGGAGATGGTCCGCACCGGCATCGTCGCCATGCGCCGCGGGAGCAAGGCCCCGGCCGCGCTCTCCATTACGCCTTCGGCCGAGCCAGAGCCCGTTTCATCCGACGACAGCGTCTCGCATTCTGTCTGATTCGATTTCCTCCATGAAATAATGGTAAGCGCTGGTGCGATAATGGATTGTTGTCGCCGCAGGTGGCCTTATGGCTGAAATCCAATCCGACGAACGCATTGCCTACGGATTTCTTCGCTTTATTTTTGGAGTGAACATCTGTTTTCATGGGGTCAGCCGGCTTTTGGGGGACCACGCCGCGTTTCTTGCCTATCTCAACCAGGTGATGGGCCACGCCCTTTTCGTCCCAAAAGCCTTCATTCCCATCTTCGCGGCAGTCCTTCCTTGGGTTGAGGGTTTCGTGGGCCTGCTGCTCCTGCTCGGCCTCCTTACGCGGATCGCTCTGATCGCCGGATTCACCGTAATGTTTCTGCTGATGGCGGGTATTACTCTCGCCCAGGATTGGAGCGTCGCGGGCCTCCAGCTCATTTATTGCCTCACCTACTTTGTATTGTTGACGTTTCGCGATCGAAACTTCTTTTCGCTGGACCATTTGCTGAAGCGTTCAAACGCGAGGGATGCCGCGTAAGATCGGCGCCCCGGAATGCGGGGGCGCCTCAAAACGCCGCCCCCGAAAAGTTCATCCAGTGGGGCCCAGTTCTATCTCTATTCCGCCGATCTCAATCCAATTCCCACAGGAAGGAAACGCCGTGTTTGTCGCGATACCGGGCCAGAACTTTTGCGCGGGCGCGATATTCATCCAAGGCTGAATAAGGAATTCCGCAGCCTTGGGCAAAAAAGGGATCCCAATCCTTTTTCGGTATGTCGAGGATCCCGAAGAAATAGACCTTTCCTGAACTGGCCTCCGTTTGCTTTATTTTGTCCCGCAATTCTTCCATCACGTGCTCTCGTTCGGCAATCGCTTCGCTTGGGAAAGACAAATACTGCTGTGGGTAGGCCCACAAATATCCGTACAGCAGCGATACGCCGCGCCATTCGCCGACTACGAAATCGTTTTTGCCAATCAATTGTGCCGCGTTCTCCGCCTCTTGGAATTCGATCGGCTCGTTCACATGATGCTTGTACGTCCAGTGCAATGAAATGCATGCTCCGAATAGCGCCAGCGCGGCAAACGCCCCTGCGGCAATCCGCGAAGCCCCCGAAGGTTTTTTTGCCACACTCCATGCGATGGCAATCAGGAAGAAGAGGCAAGCCAGCGGCTGCACCCACAGCTTGTCGTATTGCGGGTCCCACACCAGCACCGGAACGAAGGTGAAGACAAATCCCGTGCAGCCGGCAATCACTCCCGTCCGTTGCACACGACCCATGTCTGCCCAATTTCGCGCGATTTGAACGGCACAGAAAAACAGAAACGCAAAAATCGCAGCGATTAGCAGAAATACCAAGAAGACCGGCCCCTTCGGCCCGTCGAGGAAAGCGCGCGCTCCCGTGTATTCCGGCTCGACCGCGAAGAGGTTGCGCGCCATTCCGATCGGGATATTCAACACTCTCCCGAATCGCAACCCGAAATAAAACTGCGATCCATCCGTCACGCTGAACCGGCTGATCATGCCTCTCAGTGTGCGCTCGCCCATCCGCCAATACGCCCAACCGTGCAGGCACGCCGCGGAAGCGATTCCGGAGAGCACCAGCGCGGCTGCCCTGCCGATTCCTCCCTTCGAAAGGGAAAATCGTCGCGATTTGTCTCCCTCGCCGAGCAGAAGCAGGGCAACAGCCGCGGGTGCGAGCAGCACCATCGACCGGTACGTCACCATGGCCAGCCCCAAAAAAACTCCGCCTCCTGCGGCGGCCCACAGCGCTCTTTTTTGAGCGGCTCTTGCCGCCAGCGCGACCGCAACAAAGCTCCACAAAACGCCGGGCATCGGCTCGTTGGAATTCACCGCCTGAGCGCTGAACGCTCGTGATAATCCGAGCGCCGCCGCCGTAACAATGGCAAGCTGCCAGGACCGCGTGACTCCGAAAACGAGGTAGCAGAAGATTGCCAGCGCTGCCGCTCCCGCCAGACAATTCATCAACTCGATGAGATGGAGGAATTGCACCGGCCCGCCCGGCCTGTAGCCGACTGTAGCCGCCAGCCTAGACCACCACCACGCATCCGCGGTATAGAAAAGGTGATTGTTGCTCCGAAAGAAAAGCTCGGGGTACCGGTAGACTTCCAGGCAGCGAAAGCTGCCGTCCACGGCAAAAAAATCGTTGGATCGCAACAAGATGTAAACGAGCAGGAAGATCAGAAAAATTGCGGAGGGGACGCCGTACGTCCCGAGATTCGATTCTTCGGGGTGAGACGAATGGGCCGGCCAGCTCACAGGCCCAGATATTACCTGACACTCATCCCGGTTTTGCTTTCAAAGTGAGTTGGCTCGTCGTTCCCGCCATCATGCGGCCGCGCGCGAACCCTCTCAATTCTGGGTAGTTCTTTCATTCGATTCGTCGCCGGATTTTCTCGCCTTCAATCCGGGCGGGCTACCCTGTAACCGCCCAACCCGCATCTGCACGGATCACTTCTCCAGTGATCGGAATGGATTCGTCGCTCAAGAGAAAAAGCGCCACCCGCGCGATTTCTTCGGCTTCAACTAGGTCGCCTTTAAGAGGCTGTTTGTGCGCAATGAAGGCACGAATTTTGTCGTTGGCCTGCGCCCGGGCGCTCATGGGCGTGCGCACCAGCCCGGGTGCAATCACGTTGATCCGGATTCCATACGGCGCGTAATACGAAGCCGCTGCCAGGCTCATGGACTCGACCGCACCCTTGCTGGCCGCGTAAGCGTGCGTAGCGAAAAATTCGCGTTCCGGCGAACGCGCCAGCACGCTGCCGGTGTTCACAATCGCGCCCTTGCGTGAAGCTCCCATCCAATGCCGGATCACTTCGCGGCAAACGTGAAAGGTCCCGGCTGCGTGGATGTTCATTAAAGCCTGCCACGCTTCGGGAGTGCATTCGTGCAGAGGTCCGTCGCCCAGAGAACGTCCGCTGATCCCGGCTACGTTAAACACCGCGTCAATGGTCTCGAATTTGTGAATACAGGCGGACACCGCTTTCTGCACGGCCTGATAATCGGCCACGTCCGCCACCGCGTAGCCCAATCCCGGGATTTGCTCGCCCAACTCCTTGCACTCATTTTCGCGGTTTCCGGCAATGAACACTTGGTCTCCGCGGCCGGCCGCCATGCGAGCCGTCGCCGCGGCTATCCCAGACGACCCGGTGATTAGCAGCGTCTTCGCCATTTAGGATTTAGAGGTCATTCGTACAGGTGCCGGAGACTTTTTCGGTAGGCTTCGTAAAACGCATCGAGCTGATTCTCCGCGCTTTCATTGCCCACAAACTGGTGGCTCGGGAGCAGCACGGGCTTCTTCCCCTTCTCCAGCAGCAATCGCGCGGTCTCGCAGCGGATCATGTTGATAATCATGGCTCCGGTCACCGTCGAGGTTGGTCCGGTCCGCCACTCCAAGCCCTCGAGCTCCACCACGCAATCGCCGGGAGGGCACCCGTTGTCGATTACGATGTCGGCGAAATCAATCAATTTTTTGCCGGATGTGTGGGCCGGAGTGGACTGTTCGCAATGGGCCCGCGAAACAATCGCGATCACGGGAAGCCCTCGCTGCCGCGCCCCACGCGCCATTTCCACAGGCACAGGGCGGATACCGCTGGTTGAGACAACGATGAACGCGTCATGCGGCCCGAATTTGAACCCGTTCAGGATCTGCTCGGCATACCCCTCATATTTCTCCAAAAAGAGAGGGGGACGAAGGCCGTTCACCCCCACAATGGAGGCATGGTTGGAAAGCGACTGCTCCACGAGGGCAAAAAATCCCACAAAACATCCTTGGCGGGGCGTCATCTCCTCGCACATCATGCGCGAATGCCCGCAGCCGAACAGGAACACCAGCCCGTCCTTTGCAATCCGGTCGGCGCAGAGCCGGGCCGCCGCCTGAATCGCCCCTAATTGTGTGTTTTTCAAATGGGTTAGGATTTCGATGGTCGACTCAAAATAGGAAACTGCGGCGTTCTCGGGACCCTTGGTCTTTTCAGTCATAGGTTTGGTCCAGTCATTATGCACACTGATGCTATAATTCCGCAATTCAATGATTGTAAAGGGAGAATCCGGGCAGAGCCACGCGAACGGTGTATACGCTATTGGCCTCGATATCGGGGGCACGAATCTGAAAGGCGGCCTGGTCGATTCCCTCGGACAGCTGCAAATTGCCCTCTCTGAAGCTACCCCTCGTACGCCTCAGGGTTTCCAAGAGGTAGCAGAGGCCTTCTACGCCAAGCTGAGCCCCAACGTTCCAATTCGGGCCATCGGGATCGGCTGCAAGGGCGTGCTCGACATCAAGTCCACCGAAGTGCTTTTTTCGCCGGGTGATCTGAAGCATCTCGAAGGACATCGCTTGCGCGACCTTTTAGGCGCGGGCGCAGCAGGGAAGCCCGTCTTCGCTGATAATGACGCCCGCACGGCGCTTATTGCTGAATGGCTCTGGGGAGCAGCCAAAGGGTTCCAAAATGTGCTTATGCTGACGCTAGGAACCGGCGTAGGCGGCGCAATGCTGATGCAGGGCCAGATTGTGCGCGGCGCTCACGGCGCTGCGGGACACATCGGCCATATGACGATCAATCCCTACGGCCCGATGTGCATTTGCGGAAACTACGGGTGCCTCGAGACTGTCTTCTCGGCTCGGTCCATCGAGGCCGAAGCGTTTTCAGCGGCCCATCGTCGAGTTCATTCCGTGCTGACCGACAGGGGCGCGATGTCGGATTGCTCCCAGGTGTTTCAAGCTGCCGCGGAATCCGACGAAGTTGCAGGCTGGATTATCGATCGCGCCACGCGTCACCTGGGCGCCGCACTTGCCAGCCTGGTTCATCTGGTCGATCCGGAGCTGATCATTCTGGGAGGGCAGATCGCCGAGGCCGGAGCGCAATTGCTCGATCCTCTCCGGGAAGAGCTTCGGCGCAGAACCCGCTTCATCATCGGCCGCGACCTTCCCATCGTCTCGCCTCGCGTTCCCTCCCACACGGGTGTCATCGGTGCCGCCGGTCTGGCTCTGCTGGAAACGGGCGCCCTCCGAGGCTGATATGGACGTTTTTCCGGCCCAATCCAAAGAGAGCATTCATTTCGACGTCGTCGTCGCGGGTTCCGGTTCGGCGGGAGCGACCGCCGCAATCGCCGCGGCTCGCGCTGGTGCCAAAACGCTCCTTGTTGAACGTTTCGGCTTTCTCGGCGGCACGAGCACCGCGGTTCTCGATACTTTCTACGGTTTTTTCACACCCGGGACTCGATCCATCAAGGTTGTCGGCGGGGTCGCCGACGACGTGGTGAAAGGACTCCGCGAATACAACGCCTGCATGGAGCGCCCCAACACCTACGGCGCGGGAACCGGCGTTACCTACAACTCGGAATATCTGAAAGTGGTCTGGGAGCGGCTGGTTCAGGACGCGGGAGCGGCCGTCCTGCTCTATGCCTGGGTGCAGGAAGCTTCAGTCTCGGAAGAAAAAATTCAATCTCTGACCGTCGCGACGAAACAGGGCTTGCGAAAAGTGACCGGAAAGTATTTTGTCGACGCCACCGGCGATGCCGACCTCAGCTACTTCGCTGGCGCCCCCTGCGAGATCGCCGGCGAGCACGAGCCTGCGCAGATGCTGACCACGACGTTCAAAATCGCCAATGTCGACGTCCCACTCCGAAAGAGCATGTCGAAGCAGGAGTTTCACAAGCGTATGGAGGCGGCCGCCGAATCCGGACGGTACAGGCTGCCCCGCCGCGAGGGCAGCGACCACGTCACCCCCGTCAAGGGGATGATGGCCACCAACATGACGCGCGTCCAGTCTTTCGATTCGTCCGGCGGACGTCTCCGGAACGCGACCGACCCGGATCTTCTCACCAGCGCGGAAATCGAGGGCCGGCGTCAGGCACTCGAATATCTTCGTTTTCTCAAGACAGAAATTTCCGGTTATGCGAACGCCGATCTGATCGCCTTCGGTACGCAGATTGGAGTTCGTGAGACGCGCCGCGTGCAAGGCGAGTACCGATTGACGCGCGAAGACGTGCTGGCTGCGCGCCAATTCGACGACCAGGTCGGCTTATGCGGCGCTCCTATCGAGGACCACCATGCGGGCAGCGATACGCAATGGCAATATCTCCCGGATGGACAGTGCGTCGGCATCCCGCTTCGCGCGCTGATTCCGCGGAAGATCGAGAATCTCCTGGTATCCGGCCGCTGCTTCTCCGCCACTCACGACGCCCACGCCAGTGTGCGCTCGATGGCTCAATGCATGGCGATGGGCCAAGCCGCGGGAACAGCCGCCGCCCTGTGCGCCGCTTCGCGTCGCGCTCCTCGCGATCTCGACTTCCGCCTTCTCGAACAAGCTTTGCTCAAGGCCGGAGCGATTCTCCGCTTGCAATGAACATGCCATTTCTTCGGGCAGTCCTCGGAGATATCGAAGCCGGGCGTGCCGGCATCTGCTACGCCCATGAGCACATCATCATCGATCCCAGTTTTACGACGTACTGCAATCCTGAATTTCTTCTCGACTCCGTTGAGCTCGCTTCCGTTGATATGGCGGAGTTCTACGCTTTGGGCGGACGCACTCTCGTCGATTCCATGCCATGCGGCGGCGGCCGCGACGCCGCGAAACTCGCCGAAATTTGCGGCAAAACGGGTGTAAACATCGTTTGCCCAACCGGTCTTCACTTACCGAAATACTATGCTCCCGGCCATTGGGGAGAACGCCTCAACGCCGAGGAGCTCGCCAGGCTGTTTATCGCCGACATCGAGCAAGGAATCGATTCCGCCGACTACAACGGGCCGGAAATCTCGCGGACTCCGTACCGGGCCGGAGTCGTCAAAGTGGCGACGGGGAAGGGCGCCCCAACGGCCCGTGAGCGCAAGACGTTTGAAGCCGCCGCCATCACCCATCACCAGACGGGCGCGCCGATTCTCACTCATACCGAGCAAGGCCAGGGCGCGTTGGAACAGGTGCGTATGTTCCAGGAGTTCGGTGTTCCGCTCCAGCACGTTGTTATCTCGCACACCGATCGAGCCCCGGACCCTCTGTACCACAAAGAGGTCCTTTCGACCGGCGTGATCCTGGAGTATGATTCCGCGTTTCGCTGGGGGCCGGATGCGGGCAATCCTACATTGGATTTGGTTGTCGCGATGGTAGCCGCCGGCTTCGGTGGCCAGATTGTTCTCGGCATGGACGCGGCCCGCCGGAAGTATTGGAAGGCCTACGGGGGAACACCCGGTCTGGCGTTTTTGCTGCGCGACTTCGTTCCCCGGTTGAAGCAGGCGGGTTTGGCCGATTCCGACGTTGAAAAGATTTTTGTCGGCAATCCCGCGCGTTGCTATTCGTTTGAGCAGCCTCGGCCCGGCGGCCCCGCCGGCTCACGCCATGCATGAAGCCTCCCTCGGCTTGCTCATGATACTTCTCGCCGGCGCTATGAACGGGAGCTTTGCCGTTCCCATGAAGGTCACGCGGCGCTGGGCCTGGGAAAACACTTGGCTCATGTGGACGATTTTCGGCCTTTTCGTCCTGCCGCCGCTGACAACGGCAGCTACTATCCCCGACATGACGGGCGTCTATCGGGATTCGGGATTCGGGATCGTGGCAATCGTTGCCGCCTGCGGCGCCGGTTGGGGAATCTCGGTTGTCTTTCTTGGCCTCGCGATTGAAGCCGTCGGCGTGGCGGTTTCCTTCTCGATCATGCTGGGCCTTTCCGCGGCCGTCGGCAGCCTGATCCCGCTGCTCTCGCTTCACTCCGACAAAATCGCCACGCCTGCGGGGATCGTAGTGCTCTGGGGCCTTGCTCTAGTTCTGGTCGGCGTAGGGATTTGCGCGGTTGCGGGCAAACAGCGTGAAACGGCCCTCGGGGTTGGCGCGCCGGGAAGGCCTTCGATCGTCAAGGGCCTGATTTTCTGCGTCATCGGCGGGCTCGGATCCGCGCTCGTCAACCTTGGTCTCGCATTTGGCGGACCCATCCTGAAAGCAGCGCAGGCTCATGGCGCGACTCTCGTCTCGAGTTCCAACGCCGCGTTTTTTCCACTTATGCTGGCGGGCGGCATTCCGAGCCTCATCTACTGTGTCTATTTAATTCGCAAGAATCGAACAGCGAACCGCTTCTCGGAGGCAGGAACTTCATATTACTGGCTTTTTGCCGCGCTGATGGCCGTTCTTTGGTTCGGAAGCACGATTCTCTATGGCTCGGCCGCCACCAGCCTCGGCCAGTTAGGCGCTGTGCTCGGCTGGCCGCTTTTCATGTCCGTCATCGTGATTACTGCCGCGGTCTGGGGAGTAATCACGGGGGAATGGCGGGGAAGCGGGAGAAAACCTCGCATTGTGATGGCCTGCGGGGTAACGATTCTGGTCGTCGCGATTTTTGTGCTCTCGCTCGCAGGACGCCAAGTTTAATCGTGCGCCTTTACGCGGCCGGCGCTCTCGCGAGCCTTCCCGCTCTTCCCATTTTGCTCTGAGGGCCGTGTCTTACTTCATAGAGAACCGGATCAGCGCCGCGCTCGCCGCGGGCATCTCAACGTTGGTCTTCCCATTTTCGACGGAGAGATTCTCCTGAAACGCTTCTGACCACTCCCCGCTCGCCCCGACAGGCGCACCCCCGAACGTGACGTCCGTGGCATCGTCCACGCGAGGCGCAAACAGCCGCAGCAGATTCGCCGCTTTGACAGGTTCTCCGGTCTCGACCGCCAGACGAACTCGCCGGTCGATGTTCTTGTTAAAAATCGCAATTTTGATGCTCCCGTCGTCCGCTCGAACCCCATACGCCGTCAATAGTGGCGCATCTTCGATCCCGTCCAGTTTGCTTTCCACGAGCCGACCGGAGCCCGCTGCCGCGAAGAGCAGCATCCCATAATAAATCGGCCGCGCCAGGAATCCGTTCGCTCGCGTTCCGGATATAGGCGTGTACCAGCCGTAGCCGCCGCCGTGATAATTGATTCCCGCCCCGCCTTCCAAGGCCAGCTGATACATCAAGTCTGCGCCCCACAGCGCCGAACCAAGAGTGTCGCTCACTCCTTCCTTGCCGCCTTGATAGCACGAATTCGTTTCAGCCAGCCGGAAGGGAAGTCCGGACGCGCTTTGCGCTTCCTTCACGCTTTCAAATGCTTTTTGCAGCGCTGGATTCGGACGAAGCAGCCGCTGGATCGTCATCGAGGGGTCGGTTGGAGGGCCCTCCGCATAGTAGTGATGCGTAAGAAACCTTACATCGCTCTTAAATCGCTTTGCGAAAGGGACAAGCCATTCATCATTCGACGCGGTATCCGGCCCGGCAAAGGGTGCATTTGGCACTCGAGTCCTAACCGCCCGGAAAAACCGCTCCCAATCGTCGGCGAATCGCCCAAAATCATAATCCGGCTTACGGATTCCATTGCGGAAGAAGAGGTCGGGCTCGTTGCACAATTGAAAGGCCAGCAGTTTCCCTCCCGCCACATCCATGACGTAGGCTGCTTCAGCGGCCGCGTCCTCTGCCGTGCCGGTTCCCATGTTCAGGCCATAAATCAGCTTCCAGCCGGAAGCATCGAGAAAATCGCGCAAATTTCGAATCGCCCGAGGCCCAATCCTGACGGGCGGAGGCGCCTTATGTCCCGTGTCGGGGCCCACCGCAAGTCCGAGTCCCGCCTGATCTGTGCCACCTTTGCCCGCGCTTCCGCCATTCTTCTCCGTCGAGTCCGCTACGAGGGCGGGAGTCCAATAGCAGTATTCGCTGGTGTTCCCGCCGATTCGCAACACTCCGGATTTCCCCAACCTCTTCAGGAACCCGACAAGTTCCGAATTGTCGCCGGTAAAAAATTCCGGATCGCCGAGTTGCGCCGACTCGTAACTAAGCCCGGTGAACTCCTCGCCGATCGTGCCTCCCAACCTGTCCGCGCGCAGAGTTAATCGGGCCGGCGCCGCTGGCCTCTCGTCGGCAAAGGCGCCCGGAAGCCGAAAAAGGCCGGCTGAAGCAAGCGCAGAGGTGAGAACAAATTGGCGGCGATTCATAGCGATCGATTTCGTCATAGGCTCCCCGACGAGAAAAACATTGTAACCCGGATGCATCCTTCGGGCGCCCCTTCGGAATATGTCTTTCCTCCTGCTTATCCAATGGGCACAGGCCCGGCGTTGCCCCGTTCTTAACCCCATGGCGATGCGTGTATCATCCGGCGTCGCTTGGCCATGGACTGTGGGAGGCTCAAAAGACGGAGGGAAAAATGGAGTGGTATGTGTATGTGGCGTACTTCTTGGGAGGCGCATTTCTTGTGAACGGCGTTCCCCATTTCATATCCGGCATTTCCGGGCGCCGCTTTCCGTCGCCATTCGCTTCGCCCCCGGGCAGGGGAGAATCATCGGCGATGGTCAATGTGCTCTGGGGTTTTCTCAATCTGGGGGTTGGTTATTTGCTGGTAATTCACGTAGGAGATTTTCATGTCCGCCAGTTTTTGTGCGTCCTCACGGTGGGGGCGGGCGGCTTGTTAATGGCCATCATGCTCGCCAAGACATTCAGCCAGGTTTACGGAGGCCAATAAGTCAGCGTAAAGAACGAGTCCGATAAGCTAGGCAAAACCTTCCGGCCAGAACATGTTTCCTTTGCGGCGGTATGTCAACGGGCGAACTACAATTTCATTTTGTTGTAAGCCATTTGTCTCGATCGCTTCGCGGCCTCTAGCTTGCGCCGCGCGGGTCGCCGGCGCTCAAACGTAAAATCGTCGACTGGCTCCAGCAGCAGCACTCCACCGGGTAAATTCTCGGTCCTTTCAACAGCTCAAAAATCCCCTGTCAGACCAGGGAGGTGGAAGCGAACGGGAATTCGATCTCTTGCGCGCGAGCCCCCCAGTCGTCGCGGGACCTGATGAAGGATGAGAGTCCGGCTCGCTCATACACCGGAGGAAAAGGAAAAGGCCAAGCAATTCGCTTGGCCTTGGATGATAGCTGGTTGCGGGGGTTGGATTTGCTCGCTCGCCGGTTGCTGGCGAGAACCAACGACCTCCGGCGTGCGAGTCCCGCAGTCGGCGCGGGACTCGATAAAGGAAGACAGCCCGGCCGCTCATACACCGGAGGAAAAAGAAAAGGCCAAGCAATTCGCTTGGCCTTGGATGATAGCTGGTTGCGGGGGGTGGATTTGCTCGCTCGCCGGTTGCTGGCGAGAACCAGCGACCTCCGGCGTGCGAGTCCCGCAGTCGTCGCGGGAGTCGATAAAGGAAGATAGCCCGGCTCGCTCATACACCGGAGGAAAAAAGAAAAGGCCAAGCAATTCACTTGGCCTTGGATGATAGCTGGTTGCGGGGGTTGGATTTGAACCAACGACCTCCGGGTTATGAGCCCGACGAGCTACCAGGCTGCTCCACCCCGCGAACCTATTCTAGCGAACGAACTGTGCGGGGTCAAATCCCGGCCAGATAAAAGAATGGATGCGCTGGCCTGCTGATTTACCACGAACTGTAAGGCGTTCCCTTGAACGGCGAAACCTTATCGGAGGCCGAGTGCACGTCCACGATTCCGATCGTCGATTGATCCGGGTCCACAATCGTATCGCCGCTCACCGTCACCCAGTCCTGCTGGCCGGTCATAGGGTCCACGGGAATTACGCGCAGATATCCGGCGTCTTTCAAATCGTCGAGCGAGCTCGGCGCGGCATCTTTGTCGGCCGTGTAGTGGTCGATCGCGTCACGCATCGTTTCCAGATCCTGGGCCAGAACAGCCTCTCGCGAAGCGGTCAGAGCCGATGTATATCGTCCCGCGGCGATCGAGGCGAGAATCACGATGATGGCCATCACGATCATCAATTCGATCAGCGTGAAGCCCGCTTGTTGTTCCGTTTTTTCGCGTCCTTGAATCATGGCGATACCATTAAGCCTCTTCCGCTCTACCAATCGGAGTATTTCGTCCCGTCCAGCGCCGTTCCCGTCGATTTCGAGTATACGTCGAAGACGTCCTGCCCTCCCCATTCCGTCGCGTCTGGATCATCTTGAACAGAGCGCAGGCCCCAATCTTTGTTACCGGTCATGGGGTCCACGGGAATCGCGCGAAGAAAACGCAGCTTGCGGTCCTTGGCTTGGGTCATGGGCACGCCCCTAACCAGCGTATCCAGATCGGCCGGATAATTCTCCGAGCCCGCCTGCGTTTGGATGAGGTTCTTGTCCGCGGCGTCCTTGTACCTGTCAATCGCGTCGCGCATTTCACGAAGGTCGTAGCGGAGTTCGCTTTCCTTGTGCTCCCGGATGACCATGCGGGCCATTGGCAGGGCCATGGTGGCCAAAAGCATCAGGATCGAGCAGGCCACCAGAAGTTCCAGGAGAGTCATTCCCGCCGGGGGTTGATTCACATCGCATTTTTGTGGACGCAACCGGGAGGTTTTCGCCGATCGGAGGAACCTTTGGATGGGCCTGCGTAACATGACTCACTTCACCTGAACAGTTGCCACTCCTGCGACCATGGGGATCGACTGCTGTTGCGAATTGTGGGCATTGACCATCACGACTTGCAGAGGAGAACTTCCCGAAGCCAGTGCCCGGACAGTAATTCCCAGCAATGTCCCGCTCCCGCTCACACCAGGAGTGTTCGGTTGGCGCGTCGCGGAAACGATCAGCTGTCCCCGCTGTTGGTCGATACGCTGGACGATGGCAATCTCCTGCGTTCCGCCCGACAGGAAACCACCATTGCGAACGTCCTCCACCTGCAGGACCGCGGGATTGTATTGAATCATCAGCGGAATGGAATATAGGTCGCTCACATTGTTGACGACGAGGCCCAGCGTAACGGTGTCGCCGGGCTTGATCGTGGTGTTGTCCGGCTGAAATTGGAGTTGAGTTGTGGTGGAGGGTGCAGCCGGTTGCGATTGCGACGCCGGCCGAGTTGACGGCTGGCCTGCGGGAGGCGGCGTCGCGGCTGCAGGCAGAGGTGCAACGCCTGGGGCAGCGGGGGACGGAGCGGCAGCCGCGCCCTGCGGGGCGGTCTGCGGCGCGACAGGAGAGTATGGTTGCGACGGATTCTGCGCTCCCTGCGACTGAGGCTCCTCATCGTCATGGTACACACGTACGTTCGAGTCCGTGCCGGCAGCCAAAGGCCGCAGATCGTCAGCCGTAATCGTGGGCATGCGGATCACGTGCGGCGTCAAGACGATCAAAACTTCGTTATCCTCGACCTCGTTGCTATTGTTTGAGAAGAGGTAGCGGAACATGGGAATCTCGCCGATTCCGGGAATCCCATTGATGTTCTTGATCTGATCGCGCTCGATCAATCCGCCCAATATGCTAACTTCCCCCTCTTTCAGCCGCACGTCGTGCTCCACTTTGCGCTGGCTGATGATTGGCTGGTTGATTCCGCCGATGCTGCTGGTGCCGGAGATCTGCGAAACTTCGACGCTAAGTTTCATGCTGACGTCGCCGTTGGGATGAACGTGAGGCGTCACGTCGATATTCACGCCGACGTCAATGTACTGGAATTGAGTGTTGACCAGCGGATTCACCACACCGGCTCCGCTGCCGACTCCCACTCCGACACCCGCCTGAAAGCTTCCCGTCGCTACCGGAACGCGATCCCCGATTTTCAGCGTCGCCTTTTCACCGTCCGTCACGCGAACTTCCGGATCCTGAATGATCCGCGTCGCGTTGTCGGTCAGAATGGCGCTGGCCGTTGCCCCGGGGAGCGTGAGGCTGTAATCCGCCGAGGCCAAGTGCTTCAAATTATTCAGCGTAATTTGCGCGGTCGAAGTCGAAGAAGTCGAAGAACTGCTGCTCGAACTCGAGCAGTTCGTGTTCGTCGAGCTGGTGCTGTTGTAGGGTTGAACGGAGCATCGCGGCGTGAAAGTTAACCCCACACTTTGCCCGGGCAGGATTCCCAGATCGCGCAGACGGTCGCGGTTCGCCGTGAGCACTTCCACGTGAATCAGCACTTCCGGGCGGGGTTTGTCGATGTCGCGGATGATTTTCGCGGCGAGCGCCAGCTTGTCAGGCGTTTCCCGCACGACAATCGCATTCTGCGAGTTCACTTGTGTGACGCGATGTAAATCGAGAAGTTGGCGGAGCCCGGTCACTACCTCCGTCAGATCCTGCGGCGTGTCCGTATTGGAAAGATAAAATGTGCGGACTTCCTCGTCTTCCAAATCCTTGCGCTTCTGCGGCGTGTCCGGAGCCACAAAAATCACGTTTTCCGTCAGCGGCTTCCAGAACGACTTGCTCTCCAGACAGATAGCGTCCAGGGCCTGCTCAAGCGTGACGTTCGGCAGCTCAACGGTAATTCTGCGGGATGTGAAGTCTGGATCGAACAGGACGCTGAGCCCGGCTAGTTTGCCTACCGTTTCGAAAACCACACGCGCGTCGTTGGTCATTTTCAAGTTGATGGGTTCGCGCGAAAGCGGCTTGAGCTCGGGAGGAGCCGAGAGCAGGTCTTCATCTTCCGGCGGATTCAGGTTCGGGCGGTTGCCGGCTTGCGAGGCTTGTTGCGCGGCAATGGCCTGCATGGTCTGGCTGATTTCCTGCTCGGCGGTGACGTTTGAGGGGTCCAGCGCCTGCCCCTTTTCAAATTCGGCCAGGGCCAGCTGCAAGTCTCCCGCCTTCAGCGCCTTTTGCCCTTGTTCGACGTGGTACTGGCCCGCCTCGAAATGCATCCGGGTGGCTCGGAGTTTGAACTCGACGTTGGTGGGATCGGTGCGGAGAGCGCGCTCGTAATGGATCAGCGCGGTGTCGTAGTCATTGATCGCTTCCGCTTTGCGGCCAGCGTCATACTCTTGATTTGCCTTGGGGCAGCCCGCCAAAAGAATTGCGGCAATGGCCAAGCATGGAATCCAAAACTTGCGGCGCAAACAGACCCTCCGCGGGAGGCTGGCGTAACCTCGAAAGTGTAGCATTCGGACTGGGATGCGGCAAGGAACCCGGTCCGTTGCCGTAGCCACGTAATAAAACCCGGGTTACGGGAGTTTCACTCGAAAATTAAAATACGTGTGGTTCAATGCGGAACCCCGCCTCTTTCTGTCACTTGCGGGCCACTCCCGTGGCGGCTATCATGGAGTTTGACGTGCCGACGCCGAAAAAGAAATCAGACCGTGAAGGGATAAAAATCGTCGCGCAAAACCGCGCGGCCTCCTATAACTATCATCTCCTCGATAAGCTCGAAGCGGGAATGGTGCTGGTGGGGACGGAGGTCAAGAGCTTGCGGGAGGGGAAGGGGACGCTTCGCGAGGCCTACGCCGAGGTCAAGGTCGGCGAGGCTTGGCTTTTGAACTCGCACATCCCCGAATACCAGCCTGGAGGGTTTCGGAACCACGACCCTCTGCGGAAAAGAAAGCTTCTCCTGAACCGGCGCGAAATCGAAAAGCTGCTGGTCCAGACGCAGCAAAAAGGCATGACTATCGTTCCGCTGAAGATTTATTTCCGGGACGGAATCGCCAAATGTGAACTCGCCGTTGCGAAGGGAAAGAAATTCCACGACCGCCGCGAGGACGTCAAACGCAGGGAAGCCAAACGCGAAGCCGACGAAGCGATGTACCGCTCGCGCCGGCGATGAGAATGAAAGGGAGCCATGGAAATTCGCATTGAGACGCAGCCATTTTCTTCCGTATCTACGGACGCTCTGGTCACGTTTGTATTCGACGAAGACAACAAGTGGGGCGACGTGCTGGGTGAAATTGACGGCAGCATGCGGGGAAAGCTGGGGCAGCTGGGATCGAGCGGCGAAATTACGGGGCGATCGCTCGAACTTTCCCTCATCCATTTTCCCGAAGGTCTGGGAGCGCAACGGCTCTTGCTGGTGGGGGCGGGGAAGCGCGACAAATTCAACGCCGGCGACCTGCGCAAAATCGCGGGAACGGCACTTCGGCACTTGAAGTCGCGCGGAGTGAAGACTTTCGTTTTCTTGACGCGCGAAGGTTTCGGAGGACCGCAGGCCGCGCAAGCGGCCGCCGAAGGACTGATCGTCGCCGATTTCGAATCGGACAAGTACAAATCCGAAAAAAAGAATGGGAAAGAAATTCAGTCCGTGGGGCTGGCAGGTTTCGACGCCGGGCAGGGAGCCGAGCTGGAAGCGGCCGTGGACCGTGCGCGAGTGATCGCGGAATCGATGAATTTCGCCCGCGACCTCATCAACGAGCCCTCGAACCGGCTGACGCCGCGCATCCTCGCCGCCAAAGCGGAAGCAATGTCCAAGGAAACGGGGCTGGGAATCGAGATTCTCGACGAGCGCAAGATTGCCGAACTGAAAATGGGAGCGCTGATCGGCGTGGCGCAAGGCAGCATCGAGCCTCCGCGCGTTATTGTCGTCCGCTATACCCCTGAAAACGCCAAGCCGGGAGCCCCGGTTCTCGGATTGGTCGGCAAAGCCGTGACGTTCGACACGGGAGGGATTTCCATCAAGCCCGCGAACAACATGGAAAAAATGAAATACGACATGGGCGGGGGAGCGACAATGCTCGGCGCGATGCGCGCTCTCGCGTATTTGAAGCCTCCCATCCCCGTCATAGCCGTGGTTCCCTCGACGGAAAATATGCCGGGAGGACGGGCACAGAAGCCGGGCGACGTGCAAGTCTCGATGTCCGGCAAGACGATCGAGGTGATCAACACGGATGCGGAAGGGCGGCTGATCCTGGCCGACGCCATCACGTACGCGAAAAAGCTGGGCGTGACGCACATCATTGACGCAGCCACGCTGACGGGCGCAATCGAAGTGGCGCTGGCCAATGTCCATGTGGGCGCCTTCGGCACTCCGCGCGAATATCTCGACCAGTTTCTCGAGAGCACCAAGGCGGCGGGAGAGAAAATGTGGCCTATGCCGATTGATGACGACTACCAGGAAATGATCAAGAGCAACATCGCGGACATCAAGAATGTGGGCAGTGGCAAGGGCGGCGGGGCAATTACGGGTGCATGGTTCATCAAGGAATTTACCGGCGACACGCCTTGGATTCACCTCGACATCGCGTCCACTTGCTGGGTTGACGAAGGGCGTCCGTGGATGGCCAAAGGTCCCACGGGGATTGCGATCCGCTCAATCGTGGACTTCGCCCAAAAAATCTAGATTTGGCTGCTATCATTCGAGCGCCGATCCGCCTTCTTCCTGGAGGGGCGGTGCGGCGCGACAAGCTAACAGCCGGCCAAGCAGTTTCCCCCTTGATAGATTCGCATTCCGCCGCTCGGGTTCCCGGAACTGTTGCGATTTGAAATGCATTGGCGAGTGGTCTGCGAACAGTGGTACGCCAACTCGGCGGACCGTGATACGGACGGCAAGTCGAGCGGAGGCATACGCGCGGCGGAGGAACGGGGTTAGGGCGAGGAAAAGCGGCGGGCGTTCGGTATAATCGCGGGATTCGCTGAGCGCAAGGAGACGCGTGTACAAGAGGATCGAAGACAGATTCCGAAAGGCGCTTCGGAAACATATCCACGAGCGGTACAAGACGGACGTGCCGGTGGTGACGGAGCGGCCTCCCAAGCTCGCGATGGGCGAAGCGGCGTCGCCGGTGTGTTTCGAGCTGGCGAAGCGGTTGAAGAAGCCGCCCCGGGCGCTGGCGCAGGAGATTGCGACGTCGCTGAAGCCGATCGAGGGAGTGACGTCGGTGCAAGTGGCGGGAGGCGGGTATCTGAACGCATATTTTGACCGGGGAGCGTTCTTTCAGGGGGCATGCGCGGAGACGGCGAGCGGAGGAGAACCGCCGGCGGCGAGCGCGGTGAAAACAATCGTGGAGCACACGGCAATCAATCCGAACAAGGCAGCGCATATCGGGCATCTGCGGAACGCCGTGCTGGGCGACACGTTTGTGCGGTTGCTGCGGCATGCGGGGCGGCGCGTGGAAGTGCAGAACTACATAGACAACACGGGAGTACAGGTGGCGGACGTGGTGCTGGGATTTCTGCACCTGGAAAAGCAGACGCCTGAGGAGGTCCGGGAACTGGCGCGCGGGCCGAAGTTCGATTACAGATGCTGGGATTTGTACGCGCGAGTGACTCAATGGCTGGCGGAAGACAAATCGCGGCTGGACTTGCGGGGTCAGACGCTGAAGGAGATTGAAGAGGATCTGGGCGACGCGGCGTTAATGGCGACAATTGTGGCGACGGCGATTGTGCATTGCCATTTGAGGACGCTTGACCGTCTGGGAATTGATTACGATTTGCTGTCGCAAGAGAGCGAAATCCTGCACCTGAAATTCTGGGATGCCGCATTCGAATTGCTGAAAAAAAGCGGGGCGATCCAATTGGCGACAGAGGGGAAGAACGCGGGGTGCTGGGTGATGGAGTTGCCGAAGCCGGAGAGCAGCGATGCGGACGGCAAGGACTCGGAGGGTGGCAACGCTTCAGGTGCGGCCGCGGATGAGGATGTCAAAGAGGAACCTGCGGAAGAGGCGGAAGCGAAAATCATCGTGCGTTCGAACGGGACGGTGACGTACGTGGGGAAAGATATCGCCTATCACCTGTGGAAGTTCGGCTTGCTGGGGCGCGATTTTCATTACCGGAAATTTCACACGCATCCGGATGGCCACGTTGCCTGGGTGACGGCGATGGAAGCAAGCGATGCGGGAGCGCCTGCATTCGGGCACGCGCAGGAAGTGTTCAACGTGATTGATTCGCGGCAAGCGTATCCGCAGGAAGTGGTGGCGGCGGGGCTCCGGGCGCTGGGACACGCGGAGCAGGCGGACCATCTAAGGCATTTTGCCTACAACGTTGTGGCGCTCACGCCGCGGTGCGCCGCGGAAATGGGATATGAAATACCGGAGGAAGAAGCGAAGCGGGCGTACGTGGAAGTGAGCGGGAGAAAAGGGCAAGGAGTGAAGGCAGACGACCTGATTGACCGGCTGGAGGAGGGCGCGCGGGCGGAAGTGGACGCTAGGCACGCGGGAGCGCCGGAAGCGGAGCGGGCGGCGATCGCTCACGCGATTGCGGTGGGGGCGCTGCGGTATTTCTTGCTGCGATTCACGCGGTCGACCGTAATTGCCTTCGATTTTAAGGATGCGCTGAGCTTCGAGGGAGAAACGGGGCCGTACGTGCAATACGCGATTGTGCGCGTGAATGGAATTTTGCGGAAGGGCGCGGAAGGAGACGCAGGAGCGGCGGCGGAAGATGCGGCGAACCTCGCGCGGCTGGCGAAGGGCGAGATTTCGCCGGGCCCGATTCTGGCCGCTCCAGCCGGGGATGATTTGTGGGACTTGATTTTGTTGGCAGGGTCGCTGGATGCCCGCGTGGAGACGGCGGTGAGCGCGCAAGAGCCGGCGTTTGTGGCGCGATATGCGTTCGAGCTGGCGCAGGCGTTCAACATGTTCTATCACAAACACCATATTTTGTCGGAGAAGGATGCGGAACGGCGCGCGGTGCTGCTGCGGATAACTTCTCTGGTGAAGGAACAGTTGGTGGCCGCGCTGGCGTTGCTGGGGATTGTGGCCCCGGAGAAGATGTAGGGAACGCGCGGGGACGCGGACCTTTAATCGGCCGGGATTTGACACACTTTGACGCCGCGCATAGTATGAAAATTCCTCGGAAAAAGTTCCGGACGGGCGCAAACGCATGAAGAACATCGGATTGGCCTATTTCGACTGCTTTTCGGGGATCAGCGGGGACATGGTGCTGGGGGCGCTGGTAGACGCGGGGGGGGACCTGCGCGCGATGGAAGAGGGCTTGCGACGGCTTGGCCTGGAAAACTGGAACATCACGGCCGAAAAGGTGGAGCGCGGCGCAATTCACGCGACACACGTGAAAGTCGAGACGCGCGAAGAGCATCATCACCGAGGGCTGGCAAAGATTTGCGAGCGGATTGACGCGGCGGGGCTGGCGACTCGAGCGGCGGCCAACGCAAAGAGAATCTTTGCGCGGCTGGCAGAAGCCGAGGCCCGTGTGCACCAGGTTCCGGTCGAAGAAGTTCACTTCCACGAGGTCGGCGCAGTGGATTCGATCGTGGACATCGTGGGAGCGGCGATTGGCTTCGACTTGCTGGGGGTTTCAGAATTTGCCTGCTCGCCGCTCGACCTGGGCGGAGGGCAAGTGAAAACGCAGCATGGAATGCTGCCGGTGCCGGCGCCGGCGACGGCGGAACTGCTTCGCGGAGCGCCTGCGTATTCGAGCGGAATTCAAAAAGAGCTGGTGACGCCGACAGGTGCGGCGATTGCGACGACGCTCTCGACGACCTTCGGGCAGATGCCGGCGATGAAGCTGCGGGCGATCGGATATGGCGCAGGCAGCGCGAACAATCCCGAAAAGCCGAACGTGTTGCGGTTGTTGATCGGCGAAAGACAAGGGGTGGAGGGGAGCGAAGGATGGGACGCGCCGGTCACGGTAATCGAAACCAACCTCGATGACATGAGCCCGCAGATTTTCGGCTATCTCATCGAAAAGGCGCTGGAACTAGGGGCTCTCGACGTGTTCTCGGCGGCCGTGCAGATGAAGAAGGGGAGGCCCGGAGTACTGCTGACGATTTTGGCGCGGCCGGAGGATGCCACGCGGCTGGCGGAACTGGTGTTTCGCGAGACGACGACGATCGGCGTGCGAATGCACGAAACGCGGCGGAGATGCCTCGAACGCGAGCAGGTGCGGGTTGAGACGGCATTCGGGGAAGTGCGGATGAAGGTGGCGCGTGAGAACGGGACGATTTTGAATGCGACGCCGGAGTATGAAGACTGCCGGAGAATCGCGGCCGAGCGGGATGTACCGCTGAAGCAGGTGATGGCGGCGGCCGCATTTGAATTTCAAAAGCAGCGCGAGAAGAAGGACGGATGAACCGAACGTGACGACGCAGGAAAAGCCGAAATTCTATCTCACGACGCCCATCTACTACGCAAACTCGCGGCCGCACGTCGGGTCAGCCTATACGACGATTGCCTGCGACGTGATGGCCCGCTACAAGCGGATGTGCGGGTACGACGTAGTGTATGTGACCGGGACGGACGAGCACGGCGTGAATATCGAGCGGGCCGCCGAAAAGGCGGGCATATCGCCGCAGGAGCTGGTCGACAAGAACGAAAAGATATTTCGCGAACTGTGGGATTTGCTCGGCATCACCTACGACCGGGACAAATTCGTGCGGACGACTTCGCCCGAACATGCCAGAGCCGTCCAGGCGCTCGTGAAGCGGACGCTGGAACGCGACCGGAAGCTGCCGGAAAAAGAGCGCGCGATTTACAAAGGCAAATACGAAGGCCGCTACTGCATTTACGACAATCTCTACGTCAGCGACACGCCGGAGCCGGTGAATTGTCCGACGTGCGGCCGGCTGGCGGAGCTCGTCTCCGAAGAAAACTATTTTTTCCGCCTGTCCGCCTATAGGGAAAGGCTCGAAGCGCTATACTCGGCCAGTCCTCAATTTCTTGTGCCTGATTTCCGCTTCAATGAAGTGAAAAGCTTTGTTGGCGCGGGGCTCAAGGACATTTCCATCAGCCGCAAATCCATCAAGTGGGGAATACCCTGGCCGGGGGACCCGGAACACGTTTTCTATGTGTGGTACGACGCGTTGACGAGCTACATGACGGGCGTGGGATTCGGGCGAACAGGTGAAGAAGGCGACGCGGATCCCGTGTTCAAACGGTATTGGCCGGCGGACGTGCACATGATGGGCAAGGAGATTATTCGCTTCCATGCCGTTTACTGGCCGGCGTTTTTGATGGCGGCGGGGCTACCCGTGCCGCGGCAAATCGTGGCGCACGGCTGGCTGCTCTTCGAGCAGGAGAAGATGAGCAAGTCGAAAGGCAACGTAGCGTACCCTGAACCGATCGTGAACGCTCTCGACGAGCTGGCGGGCGCGAAAGTGGGGAACGATGCGCTGCGGTATTACCTGCTGCGGGAGACAGTGTTCGGGCACGACGGAAATTTTTCCCGCGAAGCCCTGATTACGCGCTACAACGCGGATTTGACGAACGGGCTGGGGAATTTAGCCTCGCGTGTCTTGACGATGATCGGGAACTACTTCCACGGAGTCATTCCTGACCGGACGAATTGGGACTCGAACGAGGCAATGGCCCTGGAGCAGAACGTTTACATTCGTTCTTCTGCTTCCAAGCGAGCCTATGACGATTATCGGTTCTCCGACGCTGCCCAGGACATTTGGCAGATCATGTCGCTGGTGGACTTCTTGCTCGTGGCTCAAAAGCCTTGGGCGATGATCGCTGATGTTTCACAGCGCCTCGCGGTGGGTGGGTTGCTCCACGATGCCGCTGAGGCGATTCGCATTGCGACGGTCCTCGCACATCCTGCTATTCCCGATGCGACGCAAAGGATCTGGGAACAACTGGGGCAGGAAGGAAACCTGGCCGACCAGCGGATTGATCAATTGCAATGGGGCGGGTTGAAACCGGGAACCAAGATAGGAAAGCCGGAAGCGGTGTTTCCCCGCCTGGACAAAAAACAAGCACTGGAGAAAATCGAAGCCATGGAAAACGAAATCAAGAATCCCGGAGCGGCGGCCGCGAGCGCTTCTGTTGCCAGCACAAGCGGGGCGGCCCCGGCGGCGGGCACGGCAGCGGCACCCGCGACGGCAAATCCTTACATCACGATTGACGACTTTGCGAAGATCGATCTTCGCGTGGGAACCGTGAAGTCCGCGGAGCGCATTCCGGGAGCGGACAAATTGCTGAAGCTGATCGTGGACCTCGGGAGCGAGACGCGGCAGATTCTTTCGGGTATTGCTCCGGCATATGCACCGGAAGAGCTGGTGGGGCGCAAAGTGGTTGTGGTGGCGAATCTCGCGCCGAGGAAGATGCGAGGACTCGAATCGGCGGGGATGATTTTGGCGGCGTCGGATGGCGAGGGCGGGAAGCCGATCATTTGCACGTTCACGGATGAGATTGCGGCGGGCGCGAAGGTCAAGTAGAGACCGTGAGAATCATCGATTCACACGCGCATTTGGAGTTCGAGCAATTCAATGAGGATCGCGGCGAGATGCTCGAACGGGCGCGAGCGGCCGGCGTAGAGAAGATCCTGGCGATCGGGAGCGGGACGGGTCCGCACCTGCTGGACGCCGCCATCCCGTTTGCGGAGCAGCACGACTGGATCTACGCGACAGTGGGGATACACCCGCACGAAGCACAACTCGCCGCCGAAGAGCATTACGCGCAGCTCGAAAAACTGGCGCGGAATCCCCGCGTGATCGCATGGGGAGAGATGGGGCTCGACTATTTTTACGACCATTCGCCGCGCGACGTGCAGCAGCAGGTGTTCCGGCGGCAACTGGAGCTCGCCCATGCGGCAAAACTGCCCATTGTGATTCATTGCCGCGACGCCTGGCCGGACTGTCTCGCAATCATGGAGGATGAGTGGAAGCCGACGGGATTGGGAGGAATATTCCACTGCTTTACGGGGACGTGGGCGGAGGCGAAGCGGGGTCTGGACATGGGATTTCTAGTGTCTTTCGCGGGAAACGTGACCTATCCCAAGATGCAGCACGTTCGCGACGTGGCCCGCGAGCTGCCGGCGGACAGAATTCTGACGGAAACGGATTCGCCGTTTCTCTCGCCGCAAGGAAGGCGCGGAAAACGCAATGAGCCGGCTTACGTCGTGGAGGTAGCGAAAGAGTTGGGGAATGTGAGAAACTTACCGCAGGAAGAGATGGCGGCGCTCGCCGCAGAAAATTTCGAGCGTTTTTTCGCAACCGCCGGCGGCAGCGGGCGGCGCGAGAAGACCGCCGAACCAACCGGATCGAAAGGATAGAGCCGAGGAATGGCGCACGCCGTTCAACTAGCGAAAGGCATCTTCGATTTGGTTCGCGACGATTTGACGCTCGTCGAGCAGGAAATCACATCGCAAAACGAGACGGCGTTCGCGCCGGTCTCCCAGATTTCAAGCTACTTGCAAGAGGGCGGCGGGAAACGGCTACGCCCCGCGCTGCTGCTCCTGTCGGCGGGGGCGTGCGGATACCGCGGAGAAAGCGCGATCCGGCTGGGCGCCGTGGTGGAGCTGATCCACAGCGCGACGCTGATCCACGACGATGTGATTGACGCGGCGCACACCCGGCGGGGACGCCCAAGCGCCAACGCTCGCTGGGGAAATCACATGAGCGTCCTGGCGGGCGACTGGCTCTACATGCAATCGTTCGAAATGGCCCTGCGCGAGCGGAATTTCACGATCCTCGACATCCTCATCGATCTGACGCAAAACATGGTGGAAGGCGAGCTTTTGCAATTGACTTGCCTCGGGAAGATCGATCTGTGCGAGACGGAGGCGATCGAGCTCGCTTTCCGCAAGACCGCGTGCCTGTTCAGCGGTTGCGCGAGGCTGGGCGCGGTCCTCGGCGGACAGGAAAAAGAGCTCGAGTCCGCCCTTTCGGAATACGGACGAAACGCGGGACTGGCGTTTCAACTTGTGGACGACCTGCTCGATTTCACGGCGTCACCCGAACAGCTTGGCAAACCGGTGTTGAGCGACTTGAAAGAAGGCAAAGTCACGCTGCCGCTGATTTTCGCGTTGGAAGCCGAATCGAAGCGCGCCGCGCCGGGCAATGGCCATGCGGAGGGCCGGAAACTGGTGGCCAAGGTTCTAGAGGAGCGCGGATTTCAGAGTGTGCGCCCCGAGCAGATCACGCAGCTTGTCAGGGAAACAGGCGCGCTCGACCGAGCCACGGTATTGGCGCGCGATTACGCTTCGCGAGCGAAAGACTCGCTCAGCGCGCTTGGCGACACCGAATACAGGCGCGCGCTGCTCGCCGTCCCCGATTTTATCCTCGAAAGAAGCAGTTAACCTCCCGAAGCTCCCCCGCCGCGCGCCGCAGCCGGGGGACGATGCCCCTGCCTCACAACGACGACGTGCTCCAATTCAAAGCCGTTGTCCGTAGCGACGATATCCGCGGTGATTTCGTCGCCCACGGCGAGTTTCGAGTATTCAGCGGCATCATGAAGCTGGTAGGGCATCTTCATCGCCTGCATAAAGCCGGGAATTTCCCGGCCGTCCACGACGATGTAGCCTTCGTCTGCCTGGATTTCGACCACAGTTCCCACGAGCGGATGGGTCTTTGCCGCCTGATTGCAGGCGAACAAGCCGAGCGCGCAAAACACCAAGAGAAGGAGAAACAGGAAGCCTGGAAGACCTCCTGTCCGCAGATTCAACTTCCCGGCGAATTTGGCGCGGGTCCTGTTCAGTAGTGAAAGTGCCATCGGAACTCCACGTAGATTTGACGGGGATCATTGTAATGGAATCCGCCGAAAGTGAGACTGTTGTCGAGGAGGACGCGGCGATTGCCGATGTTCAATGCTGTTAATGCAATCGTGTAGTTCTCATGAAAGGTCTTGCCGACGGAAGCGTCGAACGTCGTGTGCGCCGGCAAATAGTCATTTGGATATGGCGATGCCGGGTACGGCAAACCATTCGTAAAACCCGAGCCGTAATACATGTTCACCGATGCGAATGAGTGCCAGGGAAGTGTCCCGTTGTATCCGACGTTGAGTGTGTTGCGCTGGTCGTGGTCCACCGGCGAGTAACCCGGGGGAATGTAAAGCGGGCAAGACATCGTGACCGGCGTGGGGCAAACCAATCCGCCCGTGATCGGCCCCGTCGCCTGGGCGATTTGATTCGCGTAGGCGAGATGAAACTGGCCCCGATGCCAGACACGCGGGGACCGAAGCGTAAGCTCCCATCCCTGAATCAGAGCCTCCTGCCAAGTGATCGGCCAAAAGAGGTTTGATTCCCCGATGTTATTGTGATCCAACCAGTTTTTTGCCTGCGTCTGGTACGTATCGGCGTCGAGAGCCCACCCGTATATGGGGATCGTGACGCCGAACTGATGCTCGGTGTCACGCTCTCCGTGCAAGGGGGCGAAGGTAAGAGCTTGACTGGTGGCCAATACTTCCAGCGGGCCGGAGATAGCCGAAAGAGGCGGTGCTTGATAGTAATCGCCGTAAAAGGCGCGGAAGACCCAATTGAGTTTCGGAATTCGGGCAGCGATACCGACGCGAGGGTCCGTGGCGTTCTCAATGACCTCGGGCAGGTCACTCACCGCGGGCGACACGAAATGCGAATAGCGCACTCCGCCAATGACGGTGAGCCACGAGGTGACTTTGAAGCGGTCGCTTAAATACGCTTCGGTGAGACCCCCAAGAACGGCGGCGGAAGAAGGTCCTGTGGTGCAGCCGGTCGGCGGACAGTTGGGAGGAACGAAAGTGTTTTCATAGTAGTTGTTCTCGCGCTGGGCGAAGCCGTAGAGGCCCCCGGTGAGGTTATTTCTCCAGAAATTGTAGTTAACGGAGGCCTGCGCTCCGGCGTAATTGGCGGCTTGATCCACGTTCGTGATAGTGGGGACGTCGTTGGGTGAAGCGCCATAGCTGGCTTTGTTGTAGTGATAGAAGGGGGAGACGCTGAGAGTCAGATTTGAGTTGAAGCTGTGGACCCAAGTCATGGCGACGTAGCCATCGGTTTCGAGGTCGCTGTCGCGAAGGCCATAGCTCGGGTAAGCCTGGTTTCCCCAGGAATTAGGGTCGGGGTCGACCGGAATCTGGTAGTAGTCCTGACGCAGAGAAGTGACAAGGCGAATCTGATTTTCCGCGCTGGGGTTGTAGATAAACGAAGCGAATCCTCCGTACCCGTTTTCAGCGTCATGGACGACGTCGCCGATCGGCGGCTGCAGACCGTAGTTGCTCCGGTTTCCATTCAGGCTCGCGTAATAGGCGAAGCGTTCGGTGTGGCCGCCGAAGTTGATCCGGTCATTGGTCTGGTACCAGTTGCCGAAGCTGAGAACAAGGTCGCCTTCATTCTCCCGCTCAAAGCCGGTGCGGGGAACGATGTTGAAGACGCCGTAGGTGCGGTCACCATACTCTGCATCGTAGCTGCCGCGCTGGACTTCGAGGTAATCAATATCTTGGGGATCGATCTGCGGCGCGAGATTGGACGCAATGTTGGTGTTGGGAATGGTTACGCCGTCGATGAGCCATTCAAATTGGTGGCCCCCGCGCATGTGCAGCATGTCGTGAGTGACATAGGCTGCGGGCACATAATCAGTGATCATCTGCAAGGCATTGGTACGATCGGCGCCAGGGGTAAGCAGGATGTCCTGGTGGTCGACGAGAGTCGTCGGAGTAACCGAATTGGTTGTGCCGACTGTTTCAGGTTCACCCGCGACGACAGCCGTCTGGTGCATCGTTTCGATCTTCAAAATGATGTGAAAGACGGGCGAGGACGAGGAGATGATCGTCAAAGGCTGCTGGGCGGAATCAAAGCCGGTCTTGCTGACGGTGACCGTGTAATCGCCGATGGCAACGGATTGAAAAAAGAATTCGCCGTCCGAGTTGGTCTGCTGCGTTTGGGACCAATCAGACGTCGCGGATTTCAGAACCACGGTAGCGCCGGGAATGGGCCGGTGCTGCGGGTCGTGAATAATGCCGCGAACGCTCCCAAAGATCGTCGCGCGAGCTCCGATCGCGAACATCAAGAGAAACACAACTACGGCATAAAACCGCACCTTTCGCATGAACACACTCCTCCTCTGTTTGTGAAGTGATGGCCCGACGAGTAAGCGGTGTTAAGCGCGAGGAGGCTGGTGCGGTGGAGAGGCAAAGCCGAGCAAGGCGTCCACGTTGCCGGATAGTATGCCGGCGCGGCGGAATTGAAGTGCAGCAAAAAAAGCGTCGCCAAGAGGAATTCCTGGGTGCATCAGAACCGTCAAACCGTAATCGGGAGATTGTCTTTCGCATCCCCTTTGGCAATCCATTCCGCAAGTCATCGCGTTGCGGGGCAGGGTGGCGCCGAAGGAGCGTCCCCTGGAGTGATGGTGATGCGGGAGACAGCAAAGACCGTTACAGCAGGACATTCCGGCGCCGGAGTTTAGCGACCTCGCCAGCAGGGAAAGCGGCGAGGCGAGAAGCGCAAGAATCAGAACTACGGAGTGAACGCGGCGCATCGCAGGAAGACTAGCACAAAATCCCCCGGGCTGCAGAAAATCCGGAAGAACGGGTGAAGGAGTTGCCTGCGCAAATCCTTCGCGCTAGTCTCCTAAAATGCTGCCATTCAAGGTGATTTACGCCGACGCGTACGATTTGAATTTGGGCGCGCATGTTTTCCCCTCGCAGAAATACCGGCTGATTCGTGACCGCCTGCTGGAGGAAGGGCACGCGTCGGCTACAGACGTGCTTTGTCCGGAGCCCGCCTCGGACGAGGACATTCTGCGCGTGCACACGCCGGAATATGTGCGGAAACTTCAAACGGGCAAATTGACCCCGCAAGAAATTGCGCGAATGGAGATTCCGTATTCGCGGGAGATGGTGGAGGCGTGCTGGCTGGCGGCCGGAGGGTCGATACTCGCCGGAAAACAGGCGATGGCGGAGGGATGGTCGGCGAACATCGGGGGAGGATTTCATCACGCGTGTCCGGGACACGGCGAAGGATTCTGCGTGATACACGACGTGGCAGTGGCCATCCGGCGGTTGCAGGCGGAAGGAACCATATCGCGGGCGATGGTGATCGACACGGATGTGCACCAGGGCAACGGTACGGCGGTGATTTTCCGGGGCGATCCGGACGTTTTCACACTGTCGATTCACCAGGAGAATAATTATCCGTTTCCCAAGCCGGCCTCGACGATGGATATCGATTTGCCGGATGGGATCCGCGACGAGGATTATCTGGCTATCCTTGAGAGACATTTGCATAAGGCTTTTGAAGATTTCTCGCCGCAGATCGTCTTTTACGTAGGCGGGGCGGATCCCTTCCGCGAAGACCAATTGGGAGGCTTGGCGCTCTCGATCGAAGGGTTGCGAAAGCGCGATTCGATCGTGTTTGATTATGCGCGGCGCGCGGGGGCCCCCGTGGCGATCACGCTGGCGGGAGGTTACGCCAGGTCGGTCGGCGACACGGTGCGAATTCACGTCAACACGATCCTGGCGGCGAGAGACGCAGCACTGCAAGACGGGAAGCGTGGGAAGGAAGGCAAATAGAAGCGCGGCGCGGGGAATGGCGCTTGATTGCGCTCAGTGGGTCGGCGTTGTGGACGCGGAAACCTGCGATTTGGCGACGGCGGCCTGAATGGCGGCCTCAAGCGACGCCGGAAAAGTGGCGGGGTCGAGACCGTTGGCGCGATAGGTGATGTTGCCGCTGCGGTCGATCACGATCAGGGTCGGCAGGCTGTCCACGCCGAGAAAATCGTCGAGGCCGTCGGCGAAGGCCGCAGGCAATCGCCACTTCACGCTCGCGAGGAAAGGCGCGACACGCGATTCGTCGTCATCAATGTTGACGGCGAGAAAAGCGGGATCGGAATTTCCGGCGTACTCGTCGGCGATCTTTGCTACGGCGGGTTCGACGAGCCGGCAGGGACCGCACCAAGTGGCCCAGAAGCTCAGGACGAGCACTTTTCCCCGCTCGGCCGCGAGCGGCATGGATGCGCCGTCCATGCGCCGCAGGACAAAATCGTAGAGGTTTTTTGCCTGGCTGTTTTTCGCGGCAGCGTGCGCGGCGGAGGAGGCGGGCGCGGTGCGATCGTACGCCGCCAGGATCGCGTCGCCGAGCCCCGCCTCGCTTCCGTGCAGTTGCCGCCAGACATTGCCGAGCGACAGCCGCACATCGCGGCGGTGAACTTTCCCTGCCGGTCCGTCTTCGGGTAACACAAAGGCAAGCAGATACTCCTCAATCGCGGTCTTATCGTCGTGTTGAATTTCGGCAATTTCGCCAAGTTCCTTTGCCGCGAGTGAATTGGGCAGGATCGCGTAACTGGTTTGCAAATCCCGGCGGGCGTCGTCGTAACGGCCCATTCTTTTGGTGATGTCGCCGCGGATGTAATAGAGGCCACAGCGAGTCTCGTCCTGCTGGGCCTTCCATTCCTGAACAGAGTCGCGCTCGGAACGGTCATCGGGGGTGGATTTTTCGATGCGGTCGATGACGCGGGTGAGATAGCCGGAAGCGCGCGTCAGGCTGGCATCGTCGCCTTTCTCCTGGAGCATCGCCACGGCGAGCATCATCATTTCGTAGTCGTCCGGGTCAACGGCCACTAGGCGCTCGGCATATTCAAGTGCGCACTCGTTATCTTGGAGCTGGCGGCAGGATTCAACGAGGGCGCGATAGACGTCGGCTCTTCGCGGCGCGTCCGGATATTGTTCGAGGTATCCCTTCAAATTGCGGACCAGGGCGGCACGGTCGTTTCCGGCGGTGTTAACGAGTTTGTCCAGCGCCGCTTCGGCGGCGGCGTTTTTCGCGGCCGTCTCTTTTTGGGCGGTGGATTGTAGATTCTTGCCGGCGGGCGGAGCGGGATTCTTCTCTTGCGAAAACGCCGGCGAAGCAGACAGCATCAACCCAACGATAGGAATGGCTAGGCCGGCGGCGAATCGAAGAATCACAAGAGCATTGTATCGCGGAACGGGAAAGCGCCACGAAGGCCCTGCAATGCGGTGCCGCTAATGCACCGCGATGGAGCCGGAAGACGTGCCTGCTTCGACATGGGCGGCGCCGTCGCCGACGCGGGCCCGCAACTCGTGCGAACTCGTGGTCCCCTCCATCATGATCGGGATTTGCGTGTCGATATCTCCCGAGATGGAGTGGGCGTACAGCTGAAAACTCGATGAGGATGGGACGTTGAGCGTGATGTCGCCCGAAACAGCGTGGAATTCCCAGTAGGCGCCGCTGCGCGGGGCGCCTGAGACGGTGATCTGGCCGGAGGAAGTGTGGATGCTCAGGTCGGGGCTGGCATCGGAGATTTCGACGTCGCCGTCGCCTGTTTGCACCGTCGCCGCGTCCCCGGGGCGGGTGATTTGAACGTTACCATCGCCGGTTTCGATGCGAACCTCGCCCTTCGGGTAGGCGAGAGTGACGTCGCCCGAACCGGAGTTAGCTTGAACCTGGCCGGCGACATCGGAAATGGAGAGGTCGCCGCTGCCCGAAGTCACACGGACGTCCCCTCCGATTTGGGTGATGGCAACGTCGCCCGAGCTGGTTTGAACGGTCACGGCACCCTGAAGGCCGGTGACGGAAAGCCCGCCGTCGGCGGTGACGCCTTTGAATTCCGTATTTGCCGGGACCGTGATGGTGTAATCAATCGAGGATCCCCCCGAGTTCGTTCCGGCCCGGCCGACACGGATTATGCCGCCTTCCTGCTTGATCGGCGGCTCGGATTGCAGCTGGCGGAGTTGATCCCGGGAGCCTGATTCCGACCAATCCTTGACTTCGGCCTCACCATGAATTTCCACCTGACCATTGCCGCCCACGACGACGCGGGAGTCTCCACTGCCGTTATAAAGCTCAAGACGCAAGGGACCTTGAACGGTCAAGGTCTTGTCAAAAGTCCCCTCGGCAGATTGCCTCATCCCGCAACCGGCCAGAGCCGCGCCCGCAAAAAAAACCGAAGAGAGGAGGAACAAGTGCCGATGCATTGTCAGCAGCGATCCCGGGTTGAGTTTCACGTGGCCTTTCCTATCAGAAATATACGCAAAAGCGCAACGGGAAGTTCCTTGGGAGAGACCCGGGTGGAAGAACAGTCCCAATTCCTAACTGTTCGTGGCGAATCAATCGAGCCCGGTTTTTTTGAGCGAGCTGTTGAGGGAGCCCTGGCGGTAGCCGGCAGGATCGATGGCCGCGGTCAAAAAACCCGCCGATATGACGGCGGCGACCAGGGCTTTCGACACCTCGGGTGCCAGGCCGCCGGCCAATTCATCGGTAGCCAGCTCGATGCTGGCATTTTCGCCGAATGCGCGGACGCGGAACTGGCGAAAACCGAGCCGGCGGACGGCGTCTTCGGCGCGCTCGACATGGGCCAGCAATTCGGGAGTGACGCGTGTTCCGTATGGAATTCGCGAAGAAAGGCACGGAGAGGCGGGGCGATCCCAAGTCTCCAGCCCGGCGAGACGCGAAAGACGCCGAATTTCGGCCTTCGCGAGGCCAGCGTCGAGAAGAGGAGAGATCACGCGATGTTCCTGGGCGGCGCGGTGCCCGGGGCGAAAATCACGCGTGTCGTCGGCGTTGATGCCATAAGCGATGGCGGAGAAGCCGCGGGCGCGAGCCAGCGCTTCCATCCGGGTGAAGAGTTCATCCTTGCAGTGGTAGCAACGGTCGGAATTGTTGGCGATGTAGAGAAGATTGGCGAATTCACGCGTCTCGATAAATTCGTGGCGGATCGAATGGGAGCGGACAAAATGCTCGGCATGCTCGCGATCGTTTTTTGAAAAGCTGGCCGAGAGCGCCGTGACGGAAAGCGCGCGCTCGCCGATCGCGCGATGCGCTGCCCAAGCGAGATAGGCGGAATCGGCGCCTCCGGAAAAGGCGATCAGCAGGGAAGAGCGCCCGCGGAGGTTTTCGAAAAGCGACTCCTGTTTGGCGAGGGTGGTATCCTCCACCTGCGGCGGCACGGCATCCGGCCCAGAAAGGGATGAAAAATCAAAGATCATGTCCATGCGAGTATAGCGCAGCGTTATTCGAAATCCATGAGCACGTTGACTTGCGCCGTGTCGGGATGTTTGTCAAGAAAGCGGCCGATCTTGTCGTAGTGAACCGGCAAGCCGGCGAAGGCGTCCTTGATCCCTGTGGTCAAAAAAGTTTGGTAGGCGCTTGCGTCGAAGATATTGCCTTCCGGAATGGGCCAGGCCGCCCGGATGCGGCGCTCGCCCTCGATTGATAATCCGCTGAGAACGAGCTTGTCCATGTGATATTGCGGGCCATCGTGGATGGTCACGTCGAAAGTGACGCGATCTGTGTTTTTGTCAAATTCCGGGTTCGGGGAGACGGTAGCGTCGAGATAACCGTGTTGCCCGTAGAGATCCTGAACTCGAAACCAGAGCCCTTGGAGTTTGACGCCATCGGCCAGGTCGCCCGGCTTCAAATCCACAAGCGCATCGAGTAGGGAAGAGGGCATCGCCGTGCGTCCCTGCCAAACGACTCCCCCCCATTTGTAGGCGAGCCCCGGATTGACGGCGATGACGGCCGCGATCGCATTCGGAGACGGCGAGCCGGGCACGGGGGTGAATCGCGCCGAAGTCGGGCCAAAGCCAGCTTGCAAGTAAGCGTGCGAGTGGTAGAGAGGCAGCACGTGCTCCTGCTCGAAGAGTTCGAGGCGAATGCGGGAGTAGGGCTTGCCGACAATCTCGTTTTGCAGCTGTTGAATTTCAGGCGACGACTTGGCAAGCGGGTCGGTGAAATCGAGGCTAGAAACCGTAAGATCGAGTCCCTCAACGCTGAACTGTACGACGCGATTGCCACTTGCCGGGTCTTGCGAAATCTGATGGGAGACTTCCGCGTGGACTCCACGCGCGTCGAGGAGCTTTTCTAGAGCTGAAGATAGATCGTCGAGCAGAATGCCATGATCGGGGGCCTGGCCGTCGAATAGAAATCCCGATTGTGTGAGGCCGGCGGCAAGTTGCGCGTCGTTGAACCAGATGAAGTTGTCGAATTCGACCGCTAATTCCGGTGCGTCGGCGACGGAGTACTGCACGTCCACGCCCGACGGGCCGGTGGAGAATTTGTACTGCACGCCTGAAAAGCAGCCGAGGTCCGCCAGGCGGTTCGCCGCGCTTTGCAAGTCGGCGCGCGTGACCATCGTTCCAGGCGTCAGGCCCGTATAGGGCGCGATCTGCTCAGAGGTGAAGTGCGACGAGCCGTTCACGCGGACCGACGCCAGGCGCGAGGACGCCGTCTCTGTCTGGGGTGGGGCCGAAGAGAAAATCGCGGCGGGAGCGGCGAGCAAGAGGACGAGGAGCCAGATTGCAACACGAGCCATCCACAAAATTCTAAGTCTTTTGCCGGAAGAGATTCAAATTATTCGACGGTGACGGATTTGGCCAAATTGCGCGGCTGATCAACGTCGCAGCCGCGGCGCACCGCGATGTGATACGCCAGAAGCTGCAGCGGAATAATTTCCAGGATCGGGGCGATCAAGTCGGGAGCGTTGGGAATTTCAACAACGTGGTCGGCCGACTCCTTTGCCAAGGTGTCGCCTTCGGTGATGATGGCGATGACGATGCCATCCCGCGCCTTTACTTCCTGAAGATTGGAGATCGTCTTCTCGTAGCGCGTCATCGAGGAGGGATCTCCTTCGTGCCGCGTCGCCAGGATGACGACAGGCAGATTTTCGTCAATCAAGGCGTTCGGGCCGTGCTTCATTTCGCCGGCCGGATAACCCTCGGCGTGAATGTAGGAGATTTCCTTCAGCTTCAGAGCGCCCTCGAGAGCGATGGGATAATGAATGCCGCGTCCCAGGTAGAGAAAATCGGTGTGGCGGAAGAATTGCCGGCTCAATTCATCCACTTCGGCGTCGTGCTGCAGGATCGTTTCGATCTTATGCGGCACGCGAGTCAGCTCCTGCATGAGTTCGCGGGCCTTTACTGGAGTCAGCTTCCCGCGGACCTGCGCGAGATAGAGGGCCGTGAGGAGCAAGGCGGTCAACTGGCCCGTGAACGCCTTTGTAGATGCCACTCCGATTTCCGGGCCGGCATGAGTGTAGATGGTCCCGTTGGATTCACGAGTGAGCATGGAGCCGACTACGTTGCAGATGCCCAGAATCGCCGCGCCTTTCTGCTTGGCTTCCCGCAAGGCGGCGAGGGTGTCCGCCGTTTCCCCGGACTGGCTGATACCGATAACCAGTGTGTCTTTGGCGACGATCGGATCGCGGTAGCGGAATTCACTGCCGTAATCCACCTCGACGGGAATGTGGGCCAGGCGCTCGATCATGAATTTGCCCGCGAGGGCGGAATGCCAGCTGGTGCCGCAGGCGACGATCTTGACGCTCTGAAAATTGCGGAACTGCTCCTCTGTGATCTCAATTTCGTTGAGGAACACTTTCCCGGTTTCTTGGGAAATTCTTCCGAGCAGGGTATCGCGCACCGCGCGGGGCTGCTCGAAAATTTCTTTCTGCATGAAATGCTTGAAGCCGCCCTTTTCGGCCATGATCGGGTCCCAGGTGATCTGTTGAGGGCGGCGGACGATTGAGCGGCTTTCGAAATCGCTCAATCGAACTCCCTGGGGCGTCAGGACGGCGAGCTCCCCGTCTCCCAGGAAGAAAACGCTGCGGGTGTGCTGCAGCAAGGCGGGGATATCGCTGGCGACGAAGGATTCGTTGTCGCCGATGCCGATGACGATGGGCGGGCCCATGCGGGCGGTGACAATTTTGTGCGGGTCGCGCGTGGAGATGGCGACGATGGCATAAGCGCCCGTCATTGCCTTCACGGTTTTCAGAACAGCTTCCTCGAGCGACGCGTCTTTGGAGTATTTCTCGATGAGATGCGCGATGATTTCTGTATCGGTCTCCGTGAGGAACTTGTGGCCTTCCTTCACGAGCTGGTTTTTCAATTCGAGGTAGTTCTCGATGATGCCGTTGTGGACGACGACGATTTCGCCGGTACAATCGCGGTGGGGGTGGGCGTTTTCTTCGGTGGGGCGTCCGTGGGTGGCCCAGCGGGTGTGTCCCACGCCGTATTCTCCCTCGATCGGCGCCGAGCGAATCGATTCCTCGAGGTTGCGGAGCTTTCCCGACGCGCGGCGGACGTCCATTTTGCCGTCTTTGTCCACCACAGCGATTCCCGCGGAATCGTAACCCCTATATTCGAGCCGGCGAAGGCCGTCCAGAATGAGAGGAACGACGCGTTTCGGGCCGATGTATCCGACAATTCCACACACGGGATGTCGCTCCTGAAACCCCGCAAGCAAGAGACGCGCGGGGAGACGAATTCCAGTTCAGGTTAGCATATCTGCGGCGCGGAAAATAAACGGCTGCGGCGAGAGCGCCTAGAGAAGCACCTGAAAGCTCACGATTCGACGATTTCGTAGCGGAACTCTTCAATGACGGGGTTCGCGAGAACGTCCTTGGCGATGCGCTCGACTTGTTTGCCGGCGTCTTCGCGGGAAAGGCCGTCCAAGCGGATCACGAAGAATTTTCCTTGGCGCACGTCCTGGACTGCGTCGTAGCCGAGCGAGGAAAGGGCGCGTTGAATCGTCTGTCCCTGCGGATCGAGGACCGTTGACTTGAGCATCACCCAAATGTGGGCTTTCATCGCCAGAATTATACCAAGCCCGCCGATTTGGCCGCGGCACGAAATTCGTCGAGAAGACGGCGTTTCTCTTCAGCGGGGAGGAAAGAAGCGAGAAAACTCTGCTCGGCCAGTTGAGCGAGCTGGCGGTCCGCCAGACCCAAGGAGGCCGCCAGCGAATATTCCGTGAGCAGATCAGTGTGGAACATGCTGGGATCGTCGGTGGAAAGTGTCACGGGGACGCCTTTTTCGAGAAATTGGCGCAGCGGATGTTCGGCGGCAGTGGCGCTCGGTTTATTCAACTGTTTGGCGAGGGCGCCGGTGCGAATGTTGCTGGTGATGCAATTTTCGAGAACCACGCGCCGCGTCTGCAGCCGCTCCGCCAAGGCAGGATCGTTCATAACAGCGATTCCGTGGCCGATGCGCTCGGCGCCAAGAATTTCGATCGCTTCACGAACCGATTCCGCGCCGCCGACTTCTCCCGCGTGGCAAACCAGGTGCAACCCTTCGCCGCGGGCGTGGTCAAAAGCGGGCCGGAAATTCACAGTAGGGACCGCCAATTCGTCGCCCCCCATCCCGAAAGCGACGACGCCGGAGCGCTGCAATTTTCCCGCGAGTTCGGCGACCTGCAGCGCTGCCTGGGCGCCCCACTGGCGAGCGGCGTCAAAAATCCAGGCGAGGCGCAATTTGCGGAAAGGCACGCTTTCCGCTGTCTCGCGAATCGCGTTGAAATTGGCGGCGACGTCCTGCATGCGCCGAAGCATCACGCCCACGGAAAGCGTGACCTCGGCATAAACGACGTTTTGCCGCACGAGTTCCTCGGCCAGATCGCGCGTGATCAGCGCATAGTCTTCGGGATGCCGGAGGAAAGACGTGACCCATTTGAACGCCTCGATGAAGCCGGCAAAGTCCGCATAGTCGTAACGCGCGGCGACTTCCTGCGGCGTGAGCGCGACGCCGTGGCGTCGGGCCAACTCGACGACGGTGTGCGGGCGGATGGAGCCCTCGAGGTGCAAGTGGAGCTCGGCCTTTGGCAGAGCGTCGATCACGGTCGGTTTGCGAGCGCTGGTCGTCACGATTTCATTTCATTGCGAAGGCAATTGCGGCCGCCCGGCGTTAATCCACGCGGTCATCCAATAGGAGCCGACATCCGTGGAGGCTTCGGAAAGCTGGCGGACAAGGACGGCTCCGGCCTGGGCGTAGAAGCGGTCGTAGTATTCATCGGAGATTGATTTTTCGCCCTGATGGGCGAGGCGGTCGGACAGGAGGATGGGTTCGAGCCAGGAATGAGCCGCGAGAATCATTTCAAAAGCATGATCGGTCGGATCGCTGATAAAGGCGGCTTCGTTGGGCTTCACGAAGAAGAAGAGCTGGTAACGATCGACGAGGCCCGTATCGTACCGCTCGTTGACCCCTGGCTGGTCCGATTGGCTGCCGTCGAAATTAATCGTGGTATTGAAGGGGTCGTGCGCGGCGGCGACGTAATGGGCCAGAAGAGCGGAGGTGATCTTGACGCCCGCCCAGTTGTGCGACTGAAAATCGTCGGTCAAGCGCTTGCTGTACAAGCCGATCTGCCAGGGAAGAAGCCCGTATTGGTCAACGGTCTTGCGCGAGTATTTTTTAACGGCCGCCGAGTAGGACCGAGGCAAAGCGGTGTAGGGAAACGGGCCGTAATGGTCGATCTGGATGAAATCATTGTTGTGCGGGCCGGCCGATTTGTCGTCGGCCTCGGAAACGTCCGTGGAGTGCTGGACGATGAACTGGCGATTGCTGACGAAAAAAGGGAGCATTTCGTCAGGCAAAGTATCCACGGCTTTGTTGGTGATGAGTCGCTCGGCACTCTCGCCCCAACCGAACGACGCGCTGGACGTCAGAAGCAAGACGAGCAAAAAAAGAGCCAGACCGGCATTGAGCCTTCTGCGCATCAACCCTGCCTACCCTGACGTGCGTCGTTCTCGACGACGATATCGCGGGCCAATTGGCTGTTCTTGTGGCCGTAAAAGCGGTAGAGAACCAGCCCGATTATCAGCCAGACCACAAACCGAATCCAGTTTGTTATGGGCAAGCCCGCCATTAAGAGCAGGCACGCCAAAATAGTCATGATCGGAGCGATAAGGCCGCCCGGAGCGCGAAAATGGCGGACCCGGTCGGGTTCGCGGAAACGCAGGATCAAGACCCCTCCGGCCACAAGCGCGAAGGCGAAAAGAGTGCCGATGTTCGAAAGATCGGCCAAGGTGCCGATGTCGAGCAAACCAGCAGGAATCCCCACCAGAAATCCAGCGACCCAAGTGGCAAAGTCAGGCGTGCGAAATCGCGGGTGGACGCGGCTGAACACGCCGGGCAACAATCCGTCGCGCGACATGGCGAACCACACGCGGGCTTGCCCGAGTTGAAAAACGAGAAGCGAAGAGATCATGCCAAGCAGCGCTCCCATCAGCACAACCACGCGGACGCTCCCGAAATGCAGGCGGGCCATGGTGTTTACCACGGGCGCGGCGTCGTCCATCAAGCTTTGCCAGGGGACCAATCCAGTGAGAACCACGACCACGGCGATGTAGAGTATGGTGCAAACGCCGAGCGTCGCCAGAATCCCGATGGGCACATCCCTCTGGGGATTTTTGCACTCTTCGGCGGCGGTCGAGACGGAGTCGAATCCGATGTAGGTGAAGAAAATGATGGAGCCGCCCGTCAAGATTCCCGGCCAGCCGTTCGGCGCATACGGATGCCAATTGGAGGGATGGACGTGGCGCGCGGCGACTCCCACGAAAACGAGAATGGCTACAATTTTCAGCAACACCATCACGTTATTGGTTTCCGCCGATTCCCGGATGCCGCGCACGAGAACGAGTGTAAGCAGCATGACGATGATAAAGGCGGGCCAGTTGAACCCGAAGTGCCATCCCGGCTCATAAAGCGTATTGCCTTGCAGGTCCGTGAGCCCTCCGGGCAAATAGGCGGGCGTGATCCACCTCAAGCTGGGGTGAATGCCGAAATAATCGAAAAAGTCCACAATATGCGCCGAGAATCCAACGCTGACGGCCATGTTCGATACTGCATATTCCAGGATCAAGTCCCAGCCGATAATCCAGGCGATCAATTCGCCCATCGTCGCGTACGTGTAAGTGTAGGCGCTCCCGGCGATGGGGATCATCGCTGCAAGCTCGGCGTAGCAAAGCGCCGCGAAGGCGCAGACGATGGAAACGAGCACGAAAGAGAGCGCAATGGCGGGGCCCGCGCCCGGGCGGCCGAAAGAAGCGGAGTGGTAGATCAAGTATTCGAGGAGCGGGGCATTCAGGACGGATTTGAAATCCAGCTTTTGCCCGGCAATCGCCGTCCCGATAACCGTGAAGATTCCGGAGCCGATGACCGCGCCGATGCCAAGAGAGGTCAAACTCAGCCACCCGAGCGATTTTTTCAGCTGTTTCTCGGGGCGTTCGGAATCAGCAATCAGCTGATCAATGCTCTTGGTCCGGAAAAGCTGCCCTGGCAATCGGCACCGTCCTCGTGTCGGAGTCGCAGAACTCTACCTTGCGCCGGGTGTCTGCGCAACCCTCTTCCGGCCGGAGTGGAGGTTCAGGCAGGCTGAAGGTTCGCGTAGCGCTCGATCAGTTTCTTGGGACCGTAATCCTGGAAACTGACAGTCAAGCGGCGATCTTCGCCTTCTCCTTCCACGCCTGTGATTGTCCCCATTCCATACTTTGGATGGCGTACCCTTGTGCCGATCAGCGGGTTCGATGTCGTTCGTTCGCGGGTGGCCGGGTTTGCACGGGATGCGCTTCGAGATCCCCGCGAGGCGCCATAGGAGCGCTTCGAATAGCCCGGATATTCGGAAAATTCGGGGTCGGACTCGTACCGGCGGGCCTCTCCGGGATCCGCGAGGGCCCCGGGAGAGGATTGAAGCAAATCAGCCGGAATTTCACGGAGGAATCGCGACGGCAGAGAAGCCCTGAGCCGCTCCTCGCCATACACCCTCCGGTAAATCGCGCGGGATAACATGAGGTTCTTCTTGGCGCGAGTCATCCCCACGTAAAACAAGCGCCTCTCCTCTTCAACTTCCGCCGGTGAATCGGCCGAACGGCTGTGGGGCAACAGACCCTCTTCGAGGCCGGGCAAAAATACGGCGTCGAATTCCAGGCCCTTGGCGCTGTGCAACGTCATCAGCGAAACGCCAACATTTTGATCATAATCGTCCGCGTCAGACACCAGAGCGGCATGGTCCAAAACGTCCTGGAGAGTTTCGCCGCGTTCTGAGGCCTCCGCCATGGCGTTGGCCAACTCGCGAAGGTTATCGGCGCGGGAAGTGTGTTCGAGATTGTCCTGCTGCTCAATCCAATCGAGAAAGCCGGTGCGGTTGAGCACGCCTTCGATCAGGTGTTCGGGCGGACTCTCCAAAAGACTCGCCCGCATGCCTTCGATCATTTCGCGGAATCCGTTCAAGGCGCCGCTGCTTCTTTTGCTCGCGGTAGTTTCCCCGGACCGGATGACGTCCCAGAGCGTCTGGTTTCCCTCCTTCGCGCGGGCCTCGAGCGCCGCGACGGTGGTGGCGCCGATGCCGCGCGGGGGAACGTTCAGAACGCGGAGCAACGCGACATTGTCTTCCGGATGCAGCAGCAAGCGGATATAGGCAAGCACCGCTTTCACCTCGCTCCGGCCGTAAAAGCTCATCCCTCCAACCACGCGATGGCGTATGGAGAGTCCGCGCAAAATTTCCTCAAAAGGCCGCGATTGCGCGCCAGTCCGGTATAGGACAGCGACGCGCGCGTCGGGATCCTCGCGGACAAAGGCCGAGATAGCCTCGCCGATAAAGCGAGCCTCGGCGATCGCATCGGGAAATTCCTGGAATTGCAGTTTGTCGCCTTCTCCGACAGTCGCTTCGATCTGTTTTCCCAGGCGATTCGTGTTGTTTTCGACCACGGCGGCTGCGGCGTCAAGAATCGACTGCGTGGAGCGGTAGTTCTGCTCGAGCCGAATCACGCGCGCGCCGGGAAAGTCCTCAGTGAAGCGTTTGAGATTGCCCGCCCGGGCCCCCCGCCATCCGTAAATGGACTGATCCTCGTCCCCCACCACGCAGACGTTCTTGCGAGGCCCGGCGAGCAGCCGCACCAATTCTTCTTGGGCGGCGTTCGTATCCTGAAATTCGTCCACCAGGATGTGTTCGAAGCGCTCGTTCCATCGCGCGCGAACTTCGGCGTGGTCGCGCAGCAGGGCGACTCCCTTCAGCAGAAGGTCGTCGAAATCGAGGGCTGCGGCGTCGCGCAGGGTTTTCTCATAGGCGCGGAATATCTTGGCCACTTCGCCCCGCGCGGCATTCCGCATTTCCGCCGCCTCGGACTCCATTTGATCGGGAGTGATGCCGTGATTCTTCGCGTAGCTGATTTGAGCGCGGACGCTGCGAGGCGGGTAATCCTCCGTCTCGAAGCTGAGCGTCGCTAGGGCGCGCTTCACCGCCGCCGTCTGGTCATCATCGTCGTAAATGGCAAAGTCGCGCGGGAGGCCCAGAGCGGCGGCTTCGCGGCGCAACAGTCGGGCGCAGAAGGAATGGAAAGTCGAAACCCAAACATCGGAAGCGTCATGGCCGCTCGAGCGGAGCAGCTCCGTAATCCGATCCTTCATCTCGCCCGCGGCCTTGTTCGTGAAGGTGACGGCCAGGATCGCATGAGCCGGAACTCCAAGCTCGATCAGATGGGCGACGCGATAAGTGATCACACGCGTTTTGCCCGTTCCGGCGCCCGCCAGAACGAGGATGGGCCCGTCAATTGCTTCGACGGCCTCGCGCTGTCTGGGATTCAATTTTTCGAGTGAGAGCATTGGAAGGAATTTGTCCCGAATGAAATTCTAGCCGACGCGCCGGGAATCAGCAATTTGGGAATAAGCCATGGGTATTTCGATGCGGGTGTGCGGGAAAGTCATAACGAACCGCCCGGCCCGCCGCCGCGCTTGTCTGCTACAATCTTGAGCTTTGGCCGGAGGAATTTTCGAGCGTGCATATCTTTAAGTTGCCGGGATGGTTGCAAAAAGTGGTCGCGACGATGGGGGGCGGTGGTCTTTTCCTCGTGGCCTTTTTCGATTCTTCGGTGCTTTCCTTTCCGCTGGTCACAGACGGATTGATGATCGAGCTGGCCATCACTCATCCGAGGCGAATGCCCTATTACGCGGCCATGGCGGCGATTGGCTCGCTCGCGGGCTGCATCTGGCTCTATCTGCTCGCGCGTAAGGGAGGGGAAGCGTATTTTCATCGTCATGCGGGCACAGGTTCGGCCCGTGTCAGAAAATGGGTCGAAAGGAACGCTTTTCTCACCGTGTTTATCCCCGGTGTGCTTCCTCCTCCCTGCCCGTTTAAGGTATTCGTCCTGGCGGAGGGCGTGTTTCAAGTTCCGCTGCGGACATTCGTTCTCGCCCTGCTGCTCGGCCGGGGACTTCGATACTTCGGCGAAGGAATCCTCGCTGTCCGTTACGGTGACGCGGCTCTGCGGATGGTCGCGTCGCACGGAATCATTTTTGTCCTGTCCGTAGTCCTCGTTCTTCTCACGCTCTACATCGCCGGACGCTTACTCTTTCCAAAATCGGATCCGCCTTCGCGATAAATTGCCCATTGCAACCCGCGGCGATACGCCCGTCGCGCCGTCCGTGCGGATCGCATGGAGCCTCTGCGAAATCCCAACTCTGAAATGAGTTTGGGAGTGGAAGGACGGAGCCCGGCTGAATCGATTACCGGCTTTCTGCGGAAGGAAACCGGAACCCTTGACTTTCGATCTGGAGCGCGTGATTCAACACTACAAACGCGGTCATGTTGTTGGCACTTGTGTCCGAGGGCGGGAAGCGCAGGTCGCGAAACTCGACGGTGAAGCCCTCGTCGTTTTCCGTTACTCTCGCGAATGGGAATCGAGCATACATGAGGAAGCGCTTCGCGTCGCGCGCTTCCCCAGCGATCTGGAGCGCGGGCGAGTTCACCGGCTTGTAAAGAGTCATACTTCGGTCCGGCTCGAATTCGTCCTCGTTTTCCACGGGGACGGTCACTTCCTCGATTGTGGCGTCCGTCGAAACCACTCCGCGCCAGAGGAAAGGATTGGCGGAATCGGGAAACGCGTCGGCGGACGTGGGCGGGCGGCGGTGATATTCGCGGGAGCTGAGCATGCGGATCGCGTCAGTCCGCAATTCAGCGCGGAACCCCAAATACCCGGCCGCGAGCGCCAATGCGACCATCGCGGCGACAACTCCTCGAGGGCCGGAGGGCCTGCGTTCCCCGATCTCTTCGCTCACCAGATGAAATAGCTCTGGCAGGAGAATCCCGCCCGCCAGGAGGATGAGCAAATAGGGATCGAGAGCCTTTACGATTTCGCAGCCCCACCACCGCATGCTCCACGGCCAAAGAAACATCACCCCCGGCGCGGTGCAGAAATCGAGCGTGAGGTGGATAAAAATTCCCAGGGCGGCGGCGACAACTGCGGGTGGAAAACGCAACTCGTTGGAAACCTGATTTGAGGAAAATTTCCTGCTCGCGAGGCACGCGAGCCCAGCAATGGCGCAAGCTGCCACCGAAGCGCCCGCAATTCCGTGCAAAGCGCCGCGATGATACCTTAGATAACTTCCGGCGCCTCCCCAATAGCTTGCGGAATCGAGGTTCGGAACGATTCCGGCAGCCACCAGGGCCGCGACGCCGAATCGCGGCAGCCATTTCCGCCCGGCTCTCGCCGCAGCCAGCAAAGCCAATGCCTGCGTGAGCAAGTCCACACGCGCGCCTTTCCCCGTGCCTTAGCTCTCTTTCGGAGCGGGTATCACCAGCGACAGCGCATCCGGCCAGATGCGGAACGCCAGAGGCAAAGGACCAACAGGTTCGCCATCAACCTGCGCGTATACGGGGGTATCTCCCGCGGGTTCGCAAATCACCTCGTTCCCCTTCCAGGCTTCGATTCCATCTATATGCCGCAGCTTCCCGAGCCACAGCGCCGGCAGGCAGATTAGATAGCGGAGCCTGCTGGTAGCGGAATTGGTGAGAAATTCGAAGGAGTTCTCGAAAAGGCTCGCGCCTGTTGTAATTTTGAACGGCCCGCCATAATTTGCCGTTCTCCCGACAACGATGATCGAGGCGCGATGCTCTTTGCCGTTCGAGCAGACTCGCAGCAACGGAAAATCATACTTGAACAGCTGGCGGAGTCCTTCGGCCCAGTAGGCGAGGATTCCCGCCTGTTTCTTCAGCTCGGCGTGAACTCCGTTCACGATTGCGCCGTCGGGGCCCGCTCCCGCTACGCAAAGGAAGTAGCGCCCCTCAGGAGGAACATCCGGGCGGTCCTTCCCTTCGGGTGCAAGAGCCACACCGACCGCGATGCGACGGACGACGCCGCCAGGAATCAGCCGCGCCGCATGCGGGATATCCCACGGAATGCCGAGCTCTTTGGCGAGGATATTCGCGGTCCCCGCCGGCAGAAGGGCCAGAGGAACTTCGCTGCCTGCCATCCCGTTGAGAACTTCGTTCACCGTCCCGTCGCCGCCGCACGCTATTACCATGCCGCGCCTCTGCTCGACGGCGAGGCGGGCAATTCCCTTGGCTGCCCCAGGCGACGTCGTGGGCGCCAGCTCCGTGCGTATGCCTGCCTCCTTCAGAATGCGCGCGGCTTGCTCGATTTCGTTGAAACGCCGGTGGCGCCTTCTCCCGCTTGTCGGGTTGTAGATCAGCAACGCGTCTTGTATTCCGTCCGGCATGCATCCTATCCCAGGAGGTCAAAGTAATCGGGCATTGTATAATACCGGACGGTTTACTCAGTCCGCCTTATCTTACCGAGGGTTCCATGCCGAAAGATCGCGACGCCGCCGGGGAAATCGAGCGCCTGCGCAAAGAAATCCGCCGCCACGAATATCTCTACTTTGTGGCCGACGATCCCCAGATATCCGACGCAGCGTTCGACAAGCTTATGGTCAAGCTGCGGGGCCTGGAGGAGAAACATCCGGAGCTTGTGACTCCGGACTCGCCCACCCAGCGCGTGGGCGGGCAGCCGCGCGAGGGGTTCCAGGCCGTGCGCCACCGGACGCCGATGATCAGCCTCGACAACGCCTTCTCCTTCGAGGAGTTGGCGGCTTTCGACCGGCGCGTCCACGAACTCACGGGAAGAGAAAAAGTCGAATATATCGCCGAACACAAATTCGACGGGCTCAGCCTATCGTTGCTCTATGAAAAGGGCAGACTGGTCCGGGGCATCACGCGCGGTGATGGCACCACCGGCGAAGACGTCACCCCGAACGTCAAGACAATCCGTTCGATTCCACTCTCGATGGATGCCGCTCTCCTGAAAAAGGCTGGTCTTCCCCAGGATTTTGAAGTCCGCGGCGAAGCCATCATGACGCGCAAAGCGTTCGAAGCCCTGAACGAGCAGCAGGAAGCGGAAGGCGGCAAACGGTTTGCGAACCCGCGTAACGCAGCGGCGGGAGCCGTCCGCATGCTCGATCCGGCGATCACGGCTTCCCGGCGGCTCGATTTTTTTGCTTATTACCTGCTGGCGGAGGGCCGCGTTCCGAAAAAGAGCCATTCGGAGGTGCTGAAAGCGCTGGCCGAGGTACATTTCAGGGCGAGCGAAGATTGGGAGCTGTGCCATTCGCTCGAAGAAACCGAAAAATACATCCAGCGCTGGGAATCGAAACGCGAAAAGCTGCCCTACGAAATCGACGGCATCGTGATCAAGGTGAACGAAATCGCCCTGCAAAACGAGCTGGGCTACACGTCGCGCGCGCCGCGCTGGGCCATCGCCTACAAATATCCGGCCCATCAGGAAACCACGGTCGTCAATGAGATTCGCGTCCAAGTCGGTCGAACCGGAGTTCTGACTCCCGTGGCTTACCTCGAACCGGTGCAGGTGGCTGGAGTAACGGTAAGCCGGTCGACGCTGCACAACCTCGACGAAATACGCCGCCTGAATCTCCACGCGGGAGATACGGTTTTGATTGAACGCGCCGGCGAAGTGATCCCTCACGTCGTGAAAGTGGTGAAGCACGGCAAGCGCGAAGAGGAATTCGAGATGCCGAAGAAATGTCCCGAATGCGGGACGCGCATTCACCATCCGGAGGGCGAGGTCGCCTATCGCTGCGTGAATGTCTCCTGCCCGGCGCGGCGCAAGGAATCGCTGCTTCATTTCGCGGGACGCCATGCCATGAATATCGACGGCCTGGGCGACAAAATCGTGGACCAACTTGTGGACAAAGAAATCGTCAAGGACTTTGCCGACCTCTACAAACTCGACCTCGAGACCGTAGCGAATCTCGAGCGCATGGCGGAAAAGTCCGCCCAAAATCTGCTGGATGAAATCGCGGCGAGCAAGAAGAACTCGCTAGCCCGCCTGATCAACGCGCTCGGCATCCGCTTCGTCGGCGAGCGGACGGGCCAGCTCCTCGCGCAGCACTTCGGTTCGATGGACAAGATCGAAGAGGCCTCCATCGAGGAGCTCACGGAAGTGACGGAAGTCGGTCCGAAGGTCGCCGAGGGCGTGGCGGAATTTTTCTCCGAACCGGCCAACCGCAAGCTCATCGAGCGCCTTCGCGCAGCCGGCGTCAACATGAAGGACGAGCGCCCATCGCTCAAATCCAGGAAATTTGCCGGAAAGACATTCGTGTTTACCGGAACGCTCGAGCGCCGGTCGCGCGAGGAGGCCGAGGCGCTCGTCGCTTCACACGGCGGAAAGGCTGGGTCCTCGGTGAGCAAGAAGACGGACTACGTGGTCGTCGGCGCCGACCCCGGCTCCAAGTTCGACAAAGCCAAGTCGCTCGGCGTCGCGATTCTTGACGAATCGGAGTTCGAAAAGTTGCTCTCTTCGCGATAGCCCAGCCAATCTTTCAGGCGATTCGAGTTATAATGGGCACGGCGGAAGAGCCGGGTGATCGCCGGTTTGCCGCGCGTAAGCGCCGCAGACGGGAGGAAAGTCCGGACTCCGAGCGCCGCACGCCCGCGAGGGCAGGCGGCGCGAGGGCAACGCGCCTGGTAACGCCAGGGGGTTGCGTCCTGCGGCAGGCGAAAGCCGGCGGCGGAAACGCAGCTACGGAAAGTGCCACAGAAAACAGACCGCCGGTGGGCTTGTACCTCGGCGGCAGGCCCGCGGTAATACCAAGGGCCCGCCTCTTTCGGTCGAGCGCATTGGGCAAGGGTGAAAAGGTGGGGTAAGAGCCCACCGCCCGGGTGGCAACATCCGGGGCACGGAAAACCCCGCGTGGAGCAAGGCCAAATAGGAGGGGAGGGCCGGCCCGGCCCGTATGACGTGGCTCGCAAGAGTTGCGTCTCTGACCCTCGGGTAGGCTGCTCGAGTTCCGGAGCGATCCGGAACCTAGAGGAATGATCGCCACCCGGCGCTGCCGGCAATATCACGGCATCGCCAGGCACAGAATCCGGCTTACAAGCTCTTCCGCCAAAATTCTCCCCCGCGGCGTTTGAATTGGCCTTCCTGCCGGCGGTTCTTGCCGCTTCCTCCATCGCCTTTTTCTCCGGAGGCCATTTGTAAACACGTCCCATCGTATGCGGCAGCGCGTCGTTGCCGCGCGAGGGCGTTCGTGGGAAACTGGGCGCGCTTGAGAGTCAACCCGCTTCTCTTGCCATCAGGAGATCGCTCTGGAACAGGTTCTCCCCAATCCCTCCTTCGCGCCTCGCAGGCGTTGGAGAATCGCGTTTCTGCTTTCCCTGGGCGTGCTGGTGAATTTTTTCGATCGCGTCAATCTTTCCGTCTCGCAATCCGCGCTGCACGCATCGTTCGGCATTTCAATTTTTGCTTTTGGAGTTTTGTCCAGCGCCTACAATTGGACCTACGCGGCGATGCAAATTCCCGCAGGAGTTTTGCTCGACCGCTTCGGTGTGCGCCGCGTCGGAATCATTGGCACGTTTTTGTGGAGCGCCGCTTCCTTCGGAGCCGCAATCTCCACGGGCATCGGAACATTTTTCGGGGCGCGGCTGTTGCTCGGCGTTGGCGAATCTCCCACTTTCCCGTCCAACGTCAAGGCGATTGGCTACTGGTTCCCCGAGCGCGAACGGAGTCTCGCCACGGCCATCACGGACGCCGCCGCGAAATTCTCCACTGCCATTGGCGTGCCTTTTCTTGGATTTCTGCTTCTGCGTTTCGGCTGGCGCTGGAGCTTCGCCGCCACGGGCTTCATCAGTTTTTTATATCTGCTCCTTTTTTACTGGATCTACTTCAACCCCAGTGAAGACAAGGGACTCACTAAGCAAGAGTTTCAGCTCATGGTCGAGGGGCGCGTCCAGCCCGAAGGGACGGTCAAAACCGGGAAAGGCGCTTCGCTCGGCTATCTTCTTCGCCAGCCGAAAGTCTACGGCCTGAGCCTGGGTTGGGGCGCTTACAACTACTGCTTCTATCTCCTTCTGTACTGGCTTCCGAGCATCCTCTCAATTTCGTTGCACATCGATCTGTTGCACTCCGTCTTATACACAAGCGTTCCCTGGTTCTTTGCCACGTTCACGGATCTTGCGGTGGGCGGTTGGCTGGTGGACGCCCTCATCGCGCGCGGCTACAACGCGAACCTTGTCCGCCAGACGGTGATGATTGGTGGAACGGGATTCGGATTGGGAATTCTAGGCGCGGCGCACGCCCACACGCTTGCCACAGCTCTAATTTGGGTCAGCATCTCGCTCGGCGGCTTGGCGGCGGCAGCGCCCGTTGCCTGGACCGTGCCCTCGCTAATCGCGCCGCAAGAAAGCGTGGGAAGGCTGGGATCCATCGCCAACTTTTGCGGGCAGCTCGGGGCGATATCCGCACCGATTTTCACGGGTTATGTCGCGACGGTCACTCATTCTTTTGCCGCGGCATTCGTCGCCGCAACTGCCATCTTGCTGTTGGGTATTGCAGGATATATTTTCTTATTGGGGCGCATTGAGGCGATTCCCGACCCGCAATGAGGCGAAAATGGAGCGCCCGAAGGGGCGTGAATTTCATAATTTCATCCGGAGGAATCCATGAGGACATCCTTTCAAGCCACTATGAGGCTGTCGAGGCGGCTGGTGTTGCTGTTCTTGGCGTTGGCCGTGGCGCTTTCGGTTCATGCCGCTGGCGCCGCCAAATATCTCGTCTATGTCGGAACGTACACCAACCACGGGAGCAAGGGCATTTATGCTTATCGCTTTGACACCGAGAGCGGCGCGCTCGACTCCCTCGGCCTGGCGGTTGAAACTCCCCAGCCGTCGTTTCTGGCTGCGTCTCCGAGCGGTCGGTTTCTTTACAGTGTCAACGAGCTCGATCAGTTTGATGGCAAGCCTTCGGGGGGCGTGAGCGCTTTTTCGATCGATTCGGCGACCGGGAGATTGACCTTGCTCAATCAAGTCTCCTCACTTGGCCCCGGCCCCGCCTATATCACACTCGATCGGACCGGCCGGTTTGTTTTCGTCGCCAACTACACAGAAGGGAGTGTGGCCGTTTTCCGGTTGTCGCCGGATGGAAACGTCGGTGCATCCACGGCCTATGTCCGCCACGATGGTTCGAGCGTGAATCCGGAGCGCCAGGAAGGCCCGCACGCGCATTGCGTGCTGCTGTCGCCCGATAATCGTTTCGCCCTCGTTGCGGATTTGGGACTCGACCAGGTGTTCGTCTATCCCTTCGACGCGTCACGGGGAACCCTCGGCCAACCCCGCATCGTGAAGGTTGCGCCCGGCTCCGGCCCGCGGCATCTCGCGTTTGGCGCAAATGGAAAGTTCGTCTACTTGATCAGCGAGATGCGCTCCACCATCACGGTTTATTCCTACAACTCCAGCGATGGCGCAATGCACCGGGTGCAGACCATTTCTTCGCTCCCTCCGGGATTCAAGGGATCGAGCACGGCCGCCGAAATTGTGGTGCATCCTTCGGGCAAATTCCTCTATGCTTCGAACCGCGGAGACGACTGCATTGCCGGTTTTGCCGTCGACTCGACGAAAGGCACTCTCGCACCTATTGAATATGTTCCGACGGGAGGGAAGACGCCGCGCAATTTCGCCGTCGATCCCTCCGGAGAATGGCTGCTGGCCGCGAACCAGGACTCAAACAATGTCGTCACGTTTCGGATCAACCGGAAAACGGGCCGCCTAACTCAGGCAGGCGCGCCAATCGAAGTTTTTTCTCCCGCAATGGTGGACTTCGTGCAGCCGGCCAAAGAAAAGTAGCGACGCAGCGGAACGATGCCGTGAGGACCGCGCACAACTCATGAAAGAAACTTGGCGGTGGTTTGGACCGCAGGACCCTGTCTTACTGGCGCAAGTCAAGCAGGCGGGCGCGTCCGGAATTGTCACCGCCCTTCACCACATCTACCGCGGCGAAGCCTGGCCGCTCGATGAAGTGCTGAAACGCAAAACGGAAATTGAAGCCGAAGGGCTGGTCTGGTCCGTCGTCGAAAGTATTCCCGTCCACAATTCCATCAAGTTGCGCTCCGGCGATTGCCGCCGGTTCGTGAACGCCTGGAAAGATTCGCTCGCTGCGGTCGCAAAGGCGGGCGTCCAAGTCGTCTGCTACAACTTCATGCCGGTCGTGGACTGGACTCGAACGGATTTGAAATGGAGATTGCCGTCCACGGGATACGCCTTGCGATTTGACGCTCTGGATTTTGCCGCTTACGACATGTTTCTCCTTCAGCGAAAAAATGCACAGGCGGAGTATCACCCGGCCCAAATCGCCGCCGCGCGCACCCGTTTCGATTCGATGCCCGAAGCCCGGCGGGCCGATCTCGAGCAAACAATCATCGCGGGCCTCCCCGGAGCCGAAGCCTCCTACGACCGCGAGACGATCCGCCGCCAATTGTCCGAATTCGACGGCGTCACTCCCTCCGATCTTCGCTCCAACCTGCTGTCCTTTCTCCGAGAAGTGGTCCCAGTGGCGGAAGAGCTTGGCATTCGGATGGGCATCCATCCCGACGACCCCCCTTGGCCGCTCTTCGGGTTGCCTCGCGTGATTTCTACCGCCGAGGACGTGCGACAGATTCTCAGCGCCGTGGATGTGCACGCGAATGGCTTGACGTTTTGCATCGGTTCATTTGGCGCGCGAGCGGACAACGATCTGCTCGCCATGATCCGCGAATTCGCGCCGCGCATTCATTTCGCCCATTTGCGCCAGGTTACGCGGGAACCGGACGGGTCGTTCTACGAAGCTGAACACCTGCGTGGAAGCTCGGACATGATCGGCGCCGTCCGCGCCCTCCTGGAAGAAGAGTCGCGCCGGCGCCGCGTAGGGCGTGCCGACCACGAGATTCCGATGCGCCCTGACCACGGGCATATGCTGGCGGACGACGTCTCCAAGAAGGTCAATCCAGGCTATTCGCTTGTGGGCAGGTTAAAAGGGCTTGCCGAACTCCGCGGTGTGATCGGCGGCCTGCGGTACGCCTTTCCTGAACTGGCGGACTGATCTGCCGCCTGCGTTACTTTTTTTCGTCTTTCGAAGCTGCGGGCGGAGGAGATTTTTCGCTGTTTGGTGCGCTTGTGTTGCCGCTTGTCGCGTCGGCGGGGTTCGCTGGTTCTCCTGCTCCGCTTTTTTCGCTGTCGCCGCCGGGCGTTTTTTCCAGGTATTTTACGATCAGAGAAATCCTTCGGTTTGCCGGGTCGAACGGATGCCCCGCGACTCTAGGTTTCATATCCGCAAATCCCCGAACCTGCTCGACCTGGTCCGGGCCCACTCCATGGGATTGCAGCAATCGCCGCGCATCGTTGGCGCGGTCGGTTGAAAGCTCCCAATTCGTGTAGTTCGACCCTCTCGAGTAGGGTGTGGCGTCGGTATGCCCCTCCACATAGATTTTGTTTGGCAGTTTTCCCAATTCTGCGGCCAGCGCGAACAACAGCTCCTGTCCATCCACATTGAATTTCGCGCTTCCCTCATCGAAAAATGTACCGGTCGCTGATTCGGTCAGCTCGATGCGCAGCCCCTCGTTCGTCACGGTCATGTCGATGTGGTTCTTCAATTTGTTGAAGTCGGGCACCTGCCGAATTGCTTTTTGGAGCTGCTCCTTCAGCTTCTCCATGTTGTCCTTCGAAACGACGAAATTTTCGCCCGAGCCGACCATATCGCTTCCCACTTTTTTGGCTGTCCCCGTGGGGTCCTTGAAGTACCCGCCCACTGCGTCCTGAATCTGCTTGCTTGAATTCATCAGCCACAGCACGATAAACAGGGCCATCATCGCGGTCACGAAGTCCGCGTACGCCACTTTCCAGGCCCCGCCGTGGTGCCCGGCGTGCTCCCCTTTTTTCCGGATAATGATAATCGAAGCTTTTCCCGACATTTCGAGCCTCTTCAGGTTTCCTCAGGCTGCGGCCGCCGCCGGCGTCTCCGATTTGCCCTTGATGTAGTTCTCCGTGTCTTGGAACACGGGCCGCAAACGGCCGGGGATGGCCCGGCGCCCGAATTCCACGGCCAGGCTCGGCGCAGCGCCCTTCATGAAGGCGATGATCATCACGCGCAGCACCTGGAAATATTCATGCTCTTCGTCTGAGGCTTTGGCCATATTCGAGGAGATGGGACCGATGAATCCGTAGCAAAGAAGAATTCCCAAGAATGTTCCGACCAAGGCTGCCGCTACTTTCCGTCCAATCTCTTCCGGGGGGCCGCCCAGCGCTCCCATGGTGATCACGACGCCCAGCACGGCCGCCACGATGCCCAAACCCGGCAATGAGTCCGCCATGGTCGCCAGCGCCGCCACGGGCTGCGCGCTTTCGTGATGGTGTACTTCCATATCCATTTCCAGCATTTGGTCTGCGTCGAAGGGTTCCACGCCTCCGCTGGCGGCCATGCGGATCGAGTCGCACACGAAGAGAAGCGCGTGATGATCCTTCAGGAAATTGGGGTATTTCGAGAAAACCGGACTCTTGTCTGGAGCGTCGCTGTCCGCTTCGAGCGCCATCATTCCTTCGCGGCGCGCCCGCCCGAAGAGTTCGTACATGATTTTCATCGTTTCCAGGTAGCGGGCCTGGGTGTACTTCGATGATCCGAATACACCGCCAAGCCCACCCGCGATTTTCTTCAGGATGTGCAGGGGATTCGCGATCAGCACCGTCCCGATCGCCGCTCCAAGAATGATCAGCAGTTCGGCCGGCTGCAGCAGCACACGCACGTTTCCGTGCTCCATCAAATAGCCGCCCAGGATCGCTCCGATCACCACCACGATTCCAATGATCGCAAACATCTCGCCTCACTCCTCCGCTTCCGCAGCCATCTTCCAACCCGTCGTGAGCGCTGCTAAATGGCTGCCCGCCGGAGCGCTCTTCTGCAACGATCGATTGACGCGCGCCAATATGTCTTCGACCGTCTCTTGCGGCAGTACCGTCGTGGCCCCCATGGAAGCCGCCACCGGCACTCTGTCTCCCCACCAGTTCACCTTGATTCCGTGGATCCCTTTCCTCAGCCGCTCGCACACTTTGTCGATATCGAATCGCGAGCATTCCGTCAGGACCGCCATGAACTCGGCCTCGCCTCTTCGCCCGAGAAAATCGGTGGGGCGCAGGCTGTTTTCCAGGGTTTGCCCCATCGTCCTCAGGACAACGGCGATCACGCCGGGTCCGTACCTCGCTTTGAGTTCGCTTAGTCCGTCGAGCTGAATGCATACAAGGCTGAACGGCACCTGGCATTCGTTGAATGTTCGCAGGTTCTCTCGCAAGTGAGAAAGCAGAAGGGTCTCCGTCAACACGCCCGTCGTCGGGTCCAGTGCGCCGTAGCCCGCCAATTTTTCCTGCCGCCGCTCCCAATCCGCCGCCGAAACACTTTCTTCAAAGCTTTCCGCCGCTCCGATAATCGTCCCGTGATCGTTGCGAATGGCCACGGCTCTCATCCGCACTGGTACCAGGTGACCCGCTTTATGACGGAGCATCACCTCGCTGAGCGTCGGTTTTCCCCCGCGAAGTACATCGGCGAGGGAACCCTCCGGCAAGGAAGAGGGTTCCGCTGCATCTTCTTCTCCATCGGCTTGGACCACTTCTTTCGCTGTCCGGCCAAGAACGTCTTGGCGAAGGTGCCCGGTGATTTTCTCCGCCCCCTCGTTCCAAAAAAGAATTTTTTGATTGCGGTCAACCAGATACACCCCCGTCTGCAGGCTTTCGAGTATTTTTTGGTAGATATCCTCCCGCTCTAGTTCAGACACAAATCCGCCCTAATCCATTTCATCGGTCAAACATGCCCCAAGTTTAGGAGTCCGCTTGCCGGCCGGGCCCAATCTATCGAGAGGGCGCACAACGGGAAAACCCCGTGCGCATTCATGTTTCCGTAATAATTCGCTGCTAACTTCTTTGTTTCGCGCTTGTTCTTGGCCTCGCTCGCCGGGGCGCTTGGAGAATATTAACGGGATGGAAAAACGAAACTTTCTCTTCGCTTCTCTCAGCGGCCTGATCAGCGACATCGCCTGGCAGGTTTCCAAGGAAGGTCACGAGGTCCGCTACTACATTCAAGACAAGAAAGAACGTGATATTGCCGACGGCTTTGTCGCCAAGTCCAAGGACTGGGAAAAAGATGCGGACTGGGCCGACATCGTCGTTTTCGACGACACCCTGGGTCAGGGGGAAAAAGCCAAGGCCCTGCGTGCCGCGGGCAAGAAAGTGATTGGCGGGACTCCCTACGCCGACCGCCTTGAAGACGATCGCTCCTTTGGCCAGGAGGAGCTAAAGAAAGCCGGAGTCAACATTATCCCCTACGCCGAATTCCAGTCCTTCGACGACGCCATCGACCACGTCCAGCAGAATCCCGGCCGCTACGTTATCAAGCCCAGCGGCGAAGCCCAGAACGTCAAGCGGCGCCTTTTTGTCGGCGAGGAGGACGACGGCCAGGACGTCGTCCGCATGCTCGAGGCCTACAAAAAAGCCCTCTCCGATGAAATCAAGGTCTTCCAGCTGCAGCGTCGCGTGACCGGCGTGGAAGTGGCTGTCGGCGCGTTTTTCAATGGCACGAGTTTCGTCTATCCCATCAACATCAATTTCGAGCACAAGAAGCTTTTCCCCGGGGATATCGGCCCGCCGACCGGGGAAATGGGCACTTCCATGTTCTGGAGCGGTCCCAACACGCTTTTCAACCAGACTTTGCTGAAGATGGAGCCGTCGCTCGCCGCCGAGGGCTACGTCGGGTACATTGACCTCAATTGCATCGTCAACAATCACGGTATCTATCCGCTCGAGTTCACCTCGCGCTTCGGTTATCCGACCATCAGCATCCAGCAGGCGGGGATGATTACGCCTATCGGCCAGTTTTTCTGGGACCTTGCAAATGGTGCCGACCCCAAGCTCAAGGTCCGCAGCGGGTTCCAGATCGGCGTGCGCATCGTCGTCCCGCCATTTCCGTTCGACGACGACGAGACTTTCGACTCCTTCTCCAAGAATTCCGTCATTGTCTTCAAAAAGCCTCCTGCCGACGAATTCCACATCGAGGATGTGAAGCAGGTAAACGGTCAATGGCTCGTTGCCGGCACTTCCGGCGTGATTTTGGTCGTCGTAGGTCTCGGCCAGACGATGAAGCAGGCCCAAGCCCAGGCCTACTCCCGCATCAAAAACGTCATGATCCCCAATATGTACTACCGCACCGACATCGGCGACCGCTGGGAAGAGGATAGCGACCGCCTGCACACTTGGGGCTATCTCCGTTGATGAGTTGTCGCGCATCGGATTGATCCTCCGCTTGTCTTGTCATCCGCGGGCCTGTGCGATACAGTAACGCCCTTCCGTCGGGAGGCAAGATCCTCATGGGCGCGCGTGGCCCGGACCAACTCAAAATCTTGATTCGCCGGGCCGCCATCAAAAAGCGCGTCCGCGAAGTTGCTCTCCAGATCACTCGCGATTACAAGGGTCAGCGCGTCCACCTGATCGGCGTTCTCAAAGGCGCCTGCATTTTTCTCTCGGACCTGGTCCGTGAAATCGACCTCGACACCTCCATCGATTTCATCGCCGTCTCCAGCTACGGGAAAGGGAAGGACTCCTCCGGCCAGGTGCGCGTTCTGAAAGACCTCGACAGCAGCATCGAAAATCTCAACGTCATCCTCGTCGAAGACATTCTCGACACCGGCTTAACTCTCTCCTACCTTCTCCGCGTCCTCGAGCAGCGCAAGCCCAAATCCCTTCACGTCGCGGCCCTCCTCGACAAACCTTCTCGCCGATTGAAGCCGGTCAAGGGCGACTACGTCGGGTTCACCATTCCCAACGAGTTCGTCGTCGGCTACGGCCTCGACTATGGCGAACGCTATCGCAATCTGAAAGATGTCTGCGTGCTCACGCTCTCCCCGGATTGACCGTGCCTAAGACTGTCTTGACCGTGCGCGACCTGGAAGCGATCCCGCCGGGCGGAGAGGTGGTCGTCCCCCGCGGCGCGATCGTCACCCCCCTCGCTGCGGACGATGCCGCCGCGCGCGGCATCACGATTCGCTTCCAGGACACCCCTTCTGCGTCCGCCTCCGCCCCCCAGCCGGCATCTCGCTCGATTGCCCTGGGCGCCGACCATGGTGGCTTCGATCTCAAAGAACATCTGAAGGTTTACTTGCGCGAGTGGGGCTACACCCCGCTGGACCTCGGCACTTTCAGCCGCGACGCCGTGGACTATCCCGATTTCGCCGAGGCTGTCGCGAACGCCGTCGTCCGCGGTGAAGCCGCTCTTGGCATTGTCGTCGACAGCGCCGGCATCGGTTCCTCGATTGCCGCCAACAAGGTCCCGGGAGCGCGCGCGGCGCTATGCTATGATAGGGCCACGGCGCGCAACAGCCGCGAGCACAATGACGCCAACATTCTTTCCCTGGGTGCTCGTCTGATTGCTCCCGAAGCGGCGCGGGAGATTCTCGCCGTCTGGCTTGCTACTCCTTTTGCGGGCGGGCGCCACCAGAAGCGTGTGGACAAGATCCGGGCCATTGAAGCCCGCCATTTCCCGCTCGAAAAGGGCCCGTCGAAAGCTTAGCGGTCGAATCCCGCGGCGTGAAGGTGCCGCACGGAGCCTCCTCCTTGGACCAGCAGCAGTTGGAACGCGTCATTCAAGCCATCACCGAAGAAGTTCTTCTCTATCTGGATGGAGGCCAGGGCGCCGGTCTGTGCGGCCTGGAAATCGATGACCTCGTCTGTCCCGGCTGCGACCAGCGCTGTGCCGAACGCTGCTCCCGCAAGACCCGAAAGGTTGTGGAAGCAGGCGCGGCCCGCATTTCCGCCGGCGCAGATGTCGGCGCCATCGAATCCGATATCGCCCGCCTGATTGACCACACGCTTCTCAAGCCCGAAGCCACACAAGCGGATATCCAAAAGATTTGCGAGGAAGCGCTGAAGTTCGGTTTTGCCTCCGTCTGCGTCAATCCATGGAATGTCGCCCAGGCGGCGGAGATTCTTCGCGGCAGCGAAGTCCGCGTCTGTACCGTCGTCGGCTTTCCCCTGGGCGCCACTCTTCCCCAAGTCAAGCTTTTCGAGGCCGAGGAAGCCATTAAGCTTGGGGCCCAGGAAATCGACATGGTGATCAACATCGGCGCCCTTAAATCGAAGCTCCTGGATGCCGTCGAAGCCGATATCCGCGGCGTCGCCGAGGCCAGCCATCGCGGCGGCGCCATCTGCAAGGTCATTTTGGAGACTTCGCTCCTCACCACCGAGGAAAAGGTTCGCGGCACTCTCGCCGCCAAAAATGCCGGCGCCGACTTCGTGAAGACTTCCACGGGCTTCAGCACGGGCGGTGCCACCGCTGAAGACGTTCGGCTCATGCGCGCCGTGGTCGGGGGAGAACTGGGTGTAAAAGCATCGGGAGGAGTTCGCAGCCTCGCCGACCTTCAAAAGATGGTCGAGGCAGGTGCGACGCGTATCGGCGCCAGCGCCAGCGTCAAAATCGTCGAGCAGGCGCTCGGTCAGGCGGCTCACTCCGCATCTGCGGCACCGGCGCCACCCTCTCCTGCCGGCAACTATTGACCCGCTCGCCCTGCCCCCACCCGGATTACCTTCGAAAGTGTGGTTATTTTTTCACCTGCTGTTGATTTATTCAACGTCGGTCCGGCCCGCTCTTTGTGGTTTCATCGCCTGCCAATTACAGCATCCTCCCTGTTTGGATGCAGATGCTCCGGCACAGACGCTGTCGCTGGACTTTGGCGGGCAATTTGCCTATAAACGGGCAACTGCCCTGAGGGGCAATCCGAAGCAAGGAGACAATCCATGGCCAAGAAAAAGAGCTCGAAGAATCTCAAGAAGGGAAAGAAGCTGTCCGCCACCAAGCCGCTCACCCGGGCCGCTGAATTTTTCAAGTCATAACGGCATCGGCGTGCGACTCCTGCACACCAATTGCGCGCGCCGCCGAATGATCGGGTGATCCGCAAAGGGGTCCGGCCCTTTTCGCCGCGGCCCCTTTCGTTTTGCCCTTTGCATGCTCCCATGAAAAATCGCCCCCGAGTCTCTCCTGCCATCGATCCCCGATTCGCCCCCTTTGCCTTGAAGGTCCTCCGCTCCCGCATTCAAGGTTGGGGTGTATACGCCGCTCGCTCCATCCCTGCTCACCGGAAAGTCATCGAGTACACCGGCGAACGCCTCACTTTCGGGCAGGCTCGCCGCCGGCTGATCCAGCTCTGCCGCAATCCGCGCACCCGCCGCCTCTCGATATTCCGCTTGAATCGCTATTGGCGCATCGACGGCGCGTTCGGTGGTTCCGGCGCCGAATTCATCAATCACTCCTGCGAACCCAATCTCAAGGTTCGACGCATCCGCGGCCATATCCTTCTCTTCAGCCTGCGGAGAATTCGCGAGAAGGAAGAGTTGACCTTCGACTATCGCCTCTCTCCCAATACGTTCAAAATTGCCTGCCGCTGCGGCTCTCCCCGATGCCGCAAGACGCTCAATTTCTTTGGTTAATGCGGCTCCCAGCCGTTTTTTGCGCGGTTTGCATCCGCTTCAGGCTTCGCCCCCGGATTGCCCGCCGCACACCTGTTATACTGTCTCTTGCCGTGCCAGTTGGGGCCCGGGGCAACTTCCTGAAAGAACTAAATCGTATGTCCGCACCGGAGGAGCGGAGGACGCACACGAGCATTCATGACTGCACCGAAATTGACCGGCAAATTCGATCTGCCCGCGGAAACCCTCGCCGTCCTCGCCGATATCAGCGAGGCGATCAACGAATCGCTCGACCTCGACAAGGTCCTCGCGACGGCCGCCGCGGAAATCAAGCGCCTCATCGACTATGAAATCTTTGCCGTCCTGCTCCCGGAACCGGGGACTAATCAGCTTTATTTCCGCTTTGCGATCGGCCACCGCCCCGAAGTCGTCGAGCACTGGCGGATTCCCATGGGCGAAGGCATCATCGGCGCCGCCGCGACCACCGGCCATCCGATTCGCGTCGGCGACGTAAGTCAGGACAGTCGCTACCTCAACGCTATTGACGGCGTCCGCTCCGAACTCGCCGTCCCCTTGGTTGTCCGCGGCCGCGTGATCGGCGTACTCGACATTGAAAGCAGCCAGCTCGACTATTTCACGCCCGACCAGCAGAACATCCTCTCCCTCATTGCCTCCCGCATCGGTCCGGCCGTCGAAAACGCGCGTTTGTTTCAGGAGGCCCGCAATCACGCCGAGACTTTGCTCCTGCTCAACGAAGTCGCTCGCGAAGCCAACTCGACCCTGCAAGTCGAGGAAGTCCTCCGCCGCGCCGCCGAGCTCACCAAGCGCCTGATCAATTATCAGATTTTCAGTATTCTTCTCCTCGACGAAGCCGAAAACGTGTTTCGCCACCGCGTCACCGTAAAATTCGGCCAGCGCACTCAGGAAAAATTCGCCGTTCCGGCCCACGAAGGCATCGTTGGCGCCGCCGCCGCGCTCCGCCGCCCCGTCGTGGTTCCCGATGTCAATCGCGACCCCCGCTACCTCCTCATCAATCCCGAGACGCGCTCCGAGCTCGCCATTCCCATGATTTACAAAGACCGCGTGATCGGCGTCATGGACCTCGAGAGTCCGCAGCTGAACTATTTCACGCCAGAACATGTCCAGGTTCTTTCGACTCTCGCTTCGCAGCTCGCCGTCTCCATCGAAAACGCCCGCCTATTCGAGCAGGTGGTCCGCGACGAGTCCCGCATGGAACGCGACCTCACTTCCGCCCGGCGCTTGCAAGGCGCCCTTTTGCCCCGTGTTCCCGGCCCTGAATTTGGCCTCGACATCGCCGCTCGCGTTGTCTCCTCGCGTGAGCTCAGCGGAGATATTTACGACTTTCTTCGCTATGGCCCCCACGATCTTGCTGTGGCCATGGGCGATGTCAGCGGGAAGGGAAGCGCTGCCGCCCTCTTCGGCGCGATCGTCATTGGCACGCTGCGCAGCCTGGGCACTCAGAAGCTGCCTCCCGCCGAGATGCTGCGCTCCGTCAATTCGCTGATCGGCGAGCGCCGCATCGAGGGGCGCTTCATGACTCTCTGCTTCTCCACCTGGAGCCTCAAGCGCCGCCGCCTGAAATTTTCCAATGCCGGCCAGGAGGAACCCTTCTTGCTTCACGCCGGCGAGTGCCGGAAGCTCCAGCTTCCGGGTTTCCCGCTGGGGATCTACGAAGAGGTCACTTACGACGAGGTTTCTCTCACGCTCGACCCCGGAGACATCCTCGTCTTTCATTCCGACGGAATCGGCGACACTCAAAATGCAGCCGGAGATTTCTTCGGCGACGATCGCGTGGCCCGAATCATCGCGGAGAATGCGGCCTTGACGGCTGACGGCGTGGCCGACCGCATCCTCGAAGCCGTGGACGATTTTTCCGGCGGCGCTCATCCCGCCGACGACCGCACGCTCGTCGTCCTCAAGGTCAAGCCCGCCTCCGCAGATTCCGAATCGCGAGGACCCGCGGATTGACCCGAAGCGGCTCGCGCGCTTTGTCGCGGCCCGCGTCGCGGATCAGCCGCCGGTGTTTGACATTTCAAGTGTGAGAATTGAGCTTCGAGCTGGAAAGGCGGAAAGCAAGGAGGGATGAAAATGAGCCTTTCTTCGATGGCTCATTCGTTCGAGGCGGCTTACCTCTCGCCCCAACGCAGTTTGCTTCGCAGCACTTCGTAATACGTTTTTCGCAGCGGCCGCACGAATCTCACCTTCGACTTCGACTTCGTGATCACCACGCGGTCTCGCGGACTCAGTTCCATCCCGATCTGCCCGTCCAAGGTCAGGTACACCGGCTCGTCCGCCGCCGCGAAATCGACCTCCACCGTCGCCGTGTCCGGCACCACCAGCGGCCGGTTGGTCAGCATGTGCGGGCAGATCGGCGTAATTACGAACGCCTCCAAATCCGACTGCACCACCGGGCCGCCCGCCGCCAGCGAATAGGCCGTCGAGCCCGTCGGCGTCGCCACGATCAATCCATCCGCCCGGTACCGTCCCACGTGGCTTTGGTTCACGTATACGTCGAACGACAACATGCGCGACAGCGCGCCTTTGTTCGCCACCGCGTCATTCAGCGCACAGATGCGTTCTCCCCGCACTCCCTCGTGGACCACTTCCGCGTCCAGCATCATCCGTTCCGTCACGCGATAATCTCCGGCGAGGACAAGCTCCAGCATCGGGTAGAGTTCCTCCAGCGTAAAGCTGGTTAGAAACCCGAGGCCTCCCAAATTCACTGCCAGAATCGGCACCGCGTGTCCTTCAAGAGACCGGGCCGCAGAGAGCAGCGTCCCGTCGCCTCCCAGCACGATCAGCAAATCGATCGATTCGACGAGAGCCTTCTGGTCCACCGATAGCCGCTTGGCGTCTAAATGCTCGCACGTGTTGGCTTCGATCCGCGTTGTCACTCCGCGCTTCTCCAGCCATTCCACCAGCGGAGGCACAACTGTCCGGATGATTTTCCGTATGGGTTTGCAGATAATTCCAACGGAGCGGATCATGGATTTTCGGATTCTATCCTACCCTCTTCGCCGGGCATGCAGGAAAAACTCCTGATTGCCCTCTGCGCCCGTCACCCGGCTCGGCCGTACCCCTTTCACTTCGAGCCCCGCCTCTCCAGCCGCCCTGTTCACGCGCTCCACGGCCTTCTCGTGCAACGCGGGCTCGCGTACGATCCCGCCCTTTCCCACATCCTCGCGATCGAGCTCGAATTGCGGCTTCACCAGAATCAGTAAATCCGCCCCCGGCGCCGCCACCGACGCGGCCGCGGGAATCACTTTCGCCGCGGAGATGAACGACACGTCCATCGTCACCAGGCTCGCCGCTTCCGGCAGATCTGCGGGCTTCAGGTATCGTGCGTTCTTCTCAACCAACGTCACACGCGAATCGCGCTGCAGCTTCCAATCCATTTGCCGCACCGTAACATCCACGGCGTATACCCGTTTCGCTCCCTTCTGCAGCAGGCAATCCGTGAACCCCCCCGTCGAGCTGCCCACGTCCACGCAGATTCTTCCCTCCGGGGAAATGTGAAAATCCTCCAACGCCCCTTCGAGTTTCTCTCCTCCTCGGCTCGCGTACAGTGGCCCTCCTTCCGCCACTTCCACTCGAGCATCCGTCGCCACTCGGCTTCCCGCCTTCTCCATCTTCTGCCCGTCCACTCGCACGCAACCCGCCAGCAGGAGCGCCTGTGCGCGCTCCCGCGAACCCGCCAGTCCGCGTTCGACCAGCAAGACGTCCAGTCTTGTTTTTCCCGGTTTTGTCGCCATCAAAGGGCTGAAGTAAGACGCCGCCTCTACGTTTTCCGCGCCACCAGAAGTTTTGCAATTTCTCTCAGCCGGTTGGCTCTTTCGCCGTAGCAGTCCAGCTCTCGCAGCGCTTTCGTTTCCAGCTCCGCCGCGATCTGCTGCGACTTCGCGACTCCGTAGAGCGCCGGGTACGTCGCTTTCTGTTGTGCCTGGTCTTTTCCGGCGGTTTTTCCCAGCGCTTCCGAGGATTGCGACACGTCCAGAATGTCGTCCACCACCTGAAACGCCCACCCAATCTGCTCGCCGAATCGCCCCAGCCGTGTGACGTCCTCGTCCTTCCCCCCGCCGGCAATGGCGCCCGCCACAATCGCCCCCCGGATCAGCGCGGCAGTCTTCGACCGGTGAATGTATTCGAGCGCCTCCGCGTCAATCGGCTTCCGTTCCGCTTCGATGTCCGCCACTTGCCCGCCCACCATTCCGCTCACCGTTCCAGCCGCCCTCGACACTTCCTGCATCACGCGCACCCGGCGTCCCGCTTCCAAATCGGCATCCGCCAACGTCTGGAACGCCAGAGTCAGCAGCGCGTCTCCCGCCAAGATCGCGATGGCCTCTCCAAATTGTTTGTGATTGGTCGGTTTCCCGCGCCGCAGATCGTCATTGTCGAGCGCCGGCAGGTCGTCGTGAATCAGCGAATAGGTGTGAATAAATTCGATCGCGCATCCCACCGCCAGCGCTCCTGCGGGGTTCTCGCCGAACATACGCGCCGATTCGTAGCACAAGATCGGCCGCAGCCGCTTTCCTCCCGCGAACACGCTGTACCGCATCGCCTGGTGAATCGACGCGGGCGGTGTCTGTTCGCCCGGCAGGCGCCGCTCCAATTCTCGATCCACTTGCGCTATGTCTTTTTCAAAGAAGTCGGGAAGCTTCATGCTTGGTTGTGTTCCGAGGGAGCTCATTTCGTTGCCGGTTCGCGGGGCACGATCGCGGCCTGCTTCTGAGGCAGGAAATTCACTCGGCTTCCGGCTCGAACGGTTCGGCCGTCACCCTTCCGTCCGCCTTTTTCAGAAGAATTTCCACGCGGCCTTCCGCCTCTTCCAATTGCTTTTGGCATTCCCGCGAAAGCTTCACGCCTTCCTCGAACAGCTTCATCGCCTCATCCAGCGCCAAATCCACGCTCTCCAGGCGCTTCACCACTTCTTCCAGCCGACCGAGGCTCTTCTCAAAATCTCCCTTTGGTTTGGCTGCTTCCGCCGATTTGTTCGTTGCGGGATTCATTCACCCTCCGGCTCTGCGCTCGCCTCGATTGGACTCGGGTCCTCAGACCCAAGGGTTTCTCTCAATCACTGTCAATGCTGTGCCCGGAATCGGTTCACTCCTGACACCCGGGGCACCAATACGTTCCCCGCCCGCCCTGCTCCATCCTCTCGATCCTGTGCCCGCACCGCCGGCACGTTTTGCCTTCTCGCCCGTACACGCGCAATATGCGCTCGAGGCCTTGAAACCACCAATTCGCGTCACGAAAATTGGGAGCCGGATGGAGACAGCATTTTAGCGCACTGCCCAGAACGCCAACAATCCCCTTGTGCAGCCTCTTCGTTTCCGCTTCGTCGAGTCCGCTCGCCATCCTCTGCGGCGCAAGGCGCGCGCGCCACAGCGCCTCGCTCGAATAAATATTCCCGATCCCCGCAATTTTCGACTGGTCCAGCAAAAACAGTTTCACGGCCCGCCGGCATCCCTGGAGTCTCTCGCCCAGATGCGCCGCCGTAAACTCACCTCCAAGCGGTTCCATCCCCATCGCGCGCAATCCCCGGACTTCGTCAAGTGATTCAACCCAATGGACGCGCCCCAAATGCCGCGGGTCCACGAACCCCAGCGCTCCATGCTCCATCTCGAGCGCCACGTCCACGTGCCCGGAAATTTCCTTTCCGTCGAACCAGATTAGTTGCCCGTCGAACTTGAAGTGCATCACCGCTTTTCCGCGGTCGAGCGCCAGCGCCAGATATTTCCCGCGCCGTTCCACGCCCTGGATCAGCCGTCCCCGCAGTTTCGCTTCCAGCCTTTTCGCCGCCGCCTTTTTCCCCTTGCCGGAAATGCCCGCCGCGGCGATCGGATGAATCACCCGGCAGCGCTCGATCTCGCGCCCCTCCACCAGCGGTCGCAGTGTCCGCGCAATCGCTTCCACTTCAGGCAACTCGGGCATATCGCAGGAAATTCCTTTTTCGGCGGAGGAATCAGTTGGCGATTCTTGCCGTGGTGTTTCCCGGCAGCATCGTCAGCCGGTGGGCACGAATCTTCGTCTCTGCTACCACGCTGAACGGCGCGGAAATGCCGCGCCCGGCGAACCACTCCGGAAACTGGTCGCGGTAATACGCGCTTCCGATTTGGCCTGATTCGCCTGTGGGAATCTCCATCAGTGAGTCGTCGAAATCCGCCAAGTCGGCCACGAACCGCATCGCCGGACCATGCCCGTAGCCCATCGCACGCACCGTATCCACCGTTCCGCCCTCTGGGTACGCACCAATGCTCAAGAATTCGTGCAGGATTCCGCTCCGCCCCAGCGGATGTTTCATATCCAGCTTGTGCAAGCTTCCCCAATTCCACTTGGACGGATCGCTTTCGCCCGTCTGTTTCGCGAGCGCCGCCACTGCATCGTCCGCGCTCGCCATCAGCAGCTCATCGTAATTCGAAAACCCTGCGGGCAGCCACGCCGGCGGCCGCGTCATCAGCACGTTCGCCAAAAACACCTTATCTCGCCACCACACATCGTTATAGACGCTTCCCGGTTCCCACAGCTCGTACTTGTATACGTTGCCCCCCAGATACGGCCAGAGAATCCTCTCAAACAGCGCCCGGCGCGTGTATTCCAGAAAGCTCGTTGCCACTGAATCCGCCGACGCTCTCCCGTCCCATTCGCTCAGTCCGGCGATCAGCTTCGCTGTCCGCGAATCCTTCGGCTTTGCCGTCGTCGCCGCTCCCCGCAACTGGTCCGACAAAAAACTGTCCGGCAAGCTCGTGATGTCGTTCTGAATCCTGTTGCAATCCCCGACGTTCAAATCTGTTTTTGCCGACAGCAGTTCGTAAAGGCGCGCTGTCCTGTACGGGCCCGCCCAGCGGTCCGTCAGATAATATTTGTACGCCGGACCCACCGTCCGCGCGTTCGCGGTCGCTATGATCCCTCCCGGCGGATTCTCAACGCGCGGCAACTCGTCAAAGGGAATGTAGCCGCTCCATTCGTAATCGTACGTGTCCCCTGGCACCGGCAGTTCTCCGTCACCATGGGCGCGAATCGGGATTTTCGCTGGAATCGTGAACCCGATGTTTCCGTCCACATCCGCGTAGATTGTGTTCTGTCCCGGCCCGGCGATGTGGCGTGTCACCTCGATGAATTCGTCCCAGTTCTGCGCCTTCCCGAGCATCGGAAATCCAAAATCCAGCCCGCCGGGCTCGATGGCCGTCCACCGCAGCGCGTACGCCCGCCCGCCATCCTCCTGCGAATCGCGGTGCACGATTGGTCCGTGCCGCGTCACCACCACGTCCAGCTCCACGTCCGCCTTTCCGCGAACGTGAATCATCTCCTTCCGAACCTGCGCCGCCATCCAGCTCCCGTTCGCGCGATAATTCAACGAGCCCGGTGATTCGAATGTCTCGGCGTACAAGTCCGCTACGTCCGCGTTGCTGTTCGTAAACCCCCATGCGATCCGGTCGTTATGCCCGATGATGACCATCGGCGCTCCCGGCAGCGCGAATCCTTCCACGTTCCATCCCGGCGCCGTCAGATGAATCACATACCACAGCGCCGGAACCGTCAGCGCCAGATGCGTGTCGTTTGCCAATAGCGGTTTTCCCGTCGCCGTGTGCGCCCCGCTCACCACGAAATTGTTGCTCCCCGTCGTTTCCGTCACTCCCTCTTCGAACGCCCCCAGAAAATCCCGCGCCTCGCCCCACATTTCCGCGGGGAAGGGAATTGCCTCCCCGGTTTTTTCGGCGGGTTCGCCCTTTGACGTTCCGGGCATGACCGGCATCATCGGCATCGTCGTCGTGTTCGGCCCGCCGACGATGTAGTGATCGAGCGGCGAATCTTCCACAAATAATTCTTTCGCCCGCTCCGGCCCCACGCGCTCGGTCACCCATTGGCGGTTCAGCTTTTCCTTCCATGTTTGCGTCAGCGTCTTGTACATATACAGGCTGATCAAATACGTGTCCGCCGGAGTCCACGGCTTCGGCTGGTAACCCAGCAGCGTGAACTCCACAGGCAGCCTTCCGCGTCTCTGCTCGATGTAGTCGTTCACCCCTTGCGCGTAGCTCTCCAGCAATCCGCGAATTTCCGGCGAGGAATCCTGCACCGCCCTTTCGGCGGCTTCGTGCATCCCGAGCGTCCGGTTTTCCTTGTCGAATTCGAGCGCTACCGTGCCAAAGATCTCCGCCAGGTCGCCTCCCGCCGCTCGCCGCAACAAATCCATTTGCCACAGCCGGTCTTGCGCCATCACGTATCCTTGCGCCAGCACCATATCCTGCTCGGATTTCGCCCGAATCCACGGCCTTCCCCACTCGTCCCGGTCCACAATCACTCCCTCTTTCAGTCCCGGCGCTCTCACGCTCCCATCCAGCGTCGGCAGCGGCCGCTCCACCAGCCACCACCCTCCCACCATCGACATTCCGGCCGTCAGCAGCGCCGCCGCCACCGCGAATCGTGCGATTCTCGACCGCCTCATCGATTCTCCTGCGTTCCTCTCGCCGCTTTTGTTCCGCGGGCCGCGCGGAGTTTAGCCCACTCTTTCTTCGTCACGCAACCGCCCGCCCCTCTTGCGCATTTGCGCCCCCCCGATGCACAATCCGCATATGCCGCACAAATTCTCCACTTCTCACGTCCAGGATTCGCTTTCTCTTTTTCGCTATTACAAAAAATTGGGCGACCGGGCCATCGCTCAGGTTCCCGACGACGCACTCTTCGCTGTCCTCGACCCCGAATCCAATTCCATCGCCATTATCGTGAAGCATCTGGCCGGGAACATGCTCTCCCGCTGGACCGACTTCCTCACCTCCGACGGCGAAAAGCCCAACCGCAATCGCGATTCCGAATTCGAAGCCCCGCCCGCCACTCGCGCTGATCTCCTCGCCGTCTGGGAGTCGGGCTGGACCTGCCTTTTCTCCGCCCTCGAGTCCCTCACCGATTCCGATCTCTCTCGCACCATCCTCATCCGCACCGAGCCTCATTCCGTGCTTCAAGCCATCAACCGCCAGATCGCTCACTACTCCTACCACGTCGGCCAGATCGTGTTCCTCGCCCGCCATCTCGCCGGCGGCCAGTGGACCAGTCTCACGATCCCGCGTGGCCATTCCGTCTCTTTCAACGCTTCCGTCGCCACCGGCAAGGCGTCCCAGCGGTAGCCCTTGCCTCATCCCTCCACTGGCGCCGCCATTGTTCTCTCGAGGCGTTCCTCGCCATGATCGCCCTCCACCTTTTCGGAGTTCTCCTCCTCGTTTTCATCAACGCTTTTTTCGCCGCCGCCGAATTTTCTCTCGTTGCCGTTCGCGCTTCTCGCGTTCACCAGCTTGTCGAGCAGGGAGACGCCCGCGCCCGGGTCGTCGAGACCCTCCTCGCCGATCTCAACCGCGTCGTCTCCGGCGTTCAAGTCGGCATCACGGTTGTCAGCCTCCTCCTTGGCTACGTGGGCGAAATCACTCTTTCCAATATCATCGGCCCGCTTGTCGCCGAAATCCCTCGCCCCTGGGCCGCCGTGCTGGCGCACAGCGTGGCTTTGGTCGTCGCCTTCGGGCTTCTCACCGCTCTGGAAGTCGTTCTCGGCGAGCTCGTCCCAAAAACTCTCAGTCTCGCCAGCGCCGAACGCGTCGCTCTCATCATCGCCCGCCCCTTCAACTGGTTTCTCCACGCCTTCAGTTGGGCCATTGACCTTCTCGATGCCACGGCCGCCCGCTTCGTCCGCCTTCTCGGCGTCACTTCGCCTCCCAGCCACACTCTGGTCCGCTCCATCGAGGAGCTTCAGGTGCTCGTCCAGCAGGCCCGCGAGCGCGGCCTCATCTCCGCCAGCGAAGTTAAATTCATCGAGTCCGCCATGGAGCTCAGCAAAGTCGAAGTCCGAGAAGTCATGGTCCCCCGTCCCGACGTTCACGCCCTCCCCGTCACCGCTTCCCTCGAACAAACCATGTCCATCATCGCCACCACTCAGCGCTCCCGCATTCCCGTTTACGAAGGCACACTCGACCACATTCTCGGCTTCGTCCATATCAAAGACGTGCTCTGGGTCCTTCTCGACCGCCTCCGCCGCGCTGAGGAAGGCTTGCCTCCTTCCGAATTTCATCTTCGCCCGCTTCTGCGCGACGTCCTTATCGTTCCCGAAACCAAGGCGGCCAGCGAGCTTCTCATCGAATTTCGCGGCCGCCGCACCGGTCTCGCCATGGTCGTTGATGAATTTGGCAGCATTCTCGGCCTCGCCACCCTGGAAGACATCCTCGAGCAAATGGTCGGCGAGATTCATGATGAATTCGACGTCGTCGAGCGGCCTCTCACCCTTCCCGACGGCTCCATGGTGTTCGACGCCGCTCTGAAAGTCCGCGACCTCGCCTCCCAATACAACATCGTTCTGCCCGACGATCCCTCCTACGAAACCGTTGGCGGGTTTGTTCTCACCCGCCTCGGCTTTATCCCTCGCGGCGGTGAAAGCTTTGAGGCCGAAGGTTACCGCTTTACCGTGATGGAAATGGACCGCCGCCGCGTCTCGCGCGTCAAAGTCAAGGCGATCGCCCCTCCTCTTCCGGTACTCCCCGAGCCTGTTTCTCCCGCCTCCCGCTTGGCCGCCCCCGCCCCGCCATTCGCTGCCCCGCAACCCGTTTCGGCGGCTCAGGGCGACGCCCCTCCGAAGAAGAAATCCCGTCCCCGAAAATCTCGCGCGAAAAAAGTTCCCGCAAAGTCAGACACTTCTCACGACGACCGCGCTAAAGTGGGCGGAGCGAAACACGTTGATGACGCCGGAAATGTCGGCGGAAGGGAAGATAGTGGCGAAAAGGAATCAGGCTGAGCGAAGCTCTTTTTTTCAGGCGCCCGGTCCGGAAAATAGAAACCGGGTGTCATCCAGGGCCCCGCGAGCGGACATTTCCTGCCCGCTCCCGGCCGGCCGGATATTCAATCCAGTGGAAAATTCCTGAAAAATGGCGCGGCGCATCCTTCAACGCATCCTTCTCTCTCTTCCCGCACTCTGGCTTATCGTCACCATGGTTTTTCTTCTCGCCCACATCGTTCCCGGTGACCCCGTCCAGCAAATGCTCGGAGAAGGCGCCCGCGCCGAAGACATCGCGCAGCTCCGCCACGCTCTCGGTCTCGACCAACCCATCGCCGTTCAGTATGCTCATTTTCTCGGCGGTCTCCTTCACGGCAATCTTGGCCAATCCTTCCGTTTTCAGCAGCCGGTCATGCAAGTCGTTCTCTCCCACTATCCTGCTACGCTCGAACTGGCCCTCGTCGCTCTTTTCGTCTGCGCTTTCATCGGCATTCCCGCCGGTCTTCTGGCCGCCCATCGCCGCGGCACCTTCACAGACCACGCCGTCGGCGTCTTCACCCTGTTCGGCCTTTCCGTCCCCAATTTCGCTCTCGGTCCCGTGCTCATCCTCATCTTCTCGATCCTGATCGGCTGGCTGCCCGTTTCCGGGCGCGGTGGTCTCTCGCATCTCGTTCTCCCCGCCGTCACTCTGGGCGCCGCTCTCGCCGCCATCCTCACGCGCATGGTTCGCACCTCCGTCATCGAGGAGCTCTCCAGCGACTATGTCCGCACCGCCCGCGCCAAGGGACTCTCCGAATCCGCCGTCCTTTTCCGACATGCCTTTCGCAACGCTCTCATCCCCATCCTCACGATCCTCGGCCTCCAATTCGGCACTCTTCTCGCCGGCACTATCGTCACTGAAACGATTTTCTCCTGGCCCGGCATCGGCCGCCTTGCCGTCCAGGCCATCGAAGCGCGCGACTATCCGCTCCTCCAGGGCTGCATCCTTTTCATCGCCGTCTCCTATGTCGCCGTCAACCTCCTCACCGACGTCGTCTACGTCCTCGTTGACCCGCGCGTGCGATTCGAATGACGCTCTCGGCTCATTTCCGATCCTTCCTCCGCACCAGCCTTCCCGGCCGCGTCGGATTTGCCCTCACCGTCCTTCTCGCTTTTCTCGCCGTCGCCGCGCCGCTCATTGCTCCTTCCAGCCCTACCGCGCAGAATCTTTCCGCGCGTCTCGAGCCTCCCAGCGCCGCTCACTGGATGGGCACCGATGAACTTGGCCGCGACGTTCTCTCTCGCGTCATCTACGGCGCCCGCGTTTCGATGCTCGTCAGCGTTTGCGTGGTATTGGGCGCGGGCCTGATCGGCCTCGCCATCGGGGCCGTTGCCGCCTATTTTGGAGGCTGGCTCGATCGCTTCGTCAACATCATCCTCATCAACGCATTTCTTTCTTTCCCCGGAATTCTGCTCGCCATCGCCTTCGCCGCGTTTTTGGGGCCCGGCATCGGCAAAGTGATCCTCGCTCTTGTCGTCACCGGCTGGGCCGGCTACGCGCGCCTTGCCCGCGCTCAAGTCCTCCAGGTCCGTGAAGCCGAATTCGTCCTTGCCGCCCGCTCGCTTGGCGCATCCGACGCCCGCATTCTCCTTCGCCACCTTCTTCCCAACATCCTTCAGCCCATCCTCGTCCAGGCCACCATCGCCATGGCCGGAGCCATCCTCGCCGAGTCCACTCTCAGTTTTCTCGGCGTCGGCGTTCTCGCCCCCATGCCCAGTTGGGGCTCGATGCTCAACGACGCCCGCGCCCATCTCTTCGACGCCCCTCATCTCGTCCTTTTTCCCGCTCTCGCCGTCGCCGCCGCCGTTCTCGCCTTCAACATGCTCGGCGACGCCCTCCGCGACTACCTCGATCCCCGTCTCCGCTCCCAAATCGCGGTCACTTTTCTCTCCCGCTGATGTCCTTCGCGCCCCAATCCGCCGGGTCCCGCTTCTCGCCGCGTCGGGCTGTTCTCCTTGTCATCGGCCTCATCATTATTTTTGCCGCCTTCCTCTTTCAGCGCCATCAAGACACACACCTCCGCGATGTCCGCGAATTGTTGAACGCCAATCTTCACCAGGGAATGTCACGCGCCGAGGTCGAATCGTTTCTCAACCGGCAGGGAATCGCGCACAGTTACGCCGCAGAAAAGGAAGGAACGAAAAATCCGGATCGCTCGCCGGCGGAAATCGCCATCATCCACGGCAATCCGGGCTTCGGCATCATCCGGACCGACTATCAAATTCGCTTCAACTTCGACAGCTCGGACCGCCTAACTTCCTTCTCCGTCAGCGAAGTCTTCACCGGCCCCTAATCCACTCTGTCACTGTTTCTTTCTCCGCTCGACGATCCCAGCCCAATCTTTCGTCTGGGCAACGGTTCTTTGGAGAAGTGCGGCGGGCTGGCCACCGGAGGCGGACATGACGCCGCTTTGCCCCTCCTGTTATTGTCTGCTCGTAGGGGCACGACATGTCGTGCCCGTCCGCCTTTGTCTATTTGGATCGCGGCGCCCCCGGCGCCGCTTTGCTTCACCTCTCTCCACATGCTAGCGTCCTGCTCCCACCGAGTCACAAATCAACGCCCGCCTTTTTGGAGTGCGGCGGCCTGGCCGCCGGAGGCGGACATGACGCCGCTTTGTTTCACCTCTTTCCACATGCTAGCGTCCTGCTCCCACCGGGTCTCAAATCAACGCCTGCCTTTTTGGAGTGCGGCGCCCCGGCGCCGCTTTGCTTTTTTCACGAGCGAAGCTCTAGCGACCTTCTCCGCGAACCTCGGTGCAAATGTGCGCCCCGCCTTCTCCTTTATCTCCTTTACCTCCTCGACCTCCCCTACGCCCACTCCCTCCGCGGCGCCATCCGCTGGCCCACCCGTAAGAGACGCCTCTCTGCCTTCGCTCCCCCGCCTTGTAGGTCGCGGCTTCAGCCGCGACATTAACCCGGCGGCGAAGCCGCATTCCTTTCGCGGTGTATTTTCCGCGAGCATTGCCTTTTTCACGGGTCGCGCTCGGGAGTCCAAACTTCGCCGCGTCCTTTCGGCCTTGCGCCCCGTAGGTCGCGGCTTCAGCCGCGACAAAACCCTGCGCCGCAGGCGCATTTGGCTCGCGGTGCCTTTCCCGCGACTCCTCGTCTTTCTCTCCTTTGCCTCCTTCGCCTCCTATCCCTCCCTCCACGGCGCCATCCGCTTGAACAACCCGTCTCTCAAAACCACGCTATGAAACAGCACCGCTCCCAAATGCGCCACGAACGCAAAAAACAGTAGATACGCCAGCACAGCGTGCGTCTTCCTCAAAAACGAATACAGCACCACGTTGTGCGGCAAAATCGGAAACAGGTGGAACGACGCCCACATCACGATCGGATACCTCGCCGCCGACAGCATTCCCCATCCCACCAGCGGGATCAGGAACAGCAGCGTATACAGCAATTTCTCCGAAGCTCCCGCCACCAGCTGCTCCGGGGGTGAAACGGTTGGCGGCCATGCCGGCAACTTATGCGCTCGCCGGTTGATGTACCGGATCACCACCAGAATCAGGATCGCGATACCCAGCGGGCGGTGAATGGACACCAGCCTGTGATAATCCCACAGCGACGCCAGCATCGTCGCGCCGATCCCCAGCATCGTCAGCACTAGAATCGCCATCAGCCAGTGCAGAAACCTCATAGACCCCGGAAACTGCTTCTCGTTCGTCGTCATCGTCCCGCTAACTTTCTGATCTCCGCCGGCGTGATCGCGCTCGGCTCCACTGTCTCGCCCGTCCGCCGCGTGAACGACTGCGAATAAATCGCCGAACGCGCGCTCAACAGCGGATCATCCGAAGGCGATATCCCGTCCGGCAAAATCAACGGGTCAAAATTGATCACCCGCGCGGGACTCGTCTCCTCCGCCTCCACCGAAGTGATCGTCAGCGTCCCCGCGTCCACCTGCTCCCGCCCTTCGGGCCACATGACTGTCGCGTCGTTCGTCGCGTCGCCCGGCTGCCCGATCGTCAAAATCAAATGCCACTCGAGCGGGTGCGTCAGGATGCTCGCGATCACTCCGTCGAAAAGATAATTTTTGTTGTCCGCCGGAGGAGGCGCCGCGCTCTCTGGAACGAATGCTTGCACCGGCACGAAGCTCCACCGCACCGGCGTCACTTTCCCGTTCGCGTTCGTGAACAAAAATGCGTTCAGCCCGTAAAATGTCGTGTTGTCGAACGCCGACGACGGCTCGTGGCTCTTGATGATCTGGATCGCCTTCAGGAACTCCGGATGCCTCGCCACGAACGCCGCCATCTTTGCCGGATCCGGCTTGTGCGTCGCCGGGTCCGGTTTCGTCGCCATCATCTGCTCGTAGAATGCTTCGGGGTCCTTGAACGGGAACACCGGAAACATGATCATCGCCGTTCGCCACTGTTCGCCGTCCGCCAGGTTAAATTCGAGCGCCATGGCCCGCACGGCCTCCGGCGAGTCCGCCATGTACGGGTCCCCGCCCCCCAGCGAAAATCTCCCGATCACCGGCACGCGCCCCGGCCGAAACACAATGGCCTTCGAATATTTCGCTCCGTTGCCGTTGCTGTCGAAATATCCGCTGATCCCCACTCCCTTGGCGTGATTTCGCCGGAACCCCGAATGGATTCCGTTCACTTCCTCGAACCCGTTCGTGAACCGCCTTGCAGTCAGCTCGTGCGGCGTCAGCCACCCGCCCAGGCACAGAAACGTCCCCACCACGCCCAGCAGGATCACTCCCACTGCTGCTAGCCGGCCCCACATTTCGCCGGTCCTCGGATCCCCCGGCCGCCCTTCGCCCACTACGTGATTATGGCTTGCCATCTCTTCGCTCCCTTGCTGCAATGAAGCTCTCTCCGTCCGGCTGGCTCTTCTGTCGCTCTCTTCATCGCAATCGTTACCCCGCAGCGCGAGGGACCGCTTCGCTCCATTTGTTTGGCCGAAATGTCTCGCATTACCGCAGGATTTTCGGAGCGCGGCCGCCTTCCCGCCACGCCCGTCGGAAGCAGTGGGCGTGAATCGAATTCCTCGCCCCAACGCGGTTCACGTCCCGCATGCCTTTTCTCGGGAGAACCTATCACCGCTCGACTGTTAAAAGGAAGGAACATCTGTTTGCCTGCCCCGGCACAACAAAAATAGCGAGGTCCGCTGCCCCCAAATTCCACCGCCAGTTCCGTCGCTGCTTTCGACTGTGAATCACAATCTCTTTGTCGTCCCCCAGTCGCTGCGAAGACCCGCCTTCGACGGCTCACAGGAATCCGCATTTCGGCCCGCTTTTGCCTTTGTTTTTCTTTTACGCCCTTTGTCTCGAGAGTCCAAGCTTCGCCGCGCCTTTTCAGCCTCGCGCGTTGTGGGTCGCGACTTTAGCCGCGACAAAACCCTGCGCCGCAGGCGCATTCCGCTCGGGGTCTCTTTCCGGCGAGCTTTAGCCTTTTCACGGGTCGCGTTCGGCAGTCCAAACTTCGCCGCGCTTTTTCGGCCTCGCGCCTTGTAGGTCGCGGCTTCAGCCGCGACAAAACCCCGCGCCGCATGCGCATTCCGCTCGCGGTGCCTTTCCCGCGAGCATTCGCTTTTTCACGGGTCGCGTTCGGCAGTCCAAACTTCGCCGCGCTTTTTCGGCCTCGCGCCTTGTAGGTCGCGGCTTCAGCCGCGACAAAACCCTGCGCCGCATGCGCATTCCGCTCGCGGTGCCTTTCCCGCGAGCTTTAGCTTTTTTCCAGCCCGGTGTCCGGCGCAATGGCCACACCCTTACCGCTCGCTTTGTCCCCGCAGCCTAGTTTCTCAGGAAGGTTTACAGAAGTTCAGCAACCCGGAAGGATCTTTCCTCGCTTACCCCGCCGCGCCAACCTCTACCGCCACTTCCGAGCCTCGGGTGGCCCCGAGCGCCTTCGACGCGTTGCCCTTATTCACCACGATCTCCAAATATCCGCTCGACCCCACAATTCCAATCGCTTCCCCCGCCGCGCCCTCCGAGAATGTCGAGCACACTTTCTTGATCTCTCCGTTTCCCGCGCGAATCGTCACTTTTCCGTCGGGAGTCACCAGCGCCGGAACATCGGCCGGCGTCACATTCGTGATTAGGTTTCCAAAATGATCCACCCGCAGCACCACTCCCTTGATCGACGTTCCTTGCGCCTTCGGCTTCGGGATGCTGAACCTCACGAAATCCGTAATCTCTTCGCCGAAGCTCGCCGTCTGCCACGATTTCGAGAGCCACCCCGCCACCGGTGCGAAAATGTCCCGCCCGTGAAACGTATTGCTCACGGGATGCAAAAAATAGTGCTCCGAAGTGATGTGCCAGGCGTGCAGAGTCTCCGACTGTTCGAACACCATGCTCAGCACTCCGTTGTCCGGCGCGACGAAGTACTGCGTGTCTCCCGCCACCAGGATTGGCCGCCTCTGCGTTCCCACTCCCGGATCCACCACCACTACGTGAATCGTCCGCGGCGGATAATATTTAAACGTCCTTCCGATCGCCAGCGCTCCGTCCAGAATATCGTGCGCGATCACCCCGTGCGTCAGATCCACCACCGACGCTTCGGGGTTGATGTTCAGGATCACCCCCTTCATGGCTCCCACGAAGTGGTCGTTCGTCCCGAAATCCGTTGTCAGCGTTATGATCGGCCGTGCCAAGTTTCACTCCCGTCCCGCGCCGGTTCCGGCGCTCCATCGCGCCGCTTCCGGCGCTCCATCGCGCCGCTTTCATCCGGCCCTTCGACGCTATCGGACACTCGCCCCTCTGTCAATCCAACCAATCCCTCTTTGTGTACCCCTTGCTACTCCATTGCCGCTCTCTGCGCCGGGAAATGATGCCTGGACTTCTCCTCGCTGCGCCCGCACCATTTCGCGCTCCACGATCGAGTCCACACGCCATCGAAATTCGCATCTCTTCCCCTTTCATGCTAGGCTAAATTGACGCCCTTTACGGCGCGTCGCAATTCGCCGCGCACTGCGGCAGGAGGAGGCAGCGCAGGACGGATAACCGGAGCGGCCAGCCCAATTCTATTCGCAACACACCCGGAAATAGAATTGGCTGTAAGTCGTTGAAAATAAAAGAGAGGGCCTCGTTCTAATCGCAACACTTCGAGGTGCCCTGATTCGCCGGCTCGCTCCTTAAAATTTCCGCTTCCGCGACTATAAAATGCGCGCCTACTTCGATTACAACGCTACCACTCCTGTCGACCCTTCCGTCCTCGCCGCCATGTTGCCCTATCTTTCTGAAAATTTCGGCAACGCGAGTTCGATTCACACTCCCGGCCAGCGCGCCCGTGCCGCTGTGGACCACGCTCGCGATTCCGTTGCCGATCTTCTTGGCGCTCGCCCCTCCGATATTGTTTTCACGAGCGGCGGGACGGAAGCCGACAATCTCGCCCTCTTCGGCGCTCTCGACGCTTCCACCGCCGCGCGAAAGCACGTCATCACCACCGCCATCGAGCATCCGGCCGTTCTCAATGCCTGCCAGTCGCTCGAATCCCGCGGCGTCGAGGTCACGTATGTTGCCGTCGGCGGAAACGGCGCCGTGGATCCCGAAGAGATTCGCCGCGCCATTCGCCCCGAAACCGTTTTAATCAGCGTCATGCACGCCAACAACGAAACCGGCGTCCTTCAGCCCGTCGAAGAGATCGGCCGCATCGCCGAAGAGTTTGGCTTGCTCTTCCACGTGGACGCTGTCCAGTCCGCGGGAAAAGTTTCCTTCGATATTCTTCAACTCGGCGCTCACTTGGTTTCCATCTCCGCCCACAAAATCTACGGTCCCAAGGGCGTCGGCGCTCTCTATGTCCGCCCCGGCGCTTCGATCTCTCCTCAGTTCCGCGGCGGCCATCACGAACGCGATCTTCGCCCCGGCACCGAAAATGTTCCCGGCATCGTCGGCCTGGGCAGGGCCGCCGAGCTGGCTCTCGACCATCTCGCGGAGGATTGCGTCGGCATCGCTTTGCTGCGCAATCGTCTGGAAAATTCGATCCTCGAAAAAATTCCGGCCGCGCGCGTCAACGGCCAGTCGGCTCCGCGCGTTCCCGGCACCTCGAACCTCTGCTTTGACGGAGCGGGCGGGGAAGCTCTCGCCATCGCCCTCGATCTGCAAGGCATCTCCTTCTCCACGGGTGCGGCCTGTTCCTCTGGCGCCGTCGAGCCCTCGCACGTTCTTCTCGCCATGGGCCTTTCGCCCGACGAAGCCCGGTCCAGCGTTCGCTTCAGCCTCGGCCGCTGCACGACTGCTGAGGAAGTGGACTATCTCATCGCCGCGCTTTCCCCGGCTGTCGAGCGCCTCCGCTCGCTGTCTCCTCGATTTCCCGCCCGCGTCGAGGCGCGCTAGAAAAACCATGGCCGCCACTACCCAATCCGAATCGAATCCCGCCGCTGCTGCCGCTGCGTCCATCGCTGCTCCTGCGGCAGGCGTCGCCGTGGCCGTGGCGATGAGCGGTGGCGTGGATAGCTCCACCGTCGCCGCGCTCCTCCACGAGCGAGGACTCAACATCGTCGGCCTCACCATGCAGCTCTGGAATCAGCGCCGCCTTCCCGATCTCCAGAACGCGGGCGGCCCCGCGCAGCATCGCTGCTGCTCGCTCGACGATGTCTACGACGCGCGCCGCGTCGCCGAGCATCTGAAAATCCCTTTTTACGTCGTCAATTTCGAGAGCCGGTTCGAGCAGACCGTCATCCGTCCTTTCGTTGACGATTACCTCGAGGGCCGCACTCCCATCCCCTGCACTCTCTGCAACAATCACGTCAAGTTCGATCAGCTTCTCGTCACCTCCCGCCAGATCGGCGCCGAGCGCGTCGCCACCGGACATTACGCCCGCATCCGCCGCAACTCTTCGAACGGTCGCTATGAGCTTCTGCGCGCCCGCGACGACTCCAAGGATCAAACCTATTTTCTTTTCGGCCTCACCCAGGAACAGCTCTCCCGCGCCGAATTTCCTCTCGGCGAACTTACCAAGCAGGAAGTCCGCGAAATTGCCCGGCGCCTCGACGTTCCCGTCGCCGGGAAGCCGGAAAGCCAGGAGATCTGCTTCGTTCCCACCGGCAATTACGTGCGTTTCATCGAGAGTTATCTGCACGAGCAGGGAAGCAGCCTGCCCGATTCTTCAGGCGAGATTGTCACCACGGGCGGCGAGCTCCTGGGCCGGCACAACGGCCTGCACCACTACACCGTCGGCCAGCGCAAAGGACTCGGCTTCTCGGCCGGGCACCCGCTCTACGTCGTGGCGCTCGATCGAGCCAACAATCGCCTCGTGGTCGGCGAAGACGCCGAGTTGCGCCGCGCGGTTTGCGAAGTTCGCGACGTGAATTGGGTTTCGATTGCGTGCCCGCCGGCTCCGGTCGATGCCATGGTTCGCATTCGCAATCGCCATACACCTTCGCTCGCTTCCGTCACCGCTCTTTCGCCGGACACCGTCCGCGTCGAATTCCGCGAGCCGCAGCGCGCTATCACTCCCGGCCAGGCCGCCGTTTTTTATTCCGGTGATTTTGTCCTCGGCGGTGGCTGGATCAAATAGCCATGAAAATCATGCCGCGATTCCCGGCGCGCCTCGCAGAAAGCGCCGGGGTCTCGCGGCCGGATTTCCGGCACACCCCTCCCCCCGCCAAATTTTCCCGAGCTGATTTTTTCGGTTTCAGAAATCGCCGGACGGCGATTCGTTCAGATGAACAGCTCTTCGTCCTGCGTCGTGGTTTCGGATTCGGGCGGCCGCCGGCGTCCCTGCTGCCCGCGGATGAAATCGAGCCCCGCTTTGAATCCCTTGAGCACCGCGGAAACCTGATGCAGCGGGCCCCAGACCGTCTTCCTCACCCGCGTACCCGCATCCTCGACGACTTCCAGAACTCCGGTCAGAATCTGGTCCGCGCGAATCACTTGGATGCGCAGCCGCTCGACGGTGTCCGTAAACACGCGGTCGACTTTCTGCGCCTGGCTCCGCGCCAGCCGCGTGATCTCCGAGGCGTCGCCCATTACGCTGGCGATGCGATCTTCGGAATCTTCGAGGATGCGATTCACGCGCAGCAGGATCGGGTCCACGCGGCTCTGCAAGTCATTCGCGATCCGCGTGAAATCCTGGATCGCCTTTTGCATCTGCACGAACATCGCCAGCAAGATGGCCATCTGCACCACGATGGCCACCGCTGCGATCACCACGAAAGCCTCTGCCCACCCCGACATACGTTTCCTTTTGCGGTCTTACGACGCAGCTCTGGACTTTTCCTTCACGTATGCGTCCTTGCCTGCATCCACCGCGGCCGACAACGAATCCTTCTGCCGCGCCATGATTTCCTTGCTCCGCTCGATCAGGTCCTCGGCGCGCTCCCGCAGCTCACGCGCCTTCTTTTGCGCGTAGTCGCGGCCTTCCTCGGCGCGATTCGTCAAATATTCGCGGGTTTCTTCGCCCGATTTCGGCGCGAACAAGATTCCCACCAGCGCTCCGATTCCGAGCCCCACGAGGAAAAAGCTGACCTTCGAGCCTACATTGTCGCTCATCTTTCACCTCCTGAATCTGGCATTAGCATAGCCTTCCCAGTACAGCCACGCAAGGTGGGAAATTTCCCCGCGTCTCGGGAACGCTTATTCCGGGCGCCTCTCCGGCTCAATCGCCCCGTGCAGAGCGTCGTGCAGCCGCTGCGCCTTCGCCGCCGGCATTTCCCGCGCCAGTTCCTCGACGCTCAGTTTCTGCAGCCGCGCCACGCTCCCGAATTTTCGCAGCAGTTTTTGGGCGGTTCGCTCGCCCACGCCGGGAATTTCCGTCAGCGAGGTCCGCAGCCTTCCCGCCGACCGCCGCTGCCGGTGGAACGTCACCGCGAAACGGTGCGTTTCGTCGCGAATTTGCTGGATCAGGTGCAGCACGGGAGAATGTTTTTCGAGAATCACCGGCTCGTGTTCCCGGCCGTAGATGTAGAGAATCTCTTCCTTTTTGGCGATGCTGGCCAGCGGCTGGTTGATGATCTCGAGTTTGTCCAGCGCCTGCGCCGCCGCATGGAGTTGCCCGATCCCGCCGTCAATCAGGATCAGGCTCGGCAGCGGTTTCTTTTCTTCCTGCAGCCGCCGGTAGCGCCGCTCCACCGCCTCACGCATGCTTGCGAAATCGTCGCGCAATCGTCCCGCATCCTTGTCCGGGCCCGGCGCCATCGATTCGCCGTGAATGATGAACTTCCGATAGCCGGATTTTTTCATCTTTCCTTCTTCCCACACCACCATCGAAGCCACCGTGTCCGAGCCTTGAATATGCGAAATGTCGAAGCATTCGATCCGCTTGGGAGGCTCCGGCATTCCCAGCGCCGATTCCAGGGCTTCCACGATTGCTTTGGACGAGGGCTTCAGCACCCGGAACCGCAGGGTAAACGAGTGTTTCGCGTTTTTCTCCACCAGCTCCAGAAACGCGTGCTTCTGCCCGCGCTGCGGGTTCAGAATCTCCACGCGATGTCCCGCGGATTCGCTCAGTACTTCTTCCAGCAGCTCGCGGTCCTCGAAATCCTGCGGTACATGGATATGTTTTGGATAGTACGAAGCTCCCAGATAGAGCTGCTTCAGGAGGGAAGGCAGAAATTCGGCAGGGTCGAATTCCTCCGCATCTTCCCAGTAGAAGTCCCGGCGATCCACCACTCGCCCGCCCCGAATGTGAAACAAATTCACAGCCACTTGCGGCGGCTCGGCATACCAGGCCAGCACGTCGGTATCGTCGCCCGAGGCCGCGGCGATTTTCTGCCGCTCTTCCATTTCCGCCAGCGTCCGCAACAGGTCACGATAGCCGGCCGCTTCCTCGTACCGCTGCTCTTCCGACGCGCGTTCCATCCGCTCCTCCAGGCTCTCCGTCAGATCGTTGCGCCTCCCTTCGAGGAACAGCCGCACATCCCGCGCCGCTTCCGCGTACTTTTCATCTTCGACGAGCCCCTGCACGCACGGGCCCAGGCAGCGATGAATGTAATACTGCAGGCAGGGCCGCGGATGCGTTCGCGTCAAGTCCACGGTGCAGGAGGGCACCAGAAAATGCTTGTGGATCAGGTGCACCAGGCGGTGGGCGAGGCTGGCCGGAAAATACGGCCCGAAATACATCGAACCGTCTTTCGCAAGCCGCCGCGTGACGTAGACCCGAGGAAATTTCTCGAACGCCGTATAACGGATGTAAGGATAGGTCTTGTCGTCGCGCAGCAGAATATTGAATTTTGGCTTGTTTTTCTTGATCAGCTCGTTTTCGAGCGCCAGAGCTTCCTTTTCGTTGTCCACCACGATGTACTGCAAATCCGCGATTTCGCGCACCAGAGAGCCCGTCTTGGCGTCCTGCCACCGCGACTCAAGAAAATACGAACGCACCCGGCTGCGCAGGGACCTGGCCTTCCCGACATAGAGAATTTTTCCGGCCGCGTCGAGAAACAGGTAGACTCCGGGCTGGAGAGGCAAAGTATCGACTTTTTCGCGAAGATCCATGGGGAATCGTTAAAATTGGAACCGCACGGCCGGCGCCGCCACTCCCGCCCTCATGCAACTTTCATCATAGCAAACGGAATCCAACGAGTGAGTCCGATGCGATTTCACTGGCTGGCTCTTTTAATCTTCGGCGCCGCACTCGCTCTGCCCGCTTGGGCGCAGCAGCCGTCCTCATCGCAAAAGCCCGCCGGCGATCAGGACTCCTCCTCCTCATCGTCATCTTCGTCCTCGAGCCAGCCACCAGGCGATACCGGCGACGATTCCGCGCCGGGCTCGCACGCCAAAAAGTCGGGCGGAAAGAGCGCTCCCGCCGCGGACACGAGCTCGACGAAAGTCGTCAATCCGAAGGATCCATCCACCTGGGATCCCTACGGCGCCTATCACGATGTGGACGTGGGAAATTTTTACAAGGCGAAGGGCGACCCGGATGCGGCGATCGCGCGGTACCAGGACGCCATCCGCCTCAAGCCCGATTTCGCGAAGCCCCGCCTGTTGCTCGCCGAAATCTACGAAAAACGCGGCGACGACGAGACGGCGCTCAAGTATTTCAAGGAATATTTGCAGGTCTACCCCGACGCGCCGGACGCCAAAAAAATCAGGAAAAAAATCGACAAATTGTCGGCGAAAGAGTAGCGGCTAGAATGACGTTGCCCGCCCCGGCGAGCGGTCGAGATACCGCGAGGCGCGCGCGTAGTCCGAAAATCGCTTTTCTTCCCGCCGGAATTCCGCGGTGTGCGATTCCCGCCGGCAGCGCGCGAATTTCATCGGATGCTTCACGTGCAGCATCTCGTGGTAGAGCACGTAGGCAACGGCGAAATCGGGAACCCCGGGCCGGTCGAGCAGCCGGTTGAGGACGATCTGGTCGAGCGCGGGATCGAAACAGCCGAGTTGCGAACGCCAAGAGCGCCGGCTCCATCCGAGGCGCGGCTTCCGGAGGGCGCCCTGAAAATATTCTGCGTTCAGCCGGTCGAACATGGCGTCGAGGTCGAAATGCGCACCCGCCGGCTGGTGGTCGGTGCGGCGCGCGCGCCTCTGGCGGATGCTCCGCAGTTTGTCGCGCGTCGCTTGCTCGTAGGAAAATCGCCGATAAAGTTCGAGCAGCTCTCGCGGGGCTTTTCGGCGATACAGCCGCGCCAGCAGCAGCGCCGCCGCGGCTTCCACAACGGTCGCGGGCGCGTCCTGCAGCGCATCCGACATCCGCACGTACGCAACATCGTCGCGAATGCGAATGGTGAGCGTCAAATCCGTGTAGGGATGAAACTGGACGTGAAACTGAGGCGGGCGTCCCTGACATCCGAGCCGCGTATACATCCGCTGGAAGATTCGGTCGCCGCCGGGAAATTCGCGCGCTTCGCGCCTGGCTTTCTTCAAGAGGGCTTTCTCCGGACCGGCGCGGGATTGAGCTCTTTGAGAGCCGCCTCGACATCTTGCAGATCTTCCTGCGTTCCTTCAATCGCGTCCTGCAGAGTATCCACGTACATGTCGTAATCCGGGCTGTTCTTGTTGATTTTCTGGAGCTGGGCGAGGAATTCCTTGTCCTTCGCCGCGAAGAGTTTCAACGCCGAGCGGATATCCACCTGACGTTCGCGGGCGACTTCGATCTGATCCGTGCCGTCGTCCACGCAGCCGATATAGCCGTTCAGAAGGCTGTTGAGGATATCTCCGCGGCGGCCTTCAGGAGTCGTGCGCGTCAGCTCGTACTGGAAATTTTTCATGCGCTCCTCGGCGAAGGAAATGTAAAGGCGGATGCGGTCGCCGGGATCCATTGCGTCGCGAATTTTGTCCGCTTCCATATCGGTCAGATAGTTTTTTTTCTCCTGGGGCGCGGCCCAGGGACGCGCGAACGCTCCTGACGGAACGGCCAGCAATCCGGCGAAGATGGACAACACGAATTTCGCAAGCATAAAGCCTCCTACGAATGCGGTCCCGCCGGAGGCGCTCCCGGCGCAGGCGCGCGCGGGAAGAGCTGACGGATGAGCCGCTGATCGGTTTGATCGAGCTGGTTGCGAATGTCGGCGAACGATTTCTTGTGCTCCGGCGGAATTTCAAAAGAGAGATCGTCCATGCGACGGAGCGACTGGCGGACGGAAATCTCGAGCTGGATGAATCCGGCGGAGTGCTTGGCCGGATTGGCGCCGGTGGCATCCAGCGCTTTTTCGGCTTCGGCGACTTGGTCGCGGTAGAGCTGAAGCGTCTTCATGACGACATCGAAATCGCCCGTGGCGGCCTGCGCCTCGATATCCTTGAATTCGGCGTTGCCGAGATCGGGAAGGATCTTGGCCTTCCGCACGGCATTGGATTCGTGATCGAACCTTGCCCGGTATTCCTCGGAGCGGCCGCGCTGCGGGATGAAGCCCGCGAGCAACGCGAGAGCGAGCGCCGAAACAACCAGGCTTTCCGAAAGAAGGAGAAATCGCCGCAAGGATTTATCTCCTCTTCTCCTGAACTTCGCGGGAGAGCGTGCGAACCCGCGCCGCCGCCTCGAAATACGAGTCGCTATTCTCGTTCGTATTCATCTGCAAAAACTTTTTGTAGGCGTCGAGGGCTTGGGGGGCATAACCGAGTTTATCGTAAGAGGCGGCGCGGATGAACCAATTGGCCGCCGACAGGGGCTGATTTTTTTCCAGAACCTCGAGGCCCTGCAGGGTGGCCGGATAATTCTTATTGAGATATTCCGAGGCGATCAGCTCGGAAAGGACGTCGGTGTGTTCGGGATATTTCTGAATGGCGGCGAGCAGAGTATCGGCCGCGTGCGCGTAGTCCTTCGACTCGAAATAAGCGTGGCCGAGGAGAACGGGAAGATTCGGGTCCTGCGGAGCGAGCGAAGCGGCCTTCTGCAAAACGGGGACGGCCAGCGAATATTTGTTTGTCGCGAAGTAAATCTGCGCCCGCAATTTCAGCGACGCCAGGCTTTCGGGGCCGGGCTTGGCGGCGCGGTCGAGCTCGGCGAGCGCGTCGTCGTATTTTTGCAGCTTCACCAAGAGGGCGGCCCGGTTGAATCGCGCCTCCGTGTCATTTGGTTTCGCATCGAGATATGTGGCGAGCGCGGCCGCGGCTTCCGCCTGTTTATTTTGCGCCGCCAAGCTTTCTGCGAGACCGAGTTGAACGCTCGGGTCAGTGTCGCCGAGCGATTGGTCGGCGTGAAACTCGGCTTCGGCTTCCGAGGCGCGGTGCGAAGCGAGGAGTACGCGCCCCAGAGCAAAATGGGCGTCCCCGTCCTTCGGGTCTAGTTTCACGGCTTCTTGATACTCCCCAACCGCGTCCGCCGGTTTTCCCGACCGCTCGAGCGCCGTGCCGAGCAAATAATGCGACCGGGCTTGATCGGGCTGAAGCTGGGCGAGCTTCGTCAAGGGGGAGACGGCTGAGGCAGGGTCGGTGTCAACCAGGATAAGGCCCAAGCTCAAGTAAGCCTCGGCCATATTTGGATCGAGGTCGATGGCTTTTTGAAATTCAGCTTGCGCGTCGGCCGTGCGCCCGAGGGCCGAATAGGAATATCCGAGATCGAAATGAACGGTTGGCTCGTCCGGCTTGATCTCGAGATATTTTTGATACGCGCCGGCGGCGGAAAGGAAGTCCTTGCGGTCCACGGCCGCTTGCGCGGTAGAAAGCAGCTGTTGAAGTTCCGCGGCGTGGGGGTCGGCAATGTGAACGACGCGCTTGCTGACGGTGGTGTCTTGGGCGGGCAGGGAAGCGGCTCCCGCAAGAAGAAGGAGTGTCGCGGTCAAGCGAATCGCGTTCCGCATCGTCATTTTCCGAGCGGAGGCGCCGGAGCGGACGGCGAGGGATCGCCAGTCGCAGCCGCGCCCGTGTCGCCCCCAGAAGCAGCGGGCGGCGCGGGATTTGCCAAGGCGCCCGCCCTTGCCGGTGAAACCGCGGAGGCGGGGCCGGAATGATTCAACTGAGGCATCCCATTGCGCGCCGACAAAACCTTGGCGAGATATTTTCCGGTGTGCGATTGCGAATTCCGCGCCACCTGCTCGGGTGTTCCCGCGGCGATGATGCGTCCGCCTTCGTCGCCGCCCTCCGGCCCAAGGTCCACGACCCAATCCGCCGATTTGATCACGTCGAGATTGTGTTCGATGAGAAGCACGGATGCCCCGTCGTCCAGAAGCTTGCGGAATGACGTCAGCAGCTTCTGAATATCGTCGAAGTGCAAGCCGGTGGTCGGCTCATCGAAGATATAGAGGAAGCCGGCATTCTCCTGGCGGGTGAGATGCGCGGCCAGCTTCAGGCGTTGTGCTTCGCCGCCGGAAAGCGTCGTGCCGGATTGGCCGAGCCGCAAATAGCCGAGGCCGACTTCGTCGAGTACGCGGAGGCGGGAAACGACCTTGGGATAGGCGGCGAAAAAAGAGATGGCTTCGCGAACGGTCAACTGCAGAACTTCGTGGACGTTTTTCCCCTTATAGCGAACGTCGAGAATGCTGCTCTTGTAGCGCGTGCCGCGGCATTCCTCGCACAAGAGCTCGACATCGGCGAGAAATCGCATTTCCACGGTGACGGTGCCGTCGCCTTGGCAGGCTTCGCAACGCCCGCCGGGAATATTGAAAGAAAAATGCCCCGGTGTGAAGCCGCGCTTTTTGGCCTCCGGAGTGGAGGCGAAGACCTCACGAATGGGATCAAACGCTTTCAGGTAGGTGGCGGGATTGGAGCGGGGTGTCCGCCCGATGGGGGATTGGTCCACCATCTCGACCGCCGTGACGTTCGAATCGCCTTCGATGCGATCGCAAAATTCGCGCCAATTGCCGCCGGTGCGCTTGGCTTGCAGCGCTTTGTACAGCACGTCGTAAACCAGGGTGGATTTTCCGGAGCCGGAAACACCCGTGACGCAGGCGAGCAATCCGAGCGGGAGCGAGAAATCCACACCATGCAGATTGTGGCTTCTGGCGCCGAGGATTTTCAGGAATTTTCCCTGCGGCTTCCGCCGGCGAGGCGGAACGGGAATTTTCAGGTCGCCGCGCAAGTAGCGGCCCGTCAGGGATTCCTCGCTGGCAAGCAATTCCTTGCGATTGCCGGCGAAGAGCAGCGAGCCGCCATGCTCGCCGGCGCCAGGCCCGAGGTCGAGGAGGTGGTCGGCCGCGAGAATCGTGTCCGCGTCGTGCTCGACGACGAGGAGCGAATTGCCCAAGTCGCGCAGGCCTTTGAGAATCTCGATGAGGCGGTGCGTGTCGCGGGGATGCAAGCCGATCGAGGGTTCATCGAGAACGTACAGCGCGCCCACAAGATGGGAGCCGAGGGAAGTGGCCAATTGGATGCGCTGGGCTTCGCCGCCGGAAAGCGTGGAAGTCAGACGGTCGAGAGTCAAGTAGTCGAGGCCAACTTCGTCGAGAAATTGAAGCCGGGAACGGATTTCCTCGAGGATTTTTCCGGCGATCACGGTCTCGGAAGGGGTGAGTTCAAGCGACTGAAAAAATGGGCGGGCCTCTTTCACCGTCAAGCGGCAAACGTCGGTGATGGACCGCCCGGCGATTTTCACGGCGCGCGCCTCCGGGCGCAGCCGCGTGCCCTGGCAATCCGGGCAAGTGGCGTAACCGCGATAGCGGCTGAGGAAGACGCGAACGTGCAATTTGTATTTCTTGCGTTCGAGCCAGCCGAAGAATCCTTTGACGCCGGGAAAATCGGACTTGGGATCGCCTTCGAGAATCGCGTTGCGCTGCGCCGCCGTCAGATCGCGATAGGGCGTGTCAAGAGGAATGCCCCTGGCTCGGGCGAATTTGCGCATTTCCACGAGCAAGGCGCGATACCGCGGCTTCGTCCAAGGCTCGATGGCCCCCTCGGCGAGGGTCTTGCCCTTATCGGGGATCACGCGGTCGAGATCGAAATCGATCGTATTTCCGAAACCCTGGCACCGCGGGCAGGCGCCGAAAGGATTGTTGAAGGAAAAGAGACGCGGCTCGGGTTCCTGATATGCGGCGCCGCAATTCTTGCAATCGAAGCGCTCGTTGAAGAACATCCGCTCGGGAGCGGCGCCTGGTGCGTCGGGAACAAATTCCAAAATGGCTTCGCCCTGCCCCTCGCGGTAACAGATCTCGATCGAGTCCATCAGGCGCGAGCGAATCTCCGGCGAAAGAGCGAGGCGGTCCACAAGAACGTAAATGGGCTTCGAAAAATCGGCGTCCAACAACTCCTCGGGCGCGGAAAATTCATAGACGCGGCCGGCCTGGTACAAGCGGTTGAAACCGCGCTTCTGCAGCCCGGCGAGAGTCAGGCGAACCAGATCGGGCGCGGGCGCGGCCGATTTTTTGGCGCGGGAAGGTGCAGCCACGGGCTCGGGAGAAAACTTCAGCTCATAGAGGACGTAAAAGCGGCGGCCAGGCGGAAGCGCCAGAACGCGGGTGGCGATTTCATCGAGCGTGTCTTTGCGGACCTCGTGGCCGCAGCGCACGCAGAAGGTGCGACCGGCGCGGGCAAAGAGGAGGCGCAGGTAGTCGTAAATCTCGGTGGAGGTGGCGACGGTCGAGCGCGGATTCCGCGTCGAGTTTTTTTGGCGAATGGCGATCGCGGGAGCGATGCCAGTGATTTCGTCCACATCGGGCTTTTCAATTCGTTCGAGGAATTGTCGCGCATAGGCGGAGAGCGATTCGATGTAGCGGCGCTGGCCCTCGGCGTAGAGCGTGTCGAATGCCAGGCTCGACTTGCCCGAGCCGGACACACCGGTGACGACCGTGATGGCGTTCAGAGGGATGTCCACGTCGAGGTTCTTCAGGTTGTGGACGCGCGCGCCGCGCACACGGATAGCATCGGCGTCGGCCAGGACCGGCGCGGGCAATCGCGAATCGGGGGTCGGCCTCTCAGGCGGCTTCTTTGGCATGAGCGTAAACAGAAAATTATACTCGGAAGGCGAAGCGCGGGCAAATGGGGGGTTTTGGCGAGAATCCGGGGCGTGACCGTTCTCGAGAGACTGCCGCAGAGGGCCAGGCCGGGTTGCGTGTCCGGCCATCGCGCCATCCTTCCCGTTTGTGAAGCCGTGGATGGTGGCTTGGGTGGATAATACGCAGACATCTGAAGGGTCGAACATCACGCGGATGAGTAGGCGCGGAAGCTTTGGGAGGCACTCATGCTCGATTCGGCGAAGCTGGTAGGTTTCGTACCGACGAAAGACTATGTCAACGCGCGGGCGTTCTACGAGGGCAAGCTGGGATTGGAGTTCGTGAGCCTCGACGAGTTCGCACTGGTGGTGCGTGTGGGCGGCCACATGATTCGCATCGCGAAGATTCCCGAATTCACACCCTTGCGCGGCACGATTCTCGGATGGGAAGTGAAAGACATCACGGCGACGGTCCAATGGCTGAACGAACGGGGCGTGGCCACCGAAAAGTATCCGTTTGTCCCGGACCGCGAGCTGGGAATCTGGACTTCGCCCAACGGTGACAAAGTCGCGTGGTTCAAGGATCCGGACGGGAACATCCTGTCCGTCAGCCAGCATCGTTAAACTCGCTGGTTTCGTAAACAATCGGCGCTGAGTGATTCCGGGGAAGCATTTTGTGCTGAGAGGATTTTCCGTGAATGAGACAAACGCAAAATTCACCCGCGTCGTTTGGATTGTTCTGGATAGTGTCGGCATCGGCGAGCTGCCGGATGCCGCAGATTATGGCGACGCAGGGCGGGACACGCTGGGGCATGTTGCGCGGTCGCGGCCGCTGAAATTGCCGAACCTCGTCCGACTGGGGCTGGCCAACATCAAGCCGCTCAAATATCTCGACCCTCCGGCGCGGCCGGCGGGAAGTTATGGCAAGGGAGCCACCGTTTCTCCGGGAAAAGACACGACGACGGGGCATTGGGAGATGGCGGGGATTTGGCTCGATCAGGCGTTTCCCGTGTATCACCACGGATTTCCAAGAGAAGTCATCGAGGAGTACGAGCGGCAAATCGGCCGAAAAACTCTGGGGAATAAGCCCGCCTCGGGAACGGAAATCATCAAGGAACTCGGCGAAGAGCACGTGCGCACAGGATTTCCGATCGTCTACACGTCGGGCGACAGCGTGTTTCAGGTTGCCGCCCACGAGGACGTGATTCCCATCGCCGAGCTGTATCGCATTTGCGAAATCGCCCGAAAACTTCTCGACGGGCCGCACCGGGTGGGGCGCGTGATCGCGCGTCCTTTCGCCGGCGAGCCCGGAAATTTCCGGAGGACCGAGCGGCGCCACGACTATGCCGTCCAGCCGCCGCGTCCCATGCTGATGGACGTCCTGGCGGAAAGAGAAATACCCGTATTCGGAGTGGGAAAAATTCACGACATTTACGACGGCCGCGGCGTGGAAAAATACGCGACGACGAAAAACAATGCGGACGGAATGGCCAAGCTTCACGAATCGCTCGCGTCGCAATCCACGGGCTTGGTCTTCGCCAACCTGGTCGATTTCGACATGCTGTACGGCCACCGCAAAGACGTGGAAGGATTCGCGCGGTCGCTCGAGGAGTTTGACGAGCTGCTCGGGCCGTTTCTAGTGGCGCTGGGCCCCACCGATTTGCTCATGATTACCGCGGACCACGGCTGCGATCCCGACCCGGTCAATCCCACGACCGACCATTCGCGCGAATATGTCCCGATTCTTGCATTTACTCCGCGAGCCGCCGGGGGCGCCGACCTCGGGACGCGGGCCACACTCGCGGACATGGGGCAGACAGTGGCAGAGAATTTTGGCGGAACGATTCCTCACGGCAAGAGTTTTCTGCGGGAAATTACAAGAAGCTGAGGTGTCTATACTGCGCGGCAGGTGTCCTACTGGCCTGCGACCGCTCCTTTGGGAGCGTAATAGCCCGCGCGAGTCCGCACGCTGAGCCGGCCGTCGCCGCGAGGCGGAATGAGTTCCACCCGCACGGTCCGGTATGTGCCGTCCTGCGCCGTGTTCGTGGGGTAGTAGCCCAGCAGATATTGGTTTCGGATGTCGCGGGCAATCTGGGTGCAAATGGGTTCGACATCGGAGAGGTTCGCGGGAAAGTAAGCTTTTCCGCCGGTCGCTTCGGTGAGCTCGGAGAGCGCCTTCATCGCGCGGCGAACTTCGCGTTTGTCATTCTTGCGGTCGTCAGCGCTGTAAATCCCGACGGCATAGATAGCCGCGTTCGATTCTTCGGCGATGCGCATGGTTTCGGGCAGGGTCATGCGGCTGGCGTCGTCTTCGCCGTCGGTGATCACGAGCAGGACTCGCTTGTCCTTGTGGCCTTTTTTGAGATGGTCGAGCGAACCCACCACCGCGTCGTAGAGGGCGGTGCTGCCGCGGGCGTCAATGCGGGAAAGAGCCTGGCTGAGGTCCTGCTGGTCGTTGGTGAAATCGCCGTCGGTATCGAGATAAAACTCGTCGTTGAAATTGACGACGAAAGCTTCGTCCTGCGGGTTGCTGGTCCTCACAAAGGTCATGGCGGCGGCGTTCACCTGGGCGCGTTTGGTGCGCATGCTGCCGCTGTTGTCGATCACCAGCCCCATCGTCACGGGAATGTCGTCGTTTGAAAACACGGAGATGTTCTGCTCGACTTTGTCCTCGAAGACTTTGAAATTCGAGGCCTTGAGACCGGGAACGAAAACGCCATCCGAATTTTCGACCGAAACGTGGAGAACGACGAGATCGACGCGGGCCTTGATCGAATGATCCTGCTGGCCCTTGGACTGTTGCCCCGGCTTTTCGTACCCGGCCGGTGGAGGCGGTGCGGCGGGAAGGGAACCGGTTTGGGCCGGCGAAGCGGGGCAGGCAAAAACGACCGCCAACAAAGTGGCAGCGGCGAGAGAGACCGGAAAGCGCCTAATGACCCGGCGCGTAATATCCGGTGCGGGCAGAAATCGTGAGAGGCGGAAGCCCCTTCGGAGGCCGAAGCTTGATTTTGATTTTGCGCCAGCGGCCATCGTGTTTGCGATCGCCGGGCCGGTATCCGATGACATATTGATTTCGCAACTCCATGCTGATTTTTGTTGCGATGTCCGCCAGGTCGTCAACGGAGGCTGCCGCGAAAGTGCGGCCGCCGGTCATCGACGTCAGCTCATTGAGCAGTTCCGGCCCCAGGCGTTCCTCCTGCGTGGGGCCACCGTCCGGCTCATAAAGCCCAATGGCATAAATCTGGACGTCCGACTCTCTGACGAAATTGCGGATGTCCATTTCCGTGTACCGGCTATGATTATCGCCTCCATCGGATATGATGAGCAAAGCTTTCTTTGTGTTGTGTGCTCCCTTCATCTGGCTGAGGCCGAGATAAATTCCGTCGAGAAGAGCCGTCATGCCGTGCGCGGAGGTGAACATGAGGCGGCTCTGCAAATCGTCGATGCTTTCGGTGAACTGGCTGACGAGCTGAGCCCGGTCGTTGAAATTGACGAGGAAAAACTCGTCCTGGGGGTTCGACGTGCGGAAGAATTGGACGGCGGCGAGGCGGGATTTTTCGATTTTGTCCGCCATGCTGCCGCTCATATCGAAAATCACGCCGATGGAAACGGGGACGTCTTCACTCTCGAAGCGGACAATCTCCTGCTCGACGCCGTCCTCGAAGACACGAAAATTATCCTGCTCGAGGCCGGTGACGATACGTCCGACGGGGTCGGTCACGGTGACCGGCACGAGCACCAGTTCCGTTTCCGTTTGCAGTTCCCTGGGATGGGAGCTCTTTTGCGATGGGGAAGCGGGAGGAGCCGGGGTAGGGCCGACGACCACTTCTTGCGCCGCCACGAGACCGGGCATCGCCGCCCATAAGGCCAGCGCCAGAACCGCGCATCCGCCCCGGTTCAGCCGAAAGACGCGTCGTTGGTTCGCGCGGTCTTTCAAAATGTCCCCCAAAGCGGGCGGCAGCGGGTTGTCGCACGCTTTTCTAGGGCGGATTCTATCACTCGGCGGGGTCAAATCAAGTTCCTCGTTCGAAATTAAACGCTTCCGTCATACCCCCGCCGGACTTTCGCCGGCGTGTTATGATTTCGACCGCAGGCCGACTCTCCGTCCATGACCGCCGCTCCCCAAGTTCTCGTCGTGATTCCCGCGCGGCACGCTTCCGTGCGTTTTCCGGGCAAGCCGCTGGCCGAAATTGCGGGACGTCCGATGATCCAACACGTGGTGGATCGAGCGCGCCAGGCCTCGACGCCCACGCGCATCGTAATCGCCACCGATGACGAACGCATCGTTCAGGCCGCGAAGGCTTTTGGCGCGGAGGCTATTCTCACGCGCGGCGACCATCGGACGGGTACCGACCGTGTCGCCGAAGTCGCCGTACACATCGAAGCCGATATTTACGTGAACGTCCAGGGGGATGAACCGCTTGTCGACCCCGGCACAATCGACGCCGTTGCCGGAGCGCTGATCGAGGACGAGCAGGTAAACATCGCCACTCCCATCTCGGCCATCACCCACAAAAACGACATCGTGGACCCCAACGTCGTGAAGGCGGTCCTCGATTTCGACGGCAACGCCCTCTATTTCTCCCGGGCGCCGGTTCCCTGGGTGCGGGATTCCGCTTCCCATGTCGTCGCCCGCCACTGGAAGCATATCGGCATTTACGGTTTTCGCCGCCCAACGCTGCTCGAATTCCCCACGCTTCCGCCCGGCGAACTGGAGCACATCGAGCAGCTCGAGCAACTTCGGTGGCTCGAAAACGGTTTCCGGATTCGAGCCGTCGAAACGCAGTACGACGCGGTCAGCGTCGACGTCCCCTCGGATGTCGAGCGAGTCGAGAAAATCATCCGCGAAGGCGCCGCTTCCTAGCCCCGCCCGCCGCCTTGCTTAGTTAATTTTCTAGGGAATCCAATTCGAGAACACGCCGTCGGTGCCTCGTTGCTGCTGGTGGCAGGAATAGCACTGCGTCTTAGCATCCGTAACCATCTGTTTGGAGGGATTGCCCTGGTCGAATAAATAGAAGGCCCACCCGCCCGTGTCCGCATCGTTTTTTGAGTCCTTGGCCATGACCGCCAGGGCCATCCGGTTTCCCGGGGCATACGAGCCAGGCTGGGCGTCGAGAGCGAACAGGTCGAAGACGAAGACCGTCCCGTCAGGATATTTACCTCCCGTGCGCAGCGGCTTATAGCCCAACTCATTCACGTAGACGTCGTGGAGTCCGGGAAAATCGCTGAACATCGGGCTCGATTTGTCGTACACGACCATGGACCGCACGTGATACCAGTGCCGGTAACCTCTCGTCAGGTTAAATTCCGCCAGCCGGTCTTGCGGTTGCGCCAGGGCGCGCGCCGCGAGAATCAGTCCCGTCCCCATTGCCATTAGAAGTACGCCAAGAATAATATTTCGCCGCATCGAGTGCCTCCCCGTTCGAAGACCGTCGTGCCTATATACGTTCGGGAGACGCCCGCGTCAAGAAGGTATCGGTCCAGCCGTTCGTTGGGTTAAGGAAGACGCAGCTTCCTTCAAATGGCAATTGAGATTGCTTCCTTCTGGGGTACGCGCGCCCCTGATCTTTACCGAAAGGGCTGCATTTTACTGGCGATGCCTTGCGCACCTTTTCGATCCACCTCGTAGGAAGTCAGAGCGTGGCGGTCCGCGAAAGTGGCTTTCATCTTGCGGGCTTTGAATGGCTTGGGAAGTTCGAGGCGGTCCAGTTTCTGGGGGAGGCTCCATTTCTCCATCAGGACGGGCACGCCAAACTCCGTGACAAGGCAGGCCACCCCTCCGACGACTATCGCTGGAACGGGGGCGACGATGAGCCCGGTCACTCCTAAGGCGATGACCCCGGCCGAAAGCGCGAGGTTCGTGGTATGTGTCGCCACCGTGCCTTTGGGGGAAAAAGTCGCCAAGTACTCGTTCAGCTTTGCCTGATATTCGGTTGCCGCATCCTTCATTTCTTCGGCGTCCGCCTTCGCCGAGAGGAATTGGGCGCGAGTTTTCAGATATCGCGACCGGGCTTTACCGGCCGGGTGGCCCGGCTCGAGCAAACCGATCAGGAGGTTTCCGTTGGAATAATCGACGCGTCCGGGGAGCTGAATCGGCGGAGGGATGTTGCGGGGATTGGTCACTTTCGGCGCATAAGTCTTGTAGAGGTGGTCGAAGGCCCGCGAGACTCTGGTCTGCACCGCGATTGTGGAGCCATCCGCAAGGCCGGAAGGAAGATTGGCATCGAGCGCGATACCGAAATTGTGGTGATAAACCTCGTTGCCCAACTGCATCAGCGACTGAAGCTGAGCGCGCGAGTCGGTAACGGTGATCGCACTTTCTTCCCACTTGCTTCGAGCCCGGGTCGTGCTGTGCTTGGTGCGCGTCTCAAAATGGTCCACGACCTTTTGGAAAACGTCGCCCCGCACATTCGGGAGGCCCCGGTCCGCTTCCGAAAGCGTTGCGATGTAGCGAATCAGTTCCCGGTAGGAGACCGTGATATCCACGGGCGGCCAGCCAATGAAGAGAGAATTTTGAGTCAAGTCCTCCTGCACCGATTCGAGGGAGGATTGGACGGCTTTCCATCTTTTTTTGTCGCTCAGAAGTTTCTTGTAACTCTGGATACCCTGATCCGCAGCCAGCGTCACGGTTTTTACGAGGGACCGCGATTCGTTTCGCGAAAGCACGCGAAGATACTTTTGGCCGATGAGGATCCGGAGGGGCGAAAAGCTGTCGTTGAGAGATGCGGAGCAAGCGGGATGCAATGCCAGGTAGCCGTCATTCAGGAGAAACATCGTCCCATAGACGACACCGTAGGCGAGCAGAACGTCGAGCGAACGTTTATTCAGCTTTATTTTTGGCCATGGATAACGCAGGACCATGTCGTCGAGCGCGCCGGCGTAGGTCCAGCGCAATGGGTCGGCGGCGGGGGAGGTTGCCGGCTTGTTTGGCATGGACACTTCGAAAGTTGCCGAGGATTCTACCACCGCCGGACGGGCCGCGGCCGATTTCCCGTTCAGGCCGGGGCGCGGGAAAATATTCCCGATGCAAAATCCTGATTTGACATGCGCCGCCGTTCCCCCGATAATGAATGGTACGCCGACTCCACCGGAGGAAAACGAACCACCTTGCGGACCGGCCCGAAGTACATCTTCGTCACGGGCGGCGTGGTTTCTTCTCTCGGCAAGGGCGTGGCGGCGGCTTCCATCGGATGTCTTCTGGAAAGCCGAGGTCTGCGTGTAGCCCTCCAGAAGTGCGACCCCTACTTAAACGTCGATCCGGGAACGATGTCGCCGTATCAGCACGGCGAAGTGTTCGTCACCGACGACGGCGCCGAGACCGATCTGGATCTCGGCCACTACGAACGCTTCACGTCCGCCAACCTCAGCCGCGACAATAACTGGACCACGGGCCGCATTTATGAATCCATCATCACCAAGGAACGCCGCGGCGACTATCTGGGGAAGACCGTCCAGGTAATCCCGCACGTCACCGACGAAATCAAAACCGCGTTCCGCAAGGTCTCGAACGGAGTGGACGTGGTGATCGTCGAAATCGGCGGCACGGTGGGAGATATCGAATCGCTGCCGTTTCTTGAGGCCATCCGCCAGATGCGGCTCGAGCTCGGGCCCGAAAACGTCCTCTTTTTGCATCTCACGCTCGTCCCGTTTATTCCCACGGCCGGAGAGCTGAAGACCAAGCCGACACAGCACAGCGTGAAGGAACTTCTCAGCATCGGCATCCAGCCCGACATTTTGCTTTGCCGCAGCGACCGCATTTTGGGCGCGGACCTGAAGAGCAAGATCGCGCTGTTCTGCAACGTCGCCGAGCAGTGCGTAATTTCCGCGCCGGACGTCGGCAATATTTACGAAGTGCCGATGTCGCTGGCTTCCGAGGGGCTCGACGAGCAGATTCTGCGGTTGCTGCGGATTGAAGCGCCGCCGCGCGACCTGAGCGGGTGGCTCGCCATGCTGGAGACGCTCGAGCATCCCCAGGGCGAGGTTCGCATCTGCGTGGTCGGCAAATACGTCGCGCTCGAAGACGCCTACAAGAGCCTGCGGGAAGCCCTGGTTCACGGCGGGCTCGCCAATCGCCAACGCGTCGTCATCGAGTGGATAGAAGCCGAGGAGATCGAATCGCTCGAAACGGCGGAGCAACGCCTGCGCCACGCCGACGGCATTCTCGTTCCCGGCGGCTTCGGCAAACGCGGCATTCAGGGAATGGTGTATGCGATCACGTACGCGCGCGAGAAGAAAATCCCGTTTTTCGGCGTTTGCCTGGGGATGCAGTGCGCCACGATCGAATACGCTCGCCGCGCCGCGGGGATCACCGACGCCGACAGCACGGAATTCGACGCCAACACGCCACACCGCGTGATTTACAAATTGCGCGAGCTGCTCGGCGTGGACGAAATGGGCGGCACGATGCGGCTGGGCGCGTGGCCGTGCAAACTCGAAGCGGGCTCGTTCGCCCACAAAGCCTATGGAGTTCTCGAAATTTCCGAGCGCCACCGGCATCGCTACGAATTCAACTGCGAGTATCAGGAGACACTGACTCGAGCCGGGTTCCGGATCACCGGGCGCACTCCCGACGGCGTATACGTCGAAATCATCGAGGTTCCCGACCATCCCTGGTTCCTGGGCTGCCAATTTCATCCGGAATTCAAATCCAAGCCGCTGGCGCCGCATCCTCTTTTCGCGGCTTTCATTCGGGCTTCGCACGACCATCGCCGCGCGCGGCTTGGCGCCGCCGAGCTTGCGTCAAAATCGCGCGCTTCGGCGCCGGCTGCCGCTACCGCCTCCGCTCCCCCCGCGCCGGCATCCGCTTCCGCCCCCGCGGAAACTTCCGCGAACGATTAATTCAACGCGCGTTTTTCGGGGAGGCACGCGCACGCGTTCGGGGGGATACCCTCGACTGGCGGATTCAGAGCAATTTACGATGGGAGCAGTCGGGACGCGAGCCGTGTGAAACGGCCATCAGCCGCCGCTGATTGCGGGAACGATCCAAATCTCGGTTCCTTGCGTTACCCGGCTGGCAAGTCCTCCGGTGTACCGGATGTTTTCATCCCCGATGAAGATGTTCACGTGCTCGCGAATTTGGCCTTGTTCGGTGGCCATGCGGTCGCGAATACCCGGATAAGCCGCCCACAACGCGGACAACGCCTCTTCCAAGCTGGCCGGATGAATCTCCATAACCACCTGGCTTTGACCGTTTGCGAATTGCCGCAGGGCGCCCGGAATGTGAAATGTCACCGGCACAATCAGCCCTTTCTTCGCCGCGACTTGGCCGAAGCCGCTGATTTTCGCCGGTGACGGGAAGAGGAATCGGATGGCGGTTTGTGCGAGCTTGCCATCGAGCTCGTGGCGGCGTCTTCAACAATCGCGTGCCGGACGCACAGCACCGGCGGAAGGCCCTCCAGCATTTTTTGCCATGTCCGACCCTCGTCGCGCGAAGCAAAGAGTTGCCCGCTCCGCGTGCCCATATAAATCGCGGCGGGTTCGCGCGGATCCACGGCCATTGCGTCCCGCAAGACCGTTTCGTACGCGCCCTTTTGAGGCAATCCTCGCGCGAGAGGTTCCCACGACGCTCCCGCATTGCGAGTCCGGTAAACCCGCAATCGCCCCTCGCACGAACAACGAAACTCGTCGGATTCAACCGGGACGACGTAAACCCAGTCCGCGTTTCTCGGATGCATCACCATGGCGAAGCCAAAATCGGATGGCACCCCGTTTCCGATGTCGCTCCAATTTTCGCCGCGGTCGTCCGACCGGTAGAGTCCCCAATGGTTTTGCAGAAACAGACGCTCCGGTCTCGCCGGGTGTAAAACAAACTTGTGAACGCATTGTCCGAATTCCGGGTACTTGTTGGGCATGAATGTGGTCTGTATCCCCCGGTTCTTCGGCATCCACGTGGATCCGCCATCGTCGGTGCGATAAACGCCGCCCGAAGAAATCCCGACATACATTCGTCCGCTCGCCGACGGATCGAGCAGAATCGTGTGCAGGCTCAACCCTCCATTGCCGGGAACCCAGCGTGGACGGTGAGGATGGTCGAATAACTCGCGCACCAGGGACCACGTCTCCCCGGCGTCCTGCGTCTGAAATAGCGCCGCCGGCTCGACGCCGCAATACAGGACGTTGGGTTCGTCCGGCCGCCCCAGCTGAATCTGCCAGATATTTTTCAGGGAAATTCCCGCGTCGGCCGGAAATCGAATGGGAGATTCCTGCGGATTCGTCCAGCTCTTTCCGAAATCGTCGCTGGAACGCAGCAGCGTTCCCCAGAAACTCTGCGTTGAAGCCCAGATTCGATGCTTCCCGCCCCGGTCGTCGTATGCCATGGCGTAGACGCCGTATCCATGAAAATAAGGCCCGCCGACCTCCCACCGCTTGCCCGAGGGGCCGGACCGCATAAGGAAGGCGCCTTTCGACGTTCCGACCAGCAGAACGGTATCTCCCTTCTTGACATGAATGCGCCGCACCTCGTGCAGGACGGTTGTCCTGGGTCCGCCGCCTTCGGGAGACGGACTTGCGGTGGGGATTCGCGCGGACTGAACAGCCTCGAGAGCGGCCTGCACTTCTCCCGCCCGTTGATACCTCTGCGTCGGCTCCTTGGCCAGGCAGCGCTGGATGACGGCCCAAAGGCCGGGCGGAACAGGGGGACCCAACGGATTGGGCGTCTCGCGCAAGATGGCCGAGCTGATTTCAAACGCCGTCCGCCCGGAGAATGGCATTCGTCCCGAGGCGATTTCGTAGAGCACCACTCCGAGACCCCACAAGTCGCTGCGGTAATCGGCCGCATCTCCTCGCAAAACTTCCGGCGCCATGTAAGGCAGCGTGCCGCTCATGGTGGAGGACTCCGAAGCCGATTCGAGCGCCCTCGTCCTGCCGTCGATTTTTCCGGCTTCCAGGTTCTTGGCTAAACCAAAGTCCAGAACTTTTACGAGTCCTTCGGGAGTCGCGATGACGTTCGCGCTCTTCAAGTCGCGATGAATGATGCCCTTGTCGTGCGCGCGCGCCAGCGCGCCGGCAACCTGCACGCCGTAACGAAGGACGAGCTCCGGGGGCAGTCCGGCATCGGCGCTCAACGCGTGCAGCGACTTTCCCTCGACCAACTCCATGACGATGTACACTTCGCCATCCGTTTCCGCGACTTCATAAATGGTGCAGATATTGGGATGGGCGAGCGAGGAGGAGGCGCGCGCTTCCCTCATCAAATCCTGGCTTGCTGCGGGATGAATGACCGCGCCTTTCTTGACGACCTTCAGCGCGACGTCGCGCCGCAGGACTTCGTCAAAGGCGCGGTAGACGAGCCCCATTCCGCCTTCGCCAATTTTTTCGACGACACGGTAATGGCCGAGCATTTGGCCGATCACGGCGCGATCCTCCTCGGCGTCATGTTAGGCTGCGGTCCAGAGCTTCGTCAACGCTATCGAGACGCCGGCGCGGCGCGCCTGCAGAAAAAAACGTGCTCTCGTCCTCGATGCGATCCGCGAATTCGCATGCATCAGAAAATTCCGGAGCGGAAATTCATTGCGGCAAAAAGCGATTTCCACAATCGCTCAGTTTTCCACAACTAAAATCTCTTCCGGTGTGATTGACTCCCCAAGCGCTCAGCGTTACAACCGTTTTGCGAATGCTTTCGAAACGATCCGAGCCTTGGATAGCGCGGCAAGCGAAAGCTTGACGAGCTATGCAGGGCACGGGCGGATAGGACGCCTTCGACAAAGTTCGGATTGGTACGGCATCACGGCGAGGCGCAAGGTCAGGTCTGATAGTGCGGCGGCGTTGCAGCGTTGGGCAACCCTCAGCGAGGCAGGCTGGCGCAAAATACGGGCCGACTCAAGCCGGACTTGTCGTGGTCGGCTTGTCCCGTTAACGCGGGAGAATGCTCGATAGCTGTTTCCTTTCGCGACTGAGGGGAAGGGGCGAGAAATCGCCCCTTTTCTTTTTCCCGGCTGATTTAGATCCTCGCGGAATTCTCCCTCCAAAAAATGGACACGTGGAATATACAGGCGCGGTGCGCAAATCCGCGGGGGTGCGGCGTCACATCGGAGAAAACTCGCCAACTCCAGGCGATGGGTAATCTTCGGCGATGATCCATCGCGGCGGAGCGGCCTAAGCCGGCTGTGGTGTCGCGGGGCGCGTCCTCTTCTCGAGAAGAGCGAGCCTCTCTTCGTGGCTCATGGGCTCCCACGGGATCAGTTTTTCGGCCAGAACGTCCATGCGGCGCAGCAGCGTCAATTCGAGGAAAAGCTCCATCACATCCAAGTCGCGAAAGACCAGGGATCCGGCTTCGCGCATCTTGTCGCGGATTCTTTCGAGGTGCGAGGGCATCTCCGTCCAGTGAAGCCCGGAGCGGTGGTGGTGGCACAGGTGATACCCCTCGTTCATGAAGTTCAGTTCATCCACGTGGGTCACCGTATTCGCGAAATAATCCTCGGGGCGTTCCGGGTCGTAAAACGCATGCTGCACCCAGGCCGTCATGGCCGTGATGAAGTTCATGCAAAGGAGCGGGCCGAGCACGTAGACGATTCCGATTCGCCAGTTGTAAAGAAAGACGGCGGCGAAATAAGCGTAATAGCGGGCCATGCCCCAAAACATTCGCTTCCGGTTTTCTTCGTCGCCCCTGGCTTTGAAGTATGCGTAGGGCGTGAATCCCAGGACGGTCCCAACGTTGTCCGTCAGATAGCGGAGGAAGTCGAGACGGCTGGTCCGGTCGTAACCACTGGTGGACGTCGTGTCGTCGGGCCCGCTGTTCTCTTTGTGATGGAGCCGGACGTGCACGGTGCGATCGAGCTCGGGGACGTTTCCGTACAAATATCCGAGGAAAAATTCGTTGTACCGGCCGAGGACTTTGTCGTACTTCTCGGCGAAATAACCCTGCCGCCGGTGCGCCTCCAAATGCTTGGCGCTGAACATCCGCACGAACCTCTGAAACTTGAAACCGTACAACGAAAGATAGAAGGCGAGGACCAACAGAAGCCGCGGCTTTCCTATAACAAGTTGAGCGACGAAAACGGGCAGGGCGGTAAGCGTGAGCGAGAGCATGATGCGCAGCGCCGGGGTGTCTCGAGGATCCCGCAAAACTTTTTGCCCCAGCCGTTCGATGAACCGGTCGTACGCCCGCGACAAAAATTCGTAGCCATAACGGAGCGGGCGGACTCTACCGAATATCCTGGCGAAGCCGTAGCAGCCCACGGAAAGCGCCGCTACCAGCCCGATGGCCGCCGCGCTGGCGAGCGCTATCACCAAGGCGCAGCCGCGAAGTATGAACGCGAGCATCGAGTGAAGAATCCCGGCGCTTTTCTTCGCCTGGCTGCGAGCGCCGATCGCCGCTTCGTTCAAATCCGATTCCGCCAATTTGCCCGCGATTTGCATCTTCGTCGGCCGTCCAGTCCTGGAACTTCGCCGTGTCCTTTATGCCAAAGGACTCTAACCTCAAGTTGGAAAAATTTCCAGCTTCCACCTGTCCGAGCTGATGAAGGCGTCAACCGCCATCCAGGTGCTGGAGCCAATATCTCCCGTGAGTGAAGATGCACCTAACGTTTGCCCGAAAGCTCGGGGCCGCGTAATTTTTGTAAGCAAGGGAGCGCTGCCCGCACGCGTCCCACGAACAGACAGATATGCCTCAAACCTTGGCTTTGATTGGCATGCTTTTGCGTAGTCATTCCCCCTATGCACCGCCCGTACGCTTCCAAGTTGAAAAGCCGACCGTATTTGCATAGGCTGATGTTTGAAGCCGGTTTGGGGAAAGAAGCGATTGCACCGGTTTCGCAACGCCGCAATTTGCGGGAAGGAACGCATTCCACTCGATGAGCGCATCGCGCAACTTCGCCATAGGTAATTTCCGCGCCGGAGATTCTCAGCCGCTTTTTTTGATCGCCGGTCCGTGCGTGATCGAGTCCGAAGAGCACGCGACGATGATTGCCGGGCGGCTGGCGGCCATCGCGGGGGAGTTGCGCCTTCCACTGGTGTTCAAGGCTTCCTACGACAAAGCGAACCGGTCTTCGGCGAAGTCCTTTCGGGGCCCCGGCCTGAAAGACGGCCTGCGAATCCTGGCCCATATCAAAGAGCGCACCGGACTGCCGATCCTGGCCGACATTCACGAAGTAGCGCATGCCGCCCCGGCGGCGGAAGTTTGCGACATCCTGCAAATCCCCGCGTTCCTCTCGCGCCAGACCGATCTATTGACGGCGGCCGGCGAGACGGGCCGAGTCGTCAACATCAAGAAGGGCCAATTTCTATCGCCGTGGGATCTCGCCAATGCCGCGGAAAAAGTCGCCGCCACCGGGAATCACAAAATCATTCTCACGGAGCGGGGCAGCTCATTCGGCTACCAGAATCTCGTCGTGGACATGCGCTCGTTTCCGATCATGCGGAAACTCGGCTATCCGGTCGTTTTCGACGTTACGCATTCCGTGCAGCTGCCCGGAGGGGAAGGGAAGTCGAGCGGCGGCCAGCCGGAATTCATCGAGCCGTTGGCGCGCGCCGGCGCCGCCATCGGCGTGGACGGAATATTTCTCGAAGTTCATGAAAATCCGGCGAAGGCGCTTTCGGACGGAACGAACGCTCTTCCCCTCGATCAATTGCGCCCGCTGCTTGAAAAAGTCACGCGCCTCTCGGAACTCGCCCGCGAATGGGACGCGAACCATCTGCAGCCGCTCAAACGGGACGCTGCCAAGGTGACGCCGTGATTGCGGCGAGGACTACACTGTGACATCCGCCAATCGCTCCGGAACTCCGGCGGCGGCCGAAGCCATGAAAACGGCGCTGGACACAGCCCGTCGAGTGCTGCGAATCGAAGCCGAAGCGATCGCCGCGCTGGGCGCGCGCCTCGATGCCCGGTTCGAGCAGGCGGTCGAGACGATTTTTTCCTGCAAGGGGCGAGTCGTCGTCACGGGCCTCGGAAAATCCGGCCTCGTGGGCAGAAAGATTTCCTCCACGTTCGCCAGCACCGGCACGCCATCTTTTTTTCTGCATGCCGCCGAGGCTTTGCACGGCGACCTCGGCGTACTCGCCTCCGACGACATTTTGCTGGCGATTTCTGCAAGCGGCGAAACCGAAGAGCTGCTCGACCTTCTCGAAGCTTTGAAGCGGCTCGGAATTCGCGTGATCGGAATGACGTCCAATCCGCGGTCGGCTCTGGCCACTGCCAGCGATATCGTGCTCGACATTGCCGTCAAGGAAGAGGCGTGCTCGCTGAATCTCGCGCCCACGGCATCAACGGCCGCAGCCATGGCCATGGGCGACGCACTGGCGATCGCTTTGCTCGACCGGCGCGGCTTCAACGAAGACGATTTCGCGGCGCTTCATCCCGGCGGAAAGCTGGGCAAGAGATTGCGGCGCGTCGAAGCGCTGATGCACGCCGGCGATGATCTTCCGCGCGTGCTTCCTTCCGCGCCCATGCCCGACGTGATTTATGAGATGAGCCGGAAACGCCTGGGGCTCGCGGCGGTGGCCGATGCCGAAGGACGAGTTCTCGGCATCATCACGGACGGCGACTTGCGCCGCATGATGCAGAAAGCCAGGCAAAAAGTTCTGGATTTGAGTGCGGCCGAATGCATGACGAAAAATCCGGTGACGATCCGGCGCACCGAGCTGGCCGCCGCCGCTCTGCGCTTAATGGAAGAGAAAAAGATCACCTCCGTCCTGGTTGTAGACGCCTCGGGGCGGCTGGAAGGCGTCGTACACGTTCACGATTTGTGGACGCTGCAGCTTTTTTAGGAGCCGGGAGGACGCTTCGTCGTGGCCATTCGAGAAATTAAATTTCCTCCGCGCGTGTTGCGCCGCGCCAAGCCCATCCGCGTGCTACTCATGGATGTTGACGGCACGATGACGACTGGCGGGGTCAGCCTGCAGGGATTTCCCGATGGCAGCGTCGTCGAGATGAAAACTTTTAATGCGCACGACGGCGCCGGCCTCAAGCTCGCCAACATCATGGGAATTCGCACCGGGCTCATCACGGGCCGCGACTCGCCGGCCACCACTCGACGCGCGCGCGAAGCCCGAATGGAATTTGTGGTCCAGGGACAAGCGCAGAAACTCGAGGCATACAAGGCGATTCTCGTCCGCGCGGGCGTCACCGACGCTGAAGTGGCTTACGCCGGCGACGATCTTCCCGACCTTCCCCTGCTGGAGCGCGTCGGGCTGGCGGTCGCCGTGGCGAACGCGGCCGTGGAAGTCAAGCGGGCGGCGCACTACGTCACCGTAGCGCGCGGAGGCGAAGGCGCCATTCGTGAAGTGGTCGAGCTGATTTTGAAGGCGCAGGGAAAATGGAAAAAGGCGATTCCGAACGCCATCGCCTAACGGGCAATGCGGAATCGGTCAAAAGGTGCGCGGGGCGGCGCGAGCCCGAGGCAGAGGACTGATAATTCGCGCCACTCTGGCTTTTGTGCGAAGGACAGAGGCGCAGTTTTCCTACTGAACCTTGAGAACGATTTTCCCGGGGGCATGATCGGCGGACAGAGGTTCAAAGGCGCGCCGCGCGTCGGATAGAGGCAAGACTTGCGATACGACGGATTTTATCGTTCCATCGTCCACCAGTTTCGCGAGTTGCGTCAGGTCCGGACGGCTCGGCTCAACGATGAAGAAGACGCCGCGCACTCCAAATGCCGCCAGCTTTTCCGGGGGCAGCGGCCCGCGCAGGTCGATCATCAAGCCGCCCGGCCGTAGAACTTTCCACGAACGCTCTTGTGTTTCACCGCCGATCGTGTCCAGGACCAAATCCTGATTCGAGAGCAGCTGGTCGAACCGCTGGGTCGCGTAGTCAACCACCGTTTCCGCGCCGAGGCTGCGGAGGAATTCAGCGTCTTTTCCTCGCGCCGTCACGGACACACGAGCTCCCCGCCAGCGAGCCAATTGCACCGCAAACACACCGACTCCTCCAGCCGCGCCGTGTATCAGCACTTTTTGCCCGGATTGCAAATTCGCGTGAGTGAAGAATGCTTGCCAGGCCGTAAGGCCGGAAAGTGCAATTGCAGCGGCATGGACGAAGCCGATGGTCTTTGGCATCGGAGCAAGATTCGCCGAGCGGACGGCGATGAACTCCGCCGCGGCGCCGTCTCGCCGGAAGTCCGTGAGGGCGTAAACCGCGTCGCCCGGACGAATATCCGCGACTTCCGAAGCAACGCTTTCAACCACTCCCGATACTTCGTGCCCGGGAATGACGGGAATTCGAGAGGAGCCATCGGAGTTTTGATACGTCTCGTTCCACTCAAGCTCTGCCGGAGTGACACCCGTCGCGTATACGCGAACAAGAGCGTCGCCCGGCAACAGTTTCGGCAGGGGCGCGTCTTCATAGCGCATCTCGCCAATGTCGCGGCCATGAAGACGCACAGCTTTCATGGTGGAGGGAAGGGAATTCCGGCCATTCATCTCGGGTTGATCCATCATATCGCAGCTGGTCTCGAGCTCGCGGCCTCGAAGAAAGAGTAAGGGCACGACGAGTGCCGCGAGAGCCGATCACCGATACTTGATAAACGTTCCATCTTGCAGCTCCGCCATCGCTTGGCGCAGCTCGGCCTGCGAGTTCATGACGATCGGGCCATACCACGCCACCGGCTCTTCGATCGGCTTTCCGGAAACGAGGAGGAAGCGCATTCCCTCGGGGCCCGCCTGAACCGTAATTTCGTCCCCGCGGTCGAATAGTACGAGCGAATGGTTGCTGGCGTCGTAGACAGCCGGCGCATCCGGCTTCGCCGCTCGCTCGGTCAAGACGGCTTGGGGATCGGAAGCGCCGCGAAATGTGCCTGTGCCGGCAAAAACGTAGGCGAAGGCGTTGCGTGTGGTTTCGATTTTGAGAGTTTTCAGACGGCCGGGCGGAACAAAAAAGTCGAGGTAGCTGGGATCGGCGGCCACGCCGTCAACGGGTCCCCGCTTGCCCCAGAATTCTCCGCAAATTACGCGGACGGTCGTGCCGTCTTCATCCGTGACTTCCGGAATCGCGTCGGAAGGGATGTCTTGATAACGAGGATCGGTCATTTTCAGCGAGGACGGCAAATTGGCCCACAGCTGGAAGCCGTGCATGCGGCCCTGCGCGTCGCCCTTGGGCATTTCCTGGTGAAGGATTCCGCTTCCGGCGGTCATCCACTGAACGTCGCCGGGGGTCATTTTGCCTTTGTTGCCGAGGCTATCGCCGTGCTCGACCGAGCCGGCGAGAACGTAGGTGATCGTCTCGATGCCGCGGTGTGGATGCCAAGGGAACCCGGCGATATAATCCGCGGGATTCTCGTTGCGGAAATCGTCAAAAAGAAGGAACGGATCGAAATCCTTGGTCTTGCCGAAACCGAAGGCGCGCTGGAGACGGACGCCCGCGCCTTCAATTACCGGCTTCGGTTGAATGATCTGTTTTACGGGGCGAAGAGACATCGCACACCTCTATAGGCGCGGGCCGCGCGAATGATTGCGCCACGAGCCCGCAAGTTGAGATTTAAGCCTTCACGAATTCGGCGTCAAGCGTGATCGTCACTTCCTCGCCGACCAGAAATCCGCCCGTTTCAAGAGAGGCGTTCCAGGTCAATCCGAAATCCTTGCGATTGATTTTCGTGGTTGCAGACAATCCGATTCGCATATTGCCCCAGGGATCTTTGGCGGGCGCCGTGGGACCTTCGACGTGGAAAACGACGGGCCGAGTGACGCCATGAATCGCGAGATCGCCGGCGACGGCCAATTCGCCTTCGCCCTTGCGGGTCACGCCCGTGGATTTGAATGTGAGCGTCGGGAATTTGTCGACGTCGAAAAAGTCGGCGCTCTTCAGGTGTCCATCCCGCTGGGGCTCCCGCGTATTGATAGAGGCCGCGTTGATGGAGGCCTCGATTCTCGATTTTGTGACATCGGGCTCGTCAAGATTCAGAGTACCCGAAACTTCCGTAAACTGGCCTTTCACATGAGTGATCATCATGTGCTTTACCTTGAATTCGGCGACGGTGTGGGCCGGGTCAATTTTCCAAGTGGTGGCGCTCGCTTGCGGTACAGCCGTTGTGCTCATGGTGTTTCTCCTTTGCCGGGATTAGATGCCGTTACACGGATAGTCGTTGCAACAAATATTATGCCCTACACAATCAGCCCTTGGAGCGGCAAGCCTCGAGCAGCTGGATGAGTGTTTTCAGGCGTTTGGGGCCGAGATGGCCGAGCTGGCGGCGATGAGCGGCCTGGACGGGCTGGTCGAGCCGGGCGAGGAGGCGGAGTCCGGCGGGAGTGATGCGAGCCGTCACCGTGCGGCGGTCAAACGTTTCGCGGCTCCGGATAATCAGCCGGCGTTTTCCCAGGCGGTCGAGCAGGCGCGTGATGTCGGGATCGCGGGTAATCATGCGCTGAGCGATTTCGCCGCAGGGAAGCCCGCCCGGGGCGCCGCGCAGAATGCGCAGCACGTTGTACTGCGTCGAAGAGAGAGCGTGCGCCTTGAGGACGCCGATGAGGCCGCGGGAGAGCGCGTCCGTGGTGCGCAAGAGCTCCAAGAAGGCCGTTTCCTCGGCAGAGCCGGGGCGGCGGGGTCCGCGGTTGGGTTGGTTCGTCCTGGGCATATAGCTTCATATTAGTCGTTACAACGACTAGTGTCAAGACAGGTGAAAATCAATGCCGAGCCAAGCCGTCAGCGGCGCGGGGGACGCGAAGAGGGCCGGTTAATTCCCCGTCGCGGCCGAAGGTTTGGACGCTCGAGTGTGCGAGGCGGTGACCGGCGCTTCGTCCTTGTCCAGGAGTTGCGTGGCTTGGGCAACCAGGTCAGCGGGCTGCCAACTGTTGTTGTCGTACCATTTTTCGACCTTGCCGTCAGGGCCGATCACGGTGGTGCTCATCGAATGCACGATGGTGGCGCCGTGCTGCGAATAGGTCAGCCCGAAAAAGTGGCCGACAGCGGGCAATTCCTTCTCGGTCGTGGCGGCGAATGTCCAGCGGTCGAAGGGAGTGCCGCCCGTGGTGCCGCGGAAGGATTCGCCGTAGCGGCGGAGGACCGGCGGGGTATCGTGCACGGGATCAAAGGTGATCGTGAGCAGGCGAACGCCCTTCGCCAGGCGAGGAGTTTTCTTGGTTGCGGCGTATATATCGGCGAAGTGCTGGGAGACGAGCGGGCAGAACGTGGGAAAAGGACAGCGGGTGTAGATGAACGTGACCATCAGGACGTGGCCGCGAAAGGAATTCAATTGAATCCGCTTGCCGTCTTGAATTGTGAGTGTGAAGTCAGGGACGACCTCACCGGGTTGTGGCGCGTGGAATGGCGTCTCCGGGCTCGAGGTGGCAGGAATGCCCGCCGATTTTTGCATGACGGCGATATTTTGGAGATAGGCGCCGCCGGTGCCGACAATTACATCGCCGGTGATCTGGTCGCCTGGCTGAAGCCCTTCGAGGATGCGGGGATCGTGCACGGGATAGGGCATGGTCATCGCGTCCATGAAGCCGGGGATCGCCTGGCCGTCGACGATGACTGTGTTCTGATCCTTGTTTACCGAAACGACGGTTCCGATGAGCGGGTAGCGGCGCGCGTTTTGCGATTGTTGCAAGGACCGTTTTGCGCATCCGGCCGGCACCCACGAGGAGATGACCAGCAACGCGACAAGAAAAATTGCGGAGCGATGACAGCCAAGAATGATTTTCGGACCTTCCTGCGACATTATTCCTCCTTTGCGGGAATCATTGTACGCCGGCGGCGAGGGCCGGCGTGACGAAGTGAAGGAAAATTCGAGCGAGAAATTTGCAGGCAGGGACGGTTGGCAACGCCCGTTGGAAATGAAGCGCGTGAACTTAGGCGTGGAGGCTAAGCTTTCAGGAGCGAGCGGATGTACTCAGGTTTCAGAGGGAGACGCCGGGGTTGAACGCCTGTGGCGTCGAAGATGGCGGCAACCAAAGCCGCGGGGACGACGGCGTTGGCGCCTTCCGAGCCGCCGCCAAATCCGTGGTCGTCGCGAGAGATCTGGACGACATCGATTTCCGGCGTTTCCGCCATGGTGAGAATCGGGTAGCCGTTCCAGTCCGTGCTCGTGACTTTGCGGCTGTCGAACGTGATTTCCTCCTTGAGACCTTCGCTGAGGCCCATCACCACGCCGCTTTTCATACAGAGTCCGAGCTGCCTTGGGTTGATGATTTTGCCGGGCTCGCACCCCACAGTAAATTTCGTGACTTGCATCGCCCCGGTATCAGGAACGAGAGAAATTTCAGCGATGCCGGCCCAATAGGCGTTTTCGCGGCGCATGATGCAGACGCCGCGGCCTGTGACGGGCTCCGTCCCGATCTTGCGCGCCTGCGGATGAGGAGACGGCCGCGATTCCCATCCGGCAGCCTTTGCCGTGGCATTGATGATCTCGATGAGCCGCTGGTCGGAAGTGTGGTTCAAGCGGAAGCGAACCGGATCCATTTGCACGGCGGCTGCGGCTTCGTTCATCAGGCATTCGATCGCAAAATTCTGCTGGCGCTGGCCGGGGGTGCGCATAATGTTGCCGCGCAATCCTCCATAGGCCGATTCGGCGGCAAGGTTCGGCATCCCGTAGGCTTCTTCCAGCCGGCTGTCAATTTTGTTGTAGACCCATTCGGTTGCGACCCATCCACCCGGCAAGGAATTCGTGCAGGGCATTCCGGCGAGGACAGCGCCCAAAAGACGGGCATCGGATTCGTGCGGGGAATAGGAGGACCAGTGAAAAGAGGTGAGGTGGCCATTGGCGTCGAGACCGCCGGCGGCATCTATCACCCACGCGGGAGAAACGCTGGACCATGCGAGATCTTCCTCGAGACTCCACTGCACGCGAACCGGCTTGCCCAGCAAATGAGAGAGAATCGCGGCATCGGCTTCGGCGCCGTCGCCTCCAAACGTGGTTCGGCCGTATTGCCCCGAGTGGTCGAGCCAGCGAACCACGACTTTATCCCTGGGAACGCCGAGCGTATGGGCAATCTGAACGCGCAGCCCTTGCGATTGGGCGGAATGCGTCCACACGGTGACGCTGCCATCGCGGCGCACGTCCGCAACGGCGACGAACGGGCCGATGGGCGCATGGCGGACGTAGGGAAGCTCGTAAGTTGCGGAGATTTTTCGGGCGGCGTTTGCCAGCGTGGCGGCGGCGCTGGGCCCGTCCTGGCGGGTCTCCGACGGCTTGCCCCAGTCACGGGCGCGAAGTGTCTTTGTGACATTTTCACTGCCGGGAAGCCCAGACCAGTCGGTCCATTTCGTTCCGGCGGCGACAGCGACTGCGGCGCGCGTCGCTTCCCATTCGTCGGGAGAAACGACGGCGACGAGGTTGGCCTTGCGCACGACTTGTGCAGTGGGGAACTGTTGCTGGTCGAGCTTGCCGACCGAGACCAGCGTCGAGCCAAGAGTTGCGGGACGCACCATGCGAGCATGAAGCATTCCGGGCAACCGGACATCGCAGCTCCATTTTGTCTTGCCGGTGATTTTTCCGGGAATTCCCGGCACGGGGTAAGAAGTCCCGATGACTTTGCATTTGCTTGCGGGAGTCAACGGGGGATTGCCGGTGACCTTGAAGCCCTCGAGGTCGGCGAGGCCGTTCCATTCGTCTGCGTCGATCTTCGGCAATTTTCCGGATACGGGGATGGTCAAATCGAGATGCTGGCCCTGGACCAGCCGGCCGTAGCTGATCGTCTTGCCGCCGCCGGAAATGATTCCATCGGAAATCGTGAGCCGCGAGGCGGGAACGCCGAGGCGGGTCGCGGACAATTTGAGAATTGCCTCGCGGGTGTAGGCGGCGACTTTCCGGACGTTGTACATCCCGTTCAAAAAACCGGCCGAGAAGCCTCCGTCGGGCGTCCTGTCCGTATCGCCGAGAACCAGCGTGACGGCTTCGGGGCGGACGCGCAACTCCTCCGCAATGGCCTGCGCGTAATAGGCGGTCATTCCCGTCCCGGTTTCGGTGCGTCCGGTGCGCATGAGGATGGTATCGTCGTGGCGAATTTCGAGCCACGAGGCGAGCAGCGACGGGTCGAGAGAATCTCCGCTTGCGGCCGCGGCGAATGAGAATTCGGGCGCGACGGCCAGGGAGACAAAAAGAGCTCCGCCGATCTTCACGAAGCAGCGCCGCGTGATCGGTCGCGCGAGCTGAGAATCGCCGGCTTTTTTCGTGGGCTGGTTCATGGCTCAGGCTTTCATGATCTTGGCGGCGCGCTGGACGGCTTCGATGATGGCCGCGTAGGTCCCGCAGCGGCAAAGATGGGGCGAGGGGCCGTTGTTGGTGAAGGCGTCTTTAATTTCGGCGACGGTCGGGTCGGGCTTTTTGGAGAGCAGGTCCACGGCCGCAATTATCATTCCGCTTTGGCAGTAGCCGCATTGAGGGACCTGCTCTTCGATCCAGGCCTGCTGGACGGGATGCAGCGTTTTTTCCCGATCCTCTGCCGGCAGGCCTTTCTTCGCGGCCCAGACGGCGGGCAGCCCTTCGAGCGTGGTCACCTGTTTGCCGGCAGCGAAAGAAACCGGCGTGATGCAGGAGCGGATTTCTTCCCCATCGAGCAGGACCGAGCATGCGCCGCACTGCGCCATTCCACACCCCAGGCGCGGGCCGGTCAATTCGAGTTCGTTGCGGAGAACGTAAAGAAGTGGCGTGCCAGGCGAGGAAGAGACGATGTGATCGGCGCCGTTCACAGACAGCGTAATTTTATCGGCCATTTCCCATCTCTTGCGAACCGAATCAAGGCTGGATTCAGGCTCGCCGCCAAGTCTACCAGATCGTGGGCTCGCGACGTTCCGGAAGGTTGAGCCCCCGTCCCTCCGGATGGGCACGCCGACGGGTTAGACGATGGGTTTTGAACTTCGGCGAGCGGTTATTTGCGAGGCGCCTTGGGAGATTGAGGAGTCGCCGAGCGCGTCCGGGCCGGGCTTCGCAACGCCCGTGCAAAGGGAAAAAGGCTTGGCCGTCCGCATGTGGCCGTGGACCGCGCTAGAATAGCCCGCTTTCGCGCACAGGGGCTTTCCTGGGCGAAGATCGCAGCCGAGCTAGGAGTTGGCGAGGGAACGGTGTACCGTCTGGCGCACGCATCCGCCAAAAACCCCATCGGAACCGCGCCCGTAACTCCTTGCACTGTCGCGGCCGATTGAGCCTATTTCGGTCCGCCAAAAAGAACTGTTTTTGGAGTCCCGAACACGATTCTATGGTTTGGTACCGTTTAGAGCCGCTCTTTGGCGCGCAGGAGGTTGCACAATCAAATCCTGCGGAGAATAGTCTCAGGTCTTCCAGTAAACGCGTCCTTCGTGCTTGGCGAAAACGGGGTCGCTTTCGCCTCCTATGGATCAAACTTCGTGTCGTTCAACCTCGGCAGCGGCTCGGCTAATTGGAACTACCTGGCTAGTCAGGGCATAAGTTCGCTTTCCTACGAGGACGGAGGTGGGGTCGTCTTAGCAGACAATCAGGGCAACCAGACGCCGATTGATACAAACGGAAATGCCGGTTCTTCGATCGCGCTCTCTGCCAGTACTTTGCAGCCGTCATGGACAGGATATTGGCAAGGCGCATTCGCGAGTTCCAGTATCGGACTTGCGACCATCGTCGCGCCGGTCATGGACTGGGGACCCACTGTTTGGGCCGCACAAGGTGGGAGTCCAACGCCAGCAGGTGCGGCGTTTCAAATGTCTCCGTTTCCACCGCTTTCGAGTTGTCCCGGAGCGCAGAGTCCATGCACGCTGGAGGCTCTCGGCGGCGCTATGGTTGCGCTGCGGCAACTTATGGCAGGCTCATGTGCCGCATGCCAGACCGCTATCAGTAAGGTCGGCAGTTCCTACACTCAGGCTGGGTTCTCTAGCTTCCTAATGCGGGCCCCTCGCTTCTATGACGGGACGCGTTCGAGCCTCAAGCTAAGTAGCGTTTGCGACACACAGGGTTTTTGGGGATGGTTGAATTGGTTTGCGTGCAGCATCCCGCCACTTCCTTCGGGATGCCCGTCCTCAGCAACAGTTGCTCAATACATGGCCTGTACGAGTTCCACGGCGATTACAGCGACACCGTCTGCCCCAGGACAAGGGTTGATGATTTTCTTCGACCCTGCGGCCGTTTATCTATCCGTAGCCACTTCACCCGATGGTATCGTGAACCAGGCTCTGCTGTTCCACGAGGGGCTGCACGGGTATACAGGACATAGTGACTCGGACATACTTACCGATTTTAGCTTCAACGGGATCAACGATCCGAGCTGCGACATCACTGATTACTTGGAATTGAAGATATGGGGTGGCACCATTGAGACATGCCAATAGCTGCTCGGTTTATTCAGATCTTTGCGTAAGGAACCAAGACGCTCTTAGGTGTCTAATATACTATGCCCACTGACATACTGCGCTATGCCTGGACCCGAAACTACTTGAGTCATTTTACTGAACTTTTTCTCGTGCTCTTGCTCATTCTCGCCGTCTACGAACTCTATTTTGGCTTGGTCGTTTTGATACGCGTTCGCATTCCGCGAAGAGTCCGCGATGCGAGCTCTCCAGTGCCGAATTTGCCCCGACTCAGTCATAGATCCGCCAACCTACACCAAATGATCCTGGCCATGTCATACCTTTTCGGCATGACATTTTTCACCCAGATTGGGAAAGCGTATTTCACACCGGAAAGTAGCCAGCCCGTCGGGCTAACAGTTTTAGACAATCTTAAGGTCTATTTCGCTTTTGCGGCCGTCATTTGTCTGATACTTTTTGTCCTTCATTCGC